>Ga0181558_10000066_pt1 | contig 80291 bp, 75 predicted proteins | sample 011ome_22_FD_133754 | JGI IMG/M metagenome (GOLD analysis project Ga0181558, IMG submission 133754) | Coastal salt marsh microbial communities from the Groves Creek Marsh, Skidaway Island, Georgia - 011507BT metaG (megahit assembly) | ecosystem: Environmental > Aquatic > Marine > Intertidal... | reverse complement strand
CAGGAAGTGTTCCCACATTATCCATATTCACTTCAGCCATTACAGCAGTTAGATAATCTGCATTAGAAGAGAGCCCTCCGTGATTTTCTACAATGATATTGATGTTTTTGTCTGCGGCATAGGTTCCTAACTGAGTCAATCCATCAACAGCAGCTGGAGACCAAATTTCTAAATCAGTTGAGCCCGATAAATTTACTCTAATGGAATGACATCCCATCGCTGCGGCTGCATCAACCCATTTAAAGTGATTTTCAACTGCCTCTTTGCGTTCCTGAGCATCTGTAGTTGCCAAGTTTCCTTGTCCATCAATCATGATAAGTACATTGGTCATCCCGTATTTTTTTGCTTCGGCATTCGATTTTTCCACAAAGTGATCCATCGCTTCTTTTGAAAAATTCGCTGCCTGTAATTCTTTGTAATACAAGGCACTTACGTACTCCAAACCTTCAAATCCCCAGTCGTGGGCTTTTTGAGCAAACGTATAAGGATCAACATTGTCCTCAAAAATCATTCGGTGAATCGACCACTGTGCAAGTGAAAGTTTCAATTGAGGAGCTGCGGTTACTTCAGTAGTAGCATCGGCTTTTTTCTCTGTAGTGGTTTTACAAGAAAAAGAGGATAATACAATTAGTCCAAAAAGGAATAAAGTTGATATTTTGGTTAGGGTTCTCATTGTGTTTTTCATGTTAATTTGTTTAATAATCAAAAAAAATTTCGTCTAATATATTGTAATTTTTTGCTATATGTGTATTAATTACGCATTAATATTAGCGAAGAAATTCTAAATTATAAAAAAAAATTCTATATTTAGCCTCCTATTATAATTAAACACACTAACACTATTAAACGAATGAGCAAGTTTTATTACAACGAAGATCAAGGTTCTTATGACGCAATCGTCGTTGGATCTGGGATTAGTGGTGGATGGGCTACAAAAGAGCTCTGCGAAAGAGGATTGAAAACTCTTCTTTTAGAACGCGGACGAATGATTAAGCACATCGAAGACTACACTACCGCACACATGGATCCTTGGGATATCGAAAACAACGGTACTCCAACACCAGCACAATTAGAGAGACAACACAAACAAAAGAGAACTGGATATACGGTGAGTCGTTATCACTCTCATTTCTTTGTGGATGATATTGACCATCCTTACAACGAAGAAGAAGGATGTCGTTTTGACTGGATGCGTGGGTATCACGTAGGGGGTCGTTCACTACAATGGGGACGTCAATCTTATCGCTGGTCTGATATCGCCTTTGAGGCCAATAAAAAAGATGGCGTTGGAGTTGATTGGCCAGTTCGTTATAAAGATATCGAGCCTTGGTATACCAAAGTTGAAGAGCATATTGGTGTATCCGGTGAAGCGTTAGGCTTAGAGCAATTGCCTGATAGCAAGTTCTTGCCAATGATGGAGCTCAACAGTCCTGAAAAAGCTTTGAGAAAAGCTGCTATGGAAAAATTAGGGATTACCATCACTGCTGGTAGAACTGCTCATATTACAGGAGATAAACAATTTGAAGGAAGAACGAAGTGTCAGTTCAGAAACAGATGTATGAGAGGTTGTCCATTTGGAGGATACTTCTCCTCTCAATCTTCTACCCTTCCTGCTGCAGTAAAAACTGGAAATCTTACCTTGAGAGTTGATTCTATTGTTTCAGAAGTCCTCTATGATGAGAAAACTGGAAAAGCTTCAGGTGTTAAAATTATCGATAGAGAAACCAAAGAAGAAATCGTTTATGAAGCTAAAGTTGTATTCTTATGTGCTTCTGCGATTGCCTCTGCTGCCATTCTGTTAAATTCTAAATCAGAACGTTTCCCTAATGGACTTGGAAATGACTCTGACCAATTAGGTAGAAACATCATGGACCACCATTTAGGTGTTGGTGCTGGTGGAGTTATCGAAGGTTATGAGGATGAGTACTACAAAGGTAGACGCCCGAATGGAATCTATATTCCTCAATTTCAAAACCTACCAGGGGATAAGAAAAAACGCACTTATTTAAGAGGATTTGGATACCAAGGTGGAGCTTCGAGAAGCAACTACCAAAGCATTATTGCTGAATACGCTTACGGAAAAGACCTTAAAGATGCCATTCTTAAACCAGGACAATGGTCGATTGGTATTGGAGGTTTTGGAGAAATTCTTCCACACCCAGAAAACCGTATGTATCTCGACTATGACAAAAAAGACCAATGGGGACTTCCAACAGTAACTTTTACGACTAAGTTTAGAGAAAACGAATACAAGATGCGTGAAGAGATGAAAAGCGCTGCCGTTGAAATCTTAGAGGCTGCAGGCGTTAAAAACGTTAGAGGATATGACAATCCTAATTCTCACGGAATCGGACTCGGTATTCACGAAATGGGTACCGCACGAATGGGACATGACCCTAAAACATCAGTAGTAAATAAATACAACCAAGTTCACACTTGTAAAAACGTATTTATGACTGATGGAGCGTTTATGACATCGGCCAACTGTGTTAACCCGTCGTTGACGTACATGGCATTTTCAGCAAGGGCTGCTAACTATGCAGCAGATCAAATCGAAAAAGGACTACTATAATGAAAAGAAGAGACGTACTTAAAAATATGGGGTTAGGCCTCGGTTATGCCGTAGCAACTCCAACGATCATCAGCTTATTGCAAAGCTGTCAAGGAGAAGCTGCAACTGGTTACCAAGCAGTTCTTTTCTCACAAGACGAATTTGGAGTATTAACCACAATGGTTGACGTAATCATTCCAAAAACAGATACTCCTTCAGCTTCTGAAGTAAATGTACCAATGTTTATCGACAAATACATTTCAGAGACTCAAACAGAGGATCAGCATGAAAATGCTCAAAAAGGAATGGCTGCTTTTGTAGCGGTTGCTCTTGAGAAAAGTGGTAAATCATCAGCTTCTAAACTGAACGCTGAAGATGTTGAAGCTGTTTTAGCTGCTACTCTTAAAGGTGATGCCGATGCTTTAGAAGGTGATTTAAAAACCGCTGCTGGATTTGCTTCTCAAATGAGAGGCATGACTATCAGTGCCTATAAAAACTCTGAATACGTTGGAGAAAACGTATTGGCTTATCTTTCAATTCCTGGAGAATATATCGCTACAGGCGATCTTCAAGAACTTACAGGAGGTAAGGCTTGGTCATTATAGATTACTTTTACAAGTCATCTAACTATTCAATAAAAGCCTCCGCTATGGGGGCTTTTTAGGCTACAATCACAACCAAACAAACAAACATGAATAAATATTATTACAACGAACCATCTGAATCTTACGATGCAATCGTCGTGGGAAGTGGTATCAGTGGGGGTTGGGCTGCTAAAGAACTCTGTGAAAAAGGACTTAAAACTTTAGTCCTTGAACGTGGGCCCATGATCGAGCACATCAAGGATTATCACACTGCTCATATGGATCCTTGGGACTTTCCCTATGGAGATGAAGTAAGTGCTGAAGTCAAAAAAAGACAGCACAAACAGCTTCGATTTTCATGGAACATCAAAGCGCCACATCACCACTACTTTGTAGATGATATTGATCACCCTTATAACGAGCCTGAAGGCTTTCGATTTGATTGGATTCACGGCTATATCGTAGGGGGACGTTCCCTTATGTGGGGACGACAATCCTATCGTTGGAGTGATTTTAACTTTGAAGCAAACAAAAGAGAAGGAATTGCAATTGATTGGCCAGTTCGATACAAAGATTTAGCGCCTTGGTATGATCATGTTGAAGAATACATTGGGGTAAGTGGTGAAAACAGAGGCTTTGATGAGATGCTACCTGACGGAAAATTTGAGCCTCCAATGGAACTCAATATCGTTGAAAAAAAGCTTCAAGAAGCGGTAGAATCAACTTTTGAAAATCGCTATGTAACCCCTGGCAGGGTTGCTCATATCAACTCAGATAAACCTTTTGAAGGAAGAACTAGATGTCAATTCAGAAATAGATGTATCAGAGGATGTCCTTTTGGTGGCTATTTCTCAACTCAAGCATCGACCCTTCCAGCTGCTGTTAAAACTGGTAATTTAACTCTTAGAGTTGATGCTATTGTATCTGAGGTGGTTTACGATGAAAAAACGGGTAAAGCTTCCGGAGTTAAATTTATCGACAAAGACTCTAAAGAAGAAGAATTCATCCCGGCTAAAGTTGTTTTCTTAAATGCTTCTGCCATAGCCTCTGCTGCGATTTTGATGAACTCTAAATCGGATCGATTCCCTAATGGACTCGGAAATGACTCAGGAGAACTCGGAAGAAATATCATGGATCACCATTTAGGAAGTGGTGCTGGTGGCCGTATTGAAGGTTATACCGATAAATACTACAAAGGAAGAAGACCTAATGGCTTCTATATCCCTAGATACAGAAACCTCAATGGAGAACAACGTCCCTATAAAAGAGGATTTGGATATCAAGGAGGTGCTTCTCGTGGAAACTGGCAAAAATTAGTTGCTGAATTAGCTTACGGAAAAGAACTCAAAGACGCCATTTTAAAACCAGGAGAATGGAATATAGGTATGACTGGTTTTGGAGAAATCTTACCAGATCCAAACAACAGAATGGAACTCGATTACGATCGTTTAGATCAGTGGGGGCTTCCTACCATCACCTTCTATACCAAGTTCTCTGACAATGAATATCAAATGCGTGAGGACATAAAAAACGATGCCGTTGCAATGTTAGAAGCTATGGGAGCTAAAGATATCTATACCTATGATGGAGAATCGCAACACGGTATTGGACTCGGAATTCACGAAATGGGTACAGCGAGAATGGGACACGATCCTAAAACCTCAGTAACTAATAAATACAATCAAATACACGCTTGTAAGAATGTATTTATGACCGATGGAGCCTTTATGACCTCGGCTAACTGTGTCAATCCATCATTGACCTATATGGCCTTTTCTGCAAGAGCTGCTAACTATGCAGCAGAGCAGGTTCAAAAGGGACTATTGTAATCAATTCACTTAACTTGGAACGATAAAAAAAGCCTCCAATACAAATTGGAGGCTTTTCTATTATTAAAGTAATCCGATGTGTTATGAACCACACATCAAACAATCGTCATCACCTTGAGATGCCTTCGCTTGAGCGATGAGTGCCTTCATTTCTTCAGCGCTCATCGGTTCCACTTCTACAGGCTGCTGTTTTGGATCAACAGTAGGTTTAATCGCTTGAGCAACTGACTTATTTAAAGTTGCTGCTTCAACTTCCGCTTCGGCTGCAACACTAGTTGGAACATCTTTTTTCTTGGTATTGTCCAAAGTAAACTTGATCGCATCTACTGCAGATTTGGTTCTCAAATAGTACATACCAGTCTTGAGTCCACTCTTCCAAGCATAGAAGTGCATTGAAGTTAACTTTGCAAAGTTAGCGTTCTCCATAAATAAGTTGAGCGACTGACTTTGATCGATAAAGTATCCTCTTTGACGCGACATATCAATAATGTCTTTCATCGAAAGTTCCCAAACTGTTTTGTAGAGTTCTTTGATGTCATCTGGAATATTGTCGATATGTTGAACAGAACCATTGGCACGCATAAGCGCCTGCTTCATATTCTCATCCCAAAGGCCGAGATTCACTAAGTCTTCCAGCAAGTGTTTATTGACAACAATAAACTCTCCAGAGAGTACACGTCTGGTGTAAATATTCGAAGTATAAGGTTCGAAACATTCATTATTACCAAGAATTTGAGAAGTTGATGCTGTTGGCATTGGTGCCACTAAAAGCGAGTTTCGAACACCACTTTTCACAATGGCTTTTCGGAGTTTATCCCAATCCCATCTTCCTGATAACTCCTCATCCTTAATTCCCCACATATTGTGTTGGAATTCTCCTTTAGAAATTGGAGACCCCTTGAAAGTAGAGTACGCCCCTTTTTCTTTAGCGATTTCATTAGATGCCGTTAGCGCAGCGTAATAAAGGGTTTCAAAAATATCTTGGTTCAATTGTTTCGCTTCATCAGAAGTAAAAGGTAAACGAAGTGCAATAAAAGCATCAGCTAGTCCTTGTACCCCTAATCCAATTGGACGGTGTCTCATATTGGAGTTTTCAGCCTCGATGACTGGATAGTAGTTTCTATCGATTACCTTATCGAGGTTCTTGGTAACTCGCTTGGTAACTTTAAACAATTCTTTGTGATCAAACTCTCCATTTTTCACAAACATTGGAAGGGCGATCGAAGCTAAGTTACAAACTGCAACCTCATCCTCAGCCGTGTACTCCATGATCTCTGTACAGAGGTTTGAAGAACGAATCACCCCAAGGTTCTTTTGATTCGATTTGCGGTTTGCAGCATCCTTGTAGAGCATGTAAGGAGTTCCAGTCTCAATTTGAGATTCTAGAATCTTTTCCCATAATTCTCTAGCCTTAACCGTTCTTCTTCCCTTACCTTCTTGCTCGTATTTTGTATATAAAGCTTCAAAATCTTCTGAGTGCGTATCGTACAATCCTGGACACTCATTTGGACACATCAAGGTCCAATCTTCATTAGCCTCTACACGCTTCATAAATAAATCAGAAATCCACATAGCATAGAACAAATCTCTAGCTCTCATTTCTTCCTTACCATGATTCTTTTTGAGGTCTAAGAAATCGTAGATATCCGCATGCCAAGGCTCTAGGTAAACTGCAAAACTTCCTTTGCGTTTTCCTCCTCCTTGATCTACATAACGAGCCGTATCGTTAAATACTTTAAGCATTGGAACAATTCCGTTAGAAGTTCCATTAGTTCCTGCTATATAAGAACCCGTAGCTCTGATATTGTGGATAGAAAGACCAATTCCTCCAGCTGATTGCGAAATCTTTGCAGTCTGCTTTAAGGTGTCGTAAATTCCATCAATACTGTCATCTTTCATCTGTAATAAGAAACAAGATGACATCTGTGGTTTTGGAGTCCCAGAGTTAAAGAGAGTTGGTGTCGCATGTGTAAAATACTTCTTAGACATCAAATTGTAGGTCTCAATCGCTGCCTTGATATCGTCGTAGTGAATACCGACAGAAACCCTCATCAACATATGTTGTGGACGCTCGACAATTTGTCCATTGAGTTTCATCAGGTAGGAACGCTCCAAGGTTTTAAAACCAAAATAGTCGTAGTTGAAGTCTCTGTTGTAAATAATGGCTGCATCTAATTCTTCAGCATTTTCCTTAATTACATTGTAAACTTCTTCCGAGAGCAATGCCGCTGGTTTACCATTTCTAGGATTGACATAAGTATACAAATCCTCCATGGTTTCAGAGAACGATTTTTTGGTGCTCTTATGTAAGTTTGAAACAGAGATTCGGGCAGCTAACTTCGCATAATCAGGATGCGCAGTTGTCATCGTCGCGGCAACCTCAGCAGCGAGGTTATCCAATTCAGAAGTCGTTACACCGTCGTACAAACCTTCAATAACCCTCAAAGCTACCTTAAGCGGATCAACGAGTTCGTTTAACCCATAGCAGAGGTGTCTAATTCTCGCAGTGATTTTGTCGAACATCACCGGTTGCTTCTTTCCGTTTCTTTTTACTACATACATAAGTCTGGTCGTTAAGTTGGTTGTTATTATATAGAGCCAAAAAAGCTTTGGTTGTTGAAACCAAAGACAATTTTGATTCTTGTATTTTACTAGTTAGCTAGTTCTTAAAAATCAGCGTCAAAGCTAATTTTCTGGTTGTCTTTATCATCTTGAATCTTCACTCCTGCCTTTTGATATTCAGAAACGCGTTTTTCAAAGAAATTGGTCTTCCCTTGAAGTGAAATCATGTCCATAAAATCAAATGGATTCGTCGATTCGTATTCTTTTTCACATCCGAGTTCCACTAGAAGTCTGTCGGTAACAAACTCTAGGTATTGAGTCATCAATTTAGCATTCATACCAATCAAACTCACTGGAAGCGACTCAGTAATAAATTCACGTTCAATATTGAGTGCATTGACGATAATTTCTCTAATGCGCTCTTTTGGTACCTTGTTTACAAGGTGATGGTTGTGTAAGTGAACCGCAAAATCACAGTGCATACCTTCGTCTCTAGAAATAAGTTCGTTAGAGAAGGTTAAACCAGGCATCAATCCTCTTTTCTTCAACCAGTAAATCGAACAGAAAGCTCCCGAGAAGAAAATTCCTTCAACAGCTGCAAAGGCAATTAAACGCTCGGCAAAACTTGGAGATTCAATCCAATTTAATGCCCACTCAGCTTTTCTCTTGATCGCTGGGAAATTTTCAATGGCCTTGAATAACGTATCTTTTTCCTTTTCATCTTTTACGTAAGTGTCGATGAGAAGCGAATAAGTCTCTGAGTGGATGTTCTCCATCATCAATTGGAACCCGTAAAAGAATTTTGCTTCTGGATACTGAACTTCACTTACGAAATTCTCCGCTAAGTTTTCGTTTACAATCCCGTCAGAAGCTGCGAAAAAAGCTAAAATATGCTTGATGAAATAGCGCTCATCGTCGCTGAGTTTGTTACTCCAATCCGAAATATCAACATGTAAATCAATTTCTTCAGCAGTCCAAAAACAAGCCTCCTGATTTTTGTACAACTCCCATATATCGTGGTGTTGTATTGGGAAAATCACAAATCGATTTTTGTTTTCGGCTAAAATTGGTTCTACTGCGTTAGACATGAGATGAATTTTTAGGTTTTTTGAATAAATTTCAAGAGTAACAAAGTTGGCAAATTAGGTCGGTTTTTTAAAGGCAAAAATCGGCATCGAACGACAAAGTTTTTAACAACAATTGTTGAAATGTACTTTAAAATAAGTCAGGACAATAGATTGGAGCGAATGCGCTCTATTGATAAGTATCAGGAGAAAAAAATAAGACCAAAAGGTGTTTAAAAAATATACGAAATGGTACAAAAATGCATCTCTTTATAAATCAAAACATTGGTATACGAGAAGTGGTATAAACGATTTTTTAATACTGATATGAATATTCTAAGAAGAGCATTCCCAAGCTTAAAAATTAACGTATTTTTGTAGCGAAATAAGAGAATTATGTTCCAACTCGATAAGACTTTAGTCTCAGAAGATTTATTTGATTGCGATTTTGTTTGCAACCTCAACGCCTGCAAAGGAGCCTGTTGTATCGAAGGAGATGCTGGTGCACCACTCGAAGAAAAAGAGACTGAACTTTTAGTGGATCTCTACAGCAAAATCAAACCTTATCTTACCCAGGAGGGCATCGCTGCCATCGAAGAACAAGGAGCCTTTGTCAAGGGATTTGACGGTGAATGGGAAACTCCCCTTGTTGGAGGAAGTCAATGTGCTTATGTCATTCAATCAGAAAATGGAATCACTCACTGTGGAATCGAAGCTGCCCAGAGAGATGGAGTTATTTCTTGGAAGAAACCCCTCTCCTGTCACCTTTATCCTGTAAGACTTAAAGAATACGAATCCTTCACTGCAGTGAATTATCACCAATGGGACATCTGTGACGATGCCTGTACTCTTGGAAAGGAATTAAAAGTCCCTGTCTATAAATTTTTAAAAGAACCTTTAATTCGTAAATTTGGTAAACAATGGTATAAAGATCTAGAATTGATTGCCACCGAATACGAAAAAACTAAATAGTAAATATCCCCTCTATGATACAGTTAAACTTTAAAGAAATTGCAACTGCTTCCATGGTGTTGTTTGCCGTAATCGATATTGTGGGATCTGTTCCTATCATTATCAGTCTTCGAAATAAGGTAGGCCACATTCAATCTGAAAAAGCCTCTTTAGTCGCTGGAATGATCATGATACTCTTCTTGTTTGTTGGAGAATCTATTTTAAAACTCATCGGAATCGATGTCAATTCTTTTGCGGTTGCAGGTGCTATTGTCATTTTCTTCTTAGCGATTGAAATGATCTTAGGGATCACACTATACAAAGACGATGAGCCCGAGACAGCTTCCATTGTTCCCATTGCATTCCCACTGATTGCTGGTGCTGGTACCATGACGAGTTTGCTTTCTCTAAGAGCAGAATACCGAGTTGAAAATATCATAGTGGCGGTCATTTTCAATATCCTTATTGTCTATCTAGTTCTTAAGTCCTCTAAGAAAATTGAACACTTTTTAGGAAAAAACGGACTGAGCATTATTCGTAAAGTTTTTGGAGTGATCCTTTTAGCGATTGCCGTAAAACTATTCACAGCAAATATCCACGAGTTATTTTAATCTTATGAGCACAAAATTTATATACTTTTTAACGACTATGGCAGCCGCCTTATTTATCTATAACCTCACTATTATTGACTATGACAATCCATTTGAGGGAGATAGTTTTACAGCTGTTGTTTCGGGAATGATCGATGCCATCGCTATCGTACTATTGTTGATCCTCGTTCAAGCAAAAAAGATTAAAGAAAAATCTGACCAATAAAAAAAGCCATCAAATCGATGGCTTATTCTAGTTTGTTTGTCAGTTGGTATTAAACCAATCCGTTTGCTACTAGGTATTCAGCAATTTGAATTGCATTAGTAGCAGCTCCTTTTCTGAGGTTGTCTGCAACTACCCAAAGATTTAAGGTATTTGGCATACTCTCATCTCTTCTAATTCTTCCAACAAATACCTCGTCTTTATCGTGTGCATTGATCGGCATTGGATAGATATTATTTGCGGTGTCATCTTCAAGTACAACTCCTGGAGTTTGAGTTAAAATAGAACGAACTTCTTCTAAATCAAAATCATTGTTAAATGAAATATTTACCGCCTCTGAGTGTCCTCCTGCTGTTGGAATACGCACAGCTGTAGCGGTGAGATTAAAGCTGTCATCGCTCATAATCTTCTTAGGCTCAGTCATTAGCTTCATTTCTTCTTTGGTGTATCCATTGTCTAAAAAGACATCACAGTGAGGAAGCGCATTTCTATTAATCTTATACGGATAAGCCATATCTCCCTCAATTCCTTGAGATTCATTTTCCATTTGTTGAACAGCCTTAATTCCAGTACCTGATACCGATTGATACGTTGAAACAACAACTCTATTTAACCCGTATTTTTGGTGTAAAGGATTTAATACCATCACTAGTTGAATCGTAGAACAATTAGGATTTGCGATAATTTTATCCTCAGCAGTTAATTCATTAGCGTTGATTTCTGGAACGATCAATTTGTTGTTTGGATTCATTCTCCAAGCAGAAGAATTATCAATAACAGTCGTACCAGCTGCAGCAAATTTTGGAGCCCATTCTAAAGAAGTATCTCCTCCTGCAGAGAAAATAGCGATATCAGGAGCAGCATCCACTGCATCTTGCAACCCGATTACTTTATAGGTTTCACCCTTATAACTTAGTTCTTTACCTACAGATCGCTCTGAAGCGACAAGTAACAATTCATCAATAGGAAAATTTCGCTCTGCTAAAACTCTTAACATAACTTCACCAACCATTCCTGTGGCGCCTACAACTGCTAATTTCATTTCTTAAATATTAATTTTTGAGATGCGAAAATACAACAAGGCTTTCGTTTAGACAAAAGAAGTAATGAGATTATTATAAATATTTAACAAGATGTTATATTTATAACATTATTGTTTAACAATCCTGTTTACACGGGGTCCTATAGCGGTTATAAGTTCATAAGAAATCGTCCCAGCTCCTTCGGCAAATTCACAAGCCGAATGGGTTTGATCAAATAAAATTACCTCGTCTCCTTCTTGGCATTCAATTGAAGTGACATTGACCATGATCATGTCCATACATACGTTGCCTAAAATTTCAGCAGGCTGATTGTGAATCCAAACTGCAGCCTTCCCCTTAGAGTAAATTCTAGTGATTCCATCGGCATGTCCAATTGGCAAGGTGGCAACTCGCATCGCTTTATCGGCAACAAAACCAGAATTGTATCCAACTCCTTCTCCTTTTGATAGTTGATTGATTTTTGAAATTACAGTTTTTAAACTACCTATAGGCTTTAGATGACTGTCATAGGTTCCATTGGCAAATCCATAGAGTCCAATACCCGATCGTACCATTTCAAAATGAGCCTCTTTGTAATTTAAGATTCCAGAGGTATTGGTCATATGTCGAAGTGGAATGGTGATTCCTGCTTTTTTAAATCGTTCGACAGATTTGTTAAAAGCAGCAATTTGTCCCTGGCATATCGCCTTTGATTGTGAATCTTCAGAGGCGATTAAATGAGAGTATACACTTTTGAGATCTATAGAGGGATTCATTTTTAATAGTTCTATCACCGAATCGAGTTCAGATGGCTTAAATCCCAATCGATTTAATCCTGTATTGACTTTGATGTGAATGGGAACCCTTTGGTTTTGCGAATACGCAATCACCTCTTCTAATCCTTTAAATGAATAGATCGTAGGCTCTAGATTCAATTTTAAAATTTCATCTAATTGATCCCTCTGAGGGTGTAATACCAATATGGGTTTTTGAATCCCATGAGCTCTTAGAACCTCCCCTTCTAAGGCGTATGCCACCGCAAAATAATCCACACCAAGATCCTCTAATTTTTTTGCAATCTGAATTGAATCACTTCCATAGGCATTGGCTTTAACCACTGCCATAAACTTGGTTTTTGGACTGGTTTCAGCTCGAAGAATCTTATAGTTATGAGCTAAAGCAGATAGATCAATTTCAAGAGTCGTTTTATTTTTTAGCGGCATCTTTTGAAGAAAGGATTTCTGTATCAACATTCATTTGCTTCAACTTCTTGGAACGTTGTTCCTTGTAAAAAGCTTCTCTACTGAGGGGTTCGTAAACATCTGTTTCACCTAGCATTACTTGCTTGTCTTGATCAGCTGCTTTTCGATAAGAGTAATTAGCGAGTTTACCTGTTCGAGCACAAATGGCGTGTACCTTAGTTACATACTCAGCCACTGCCATCAACTCCGGCATGGGACCAAAGGGTTTCCCTTTAAAATCCATATCGAGACCGGCTACAATTACTCGAATTCCTCTATTGGCCAGATCGTTGCAAACTTCTACAATCTCAGAATCGAAGAATTGAGCTTCGTCGATTCCCACCACATCACAGTCGTCTGCTAGTAATTTAATATGAGCTGCTGCAGGAACAGGAGTCGATCGAATTTGATTTTCATCGTGAGATACTACCATTTGTTCGTCGTAACGAACATCGATGATCGGTTTAAATATCTCAATCTTTTGTTTAGCTATTTTCGCTCGTTTAAGCCTTCGGATCAACTCCTCGGTCTTACCCGAAAACATAGAGCCACAGATGACTTCTATCCATCCGAACTTTTCATTTGCATTTGATGTGTTTTCTAAAAACATAAACTCTTAATTAAGGGTAAATGTACTAATTTCAACTATGGTACCTCTTAGATTTTAACGGGATTTTAGCATCTGTCCTATTAAAAAAACCTTAATTTAGTACTATGCTAACAAAAAATCTAGAAATAGAACTCAAAGCACTAGCCAAAGAACTGTTGAAGAAAGAAGATTCTTTTTCATCAGAGGAGGTATTTGAAAAAATCAGATCGCTCTATGAGAAGTCTCTGGTACTACGATATGCCTTGGAACACGAATTTGACCTGTCTGAGGATGAAGACAAAAAAGCGATTGTAGTCAAATTCGAAAAAATGGCTGAGCAAGTACTCTCGACACGAAAAGAAATTCCTGAAAACAATCCGCATCAAGATGATATCATGATTCCTGGCATGTTAACCATCAAAGATATGGTATCTCAAATGGGGGATCAAATAGTTAGCGAAACCATCGCCCCTAATCCAACATTGACCCTCAACGATCAGTTATCCAAAGGTCTTAAATTAGGACTCAACGATCGATTGGCTTTTACAAAGCATTTATTTGGAGGTCAAAACGAAGATTTAGATCGAGTATTGACCACCTTAGCTTCTATTGATAATCTAGATGAAGCAATTGACTTTATCAATCATTACGTAAAGCCAGAATACACTAACTGGGAAGGAAAAGAAGAATACGAAGAACGTTTTCTAAATTTAATTCGCTCTCAATATTCCTAAAAGTCCATGGCAAAACTCTATTTGGTTCCCACTCCAATTGGAAATCTGGAAGATATTACCCTAAGAGCAATCAAAACTTTAAAAGAGGTGGACCTCATCCTTGCTGAGGATACCAGAACCTCTAAAAAGTTGCTGTCTCATTTGGACATTCACACTCCACTTCAATCCCATCATATGCACAATGAGCATAAAACGGTCGAGGGACTAGTGTCAAAATTGAAGGCTGGAACAACCATGGCGCTGATTTCAGATGCGGGAACTCCTGCTATTTCAGATCCTGGATTTTTACTTTCTAGAGCCTGTATCGCCCAGGGGATCCCCATTGAATGCCTGCCTGGAGCCACAGCCTTTGTTCCCGCTCTTGTCAATAGTGGATTGCCTTCGGATCGATTTGTGTTTGAAGGGTTTTTACCTCCTAAAAAAGGCAGAAAAACCAGATTGGATGAGCTCGCAGCAGAAAGTCGAACCGTCATCTTGTACGAGTCCCCCTATAAACTCCTCAAAACACTTTCACAGCTCATCGAGGTTTGTGGAGGAGATCGCCCATGCTCTATTTCAAGAGAAATCTCCAAACTCTACGAGGAAACTGTAAGAGGAAGTTTAGAAGAAGTCTTGCATCATTTTGAAGAAAAAGCTCCAAAAGGAGAATTTGTGATTATCTTAGGAGCAAAATAAGTTGCTTCTATGATTCAACCAATCCTCATCAGTCTCTTTACAGTGATTGCTGTAAGACTATTAGATCAATGGGAAAACAAACACATCAAAACCCTTTTTGATTGGGTCCCAGCCATCTTATTAGCTTATTTATTTCCCGCATTAATCTCTGAATTGTTTGAGGTAGATTACTCCGCTTCACAGATACACCAGTGGAGTAAGAACCTGTTGATTCCACTAGCCATTGTAGCAGTGATGAGCAGTTTGAGCTTTCAAGGCCTAAAAGCCATTGGCTACAAGCCCATTTTGTTATTTCTTTCGGGTTCACTTGCCATAGCTGTCTTACCTATAATACTTCTGGTTTTTTACGACGGGCACGAATTTATACAAGGCGTCTTAATTCAAGAAAATTATTGGAAAGGAATCCCTCCCATAGTCGGTTCTTGGATTGGGGGTTCTACTTCTCAATTAGTTCTCAAAGAATTGATCGACACCCCTGAAGAAGTGTTTTTAAGCATCCTTGTGATGGACAATATCCTGGTTAACATATGGACCATCTTGATGTTTCAGCTCATTAAAAAAAGTGAAGCCATCAATCGAATCCTAAAAATTGACTCGAAGACACTACCGCTTTCGACAGTCGAACAGTCCGAGAAACCAATTTCCAAATACCTGGTTATTGCAATTTTATTTGCCGTGGTCGGTCTTGTACATATCACTATTGAGCCTTTTATCGGTAAAATTATTGCCCTGTCTATTGTAGGGCTCCTTATGAGTAATTATATCAAGAAGTGGAATTTTGATTTTGTGCTTAAAATGGGTGGTTTACTCATTCTAATGGTCATGGCCGTATTAGGACTTAAACTCAATTTTGACCATTTGACTTTTAACAGTCATTTTTTTGGATTTCTAATCGTCTGGATGTTGGCTCAATTTACCATTAGTATCATCGTTGCAAAACTCTTAAACATCAATTTTGCATGGGTTCCAATTGCCAGTATGGCAAATGTTGGAGGAATTGCAACCGCTCCTGCTGTAACTGCTGCTTATGAAAAAAAATGGATGCCTCACGCCATTGTACTGGCAATCTTATCCATGGCGACTGGGACCTTTTGGGGACTACTTACCATCGATCTTTTTGAGCGATTTTTTCTCTGATATGAGGAGGTTTCTTTGAGAAAGACTTCAGAGAATTATTGTATTTTTACAATCTAATTACTCATTTTATGGAAAATCATATCAGTACCTTCTGGAAAGGAGGAAATTCATTTGAATCAGAAAACACTTCAGGTCACCATCTAATCATGGATGCAGACCAGCCTGAGTCAGGAGCGACCTATTACAGACCCAAAAGTTTAATGCTTTCAGCATTGGCTGGTTGTTCAGGTTTAGACGTCGCTTTTCTAATTAAAAAAATGAAATTAGAAGTTGATGAATTCAGTATTGAAATCAAGGCTCATCTTACCGATGAACACCCTAAATTTTACGATAAGGTACATGTGATTTACCATTTTCACGGAGAAAATCTCAATGAAGCGAAACTCAATCGATGTGTCGAGCTTTCTGTAGATAAATACTGTGGTGTCGCTGAAATGTTTCGTCGGTTTTCAGAATTGACAAACGAGATCGTATTCCATAAGTCTTAGTGCAATACATGCGATGGATCACTAGAGAAAAAGCAGACAAGGATAAGGCTAATGCCCTGGCAGAAGCTCTAGGAGTTGCATTTCCCATCGCTGAGCTTTTAGTTCAAAGAGGAATTGAAGATTTCGATGCCGCTAAGGACTTTTTTAGACCCCATTTTGATCAATTACACCCTCCAACATTAATGAAGGATATGGATAAGGCCGTTGGAAGAATTCTCGAAGCCTTATCTCTCGAAGAATCCATTCTCGTCTATGGAGACTACGATGTGGATGGCACCACCTCTGTGGCACTGATGAGTTCTTTTTTAAAGAATTTTAGCGATCAAATCAGCACTTATATTCCCGATCGCTACACAGAAGGCTATGGAGTTTCTTATCAGGGAATTGATTATGCAGCTGAAAATAACATCAATCTAATCATAGCACTCGACTGTGGTATTAAAGCAGTAGACAAAGTAGCTTACGCCAAAGAAAAAGGTATTGACTTTATTATCTGTGATCACCACCGACCTGGAGATGAATTGCCTGATGCACAGGCCATACTCAACCCCAAACAAATTGATTGCTCCTATCCTTATAAAGAACTCTGTGGTTGCGGTATTGGTTTTAAACTAATTCAAGCATTGGGTGAAGAATTGGGATTGGAAGAAATTGATCTAATCCCATACCTCGATTTAGTAGCAACGGCAATTGGCGCTGATATAGTCCCTCTTGACGGTGAAAACAGAACCCTAGCAAGTCTTGGTTTGGAACAACTCAACAACAGTCCTAGACCTGGATTTAAAGCCATCATCGATCAAGTCGGAATTGAGCAATTAACCCTTACCAATGTCATCTTTATTATCGCTCCAAGAATTAATGCAGCTGGACGAATGAATCACGGTTCACAGGCCGTTGAATTATTAGTCGAAAAAGACGCTTCTAAGGCTCGAAAGATCAGTTCACAAATCGAACAGAACAATACTGAAAGAAGAAGTGTAGAGTCGAAAATCACAAAGGAAGCACTCGATCAAATAACAAATCTTAAAGAAGAAAAAGCGGCTAGTACCGTAGTCTATGATGAGCATTGGCACAAAGGGGTTATCGGAATTGTCGCCTCTAGGCTCATCGACACCTATTACAGACCCACACTTGTTTTTACCAAGAGTGGTGATCAACTCGCTGCCTCAGCACGATCCGTAAAGGGATTTGATATCTATCAGGCCATTGAAGCCTGTAGCGATCACTTAATTCAATTTGGAGGGCATAAATACGCTGCAGGAGTGACTCTAAAGCCCGAGCAGTACAACTCTTTTAAAAAAGCCTTTGAAGCCTATGTCTCATTGAACTTAGAAGAAGAGCTTAAAACTCCTTCTATAAGCATCGATATGGAATTAAGACTCGAAGATATCAATCCTAAATTCTATAGAATTCTCAAACAATTCGCTCCCTTTGGCCCTGAAAATTGGGCTCCGACGTTTATAAGCAAAGGTGTTGAGGACAGTGGTTATGCAAAAACTGTTGGTGAAGATGACAAACACCTCAAGGCTCGATTTTCTCAAGATATGGCCTATGGTACTGATGCGATTGGATTTGATTTAGGGAAGCATTTAAACCTGATTACAGGGCGAAAAAAAGTAGATATTGTCTATAGTCTAGATCACAATACGTGGCAGGGAACGACTTCAATTCAATTAAAACTAAAAGACCTCAAAGCATCTGAGTCTTAGTTTTGGTTTTTCTTTAATTCAAAGTTTCCACTTGATAATTCTCCATAGGTAAAATGGGTAATCCAATCTCCTAAGTTTATATACCAAGCGGTATTATTTAATTGAATTTCCAAAGGTAAATGACGGTGGCCAAATACAAAATAAGCTACCGCTTCTCTTTCGAGTACTTCTTTGGCGTAAACCACAAGCCATTCCTTGTCCTCTCCTAAAAAATGAATGTCTTCGGCTCCTGATATCAGTTTGTTTTTTACAGACAAATACTGAGCCAATGCAACACCAATATCGGGATGTAACCATCGATAGGCCCATTGACAAATCTTATTGGTAAAGATTTTTTTCATGAACTTATAGCCGTGATCTCCAGGACCTAAACCATCACCATGGCCGATATAAAAAAGTTTGTTATCAATATTAAAACGCTGTGGTTTAAAAAAGACTTGGGCTCCAATTTCTTGCTCCAAATAATCTCGCATCCACAAGTCGTGATTCCCCACAAAAAAATAAATGGGAATTCCTCTATCGCTCATACGAGCAAGAGTTCCAAGAACACGGGTAAATCCTTTGGGTACTACTTTCTTGTATTCAAACCAAAAGTCAAATAAATCTCCTAAAATAAAAAGTGCTTGAACATCCTTCTGAATTGAATCCAGCCAAGAGACAAATCGCAGTTCTCTAATACGGCTTTTTTCAGAGGTTGGAGCTCCTAAATGCTGATCACTACAAAAATAAATTTTTGAGCCTTCTGCAATTGATATGGATATAGGAGATGCACTCATAATTAAGAATTGTCTTCAGCGTACCACTCAGCAAAAGAACTGTCCGTTTCTTGTAACTTTAATGAATAGAGACTGATATTGTCAGGTAAACGCTTCTTAATTTTTTGAGCAAAATCAATGACCATATTTTCAGAAGTCGGCTGATAATCTGCAAGAATTATATGATGTCCTTCGGACTCTAACTTTTGTGCGAGTTCTAAATGAGGAGTGTTCTTGTTAAAGACCGTAGCGTGATCAAATAGGTCGACTATTTCTTCCTTGACGATCTTTTTTAAATCAGAAAAGTCAATTACCATCCCCAGTTTTACTTCTGAAGAATCAGTAATTGGGCTTCCTTTAACCGTCACAGAAAGTTTATAGCTATGCCCGTGTACATTTCTACACTTACCATCATAGCCATAAAGCGCATGACCTGTCTCAAAGCTAAACATCTTAGTTATTCGAATCGAACTCATTTTTTTCTCTTGTATTTTCTATTTGCTCGGAACTTATTGATTCCATAGACAACCACTAACATTAAGGCTAGGGCTGCAAACAACATATTTCCCATTACTTTTTATATTTTTTTAATTGTTCTTGAGTATAATCACTTAGCGCTAATTGAGCAGTTGATTCTGCCTTTGACTCTAAAAGTGACTCCCATGAATCAGTCGATTCCCACAAGGTGCTCTTTAATGCTTTCATCGCTTGTGGACTCCAATCGCTTATTTTTTCTAATCGATCCTTAAGCTCTTCGTCTAAGGCTTCTAAAGAATCGAATTTCTGAGTAAATAATCCGCGTTCATAGCCCCAGTTGTGATCCAACCAATTGGTAGGGTTTAAACTCAGTGTAGAAAATGCAGAAACCCCAATCTTTCGAATAAGTGCTGGAGCAATTACCAGAGGCGCTATTCCCAAATTGATCTCTGAAAGTCTCAAACTCGACTTTCGAGTAGCAAAGGCTAAATCACAGGCTGCGATAATACCAACTCCTCCTCCTACAGCTTTAGAGTGAACTCTAGCAATGACTAATTTCGGACAATTTTTAATCGCTAAAATCAATCGAGCAAAACCCATAAAAAACTCCTTTGCCTCTTCTATGCTGGAGAGTGAGACCACTTCACTGAGATTGGCTCCTGCGCAAAAGGCTGTGTGTTCTGGTGATCGAAGCAAAATAGCTTTGATAGAGGCATCCTCGCTCAACTGATTGATTTGTGATGTCAATTCACTAAGCATACTTGAAGTACACGAATTTCCAGCTGGGTGTGAAAATGTCAAATGAGCGATAACTCCTTCGATTTGACTGCTAATTGATCCCTGATTCATTAGTGATATTTTGTTAAAATTAAGCCTTTCTTGCTAGTGGTAAAAATTTAAGTCTAAATTTTAGATACAACGCGATATAACGAAGAAGGATCCAGAATCCAAAACCAAGCCATATCCCTTGTAATCCCCAACCTAAATAAACTGTGATATAGACAAAAGGTATAAAGCCTAAAAAAGAAGATGTGAGTAGCACATTTCTGAGATAGGCCGTTTCTCCTAATCCCTTAAACAATCCGTCGTATATAAATGCTAGGGCATTGAGTGGCATGAAGAGTATCACGACAAAGAAGATATCTTTAAAAATTTCTACGGCCTTAGGATCATTGGAAAACAAATATCCGATGGGCTCGTAAAATAGAATTCCCATTCCCATAATTAATAGGCTCAAAATCAAAGCGTATATCGATGTCTTTTTTACAAGCTCTCTGAGTAAATCGTACTGCTTTGCTCCTAGAAATTTCCCTCCCATTAAATTGGCTGCAGAAGAGAAGCCATCGATCAAAAAGGCTGCAAAAAGCCAAAGGTTGAAGGCGATGGTGTGAGCTCCGATATACTCATTTCCAAGTGCCGTAGCTGTTTTAACCGAATAAATCAATGCTGCGTTTAAAGCTAAAGTTCTGATAAAAAGGTGAAGACTCATCTTGACATAGCGTCTGAGCTCCGGATGAATGGCGCCTTTAAATTGTATTCTAAAATTGGTTTTGCGATACATGAGAATCAAACTCATCAGCGCCATAACTCCCTGGGCTATTAAACTTGCCCAAGCAGCCCCTTCCAGGTACATCGCAGGAACATAGCCTTCCCATCCAAAGACAAACAGATAGTCCAAGCCGACATTCAACAAGGCTCCAACAGCGGCGATAAGCATCGGCCAAAGGGTGTTTTGAAGCCCTCTAAACATTCCAAATACTCCAAAAGTAATCAGCGTTAGCGGAAAACCCCAAATTCGTATTCTAAAATAGGACTCACAGTACTCTAACAAGGTCCCATGAGCATTCATCAACTCCAAAATAGGCCTCATAAAAGCGATGGATCCCAAGACCAATAACAGACTCATCACAATATTAATCGCTAAGGCTTGAGCGGGTAAATCTTCGATCTCTCTAAGTTCTCCTCTTCCCAAATACTGTGCAATTAAAGATGCTAATGCTGCTCTAGATTGCCCCAAAACCCAAATGAGCATCGATAAATAAGATCCCACAATTCCTGCAGCAGCAAGTGACATCAATCCTGTTTCAGGAATATTTCCAACAATCGCAGTATCGGTTAAGGACAATAATGGTTCGGCGATACCGGCGATAGTTGCAGGTATTGCAATTTTAAAAATTGATCTTCTCGTAATATGGTTCGTAGATGAGCTCATTATTTGGCAAAGGTAAGAAGATTGTTTCTCCAATAAGCTTTTGTTTTGGATTAAACCTTTCGTAAATTTAATGGTCTTAATTATACTTCAAATTCAGCTGTGATGCGATTACTCTTAGTCTTCATTTTTGTCCTCAGTATTAGTGCAAACTCTTATGCACAACAGGACACTATTTCTCTTAAAGAAGTTACAGTTAAGAAGAAAAGAACTAAGAAGAAGAAAAGCAATCAATTTAGCAACCTCAACCTCTACAAGGTGGATGTTCACGCTCCTAATTTATTTCAGGCGATTCGCAAGCATCTGGGCAATGCGCGTTTGGACAAGGACGCCAATAAGGTGGTCTTACTAATGGATCGAATCTACGCTCCAACTTCAGGATCAAAATACGCTTTATGGGTGGTCGATGGAGACATTTATGGGGATGCTATGCCACCGGGCTTGGATTTTAATTCCATTCGAAAAGTTAGAGTTTTAAAAACTGTTTTAGAAACTTCAAAATACGGATTTAGAGGTGCCAGTGGAGTCATTGAAATTACCACAACTAATAAACAGAACTAAATCTCTTATACGTTTATTTAGTTGGCTCCTTCTCCAAAAAAGCTTGATTGGGATCGATGATTTCAGCGATGAGTAGGGTGAGCTGCTCTTTAAATTGCGCTATCGTATTTTGAGTGATGATGGTACTCTTATCTTCTTTGAAAAGCATTAGTCCCTCCCTCATATTCTTAAATGAGTAGATTCCTGCTTGAAGCTCATCTAATCCGTACTGATTCATATAAATCATACTGTAAAACAACAATTGCAATTGTTTGGAGTAACTGTAATCCATGCTCAAGGCCTCCCAAGAATTCATTTTTAACTGTCCAGATTTAACCAATCCTGTTTTATAATCAATAATGGTGAGAACGCCATTGCGCTCTTCGACACGATCAAATTTTCCCTGACAATTAATGGTCATCGACAAAGAAGGTAGCTCCAAAGGCATATTGAATTCCTCCTCCAGTGCAATGAGTTTGATCTCTTGTCTTTTAGCAAGATCTATATCGGATCGAATGTAGCGATTGACGTAAGAAACGATGACCTCATAGGCGATAATATTCTTACCTGAATTTTGGTCAAGTGGTACAAAATAGTGTTCGTAAAATCGATTTACCACCTCTTGAACCTTCGGATACAAACTCTTTAAATCCTCTACTACTAATACCTTTCCCACAAATCCTTTGTACAATTCTTCCAAAGAATCGTGAACGATACTTCCAAAGACATAATGAGGCATTTGGGTATCCAATTCTGGAGTCTCTTTGATTTTTAAAATATAGGAGTGGTAAAAATCAATGGGGTTCCACAAATAAGTGATCAGTGCTGAAGGTGAAGTCAAGTCTTCAAATTTCTTTTTGATCAATTGGATGTCCTCATCACTTTTGATAATACTTATGGGCATTTTTGCCTGAGTACTCAATCGCGGGCTGACTATTTTCTTTTGTACCCTGGTCGATAAGATATCGTCTGTCTCTAATTGTGCGATATAGCGACTCGGCTCTCCTCCTTCTATGACCTCCGGTTCGATATTGTATACCAAATAAGCGTTCTTACAACGCTGCAAAAGTCTGTAAAAGTGATAGGTGAAAACAGCATCGCGTTCTTTATAGGTGGGGAGTCCGTACATTTTTTTGAGCTCGTAAGGCAGATGAGAATTCATTTTCTTTCCTCCAGGGAGAATCCCCTCATTGAGATGGGTTAGAATCACCGTTTCAAAATCCAAATTTCTGCTCTCCAACATCCCCATGATTTGTAAACCTTCCATAGCTTCACCCTTAAAGTAATTGTTGGTCTTTGATAGCATTCGTTGAAAAAGCGTATTTAAAGCAACAAGTGAGTCGATGAAATCATACTGATCCATCCACGATTGAAGTTTTTTTAACAAGCCACTGATGTAGATACAATCCGTCTCAAGAGCTGAATCTCGATGCTCTTTAGCAATCTTTTGAAACTGCTCTACAAGAGCAGAAGCCTGTTTGACAAACTGTTTTGGATTTAGAAGTTCTTTTGAAAAAACCATTTCGAATAGAGAAGTGGCTTCAGGCTTCATTTTTTGTAGCTCAGAACTATTCCAATAACTCAAATTGCGTTTTCTCATCGCAAATACAAGTGCATCTGTACTGTTGCCTACTTCATTGCTGTAAAAAGATTTAAACAAAGGATGTAATAGTATCTTAAAGGCATCTGTAGCTCTATAGCTATCCGATGTGGCTGTGGTATGGATATCGAAAAGCAATTCGACAAATCCAGACACCTTAGAATTTTTTAAGGCATATCCCATAGTTATATTGGGAGTGAGCTCTTTTGGCAAGGCGTTTAAAACGACGTTTAAACTTTCTTCTTTGCCCAGAATCAAAGCCGTGTTTTTAAGAGTCTCTTGTTTCATATTGCTCAACAGCGCACCGACGTATTGCCCCTGAGCCACCTGCATAGGAAGTCCGATGATTTCAATTTCTTTTGGCTTGCCGAGCTCTGAACTGATCCCTTCCAGAGGGAGTTCTTTTAACTGCTTCCACCGCTCTTTATAAGATCGTATAAAGTAGCCTGCGTCGTGATGTTGATCGTTGAGAATATAGCTGTCAATATCCCAATAAATCTTTGCTCTTCCACGTTCCAAAAAATGTTGAAACAAGAGCTCTTCAGCCTTGTTTAGCGCATTAAATCCTACAAACACAAATTTGGTGTAAGGGTACTTTTCTAAATAGTGATCAACCTCTTCAACCGCTTTTCTGTAAACCATCCCTCTGGTTCCCAAATGATCCTGAGATAAGCTATCTTTAAATTGTTCATACATGGGATAAAGAGACTTCCAGAATTTGACATAGGAACTCAAAAGCTCATTGGGCTCATCCGTTGGGTTCCACTCTGACAATTTCTTATAGTCCTCTAGGTATGAAAAAAGTTTTTGAGCATCGACTAGATACTGATCTATTTCAGAAAAATCAATCAGCAAGGTAGAGGCCCAACCACAAAAATCTGCAAAGGAATCTAAAGGGTCTGGTGCTCCTGACTTGTAAATTTCATAGAGCCTAAACAACTGCTGTTCTTCAGAAAGATATGCCGTATTAGCCAGTTCACTCACAAAGACTTCGATCGATGTGATCTTAGGAGCAAAAACGGTACTACTCATCGAATCTTTGAGATAGTTCCTCAGAAAATTACCGGCTCTCTTGCTGGGCAAAACAAAGCAGTAATGTTCGAGATCTTTAAGACCGCTGTACTGTTGGGCAATATCTTCTAAAAAGGATTTCATTAAATAACCCCGAGTTCTTTACCTACTTTTTCAAAAGCAGCAACAGCTCGCTCGAGTTCTTCTCTAGTGAGTGCTGCAGATAGTTGAACGCGAATTCTCGCCTGCTCCTTGGGAACAACTGGATAGAAAAAACCAATGACATAGACTCCAAAATCCAACAATCGCGCAGCCATCTTTTGAGCTAGTTTGGCATCGTAAAGCATAATTGGAATAATGGCCGCATCCCCTTCTTTGATATCAAATCCAAGAGCTTTGATTTCTGCCTTAAAATAATCCATGTTTTCCATTAAACGATCTCTTAGGGTCGTATCATTTTCGATGAGTTCAAACACTTTAATAGAAGCTCCTACTATTGATGGTGCAAGTGAATTGGAAAACAAATAAGGTCTCGAACGCTGACGAAGCATCGCTACTACTTCTTTTGAAGCCGTGGTATATCCACCCATGGCACCTCCTAAAGCTTTTCCAAGTGTTCCAGTAACAATATCCACTCTTCCCATAACTCCTTTAGCCTCTAGCGAACCTCTTCCTGTGGAACCTAAAAATCCAGCAGCATGACATTCATCGACCATTACTAGTGCCTGGTATTGATCTGCTAAATCACATATTTTGTCGAGTGGCGCTACAATTCCATCCATGGAAAACACACCATCGGTTACAATGATTTTATGACGTGCTCCATCCTGATCTGCAGCCTTGAGTTGCGCTTCCAAATCCTGCATATCACAATTGGCATAGCGATAACGCTTGGCCTTACACAGACGTACTCCATCGATAATGGAAGCGTGATTTAGGGCATCGGATATAATGGCATCCTCTGGCCCAAACAAAGGTTCAAAAACACCTCCATTGGCATCAAAAGCTGCTGCGTAAAGGATGGTGTCTCCCATACCGTAGAAATTGGAGATCTTATCCTCTAATTCTTTGTGGATGTCTTGAGTTCCGCATATAAATCGAACTGAAGACATTCCAAATCCATGAGTATCCAGGGCTTCCTTTGCTGCCTCAATCACCTGTGGATGAGAGGAGAGTCCCAAATAGTTGTTCGAGCACAAATTGATGAGCTTACTCCCATTGGTAAGGTCTACTTCAACTCCTTGTTTGGAACTGATGATGCGTTCTTTTTTATACAAGCCATCGGCTTCTATCTGATCTAATTCATTTTGTAGAAATGTGTTAAAAGTAGGGTTCATTTAAGTAACATTTTTAATGGTTATTTCTTTGTGTATATAAACGATTAGCTTTTTGCTTATCGTATAGTTCAATTCTTCCAAAGCCTTCGCATAAAGATCGAGTTGCTGATTGTGATCCTCTCGCTCCTCTCCGGTTTTATAATCGATAATCACCACTTCTTTATCCATAAACACCAAACGGTCAGGGCGAAGTTCCAATCCGTCTTTGGTGAAGATTCGCTGCTCGTTTACAGAGGTGATTTCCTTTTTGTAATATGCTTTTAAATCGGGATGAGAAACAATTTCAGCTCCCTTAATCAGGTAGGGTTCTTTTTCCTCAAAGGGGTATTCCTCTAACAATTTTACGCCGGCATAGTTCAAATCCTCTTCACAGTAAACAAATTCTAAGAATCGATGCCAAGTAGTACCAGCTTCTTTAGCCTTGTATGTGGCGTCATCTAGCAATAATTTTTCGTGAGTGAGTAAGCTATAGGAGGCCTCTTTTTTATGGGAATATCTAAAGCTGAGTTCTTCCCCTTCCAGGAGCGGTTTTGATTTTAGTTCTAGGGCTTCGAGACTGCCTATTTGATACTGCATTCCCTGATCCCAATCGGATTGATTATCTAAATAAGAATACAAGAGATGAGAAATGGTTCCTTCTTTGAATTCATCACTGCTGTTAAAATCCCAATTGGATACAATCGCTAAGCCCTTGATTGCTCTTGTGAGCGCCACATAGAGAATGTTCAAACTGTCCATACGCTTAAGGCGATCTTCTGATTGAACCAATTCCGCAGTTGTTGAACTAAAATTTTCAAGGGTTTTGTTTTTATTAAAGAGCAACTGATCAAATCCTGCAAATTGATTAGGATCGACATCCACCCATAAAACATCAGAGTTTTTTTGAGGGTTGAGTTCTTGTTCGGCAAAAGGAAGAATCACAAATTCAAATTCCAATCCCTTTGATTTATGCACTGTCATCAATTGAACAGCATTGACCGATTTGGGGCTTTTAACACTCCACTTTGTTTTGTGGTCTTCCCACAGTTCAAGAAATACAGCAACTCCTAAATTTTGTGTTTGAAGATACTCGTAAACTTGATCCATGAAATAATTGATATAGGCTGATGACTGTTCGGCTAATTTAAATCGCTCTATAGCATATGAGAGTGCATCAAAAAGTTCACAGGAACTAAAATACTTCATCGAAAATTCAAACTGCTCTTCTAAGTGCTGGTTAAAATTCTCTAAAGCCACCTTAATGTTCTGAGACTGATCAGGGCTTTCTCTATAGAGGTATTCTAAAATGATAGCCTGATAATAGGGTTCCTTTGGCCAATTAGAAGCATAGAGCAAATCAATTAGAAAACACACCTGTGCACTAGAACTCAAAAGCAAGGACTCCGAAGATATAATGGGGATCTGATTTGTTGTTAAATGTTTTGCCAATTCGACTGCCTGATCGTTTTTTCGAGTCAGCACACAGATATCAGCATAGGAGAATCCACGTTTGATAATTTTCTGAATATACTCCAGCGTTTTTTGACAGTATTGGACAGATCGGTCCTCTACCTTATTCCCCTCTACAAATTCAATTGAAACCCAGCCTTCTTCATCGCTGTGATGAACCTTTTGCCTACTGGTGGTTAGATACAATTGCTGTAAATCCTCATCGACTATAAGATCAGCAGTAGATTCAAAAAAGTCATTGTTAAAATTAACAACAGTCTTTGACGACCTATAATTCGTTTCCAAATTAATGGGATCCCCCTCTACTGGAAATGGCTGCTTGGGATTGTTATAGAGCTCTATAAACTGACTTGCAGCACCACCTCTCCATCGATAAATAGCTTGTTTGGGATCTCCTACAAGCATGGCTGATCCCTCTTCAGTACTGAGCGCATTAGATACTAAGGGAATTAAATTCTCCCATTGTAATACAGAGGTGTCTTGAAATTCATCGACAAAGAAATGCTTATAGCGTTCTCCGATTCGCTCGTAAATAAAAGGGACAGCCTGTTTTCGAACTACCTCATAAATGCGTTTGTTAAATTCTGCAATTGGAAGACTTTGCTGTTCTTGCATCAATTCGTTCAACTCCTGTTGAACCTTAAATATCAAACTAAGGGGCTGAATGTTTTTATAGGCATTTTGTATGTAAGCCAATTCTTTAAACAAGGAGATTATTTTATTTACAACTCGATTTAGCTCAGGCTTTATTTGATCTATTGCCTCTTTTTTAGCTTCTGGAGTTGATTTATTATAAGGATCTTGATTCTCAAAATTAGTAAGCCATTTGGCTTCTATTTTCATCATACGATCTCCCGAGGCAACTTTTCTTAAAAAATTTGGAAAATACCTCCCTGAAAAACCATCTATCAAATCCAATTCACCTAAAAGTTCAAGAGTGTTATTAGAGAGCTTTGTCAACTGATCATCTATATCCTCAAGCTTTTTTTTAGTGACTTTTTTTAACTTCTTAAAATCCTCATCCGTCTTGGTCGATAACTGCTCTAAGGCCTTAAAGTGTGTTTCGTCAAAGAGCAATGTGGCGGTGTCAAATAATTCCTTTGAAATATCCCAAGCTTTATTGTCATCGATTTTTTCCATTGCAAAAGAGACCATTGCCTTTTTTAGGGCATCGTCTTTAGAAAGTTTTGAAAACAGTTTTTCTAGGCCTTGATTCAAAAAGTCATCACGATCCAATAAGACCTTAAAGGTCGAGGGGAGCTTGAGGTCTTTCGCAAAAGTTCTGATGAGTCGATGATTAAACTTGTCTATAGTGGCAATGTCAAAGTAAGCGTAATTGTGAAGTAGTTCTTTGAGCTTTTTTCGAGATCTTGCCCTAAGGGTTGATGCCTCAATTGGACTTTCAGATCCACTGTTGATTTCATCTAAAACCGATTTAAAGAGGTAGTTGTTGGACTCCGTGGCATCTGAAAAGCTTTGAAGCGATTCCAAAATTCTCTTTTTCATTTCATCAACTGCCTTATTGGTAAAGGTCAGCCCGAGTATTTCTCTAAAAGGAAGTGAGCGATCATCCCTTAGAATTAGAGAGAGGTATCTAATAGTCAAAGTAGAGGTCTTCCCTGCGCCTGCAGAAGCACTGTAAATTGTATATGGAGACCTAGAGTTCATTCAAAGCAAGTTAATCAATCTTGAATTGAATAGAGTTGAATCAATACAGCATTTATTCACAAAATCTTCATCAAAGGATTAACAAAATACTAAGACTTCATTCTTTAATTATTTTGTAATTTTGAACGACATTAATTAAAAAACGCAATTATGGCTTTTGAACTACCACAATTAGATTATGCATACGATGCATTAGAGCCCCATATTGATGCTAGAACAATGGAAATTCACCATTCAAAACATCACAATGGATATACAACGAACCTCAACAACGCGATTGCTGGGACAGATCTTGAAGGGCAATCAATAGAAGCCCTTTTAGAAGGATTGGATATGAATAACGGTGCCGTTAGAAACAACGGAGGAGGTTTTTACAACCACTCTTTATTTTGGAAATGCTTGTCTCCTAATGGAGGTGGACAGCCTTCTGGAGAATTAGCGGCTGCTATCGATGCTGCTTTTGGATCATTTGACGCTTTTAAAGAGGAATTTGCTAAGGCTGCAGCAACTAGATTTGGATCTGGATGGGCATGGCTTTGTGTTCACAAAGGTGGAAAAGTAGATGTTTGCTCAAGTGCGAACCAAGACAATCCAATCATGCCAGGTATCGGATGTGGAGGATTCCCTATCTTAGGATTAGACGTTTGGGAACACGCTTACTACCTCAACTATCAAAACAGAAGACCAGATTATATTCAAGCATTTTTCAATGTAATTAACTGGGATTACGTAAGTGAATTATATCAGGCTAATAAATAAGCTAGAAAAATAATGCAGAGAAGGCGAAATTCTCCATTTCGCCTCCCCCCCAAATCTAACCAATAACAAGCTATAGGTGCTATCAGTGCCACCAAATTAGCAAACTTATTGGTTAGATTTTTTTTTGTTCGATAAATGACTTCTTAGTAGGCGCGCTCACTCTTCCCTTCGTAGAAGTTGACAAAGGCTCTATTGACCACTCTATTTCCTCCAGGAGTAGGATAATCTCCAGTAAAATACCAATCTCCTAGATGCTCAGGACAAGCCTTGTGCAAGTTTTCAATCGATTGGAACACAATTTCAACCTCAGCATTGATTTCCTCAGAAGTCAATAGCTCAGAAATCTTTTTAGAGATTTGATCTGCAGTAAATGGAGCGTAAAAATCCTTGACGTAATTGATGACATCTACATCCTTAGAATCGAGTTGCGTCAAGCATTTTTTGTAGATCTCTTCCACTTTATTCATACTGTTGTGATCCTTGTGCAATTCAAGTGCAGCTTTAAAGGCGATGAAATCCTCTAGTTTTGCCATATCAATTCCGTAACAGTCCGGATAGCGGATCTGTGGAGCTGAAGAAACCACAACTATTTTCTTGGGACCTAAACGGTCTAGTATTTTAATGATACTCTTTTTAAGAGTGGTTCCTCTTACAATACTATCGTCGATGATCACCAGGTTGTCATCTTTTCTGACAGATCCGTAGGTGATATCGTATACGTGAGCAACTAGATCGTCACGGCCACTGTCTTGAGTGATAAAGGTTCGAAGCTTCGCATCTTTGATGGCCACTTTTTCGATTCGCGGACGAATGTCTAAAATTTCATGAACCTGTTCACTTGTGAGATTTCTACCTCCTTGAAGAATCATCTCCTCTTTCTTTTTATTGAGGTAGCGCTGTGCAGCCCTAACCATTCCAAAGAATGAAGTTTCAGCAGTATTAGGAATGTATGAAAATACGGTGTTTTTTAAATCGTGATCGATAGAATCTAAGATCTGAGGAAAGACCAGTTTTCCAAGAGTTTTGCGCTCTTGGTAAATTTCCATATCCGATCCTCTTGAAAAGTAAATGCGTTCAAAAGAACATGATTTGCGTTCTCTTGGTTCTAAAATTTGATGCTGTGCAAAACTACCGTCCTTTTTGATAATAAGTGCATGACCTGGATCGATCTCATGAACAGATTCGAATGAAGTATTAAATACCGTTTGAATCACTGCTCGCTCTGAGGCTACCACTACTACTTCATCATCAGCATAGTAAAAGGCAGGTCTAATTCCAGAAGGATCTCTTAAAACAAAGGAGTCTCCATGACCGATCATACCGGCCATCGCATATCCTCCATCCCAATTTTTTGCAGCTTTCTTTAATATTTTGTGAACTTTTAAGCGCTCTGCAATAATTACCGATGCCTCCTTCTTAGACACCCCTTCTTTCTTGAGTTTTTTGTATAGTTTTAAAACCGCATCGTCTAAAAAGTGACCGATTTTCTCCATCACAGTCACGGTGTCGGCCATCTCTTTTGGGTGCTGTCCAAGTTCCACTAAACCTTCAAAGAGTTCTTTAACATTGGTCATATTAAAGTTCCCGGCAACGATCAAGTTACGATGCATCCAATTGTTTTGTCTAATGAAGGGATGTACAGATTCTATTGAGTTTTTACCAAAAGTTCCGTAGCGAACGTGACCTAAGAGCACCTCTCCTATATAAGGAATATTTTCTTTCTGTAATTGAATGTCATTCTTGTATTCAGGGTGTTCTTCAAATGCCGAATTAATTCTTGAATTGATCTGCTCGAAGATATCTTGAATCGGTTGTTGTTTTGCCGATCGCACACGACTCATAAAACGTTGGCCTGGCTTTGTATCGAGTTTGATACTCGCAAATCCAGCACCGTCTTGTCCTCTGTTGTGTTGTTTCTCCAACATGAGGTACATTTTATTAACTCCGTAAAAGGCTGAACCGTATTTTTCTTGGTAGTAGGAAAGCGGTTTTAGTAATCGAATGTGTGCAATTCCACACTCGTGTTTGATGGCATCACTCATAGGGCAAAGGTATGAATTCCTTTAGAAATTAAACTATTTAATATCGATATCAAATTGAGTCAACGATTTAAATTGATCCAATCTTCGTGCTATTTCTTCTTTTCCGACATTTTCAATTCTAAGGGTTCCAAATTTTTCAACACAGAATGATCCCATATTTGAACCGTGTACCACAGCGTTCTTTAAGTTTTCAAATGAAATGTTTTTGGTCTGAGCTAAATAACCGATGAATCCTCCTGCAAAACTATCTCCTGCTCCCGTAGGATCAAATACTTCTTCAAGTGGTAAGGCTGGGGCAAAGAAAGCATTCCCATTGTGAAATAGCAAAGCGCCGTGTTCTCCTTTTTTAATCACTACATACTCAGGTCCCATCTGATGAATTTTCTGAGCAGCTTTTACAAGTGAATACTCCCCAGATAACTGTCGTGCCTCTTCGTCATTGATGGTGATCACATCAACTTTTGCAATAACCTGATGCAATTCCTCCAAGGTATGATCCATCCAAAAGTTCATAGTGTCCAATACGATCATTTTTGGTTTGGTTTCCATCTGATCGATGACAGAAAGTTGAACAGCTGGAGCTAAATTTCCCAACATCAAAAACTCCGCATCTCTGTATTCTTGAGGTACTACAGGTTTAAAATCTGCAAGTACATTAAGCTCTGTTACTAAAGTATCTCTTGAATTAAGATCGTTGTGATACTTACCGCTCCAAAAGAAGGTCTTTCCACCTGCTACAATTTCTACTCCATCTAAGTTCATCCCCTTCGAAGCCAACATATCGAGATCTTCTTGAGGGAAATCTTCCCCAACTACCGATACTAAGGCGATGTCGTTATCAAAATTGGAAGCCGCCAAACCTATATAGGTTGCTGCTCCTCCTAAAATTTTATCTGTTTGACCAAATGGAGATTCAATTGCATCAAAGGCAAGGGTTCCAACGACTACTAATTTTCCCATGAATTATTTTTTTGCAAATATAGGGCTTCCTTAGGAACTAATCTCAAAAAAGATCGCTTTGTAAACTCGCTTCAAAACCACTGTCGATAAGGAGCTCGCCTTTCTTATAAGCATTTACTGCTAAGGCATCACAACGTTCGTTTTGAGGGTGATCATTATGTCCCTTAATCCAGTGAAATGAAATTTGATGATTCTTGGACACTTTGAGGTACTCTTTCCATAAATCCACATTTTTTTTGTCCTTAAAAGCTGTTCGCTGCCATCGATCCAACCATTTTTTTTCAATAGCATCGACCACGTATTTTGAATCGGTATAGACTTCAACAATGAGGTTTGGTTTTTTGAGCTTCTTGAGCGCTTCAATCACAGCGAGAAGTTCCATACGATTGTTGGTAGTGTGTCTAAATCCTTGAGCAAATTCTTTTTTGTAAGGTTTTCCAACCCACTCCATTACAATACCATAGCCTCCAGGGCCTGGGTTCCCACTAGCCGCTCCATCAGTATAAATATGTACCTGAGCTTTAGACATCTAATAAGTTCGCGATGGCTTTAGGGAAGTGCTCGTATTCTAATAGGTGAACTTTTTGAGCAATGTCTTCTGGAGTATCTGTTTCACTGATTTGAACAGCGTGTTGTTCGATCAAATCTCCATTGTCATAGTGTTCGTCAACAAAGTGGATACTAATTCCGGACTGTTGTTCACCGGCCTCTTTAACTGCTCGATGTACATTCATACCATACATTCCTTTTCCTCCGTAATTAGGTAGTAATGCTGGATGTATATTGACAATTTTTTGTCTAAATGCTTCGATCAAATCATCGGGGATCTTCTTGAGGTATCCTGCTAAAACTATTAAATCTAAATTTTGTCCTAAGAGAATATCTCTTATAAAACCAGGTGTTTGTAGTGCTTGGGGACTTAAATAAATCAACGGTATTCCCAATCGTTTACACCGCTCTATAACCCCTGCATTTATATTATTAGTCAATACAGAAACTATTTCAACGTTTTTGTTTTGCTCAAAATAGGCTGCAATATTTTCAACATTTGATCCAGAACCAGAGGCAAAAAGAGAAATTCGTTTCATTTTTTAGCTGTTTATTCAAAACTATAAGTCTTGCGAAATTATCCATTTTTAGCAGGATTCTCTAACAAATGACTAAAATAAAATCACTTTTTAAAAGATTAAAAGTGCTATTAACTAAAGTTTTTTTACTTTTGTCCCCATATAGATTAATAAAAACCAAAAAAATTATGTCAGACATTGCATCAAGAGTAAAGGCTATTATCGTAGATAAATTAGGTGTAGATGAAAACGAAGTTGTAGCTGAAGCTAGCTTTACTAACGACCTAGGAGCCGATTCATTGGACACTGTTGAGTTGATAATGGAATTTGAAAAGGAATTTGATATTCAAATCCCTGATGATCAAGCAGAAAACATCGCAACTGTAGGTCAAGCAATCAGCTATATCGAAGACGCTAAATAGTCTTTGACCTAGTACATTAAAAAAACATTTTTATCCATGTAGCTTCGTGTTACATGGATAATTTTTTTTATTTTATCTTTGAAATATAATTACAAAGACTATGCAATTAAAAAGAGTTGTAGTAACAGGATTAGGAGCATTGACTCCCATTGGAAATACCCTTGATGAATACTGGGAAGGCTTGATCTCTGGAAAGAGTGGAGCTGCTCCAATTACCTATTTTGACACTGAAAAATTTAAGACAAAATTTGCTTGCGAACTCAAGGACTTTAATGTTTTAGACTTTTTAGATCGCAAAGAGGCTAGAAAGCTAGATCGCTTTACCCAATACGCTATTGTAGCTTCAGAAGAAGCGATTGCAGATGCCAATTTTGACGACAGCCTCGACAAATACCGAGTAGGGGTTATATGGGGAGCTGGAATTGGTGGTTTAGAAACCTTCCAAAACGAAGTGTTGAACTTTGCTTCTGGAGATGGAACACCTCGTTTTAATCCCTTCTTTATCCCTAAAATGATCGCTGATATTGCTCCAGGTAATATTTCGATCAGAAATGGATATATGGGGCCAAATTATACAACTGTATCAGCTTGTGCTTCTTCGGCAAATGCCATCATAGATGCCCTTAACTACATCCGATTAGGTCACTGTGATGTGATTGTTACTGGAGGTAGTGAAGCTGCTGTAACTATTGCAGGAGTTGGTGGTTTTAACGCCATGCATGCTCTTTCTACAAGAAATGACGATCCACAATCTGCTTCAAGACCATTTGATGCAGAGCGCGACGGCTTTGTTCTTGGAGAAGGTGCTGGAGCACTGATCTTAGAAGAATACGAACACGCTAAAGCTCGTGGAGCTAAAATATACGCTGAGGTCATCGGTGGAGGACTTTCTTCTGATGCCTATCATATGACTGCACCACATCCAGAGGGAATTGGGGTTATCAAGGTCATGGAAAACTGTTTGAGAGATGCAGGAATTAAACCTGAAGATGTCGACGCGATCAATACCCATGGGACTTCTACTCCACTTGGAGATGTTGCTGAATTAAAAGCAATTAGTCAAGTTTTTGGAGATCACGCTAAAAACATCAATATCAATTCCACTAAATCGATGACCGGTCACCTACTAGGTGCTGCTGGAGCAATTGAAGCTATTGCCTCCATTATGTCGATTCAAAAAGGAATTGTACCTCCGACGATCAACCATGCCAATGTCGATTCAACTATCGATCCATCATTAAACCTCACCCTTAATAAACCTCAAGAGCGCGATGTTAAAATCGCCATGAGTAACACTTTTGGTTTTGGTGGGCACAATGCTTGTGTTGTACTTAAAAAGTATGAAGAATAAGCCTCTATGAAGCGTATTTTAAAAATAAGAAAATCCCCTACGGATTCGGATGGGGATTTTTATTTTAAAATAAAAACCATTTTAGGATTTAAACCTCGCAACCTAGAGTACTACAAAAAGGCATTCATCCATTCTTCACTTAACTTAAAAGATGAAGAAGGTAAAGCAATCAATTATGAACGTCTTGAATTTTTAGGAGATTCTGTTCTAGGAACCATTATCAGTAATTATCTCTTTGAAAAAGCCCCAGAAGGAGATGAGGGCTATCTAACCAAGATGCGCTCTAAAATTGTCAGTAGGGAACACCTCAATGAATTGGGGAAAGAACTTAATTTGATCTCATTTTTTCAATCCAAAACCCAATTTTCTAATTTTGGTGAAAACATTCACGGAAACTTATTTGAGGCATTCATAGGAGCCATCTTCATCGATAGAGGATTCTCCTATTGTCATCGATTCATCGAACGTCGGATCATTGAACCCTATGTCGATATCGATCGTCTTGAAGGCAAAATCATTTCCTACAAAAGTCTTTTGATTGAATGGTGTCAGAAAAAGAAAAAGCACTTTAAGTTCAACAGTTATGAAGATACTGGTAATGAAGAAACTAAACATTTTGCAGTGAAACTCTATATTGAGAATAAACTCGTTGCAAAATCTAGAGCAACTTCAAAGAAAAAAGCTGAAGAAATCGCTTCAAAACGCGCTTATTTTGCACTTCAAAATCATATTGATCGCTCTTAAATGAGATTGAACTATCGATTTACAAACAAATTGTGTCATTTTTAACAAAAAATGCAATTTGTTCTAAAAAGGCCAATGAATCACGATGAGATTGTCGAATAATCTTATCTTTGTCAAACTTTAATGAATATATGGTTGCTAAGTATAAATTATCAGCTCAAGAGTTTGAAATAGACTATACGCTATTAGCCTTACATACAGGTGTTGAAGATTACACTTTGGCCTATCATCTCAATAAAGTACTCAAGATGAGTTTTAAACGACTACAGAACGATCTTGTCATTGACGAGAATTCCTGTGTAGCCGTTTATAATTTTGACAATGAGAAAGATCAGTCCAACTGGTTTCTCATTGCTAATAAAGCCTTAGTAGAACAGGAAGCTATTGAAGCTGATTTGTTTCAACACCAACCGATCAAGACCAGCTCCTATTTAATTCCTGAACGAAAAGAGGTTGATTATTTTGTAAAAATAGAAGACCATGACCCATCTTGTTTAAAAGATATAATACAGAAAATAAAAAAGATACCTGATATAGTTACGGCATACAAGCTTGATTATACTGGATTAAAATCAAAACAAAATTTAATATTTTAATATGGCTATTGATAAGAAAACCAAAATTGTTGCAACTTTAGGACCGGCAACTGATACTAAAGAAATCCTTAAGGATATGATTCTTGCTGGTGCCAATGTGTTTAGAATTAATTTTTCACATGCCGATTACGAAGATGTTAAGAGAAGAATTGGATATATTCGACAACTCAGCGAAGAATTAGGGTATCACATTTCTATTTTAGCTGACTTACAAGGTCCTAAACTCAGAGTTGGTGTCATGGAAGAAGGTTCTGAAGTAAACCCTGGTGATGAGGTTAAATTTTACACCGGTGAACCTTTCGTTGGAAATGCTTCAAAAGCTTATATGACTTATTCTCAATTTCCACAAGACGTACAAGCAGGTGAACGCATCTTGGTTGACGATGGAAAATTAATGTTTGAAGTGGTATCGACCAACAGAAAAGATGAGGTAGTTACTAAAGTAATTCAAGGAGGACCTTTCAAATCTAAGAAAGGGGTTAACCTTCCAAATACGAAGATTTCACTTCCTGCATTGACTGAGAAAGACATCAATGATGCTATTTTTGCAATTAGTCAAAATGTGGACTGGATCGCCTTGTCGTTTGTTCGTTTTAAAGAAGACATCGTCGACTTACAAAACCTCATCAAAGAACATTCGGATCACAAAATTCCAATCGTTGCTAAGATTGAAAAACCTGAGGCAATTGAAAACATCGATGAAATTATCGCGTTTACAGATGGTTTAATGGTTGCTCGTGGAGATCTTGGAGTTGAAATTCCTGCTCACGAAGTACCTCTTATTCAAAAGAAATTAGTTTCTAAAGCTAAAGATGCTCGTATTCCTGTAATTATCGCTACTCAGATGATGGAGACGATGATTGACAGCTTGACTCCAACACGTGCAGAAGTAAATGACGTTGCCAACTCAGTAATGGATGGAGCTGATGCCGTGATGCTTTCAGGAGAAACTTCAGTAGGGAAATACCCAGTACAAGTAATCGAAAAAATGGCTAGTATTTTGAGTACAGTAGAGCATTCTGATTTGATTCGTGTTCCATTACTCGCTCCTCAAGCGAAAACAAAACGATACTTGACAAAATCTGTTTGTTACCACGCAGCTGTGATGGCTAATGATATGAAAGCAAAAGCAATTTGCACCCTAACAAATAGTGGATATACTGCTTTTCAAATTTCTGCCTACAGACCAGAAGCCCACATCTTAGTGTTTACTAGAAATAGAAAAATATTATCTCAGCTCAACCTTCTTTGGGGGGTTAAGGCCTTCTTTTACGAGAATAGAGAATCGACTGACAAACTGGTAGATGACTTGAATGCTGTTGCTGTAGAAAAAGGATTTGTTGAAGCAGGAGATTATATTCTCAGTTTGACTTCCATGCCGCTTAATGCTAGAGGAATGGTCAACACTGTACGTGTTTCACAAATAGAAGAATAACTAATTAAAGGCTCGTTTATCGGGCCTTTTTTTATGAGAGAAATCGAACGTAAATACCTGGTAGAAAATTTAGACTTCATCTCTGAGGCTAGCTCCTCTTATGTAATAGCACAGGGATATTTAAATTCAGACCCCGATCGCTCTGTACGCATCAGAAAGACCTCTGAGGGGGGATTTATTACCGTAAAAGGAACCTCAAGTGAAAATGGAATGTCTCGTTTTGAGTGGGAAAAACCTCTAAGTACTAAAGAAGTTGATGCACTACTCCCCCTATGTGAAGAAGGGACCATCATCAAAGATCGCTATCTAGTGCCTTTTAAAGGTAAAGTCTTTGAAGTGGATGTGTTTAAAGGAGCTAACAAAGGACTTATTCTTGCTGAAATAGAATTAGATGATGAAGAGGAATCCTTCGAAAAGCCAGAATGGCTAGGTGCTGAAGTGACTTCAGATCCTCGTTATTACAATTTGTATTTGAGTAAGAATCCCTATAATCAGTGGGGCTGATTAGAGAGCGCTTTTAAACTGCTCTAAGAAGCGAATATCGTTTTCACTCAAGAGACGAATATCAGAGATCTGATGTAGTAAAAGTGCAATACGGTCAATTCCCATACCGAAAGCAAATCCTGAGTACTCTTTGGGATCAATTCCACAGTTTCGAAGTACATTTGGATCCACCATACCACATCCCATAATTTCTAACCAACCGGTTCCTTTAGTCATTTTATAGTCGGTTTCCGTTTCCAATCCCCAATAGACATCAACCTCAGCACTGGGCTCCGTAAAAGGGAAATACGAAGGTCTTAATCGAATCTTTGATTTTCCGAATAGGGATTCCGTAAAATACTGAAGTGTTTGCTTTAAGTCTGCAAACGAGACATCCTTATCGATATACAATCCTTCTACCTGATGAAAGAAACAGTGTGAACGAGCAGATATCGCTTCATTTCTGTATACTCTACCCGGAGATATAGTTCGGATAGGAGGTTTGTTGTTTTCCATATATCGAACCTGTACCGAAGAGGTGTGAGTTCTCAGTAAGATATCCGGATCTGTTTGAATAAAAAAGGTGTCCTGCATATCTCTAGCAGGGTGGTGTTCAGGTAAATTTAAGGCCGTAAAATTATGCCAATCATCTTCCATTTCTGGTCCTTCAGAAACGTTAAAACCAATGTTTGAGAAGATTTCAATAATTCGATTCTTAACAATAGATATTGGATGTCTTGCTCCAAGTGGAATAGGCTCCCCTGGTCTACTCAAATCACCGTATACGCCCTTTGTGTCACTCTTAGTATCTAAATCAGCCTTAAGACTGTTAACTTTTTCAGTCGCAGCATTTTTTAAGTTGTTGAGCTGGCTTCCAAACTCCTTCTTTTGTTCATTTGGAACACTTTTAAAAGAAGCAAATAAGTCGTTTAAAATTCCTTTTTTACCTAGGTATTTGATTCTAAACGCCTCAATTTCATCAGCATTAGAACTGTGGAATGAAGCAACTTCTTCTAAATGTTTTTCTAATTGGTCAAGCATAACTTAAAAAAATTGATGCGCTACAATTGAAACTTTGTAGCGCATGCAAATTTAATAAAAACTAGCGTTACAGACGCAATCTAATCCGTTTCTTTTACGCTTCTTGCTTTTGAGTAGTTAAAGCCTTAATGTATGCTAAACAATCCTCTATGCTCTTGAATATCTGTTCTTTTGATATCAATTTTGGAATAATACTAATGCGTTCTAAGCGCAATCGAGGCTGTGATTGAATCCCTACTAAATACACTTCTATTGAGTTCATTTCCCATCCGATAATCATTTCTTCTAAAGCATAAAGCCCAGTTTGGTCGATATAAGAAGATTTATCCATTACAAGGATAATGTGTTTGATTTCATTGGGGACTTTCTTTGCAAGTTCCTGAAGATCAGAAGTAGAACCAAAGAATAAGGGGCCCTCTAATTTTTTGACATAGACCTCTTTACTGAGCATATGATCCTCATCCTCTTTATGACTCACAGGAGTGATCTTAGTTTGCTGTGCGGTGGCATCCCCCATCTTTTTCATGAAGATCAGTGAGGCGAGAACCAATCCAATCCCTACAGCACTTACTAAATCCCAAAATACAGAGAGCAAGAGTACGACTACCATAATTGCAATTTCTCCAATGGGAATATGAGGTATTGCTTTAAGTCCTTTGTAATCCATTACTCCAATCCCTACCGTAATCAAAATTCCTGAGAGTACTGCTGCAGGTATTTTTGAAGCAATTGGTCCAAGGGCTAATAAAACAACTAAGAGTAACAATCCAGCAATAATTCCGGAAAGTCTAGTTTTTCCACCGGCATTGATATTTACAACCGTTCTGATCGTTGCTCCAGCACCAGGTATTCCTCCAAATAGACCTGCGACAGCATTTCCGATTCCCTGACCAATAAGCTCCTTATTAGGATTGTGTTTGGTCTTAGTCATATTGTCTGCTACAACCGAGGTCAAGAGTGAGTCGATGGCTCCTAAAAGAGCGAGTGATAGGGCTGTAAATAAATAAGGGGATATGGCTCCAAATGAAAACTCAGTGAAAATCTCCAATCGAGGCATTGGAAATCCCTGAGGAATCTGAGCGATGGTCATATAGTTTAGGTTTAAAAAATAGGCTGCTGATGAAACCGCCAACAATGCGACAAGTGTCGAGGGGACTGCTATAGTAATCTTTTTAAATCCATAGATGATCAGTATCGTCATAAACGCCAGAACAAATTCTAAATAATTAATATTCTGAATAGCTCGAGGTAGTATGCTCAAGGCTCCATATACAGATTTGGAGTGATCATTTGCCAATAACTTTGCTTCTTGAGCGATTTCATCTTCAGAGATGAGTGCTGCCCTGCGCTCTGTTTCAGTAAAATCTTCGAGTACTAAATAGCCCTCACCTGCTTCGTCTTTTAAAATCTTCTCTAAAAGGACCTCTTCCGCCTGAGCCTTAAAAGTCTCCACATAGACCAAATCATCTTTTGGATAATAGCCCATAGAAGGGAGTAATTGTGTTGCGATAATAATGACCCCTATCGCGGTCATAAATCCAGATACCACGGGATAAGGGATATACTTGATATATTTCCCTAATTGAAGTGATCCCAAGACGATTTGAATAATCCCCGAGAGGATAAAAACTGTAAGTATCGCTGGAAGTGCTCTTGATATATCTCCGTCATAAGCTCCTACAATTCCTGATACAATGAGTAAACTCACTGCGGTCATCGGAGCTGTTGGCCCTGAAATCTGAGAGGGAGTTCCTCCAAACATCGCTGCAAAAATTCCAATAAAGATCGCTCCGTACAAACCAGCGTCTGGTCCTAGTCCCGAAGAAACCCCAAAGGCTAAAGCTAGAGGTAAGGCAACTATTCCAGCTGTAATACCTCCAAAAAAATCTCCTTTGAAATGCTTAAATAAACCTTTCATAACTTATTAAAATTTAAATGTTAGTATTAATCTAAATGATAGATTTCACGAATGCCTTCCAAGATTGTGTCATAGTCGATACCCAAATCCTTGAGTTCTCCAGTATGTACATCAAATACCCATCCGTGAATCTTTAATCCGCGTTTACGAATCGCTTTTTGTACTACTGCGGTTTTAATGAGGTTCACACATTGTTCTTGAGTGTTGAGCTCAACCAAACGATCGTATTTTTGTTCCTCATCTTCAATAGAATTGAGTTCTTTTGCATGTGTTCTATACACATCTCTAATATTTCTGAGCCATGGATTAAGGATCCCCAAATCTTTTGAATCCATTGCTGCTTTGACACCCCCACAGGCGGTATGACCACATACTACGACGTGTTTTACCTTGAGGTGTTCTACTGCGTAATTAATTACTGACATCGAATTGAGATCAATACTTACCACCATATTTGCGATATTTCTATGAACGAATATCTCTCCGGGTTTTGCTCCCATTAATTCTTCTGCAGTTACTCTTGAATCAGAACATCCGATGTATAAAAGTTCTGGACTTTGGCCTTCTCCAAGCTGATTGAAGTAATCTGGATCGGTCTCTAATTTATTAGATATCCAATTTTTATTGTTTTCAAAAATTTTATCTATTTCCATTGTGTTGTCTTTTTAGTTTGACGACCATAAGTAACTTCTCAGATATGAAGATACAAAAATAGTCGCTGCCTCTATGCGAGATAGAAACTGTTAGTTATAATTATAAAGGTCTAAAAAATGACTTAGCACTCTGGAGGTGGGATTACAATGTCGTGAAATCCTTTGTTGAGATCCATTTGACAATTGTATTTGAACTCTGCTAAATTGTAGTTTTGTACGTAGATCTGAGAAGGTAAAACAACTAAAAAAAGGTCTGATTTGAGATCTTTATCTAGGCCGTCTTTAGAATCTTTGCTCATTGAGTCACTGAATTCAATATCAGTGTCCATTACAAAATTGTGTAATGGCTGAATAGCAGACGCCATCATCAACAACAAAAAGAAAAGCCCTATATAGTGTTTTGTACCCATCTTGGGCAAATATAAGGGGTTTTATCAGAAGAGTTGTTAAGCTCCTCTTAAAACTACTTTAAAGGCTTGATACTGTCTTCAAGAAGCCAACCTTCTTGTCCATCGGCTAATTGTACCTGAGCCCAATTCCCCATTTGATCTACAATTTGAACCTTGGTTCCTAAATGAAGTTCAAATAAAACAGCTCCTCGATCATTAGGTTCAGCTTTCACAACCGTATTTGAAAAAATAATTGCAGGACGGTCCTTTGCCTCTAAAGATTGATGTCTACTAGCCAATCCATAGCTACTCAAACTAAATAGAAGCGAAATGATACTTAAGATAAACGCCAAACGTTTTATGTTAGTTGAATTCCACAACAGAAAAATGAGATAGAAGGTTACAAATAAAAGCATCAAAACGATACTTAAATAAGTCCAGATACTGAGTTCTACCGAGAGAATAAATTCATTGAACACCTTAGATATTCCACTTTCGCTCTTTTGATTTATAGAGTCAATGGTCATCCCTCTGGCATAAGATAAATTAACTTGAAGTGCAGGGTGATTTTCATCAATTAATGCGGCCTTTTCGTAATAGTAGATACTGTTAGCAACATCGTTTAATTTATAATAGGAGTTCCCTAAATTAAAATAGACCTCAAAGGACTCCTCGCCAGCTTCAATAATATTTTGATATTCATTGACAGCCTGCGAATAATCTCCTTGGTTATAAGCCTTGTTTGCCGCCTCAAAAGAATTCATCCCCTGTGCTAAGGCAAGGCTAAAAGAACATAAAAACAGCAGTGAGATCATAAATCTTTTTCTCCATTCCATAATTATATCTTTTTATCGAGTTTGGTAATCGTAGCTATTGACTGCTGGTAATCCGTTTGTATTTCACCTGCAGATATAGGACTATAACGAGCCATATCACAGTGCTCTAAAAGCTGAATCAATTCTTTGATATCATCTTTTTCAATTCCTCTTTCAAGAAGAATTTCAGCAATTTTATCCTTATTGAGTTCTGAGGTTTCAATTTTGAGTTTTGCCTTTAAGAAATGGTGTAACGCTCTCTCAAGTGCCACATAGAATTCCTCCTTGTCTGCAATTGCTTTTTTGGCTGCAGAGAGGTATTTTTTGGCAAGTTGATTGGCTCTTCTAGATCTGTTTCCTTCGACATCCCCCCTGCGCTTTTGTCTATTCTTGCCGTAAATAATGGCCAGTGGAATAAGTAGTAAAGGAAGTAGCCAGCTTAAATAATAATTTAAAGTTCCAAAGAAATTTTTCTTCTCAATGGGACTCAATTTGGTCTGTAATTCGATAAACTTAAATTGATCATCTGCAACGACCTCTAATTTCTGTACTTGATTAGGTTGATCCTCTTGTCCCAGTTCTGGTCCTTCTAGAATTTGAAGTAAAACCTCCTCTGAATCAATACTGTGATAGCGTTTGGTTTTAGGGTTGAAATAAGAAAAGCTGATGGATGGAATTGGATACTTTCCCTTATATCCTGGCACCAAGGTGTAGGAGTTGGAAACTTCTCCTTGCATTCCTCCAAATGTCGTTTTAATATCTTCAGAAAATTCAGGGTCATAGCGTTCAATCGAAGCAGGGACCTTTACTTCTGGTATTTGGAAAAGTTTGAGATTCCCCGTTCCTTTTACTCTCACCTTAAGTTGCAGAGACTCTCCTGCATTAAGTATGTTTTTTGAAGCTTCTACAAAGAAATTATAATCCCCTACGGCACCGCTAAAGTTTGCAGGTTTCCCTTCTTCAGGAAGGGATTTTACATCGATTGTTCTCTTTCCAGCGGTTACAACTTTATTAGTCGAAGAATAGATAACTCCTCCAAAGAAGTCTCTTCTGTTCGTTGGAACATCAGCAGTAATCTCTAATGAAAGTGGTTCTAAAACTAATTCTCCTGTCATTTGAGGATAGAGGACGACTCTTTTTAGATCGACTACATTATAGGGTTCCCCTTTGTAGGTCCCGCTGCTAAAACTGTATTTGTTGATTGGAATTTCAGAAGACCAAAAATTTTCATAAGTTGGATTTTCTAATGGTCTAAAATTGGAAACGTTAATATTTCCCCCCACATAGAGTTTATAAACCACGGTGATGGGTTCATTTAAATAAGGACTGTTCTTCGATACCTCAGCCACCAAATGAAGCTTTTCTTCGGCAATATCATAAGCCGTTAATTGATCACTTGGCTTTTTTACCGCATCGGTTACAATCACCTCTTTAGATTGGGTCTTATAGGTTTTACCGTCAATCACTACCGAAGCTTGACTGATTGTAAAAGTTCCCTTTTGAATAGGTGCAATGGTATAGGAAAAGGTTCTTTTAAAACTCCTCACTCCGTTAATCCAAGAGGAACTAGTAGACTGAGAAGGTCCCATCACTACCCTGAATCCTTTGAAATCTGGAGGAGTAAACTGATCGCCATCTTGATTCATACTAAAGTCTACACGAATTCGCTCATTAATTCCCAATTTGCTCTTGGATAAATTTACCGCAAACTCAACCGTCTCTTGAGCGAACCCCTGAAGGCTGATCAAAAGACCGAACAGTACTAAGAAATGATAGAACTTCATTGTTTTCATTACCAATCCTTTTTCTTTTTTACAGGTACTTTTTTAACTTTTTGAGCGTCCATTTTCTCTTTGGACTTCTTCTCTTCATTTTGAACGGCCTCTAACAAATTTTTAATCTGCTGTGGTGACAGTTGACTCTTTCTAGGAGGTTGTTGGTTTTGAGGTTGCTGAGGCTGTTCTTTTTTCTGATCTCCATCGCCCTTTTTTTGTTCTTCTTTTTCACCGCCCTGGTCTTCCTTTGGATCTCCGTTTTCATCTTCCTTGTCGTCCCCCTTTTGCTGCTGACCTTGATCGTCTTTCTGTTGATCCCCCTTATCCTCGTTCTCCTTTTTATCTTGATTTTGATCGTTCTGATCCTGCTTGTCTTGTTCTTTATCCTTGTTTTTATCTTGCTTTTCTTGCTCTTTTTGATTTTCTAAAAGCTTCTTGGCAAGTGCTAGATTGTATCGTGTCTCATCGTCAGTAGGATTGTTTCGAAGGGCGTCTTTATAGGCTTCAACAGCCTTGGCATAATCCTTTTTGAGCATCATGGTATTACCTAAATTGTGAAGGGATTGATGACGTTCTGATTCAGTCTCTGCAGTTTTCCCAGATTTTACAAAGGTCAATGCCGCTTCGTCCAAAGCTTGCTGATTGTAGTAAGCATTCCCCAAGTTAAATTTAGAACTCAAGGCTTTGGGATTCATTGAAATTGATTCTCGATACTTCGCTTCTGCGCTCACGAAATCATTCTCAGCTATGCGCTCATTTCCTTCATAAGTAAGATTGTTGGCCTCTTTTTGTTGCTTTTTGCTAATCGGCTCTTCTTCTTGAGCGCTGACCCCCATAAAAAAGCAAAGCCCAATCATCACACTGATATGTCTTCCCTTAATTTTCATCTTGATGCTCTTTAAATAAGTTTAAACGCGTAAACCAATGGGTCTTGCGATCCAATATAACGATATCGATAACAAACAACAGCAAAGCAAAAGCGATAAACCACTGAAACTGATCCTTGTAATCAGAAAACTGCTGGGTTTCAAACTCTGTCTTGTCTAGTTGATCCAATTCTTCTTTGATCGAATTAACGGTCGCTTCAGTCTGTTGTCCGTAAAGATAGGTTCCTTTTCCTAAGTCGGCAATTTGTTCTAAGAGTTCCGCTCTGAGTTTAGATATCACCACCTCTCCGTTTTCATCCTTTTTAAGCTCCTGAACGATTCCTTTTTCCTTGATGGGAATTGGTCCTCCTTTAGAGGTTCCAACCCCTATTGTAAATATCTTTATTCCCTGGTCGAGAGCCTCTTCGATAACGGATTCTATTCCGCTTTCAGAGTGATCTTCTCCATCAGAAATAATAAACAGTATTCTGTTGGTCTGCGCCTCGTTATTGTAATAGGTAGTCGCTAATTTGATGGCCTCTCCCAAGTTGGTTCCCTGGGATGAAAGCATATCAGTATTGAGCGATTGAAGGAACATTTTAGCTGCTCCAAAATCTGTTGTGATCGGCAGCTGAGGATAGGCCCCTGCAGCATAAGCAATGATTCCGATTCGATCACTCGCTAATTGATTGATGATTTCAGAGACGATACGTTTAGCCTTCTCCAATCGGTTTGGAGCCATATCTTCTACGAGCATACTCTTTGAAACATCCACAGCAAAAACGATATCCACTCCTTCGCGTTTGATGGTTTCCATTCGAGTTCCAGCCTTGGGATTGACTAGGGCAAAAATCAATGCTGTAAATCCTAAAAGTTGAATAATCAGCTTCAGATTCGATTTAGAAGGAGACACTTCTGGGGCTAACAATTTGAGTCTAGTAGCTGAAGCAAATCGCTTTTGAGCTTTTTTCTTCCATATCGAAAGTGCCAATTGCAATAGCACAAACAAGGGAAGAATTCCCAAGAGGTATAAGTATATGTGCTCGTCTAATTGTATCATCTAAATAAAGCTTCTCAATAGTGTTTTGTTCAACAAAAATTCGAGGCTCAATAAAGCAAATGCTATAAGTGCCCACAAACGGTATTTTTCTTCGTAAGAATAAAATTTAAACTCTTCGATTTCTGTTTTTTCTAGTTTGTTAATTTCCTGATAAATAGATTCTAGTTTTTGATTATCCGTCGCTCTAAAATACTTTCCTCCTGTCAAGGCTGCGATTTCTTTTAAAAGTTCTTCGTCAATTTCAACTTGACGCATTCCGTATCGATAGGAGCCGTCGGGATTATATCCTATTGGAGATATCGCATTTCCATTGGTCCCAAGACCAATCGTATACACCTTAATATTGTATTCCAATGCCAGATCTGAAGCTGTTTTAGGTTCGATAAAACCAGCGTTGTTGATCCCATCAGTTAGAAGGATGATCACTTTTGAAAGTGCCTTTGAATCTTTTAATCGATTCACAGAGGTGGCCAATCCCATACCAATGGCTGTTCCATCTTCAAGAATTCCGTTGTCGATTTCTCTTAGCGATTGCAATACGATGTTTTTATCAGAGGTAATCGGTGTTTTGGTATAACTCTCTCCTGCATAGACTACCAGTCCGATTCGATCAGAGGAGCGATCTTTTATAAATTCTGAGGCTACATCTTTAAGGGCGATCAATCGATTGGGTTTTAAATCCTTTGCCAACATACTCGATGAAACATCGATTGCCATGACAATATCAATCCCCTTAGTCGTTTGAGTCTTCGCATCCACAGAGACAATTTGAGGTCGAGCAAGTGCGACAATGAGCGCAGCAAAGGCCGCAACTTTTAATCCTTTAGAACCAATCAATATCCAATGATGATAGGTTTTTGATCGAATCCCTTCAAGAGTCGACATACTCAAACGCGCCTTTTGAGAATACCTTTTGAAGTAGTACCACAGAAGAATGAGTGGCAGTACCAAAAGCAGCCAGAAAAACTCAGGGTTTGCAAAGGTTACATTATTCATCTGTGTCTATTTCTTTTAGTCGTATCGATCCCAAAAGCTGTTGTTTGATTTGATCGTTGTACTGGTTTTCTTGGTGTACTAACAATAGTTGTTGAGCAAAACCTTTACCTCCAAAGATGTAGAGTTCGTACACCATTTTTTCTTCATTTGATTCTTGGTCAATTGTAAAACGACCAAATACTTTAACACCCTGCACACCATCTACTGTAGTATAGGCTTCTTGTCTAGTGATGATGTTTTTCCCTCCGAGGGTTTCTAAGTAGGCAATACTACTCTCTGCTATTTGATCAAAATTAGGTTCCTCTTCGCTTTGAAGTTTTAAGGTGGTCAAATAAATTGAAAACTCCTCTTGCTCTAAACTAAACAGTTGGCGTTGTGCTTCTCCACTTGCAGGAACTGCTTTTAAATCTCTAATCAACACCTTGGGCGTACTCAATTGTATCGGTGGAGCTCCGTAAGAAGAGTTGACCCAATTGGATTCTAATAGCTGCTTTGAAGAATTAAAAGTCAAGGTGTCCCATACTTTTTTAGGTCCTGCATAGAATACTCCTGTACTTATTAGAGCAACTACCAGTGTTGCAACTGCCCATTTAATATGCCTCATTTTTCTTTTTTTCTCAGCTTCTAAAAGAGCTTGTTTATATTCTTCCTGCTGCATGAGTTCTTCCTCGGTAGGCTCTGGAATTGCTTCCTTGGTTTTAACAACCACTTCTTTGAGCTGTTCTCGATCCGATTCTGCCTTTGAGAGTTCTGGTTTCGATCGGGCAAACTTTACAAGATCTGCCGTCTTGAGAATTTGATCAAAGCGATCGATGGTCTGTTGATCCAAATCCAATGCCCCTGAATCTTTTAAAAGTTCTAAGTGATCGATTAACTGCTCAGTCGTACTCTCCAAAGCTGAGATGTGAATCTCCTCTTCTAAATACGATCGAACAATATTAGTGAGCTGAGAATAATATTCCTTGTATTCTTCTTTGATGAGGTATTGTGATTTTTCAAGTTCTTCCAGGGCGCTTAGGGCCTTGTCAAATGCTGGGATTAAAGCCTCTTCTTTCTTTTCAAATTTTTCAATACCCTTTTTGTAATAGAGGTAAAATCCATAAGCTATCCCACAGAGAATTAGCGCTAAAACAATCCAATTCCAAGGCATTTGAAATGATTTCTCAACTTGGATAATCGGTTTGATATCATACATCTTCTGTTGGGTGGTATCCACCGCTACATCATTGACTACAATATCATAGCTGTCCGTTTCATAGGAAAGCGAGTCGATATAGACCTTTAGTTTTGGCAGCTGAAAATGTCCTGAATCAAATTGAGTCAATTGATATTTTTGGAGGATTTTCCATTTACCATCCATAAGGAGCGTATCCGCTTTTGGAGCCTTGACCACTTCTAATGGAAAAACCAAAGCTTTTGGAAAAACAACCTGAGAAGTACTGTCTAAAGTAGCTTGGATACTGTAGGTGATTTGTTCTCCTATTTTGATTTCATTTTTATCGATAGAACTGACCACCTGAGCCTTAGAAGTCAAGACGGTAAAAACCACCACTGTAAAAAGTAGCGATTTAATGATTTTAGTAGTGCTCTTTTGAATCATTTAGCCTCTTTGTTTAAAATAACCCATTAGTTTTTTGACATAACTATCTCGAACACTGCAATCCAAAGCTCCCGCTCCAGATTTGGTGAAAGAATCTTTGAATTGCCCTTGTATTTTTTTGTAGTAGTTGTCGTACTCCAATCGCACTTTTTTTGAACTCGTCGCTACATAGGTTGTTTTTTTAGTCTCCAAGTCAATCATAGGAACCAAACCGATGTTTTCCAATTGTTCGTCTCTGGGATCGTAAATGCGAACTCCTGTGAGATCGTGTTTTTTGGCCACAACTCGAAGTGCAGACATATAGTCCTTTGAAACAAAATCGGATAACAAGAAAACAATGGCTTTTTTCTTGAGCACATTTCCTAAGTATTCCAATGGAATATTGATATCTGTGGCTGTGTGTTTGGGTTCAAACTCTAAAAGTTCTCGAATAATTCTGAGTATGTGACTCTTTCCTTTTTTGGGAGGTATGAACAGTTCTATTTGATCGGTAAACAACAATAAACCTACCTTGTCATTGTTCTGCATCGCAGAAAACGCAAGAGTAGCCGATATCTCAGTAATGAATTCTTTCTTACTGCTGTTTAGCGTCCCAAACTGGCCTGAAGCCGATACATCGACGACAAGCATCATGGTAAGTTCTCGCTCTTCTTCAAATACCTTTACATAGGGTTCGTTGTATCGTGCCGTCACATTCCAATCGATAGCTCTTACATCATCTCCAAACTGATACTGCCTCACTTCGCTAAAGGTCATCCCTCTCCCCTTAAAGGTAGAGTGATACTCCCCTCCGAAAATATGATCGGAAAGTCTACGAGTTTTAATCTCTATCTTTCGAACTTTCTTTAAAAGCGTTTTAGTATCCATCCTCTGCTTTATCCCCCTATTGAATCCTATGGTACTTCTACTTCATTGACGATGCTGTTGATGATATCTTCGGTACTGACATTTTCTGCCTCAGCCTCATAGGTAATTCCTATACGGTGTCTGAGTACATCGTGAACTACTGCTCTGACATCTTCAGGAACTACATAACCTCTTCTTTTAATAAAGGCGTAACACTTGGCAGCAATTGCAAGATTGATGGAACCTCTAGGAGAAGCTCCAAAACTGATCAGTGGTTTTAAGTGTTCTAAGTTGAACTTCTCTGGAAAACGAGTTGCAAAGATTAAATCCAAGATATACTTTTCAATCTTCTCATCCATATAGACTTCTCGAACCGCTTCCTGGGCTGAGAGAATTTGCTTGACACTTACTACCGGTTTAACTTGTTGATAATCCCCCGTTAAATTTTGTCGCATCACTATCTGTTCTTCATTCATCTTGGGATAGGTGATCACTGTTTTAAGCATAAAACGGTCGACCTGTGCCTCAGGTAATGGATAGGTCCCCTCTTGTTCTACTGGGTTTTGGGTTGCCAATACCAAGAAGGGTTTGTCGAGTATAAAAGTTTCGTCCCCAATGGTTACTTGCTTTTCTTGCATCGCTTCTAAGAGTGCTGATTGCACTTTAGCTGGAGCTCTGTTAATCTCATCTGCAAGTACAAAATTTGCAAAAATAGGTCCTTTTTTAATGGAGAAATCATTCTCTTTCATGTTGTAAATCAAGGTTCCAATGACATCAGCTGGTAGGAGATCAGGAGTAAATTGAATTCTGCTAAAACTACCTTTCACCGCCTTGGCAAGAGTGTTAATCGCAAGCGTCTTTGCGAGACCAGGAACACCTTCTAAAAGAATATGTCCTTGACCTAAAAGACCGATGAGCAATCGTTCCACCATTTGTCGTTGCCCTACTATTACCTTATCCATTTCTTGGATAAGCAAGTCAATAAACGCACTTTCTTGAGCTATCTTTTCATTGATTTGTGCGATATCAATCGTTTTGTTTTCTTCCATAAAAATCGAAGCTTTATAAATTGTGCTTGCAATTAAAAAATTATATCTTACACCTATTGTTAACGATAGGTTAAAATAAGCCTAACACCTTAATTTTTAAGATGATTTTAAGGATTCAAAACCTCTAAGCATGTCTAAAAAAGTAAACTTTTCATCTATCATCTCAGGAACCATGACCTGGGGAGAATGGGGCAAAAATTATTCTACAAAGGAAATGGCCTCGTTAATCGAACACTGTGTCTCTATTGGAGTAAGCACCTTTGATCATGCAGATATTTATGGAGATTACTCCAATGAAGCTGAGTTTGGTGCCGCTTTTAAAGAAAGTGGAATCGAAAGAGAATCCATTGAACTCATCAGTAAATGCGGTATTTCAAGGGTATGTGATCGAAGAAATTATATGGTTCATCACTACAATTATACCAAAGAGTATATTATAAATTCTGTAAAGCAGTCACTTCAAAATTTACAGACGGATTATTTGGATGTGCTCCTATTACACAGACCGAGTCCCCTAATGAATCCCTATGAAATTTCTGAAGCGATTACCTATCTCAAAAACAAGGAAATGATACGCTCTTTTGGAGTGTCTAATTTTACACCCTCTCAACTCTCAATGATCGATAAGCAACTCAAGGTTGAAATCAATCAAATTGAAATTTCATTGACAAAGTACGACTCTATGTACAACGGTCAATTGGATCAATGTATTGAGAAAAAAATACTACCTATGTCGTGGAGTCCTCTTGGAACTGCCATGAATAAAGAAAATCCAAAGCTGACGATGACGCTCGAACGACTCGCCAAAAAATACAGCCTAGAGGTCTCTCAAATTCTCATCGCATGGCTAGTAAAACATCCTGCTGGTATTATTCCAGTGGTAGGTACCACTCAAAAGGATCGCATATCACAAGCACTCGAGGCTTCTAAAGTAGATTTAGAACTCGAAGATTGGTTCGACTTATTGGAAGCAACTAGAGGACATCAAATCGAATAAGATGAATAGAAAAATTGCCTTAGTCACAGGAGCAAGTTCGGGAATCGGACGTGCGACTGCTCTTCGATTAGCCGAAGAGGGATTCAACCTCGTCATTTGTGGAAGAAGAAAAGAACAACTCGATCAACTTCAAAAAGAACTTCCTTCTGATTGTCAATCGCATCAACTCCTTTTTGATGTTCGCGATCAAGCCGAAGTTTTTAAAGCAATTGAATCCCTTCCCCATAATTTTAAATCTGTTGATTTACTGATCAATAACGCTGGTAATGCACACGGTTTGGACCCCTTTCAAGAGGCTCCCTTAGATGATTTTAACGCCATGATTGACATCAACATCAAAGGCTTGCTCTATGTTTCAAAAGCTGTGTTACCGACCATGTTAGATCGCAACAACGGACATATTATCAATATTGGGTCAACTGCAGCAAAAGAAGTTTATCCCAATGGCTCTGTATACTGCGCCTCAAAAGCTGGCGTTGATGCGATTACCAAAGGAATGCAATTGGACTTAAACAAGACCGATATAAAAGTTGGCGCCATTCATCCAGGTCTAGTTCAAACCAACTTTAGCGAAGTTCGATTTAAAGGAGATCAACAAAGAGCGGATCAGGTTTACAAAGGATTTAAAGCCCTTCAAGCAGAGGATATCGCAGACATCATCGCTTTTGTCGTCACCAGACCATTTCACGTAAATATTGCTGATCTAGTCGTGATGCCGACTGCACAGGCAAATTCAGTTACTGTAAATAAAAAACTCTGATTAAAATACTTCGCTTGCCGAAGGAAGTGCAGCGATCGCTCCAAATTTAGTGGTAGTTATAGCTCCAGCTTTATTCGCGATACTAATCATTTCCTTGAGCTTTTCAAAATCCTCAGAAATAGCAATTGGGCTTTCTAATTCTGACAATTGTCTAAGAAGACAGCCGATAAACGTATCCCCAGCTCCAGTCGTATCAACAGGGGTAACTTTTGTCGAAGGCACAGTTGTTCGTTGCCCCTTACAACTCAAAAGGGTCCCTTCTGAGCCAAGAGTTATACAAATAATGGGCACTCCAACCTGGTGTAAATAGTCACAGGCTTCTTCCTTAGTAGCACATCCTGATATTAGAAGCGCCTCTTCTAAAGAAAACTTACACAAGTGAGACTTCTCTACAAAAGGAATGCATTTTTTAATAAACTTTTCATCACAACCGGCCCAAAGATCAGCTCGATAGTTCGGATCAAAACAGATAAAGGCCTCTTGAGTGAGGGCGTCAAATAAGTAATGTCCATAAGCTTCTTCTAAACTTCCCCCTAAAAATGCAGTTGCAGCTCCAAAGTGAAGAATTTGATTGTTAAACTGATGTTTTAATTTAGAGTTGTACTGTAAACTCTTATCGGCACCTCTACTAAACACAAAGTCGCGCTCTCCATCTTCGGCAATCGAAACAAAAGCGAGTGTTGTAAATTCTTCTGATTCCTGTAATTCACTAAGATCTACTTTGTGATCTAAGAGCGTTTGTTTTAAGTAGGCTCCAAAAGCATCCTTTCCAATGGCTCCGACAAAGGCAGCGTTTCCATTGAGTTTATTAATAGCGCAAGCGACATTTGCAGGTGCTCCACCGGCTTTCTTTGTAAATGTTACTGCCTTTCTAAGATCACTCCCTTGATTTTCAGCCACAAAATCAATCAGTGCTTCTCCAATACAATATACCTTCTTCATCTGTTTAATTAAGACTGCAAAATAATCTTAATACAAATGCTTTTCAAAATTGTTGTCATAAAATTCACAAAAAAATTAAATATGTCTGTTTTGTTGTTTTATTTTTGACTTATGAGAACAATAGTCATTGGAGATATCCATTCAGGGCTCAAAGCCTTAAAAGAACTTCTAATAAAAGTAAATCCTTCTAAGGAGGATCGAATCGTTTTTTTAGGAGATTATGTAGACGGATGGTCTGAGGCTGTTCCTACAATCAATTTTCTAATTGAATTATCAGATTCTCACAACTGTATTTTTATTCGTGGAAATCACGATCAACTCACCTTAGATTGGCTCAAGGGAGTTCACAAAAGAGAACAGTGGTTAGTTCATGGAGGTCAAGCAACTGTTGATAGCTATAGTAAAATTGAAGACAAAACTCTTTTAAATCTACATATCGATTTCTTAGAAAATTTAGTGGATTATTATATCGATGATCAAAACAGATTGTTTGTACACGCTGGATTTACTAATGTCAAAGGTGTATCCTTTGAAAACTTTCCAGGGATGTGTTATTGGGATCGAACGCTTTGGGAATTAGCACTGGCCATCGATGGCAAAATGAATCGAGAAGATCCGTTTTACCCCGAGCGCCTCAAGTGCTATTTTGAAATCTATATCGGTCATACACCTGTGAGTAGAATTGGCAAATTCACCCCTGTTCAAGCAGAAAATCTTTGGAATATGGATACGGGAGCTGCTTTTAAAGGCCCCCTATCTGCTCTTGACGTTGAGAGCAAAGAGCTTTGGCAAAGTGCTCCTGTCTATACCTTCTATCCGGATGAAAAAGGAAGGAATTAAAATTCGAATTTGATTCCCTGTGCTAGAGGTAACTCTGTCGAATAATTAATTGTATTGGTCTGTCTTCTCATATAGACTTTCCAAGCATCCGAACCAGATTCTCTACCTCCACCTGTTTCTTTCTCACCTCCAAAGGCTCCACCGATTTCAGCACCAGAGGTCCCTATATTGACATTGGCTATACCACAATCGGATCCCCAGGCAGCTAAAAAGGCTTCAGCTTCTCTGAGATTGGTTGTCATGATGGCTGAAGACAAACCTTGAGGAACAGCGTTTTGTAGTTCAATGGCATTTTCTATAGCTCCCTTGTATTTGATCAAATAAAGGATGGGTGCAAAGGTTTCTTCCTGTACCATTTTAAAGTGATTCTCAGCCTCAACAATCGCTGGTTTTACATAGCATCCTGACTGGTATTGGTCTCCCGATAGAACTCCTCCAGGAATTAGTAATTTTCCACCTTCTTTTTCTACGGCCTCTAAGGCTTTTTGATACATACTTACAGCATCCTTGTCAATAAGAGGACCCATATGATTTTCAGAATTAAGCGGGTCGCCTATTTTTAATTGTCCGTAGGCCTTTTGAAGTGACTCCACTACTTGATCGTAGACCGATTCGTGAATGATGAGTCTTCTAGTAGAAGTACAGCGTTGACCAGCAGTACCTACTGCACCAAAGACCGCTCCGATGATCGTCATTTTAAGATCGGCATCAGGAGTGACGATAATGGCGTTATTTCCTCCGAGCTCTAAAAGTGATTTTCCAAGACGAGCGGCAACAGTTTGAGCGACAATTTTCCCCATTCGGATGGATCCTGTTGCTGAGATTAATGGGATGTTGTGATGCTGTGTCATATATTCTCCTACCTTATAATCCCCATTGACCAAGCAAGAAATTCCTTCAGGCATATTATTTTCTTTGAGCACCTGAGCAATGATATGTTGACATGCGACACCACAAAGAGGTGCTTTTTCAGAGGGTTTCCAAATGCACACATCTCCACTCACCCATGCTAGTGCTGTATTCCAAGACCATACCGCTACTGGGAAATTAAAGGCAGAGATAATGCCTACAATTCCAAGTGGGTGGTACTGCTCGTACATACGGTGACCAGGTCGTTCTGAGTGCATGGTGAGTCCGTGTAATTGTCTTGAGAGTCCCACAGCAAAATCACAGATATCGATCATCTCCTGAACTTCTCCAAGTCCTTCTTGAAGTGATTTTCCCATTTCATAAGACACCAACATACCAAGAGGTTCTTTAAGCGCTCTTAATCGATCTCCAAATTGTCGAACGATTTCTCCTCTTTGAGGAGCTGGAATAGCACGCCACTGAAGGAAGGCTTCTGAGGCAGTTTCTACGATACGATTAAAATCCTCCTTTGAAGTGATTCCTACTTCAGCAATTTTTTCTCCATTTACAGGACTGTATGAACTAATGGTCTGATCGTATTTAAAAGAAATGGATCCAGTAGAACTTCCTGAATTCGAAGGCTTAATTCCCAATTGTTCTAAGGTCGATGAAATGGATGTATTTTGCATTTTTATAACTTTTTATCTTAATAATGTTTCAAATGTAAAAAATATTCGTGGATTTAAGCAGCTAATCCTTTAAAACCAAGAGCGAATTTGATCGAAGAGTTGGTTTTCAAAAAGTTGATGGTAAACAAAAGCGCCAATTTCATAGAAAACTCCGTAGATCAACGAACTCTCTTTGGTCTCCTCTGAAATCCATCCACTCAAACCCACCTTTTGGTCTAAAAAAACTAAAAGCACTCCTAAAATGATCAGGCTTTTTAACAGGCCAAAGGCTCCTCCTAAAAGTTTATTCACCATTCCAAGTAAGAGCACTTGAACAATTTTAGTCAACAACTTTCCAAGTAAATTGACCCCCACTAGGACTGCTAAAAAGGTAACTACAAAGGCGGCTATATTAAGATTGTTTTCATTCCAATCGAGTAAATCGGCAAGATAGATGGCGGCAAAATCTGAAAAATGAAAAGCGCAATACAAGCCAGCAATCAGTGCAATGATGGAAGCAACTTCAACCAAAAGTCCGTTTTTAAAGCCTTTGTAAAATCCAAGGGCCATAATCAGCGCTAATACAATATCGATGACATTCATATAAAAGAAAGGATTAACTTTGTTTATCTAATTCGATTTAAAGTTAGGGAAACTTAAGCTTTATTCCTCATAAAAGAACCAATGTCTAGAGATCCTTTGTTAAAAGAAAAGTGGGAACAATTAACCCGCACCCTATCCGAACAGTTTTCTTCAGATGAAGAAATGGATATCGATTCCATCATTTATTTAATCGGTGTACAAGAATTAGGGCAATATCATCGCGCTTTTAAAAAAGATGAAAAGATTCATTTAATGCATATCGCTATTTGTAGACTTCTTGAACCTTATGGATATTATCGTTTTGATTATACCGATGAAGATGGATGGCCTCATTACACTATAGTAGAGAACCTACCCCCTTTAAAAGCAGGTGAACAAAGCGTACTTATCAAAGAGGCCATTGTTACCTATTTTACAGAAAAAGAATTTATATGATGTATCAAGTTCCTTATTACGCCGTTATTTTTACTTCAGCTATCAAAAATGACGAAGGTTATGCGCAGATGGCACAAGCCATGGAACAACTCGTCAAAAAACAAAAGGGTTTTTTAGGATATGATTCAGCTCGTGAAGCGATCGGGATTACGGTGAGTTATTGGAGCGATCTGGAATCGATTAAGGCATGGAGAAATCATCCAGAGCACGGAATTGCAATGCAATTGGGAAAAGAAAAATGGTACGACCATTACAGCCTTAGAGTCTGTAAAGTAGAGCGTGAGTACGAGTTTTAATCAGATCAAATGATTCTGTAATTCTTTAAAAACTTCTCTAGGACGTTCTTCCTGGTAGAGGATTCGATAAACCGAAGTAGCAATCGGCGCCTTATTAAAAAGTTCTTTTTGCTTTAAAAAATGATGCGCACTTTTAGAAGCGTAGTATCCTTCTGCAACCATCTTCATTTCCATCATGGCACTCTTCACACTATAACCTTTCCCAATCATGGTTCCGAACATTCGATTTCGAGAAAATGTGGAATAGGCAGTTACTAATAAATCTCCTAAATAGGCCGAGTGATAAATAACTCTTCTCTTGCGTTTAATGGCTCTAATGATGGTTTTCATTTCAGCTATGGAGTTGGCGATTAATACGGCCTGAAAATTGTCTCCGTATCCTATCCCATGTGCAATACCTGCTGCTAAAGCGTAAATGTTCTTAAAGACTGCAGCGTATTCAGTACCGATGACATCTCTAGAAGTGTGGGTAATGATATAATTAGCCGAAAGCATATCTGCTAAATACTGAGCTCTTCTCTTGTTCATACAAGCAATGGTCAAATAAGACAATCGCTCCAAAGCGACCTCTTCAGCGTGACAAGGGCCAGTAATCACTCCTATTTGATTCATAGGAACACCAAATTTTTGGTGTAAGTATTCTCCAATGATGAGTTCAGATTCAGGCTCAATCCCTTTGACAGCAGAAAAAATAGTCTTTCCACTTAAAGGAATGGTTACTTTTTTTAACTCATTTGCAACAAAAGCTGAAGGAATCGCTACGATCATTCGCTTATTCGCCTGTACAACCGCATTGATATCCGAACTCAATTCGAGCATCTCTAAATTAAAGTGAACCGATGTCAAGTATTTTGGATTGTGTCTATGTTGGAGTAAATAGTCGATATCGTTCTGGTTTCTGATATACCAATTTACTTTTAATTGGTTATCTGTCAGAATTTTAACCAAGGCTGTTGCCCAGGAACCTCCTCCTAAGACTGCTATTTGATGAGGGTTATTCATGAAACAAAGTTGAAGAAATATTTTAAGATTAACTAAAAAATATTTTTACTGTTAATTAATTTTTGGCACGCTATTTGTTAATCATATTATACAAAAATTAGTTTTTGTTTGGTTGATTTGGTTTAAGCCCTTGGATGATATTTCGTTCAGGGGTTTATTATTTTTGGCATGTATCGATATGAAAGTGTATTTTTGCAAACCTAAATAGTTCGTTTTGAAGAAAATAATCAACCTATTTGACTTCTCTCAGGAAGTAAATTACAAAACTGAAATACTCTCTGGTTTAACTGTTGCTTTAGCGTTAGTCCCCGAAGCCATTGCCTTTGCGCTAATTGCAGGCCTCTCACCCTTAACTGGATTATACGCTGCCTTTATGATGGGTCTAGTCACTTCCATTTTTGGTGGTAGACCTGGAATGATTTCTGGTGCCACTGGCGCCGTTGCTGTTGTTTTAGTTGCCCTTGTAAAATCACATGGAGTTGAATATATCTTTGCGACCGTCATCCTAGCCGGTCTTCTTCAAACTGTTGTTGGTTTTTTAAAATTAGGAAAACTGATGCGTCTGGTTCCTCATCCTGTTATTTTTGGATTTGTTAACGGATTGGCGATCATCATTTTTAGTTCTCAATTAGTTCAATTCCAAGATGAATCCGGTAACTGGCTTACAGGAATGCCTCTTGTTACCTTATTGGGATTAGTGCTTTTTACAATGTTGAGTATTTGGGGAATTCCAAAGATCAACAAACAACTTCCAGCGGCATTGATTGCCATTCTAGCGGTATTTGGAATCGTTGTTTTCTTCGGAATTGACACCAAAACCATTGGAGATATCGCCTCCATCAAAGGAGGATTTCCTCCCTTTCATTTACCAGAAGTTCCTCTTGAATTAGAGACCTTAAAAATTATTTTCCCCTATGCTTCTATTGTGGCAGGTGTAGGTCTTATCGAGAGTCTTTTGACTCTTAATATCGTCGATGAAATCACTGAAACTAGAGGGAGTGGCAATAGAGAAGCCATCGCTCAAGGAGGGGCTAATATTCTCTCAGGCTTATTTTCAGGAATGGGTGGTTGTGCGATGATTGGTCAGAGTTTGATCAACACCTCCAATGGTGCTCGTGCACGTCTCTCCGGGATTGTGGCCTCTGTAATGCTACTCGTCTTCATCATGTTTGGTTCCTCAATAATTGAAAAAATGCCAATGGCAGCCCTTACTGGACTAATGATCATGGTCTCCATTGGAACATTTGAATGGGCGAGTTTAAAAACATTTAGACGTATGCCTAAATCCGATGTATTTGTAATGGTGCTCGTGACCCTTGTTACCGTATTCTTACACAATCTAGCGCTTGCCGTTGTAGTAGGGGTTATCATAGCCGCACTTGTATTTGCTTGGGATAATGCCAAGAGAATTAGAGCTCGAAAATTTATAGATGAAGAGGGGGTTAAACACTATGAAATATACGGGCCTTTATTCTTTGGTTCCATCACTGTTTTTAACGAAAAGTTTGATGTGTTAAATGATCCCGATGTAGTTATCATCGATTTTGCTGAATCTCGAATTGTAGATATGTCCGCCATCGAAGCTGTAAATAAGCTTACTTCTAGATATCTTAAGGTTGGCAAAGAAGTACACCTCAAACACCTCAGTGCTGACTGTAGAATTCTATTGAAAAACGCTGATGAGATTATCGATGTCAACGTCATGGAGGACCCTACTTACAAAGTAGCAGTCGATCAATAATCTTTAAGAAAACCATTGTTTTATACGCTTTTCTTGATCTAAAAGCGCTGTTTTAAATTCAGATTTTAAACGGCTCACTAAGTCTTTGACACTTGTGTTTTCGTGAATGCTTGTCACTCCCTGACCGGCTGACCAGATTGTTTTCCAAGCTTTAGCTTCAGTGTCTAATTCTTTACCAAAATCAATCTTTTGTTCCGCCTTTAAATCTTCTTCTGAGATTCCTGCTTTTGCCAAACTCTTGGCTAGAAAATTAGCTGGAACACCAGATATGGAAGCGGTATAAACAATATCACTTGCTCCAGAATCGATGATCATCTGACGGTATTCATCGGTAGCTTGACTCTCTTCTGTGTTGATAAAACGGGTTCCCATATAGGCTAAATCTGCTCCCATCTGAAGTGCTGAAGCAACATCTATTCCTGTTGAAATACAACCTGAAAGCAACATCGTTCCATCGAAAATCGAACGTACTTCTGACAACAAGCTCATCGGATTGAGGGTTCCTCCGTGTCCTCCAGCTCCTGCAGAAACCAGTATTAATCCATCGACTCCAGCTTCAATGGCCTTTTCTGCATGTCGTTTTTTGATGATATCGTGAAAGACAAGCCCCCCGTAGGAATGCACAGCATCAACGACCTGACTCACAGCTCCTAGTGAGGTGATCACCAATGGAACTTTGTGTTTCATACAAATTTTTAGATCCGCTTCGAGTCTCGGATTGGTCGGATGTACAATGAGGTTCACTGCAAAAGGTGCTGCCTTCTTTCCTGTCTCTTCTTCAAAAGCAGCAAGCGCCTCTTTAATCTGAACAACCCATTGTTCAAAGCCCTCTGTCGTTCGTTGGTTCAGAGCGGGAAAACTCCCTACTATGCCGTTTTTACAACAGGCGATAACCAGTTCTGGTCCTGAGATTAAAAACATGGGGGCCGCTACAATGGGCATTGATAAATCTTTGATAAATGCTGCTTTTTCCATAATTAAATTGTTTGTTTTTTAGAGGCAAAATAAACCCCTGACAATACCAGTATTCCGGCTGCTACCTTAGTGAAATTGAGCTGATCTTGTCCGCTTAAAATTGCTACTATAATTCCAATGAGGGGTTGCACATATACGAAAGAACTCACTGTAGAAGCCTTGAGTTTAGTCAGCGCAAATCCATTGAACAAATAAGTCATGTAAGTGGTTCCCAAAATTACAAATACTACCGATGCGATGATCGATGGAGGCATCTCCCAATTGATCTGATTAAAAGACGAATAGGTAATCGGTAGATTGACAATAAATGCAATCGTAAACACCCATTTTAAAACAGTGATGGGCTGATACTTTTCCATGACTTTTTTAATCACAATTAAATACAATCCATAAGCCGTAGCATTGACGATAAACAAGGTATTCCCCAATGGAATATTAGGGGCGTCCATACGGACTTCCTTACCGTAAATCACCAGTCCAATAGCTCCTACCAATCCCATAGCGATACCGAGAACCTTGGTAAAATAGATTTTCTCTTTTAAAAGGATACTTGAAAAAATAACGACGATGATAGGAGTGATGGTCACTAAAATTGAAGAATTAATCGGTGTCGAGAGCTCTAAGCCTTTGAAGAAGGAAAGCATATTAATACTCGCTCCTAGTATGGCTGCTGTAATCAGAGGCTTCCAATCTTGCTTGGCTATTTTCTCTGATTTTACAAATATGGAACTAATCCAAAACAGCAGTGCTGCACCTCCTGTTCTTAGGAAAATAAAACCAAATGCTCCGACGTAATCGGGCATAACTCCCTTGGCAACCGTGTGATTGATGCCGTAAATGGTCGTCGCTCCCAAGGCTGCTAAAAAAGCAACTACTCTAATATTAATGAGTGCTTTCAAGGTGCGACTTTAAGGATTCAACAGTCGATTTAGCATTGCCAATATAGAGCTTGTCCTGATATTGAATAACAGGTCTTTTTAAGTAGGTGTAATGACTTTTAAGCAACTCCCTATACCTGTCTTCACTCTGGCCATTAGGAGCTATTCCTTCTGCTTTAAAGAGTTGAGCTCTTTTATTAATCAAGGCCTCATAAGAAGAAGTGTGTTTGTAAAACCCCTCTAATTCCTCATCGCTTAGGGGGTGATCTTTAATATCGATTAGTTTAAATTGTTCGAGTGGCAGTTCTGCTAAAATCCTTTTATTAGTAGAACAACTGCTCAAATGATATATAATGTTCATCAATTGATTACTTTAGTGATTTAAAATTACAATTTATAAATGACATCATGAGTATGAAGTTTCAATTCTATAACTGCAGGGAAACCAGAAAAATTCTGGTCAATTTTTTAGAGACGATTTCAAGAGAGGATCTTTTGGCAATACCAGAGCACTTTAACAATAATATTTGGTGGAATATTGCACATGTGGCCGTAACCCAACAATTATTAGTCTATAAATTAAGCGGCTTAGCTCTTAATTTGCCTGATGACATCATTGCAAAATACGCTAAAGGATCTCTTCCATCAGAGGAGCCTTCAGAGGAAGAATTTAATTCAATCAAGAAAGCTCTAGTAGATCTAGTTGTTAAAACGGAAGAAGATTATAACAAAGGAATCTTTAAAAACTACAATCCTTATACCACTTCAGCCAATGTAACCCTAGAGTCAGTTGAAGATGCGATCACATTTAATAATTTTCACGAAGGCATTCATATAGGATCCATCCTTGCGCTTAGAAGAGCCTTAGGAATAGCATCGTAATGAAGAAAGAAACTAAAATGATTCACGGCGGGCAGCATTTAGAACCTCCCTACAATGCTTTGATGACCCCAATCTATATGAGTAGTTCTTATGGTCAAGAAGAACTAGGGAATTACGGTCAATACGCCTATTCGAGAACAGAAAACCCCACTAGAACTGCTCTTGAAAAATCATTAGCCAGCATTGAAAATGGCAGGGATGCCATTGCTTTTAGTTCGGGGATCGCCGCTGTAGATGCCGCCCTAAGATTGTTGAAATCTGGAGATCATATTATCGCTACCAAAGATATTTACGGAGGAAGCTATCGTCTTTTTACTCAATTATTAGAGCAGCTTGGCTTGCAATTTTCCTTTGTTGACCTTCAAGATTTAGCGGGTTTGAAAGATCATTTTCAAGCCAATACCAGAATGGTTTGGGTGGAATCGCCCACCAATCCTCTAGTCAAAATAGTCGATATCTCCGAGATTGTCAAAATCACCAAATCTATAGATCCTTCCATTCTTGTTGGTGTAGACAACACCTTTGCTTCTCCTTATTTACAGCAACCTCTTGATTTAGGAGCGGATATTTCAATGCACTCCGCTACTAAATTCCTATCGGGTCATTCTGATGTCATCCTCGGTGCCCTTGTCGTTAAGGATGTTGAATTGGGCAAAAAATTGCACTTCATCCAAAATGCAGCAGGAGCAATTCCTTCACCGATGGATTGCTTTTTAGTGCTGAGAGGAATCAAAACCCTGCACCTTCGCATGCAGAGACATTGTGAAAACGCAGCTCAAATTGCTGAATTTTTAAGAGCGCACCCAAAAGTAGAAAAAGTGTATTACCCCGGATTTAAAGATCATTATAATCACCAGATTGCCAAAAAACAAATGACTTCTTTTGGCAGCATGATCTCTTTTGTTACTAAATCATCAGATTTAGAATCCACAAAAATTCTTATTAAAAAACTCAAAATATTCTGCTTAGGAGTCTCCTTAGGAGGAGTAGAATCCCTAGTAGGTCATCCTGTTACAATGACACACGCATCCGTTCCCAAAGAGGAACGTGAAGCCTTAGGGATTGTAGATGGATTAATTAGATTATCTGTAGGGGTAGAAGCTGTAGAAGATCTTATAGCGGACTTAAATGGAGCGCTTTGAGAATCTTGTAAAAAAAGATAACATTTTAGCTTTGAAATTGTTAAAATAACATATTTTTGTCTTCAAAATATTAATTTGATAATTATATGCATTCTGACAAGTTAATTCAAGACAAGATTGATCGCTTTATGCAAGAGGTCATCAGTCGCAATGGGCATGAGCCTGAGTTTATTCAAGCAGTCCAAGAAGTGGCCGATACAGTAATCCCTTACATCGCCAATAACGAAATCTATAATGGCAAACACGTGCTTTTGAGAATGGTCGAGCCTGAGCGCTTGATTTCTTTCAGGGTTGCTTGGGTCGATGACAAAGGAGAAATCCACGTCAATAGAGGTTATCGTATTCAGATGAATTCAGCAATTGGTCCTTACAAAGGAGGTCTGCGTTTTCATCCGACAGTTAACGCCAGTATCTTAAAATTCTTGGCTTTTGAGCAGGTCTTTAAAAATGCATTAACAACCCTTCCTATGGGTGGTGGAAAAGGAGGTTCTGATTTTGATCCAAAAGGAAAATCAGATGATGAAATCATGCGTTTTTGCCATGCGTTCATGTTAGAACTTTCCAAGCATATCGGGGCTAATACAGATGTTCCAGCAGGGGATATCGGAGTAGGTTCCCGTGAAATTGGATACCTCTTTGGAATGTACAAGAAAATACGAAATGAGTTTACAGGAGTACTTACTGGGAAAGGACGTTCATGGGGAGGATCTTTGATTCGCCCAGAGGCAACTGGTTACGGCACCGTTTACTTCGCTCAATCCATGCTTCAACGAACAGGAGATTCTATGGAAGGAAAAACGGTCTGTATCTCTGGTTCTGGAAATGTCGCTCAGTACGCCGCTGAAAAATGCGTTCAATTAGGGGCTAAGGTTTTAACCTTTTCAGACTCTAAAGGATATATTCACGATCCACAGGGAATCGATCAAGAAAAGATCAATTTTGTAATTGATCTTAAAAACAACAAAAGAGGTCGTATTAGCGAATACGTCAAACAATATCCCGAGGCAACCTATCACGAGGGTGAACGTCCTTGGTCAGTACCTTGTGATGTAGCATTCCCATGTGCAACACAAAACGAATTGAATTTAGATGAAGCTAAAATGCTTGTCAAAAATGGATGTACCTGTGTTGCCGAAGGAGCCAATATGCCTACTACTCCTGATGCCGTTCACTACTTCCACGATCAAAAAATTCTCTTTGCTCCTGGAAAAGCATCCAATGCTGGTGGGGTAGCTACTTCTGGATTAGAAATGTCTCAAAATTCCCTCAGAATTAGTTGGACAAGAGAAGAGGTAGATGAGCGTCTTAAAGACATTATGGCCAATATTCACAACAACTGTTTAGATTACGGAATGGAAGAGAACGGTTATTGCAACTACGTTAAAGGTGCGAATATCGCCGGATTCGTTAAAGTAGCTGATGCCATGCTCGCTCAGGGAGTCATCTAAGATTTCTGTTAATTATTTAAGAGCCTTTGGAGTCATTCAAAGGCTTTTTTTGTTATTTTGCTCTCTATGAGAGTCCACACAAAAGCCATCGTTCTGTCTTCGATTAAATACGCAGACAGCAGTTTAATCGTAAAGGCTTTTACAGAATCGGACGGATTAAAATCCTATATATTACGAGGGGTTTTAGCTACTAAAAAGGGGAAAGTCAAAGCGGCCTATTTTCTGCCTTTATCTCAATTGGAACTAGTTGCTACTCATAAAAACAATGCAACATTGGATCGAATTTCTGAAGTAAAAACGCATTACCACTACCAAAGTGCTCACTCTAATCTAGTCAAAAACTCACTAGTCTTATTTCTTTCAGAAGTTCTTTCTTCAGCTATTGTAGAAGAAGAAGAAAACAAAGAACTGTTTCTGTTCTTATCAGAGTCTTTGATGTGGATGGATCAAAACGATCAGGTCGGGAATTTTCATATACAATTTCTAATTGATCTGAGTCGTTATTTAGGATTTTATCCCGATCACTCAACGGTTGATGCTCCTTATTTTAATCTTGTCGAAGGAGCATTTAGTTCTTATTTTTCCAATGAAAGCTCATTAAATAATTCACTTTCAGATGCCTTAAAGCTGTTTTTAGGCACGAATTTTGATAATTCAAAAACAATTAAACTCGATAAAAACCTGAAAATTGAACTTATAAAATCGATTATGAACTATTATCGATTGCATTTAAATTCATTTAAGTCACCCAAATCCCTTGAAGTCCTCAATGTCGTCTTTTCCTCACTATAAAACAGCATTAAGCTTGTTGATCCTATTGTTGAGTTTCAGTGTGAAAGCACAGGACTTTTTGGTATATGATGCGAACACCAATACCCCCATAGACCAGGTGATTGTCTATACTACTGACCTTAAAGAAAGCATCAGCTCCAACAGTGATGGACAGGTAGATCTCTCTATCTTCGAGGAAGATGAAATTTTAGAGGTTTACAAATTCGGTTATGAAAAACTGAGAATCAGCAAACGCAGCTGGGCTAAGAATGATTACGCTATTTACCTATATCCTCAAAGTATGCACTTGGACGAGGTCATCATGTCGGTCTCCAAATGGAAACAATACAAAAGTCAGGTGCCTCAAAAGATTCAAGTAATCGATCAAAAAGCCATTGAACTTCAACAACCTCAGACCTCAGCAGATTTACTCCAACAATCTGGAAATGTCTATGTTCAAAAAAGTCAGTTAGGTGGGGGAAGTCCGATGATTAGAGGATTTGCTGCCAATCGATTGCTTTTAGTTGTCGATGGTGTGCGTATGAATAACGCCATTTTTAGAGGAGGGAACCTGCAAAATGTGATCTCTATAGACCCCTTTACAGTAGATAAGACTGAGGTGCTTTTTGGAACTGGTTCTGTGATTTACGGATCAGACGCCATGGGAGGAGTCATCAACTTTTACACAAAATCAAATGGGTTTAGTAGTAAAAGATCCTTTAAAGCCAATGCTCACAGTCGCTTTTCTTCAGCAAATAAAGAGTGGACCAATCACGCTGATTTTTCTATTTCATCTTCCAAATGGTCTCATTTTAGTAGCATCACTCAAAGTGATTTTTCTGATTTAATGATGGGAACAAGAGGCCCTGATGACTATTTAAACCCACTTTATATAGAGCGTATCGACGGTGTTGACCAAGTGGTTCAAAACGATCAACCCCTAAGACAAATCAATTCTGGATACTCCATGCTCAGCGCTTTTCACAAAAGCGTCTATCAACCCTCTAGCCATTGGAAACACGAATTTTCTTGGGTCTATTCTAAAACGTCTGATATTCCTAGATACGACCGACTCATCAGACCAGGTAAGGGAGCTGACCCACTTCGATCTGCACAGTGGTATTACGGACCTCAGCTTTGGAATATGAAACATTATCAACTACATCATTTGAGATCGAATTCATTCTATAGCAACGCCCTTTTAAGTATCGCACATCAACGTTTTGGAGAGAGTAGACACAATAGAGATTTTAACAGTCCTCTGTTAGAACACACCGAAGAACTAGTCGATAGTTGGACATTGAATTTAGATTACGAGAAGAGTATTGGGGAATCCATAGATCTTTTTTACGGATATGAATTCATCGACAATGTCGTAGATTCTAAAGGGAGTAGTGAAAACATCGACAACAATCTAAGAACAAGTGCCCCATCTCGTTATCCTGACAATGCCAATTGGAACTCTTCTGCACTCTACCTTAACAGTACTTTTAGAGCTTCTGATCACTTGAGTTTAATGAGTGGGTTTCGCTACAATAAAATCAAAGCCTTTGCAAAGCTCGATCGAATGGAATACCAATTTCCATTTGATGAAATCGACTTAAATACTGGAGCATTAACGGCTAATTTAGGAATGAATTGGACCTTGAAAAACTCTCAATTGAGATTGAATATTTCTTCTGGATTTAGAGCTCCAAATATCGATGACCTAGCCAAGGTATTCGATTCAGAACCTGGAGCAGTAGTAGTCCCTAATCCCGATCTTAAACCAGAACACGCTAGAGGAATTGACATCGGTTTTAGAACTCGAATAGAAGATCATACCGATATTCGCATTTCTACCTACTACACCTTTATGGATCAAGTGATGGTTCGAAAAGACTACAATGCTTTTGTTCCAAAAGACCAAACTCAGGCTCAAGAATACCTCGAATATCAAGGGGAGCTTTCAAGAGTTCAAGCGGTTCAAAATTTAGCTCACGCCAAAATTAAGGGTATTGAATTTGCGTTGAGATGTCTTGTCAGTCCTGAATTTAAAATCATTGGAAATTACTCCTTATCCAAGGGAGAATATTTAGATGAAAACGGTGTTAGTTCTGCTGTAAGACACGTGTCTCCTAACTTTGGACAACTGCAATTGGTTTATGAAAAAGGTCCTTTTGTACTCAATTTCTACAGTCTCTTTAACTCTGAAATCCCCTTTGAAAAATTAGCCCTGAGTGAACGCTCTAAAACCTATCTCTACGCTAAAGACCTCGAAGGAAATCCCTATGCTCCCTCATGGCAAACCCTTAATTTCAAATCTCAAGTTCAGCTAACCCATGAAACCAAGTTTAGTTTTGCGATTGAAAATATAACAAATCTTCGTTACCGACCCTATTCATCGGGAATCAGTGCCCCAGGCATCAATCTGATCAGCAGTTTATCTCACCAATTTTAAAATCGGGTCCTGAAGCTCCTCTTTTTGTTAATAATTGTGTAATTTTGCATCTTTAATTTTAGCTCAATAGCTTAGTATTATGAAGTTTGCAGAATATAAAGGCCTCGATTTAGCAGAAGTATCGAACTCTGTTCAACAGTTCTGGAAAGACGCCGATATCTTTACTAAAAGTATCACTCAACAAGAGGGGAAACCTAGCTATGTTTTTTTTGAAGGACCTCCTTCAGCGAATGGAATGCCTGGTATTCACCACGTGATGGCAAGGACCATCAAGGATATTTTTCCGAGATACAAAACCATGAAGGGGTTCCAAGTAAAGCGTAAGGCTGGATGGGATACTCATGGACTTCCTGTAGAATTAGGGGTCGAAAAAGAACTTGGGATTACCAAAGAAGACATTGGGACTAAAATTACCATATCTGAATACAACGACGCTTGTAGAAAAGCAGTGATGCGCTATACAGACGTATGGAATGATATGACTGAGAAAATCGGTTATTGGGTCGATATGAAAGACCCTTATATCACCTACGAGCCAAAGTATATGGAGACCGTTTGGTGGCTTTTAAAACAGATCTATGACAAGGGTCTTATCTATAAAGGCTATACCATTCAACCGTATTCTCCTAAAGCAGGGACTGGTCTGAGTTCACACGAGCTCAATCAGCCAGGTTGCTATCAAGATGTAACCGATACAACTGTAACGGCACAGTTCAAGGCGATCAACGACAGCCTGCCTGAGAAATTAAAAGGCATTAGCGACACCCTTTATTTCCTAGCATGGACGACTACTCCTTGGACACTTCCGAGCAATACCGCATTAACAGTGGGTCCAAAGATCGAGTATGTTTGGGTGAAATCATTCAATCAATATACTTTTGAACCGATCACCGTCATCTTGGCAAAGTCATTAGTCGGCAAACAATTCTCTGGAAAATACAACCTAGTTGAAAGCGAAGAAGAGCTGAAAAGCTTTAATGAAGGGGATAAGAAAATCCCTTATTTCATCGGAGATAGTGTTCTTGGAAAAGAACTTAAAAACATCCGTTACGAGCAATTAATAGACGCTGCAAAACCCTATCAAAATCCAGAAAATGCCTTTAGAGTTATTCTTGGAGATTTTGTGACCACTGAAGATGGTACCGGTATTGTTCACACGGCTCCAACCTTTGGTGCTGATGATGCCCAGGCTGCTAAAGAAGCAGATCCAGAGGTGCCACCTATGCTTGTGCTCGATGAAAACGGCAACCCTGTTCCTCTAGTTGACCTTCAGGGTAAATTTCGTCCAGAACTAGGAGAACTAGGTGGTAAATACGTCAAGAACGAATACTACGATGAAGGACAGGCTCCTGAAAAATCAGTAGACGTTGAAATTGCCATCCAACTCAAAATAGAAAACAAAGCCTTTAAGGTTGAAAAATACGTTCACTCCTATCCGAACTGTTGGAGAACTGACAAACCTGTTCTTTATTACCCATTAGATTCTTGGTTTATCAAAGTAACCGATGTCAAAGATCGCATGTTTGAGCTCAACCAAAGCATCAATTGGAAGCCAAAAGCAACAGGAGAAGGAAGATTTGGAAACTGGCTTTCCAATGCCAATGATTGGAACCTTTCTCGTTCTCGATATTGGGGAATTCCACTTCCAATTTGGAGAACTGAAGACGGAAAAGAAGAGCGCATCATCGGATCTGTCGAAGAACTCAAGTCAGCAATGCAAGAGTCTGTAAAGGCAGGTCTAATGGACAAAGACATCTTTGAAGATTTCATCCCTGGAGACAACAGCGAAGAAAACTATCAAAAAATTGACCTTCACAAAAACATCGTAGATCAAATCGTACTCCTTTCTGAATCTGGAAAACCGATGAGAAGAGAGTCTGATCTGATCGATGTTTGGTTTGATTCTGGATCCATGCCTTATGCACAGTGGCACTATCCTTTTGAAAACAAAGAAAAAATAGATAACAATACCTCCTTCCCTGCTGATTTTATCGCAGAAGGAGTCGATCAAACTAGAGGGTGGTTTTATACCCTTCACGCGATTGCCTCAATGGTATTTGATTCGGTAGCCTATAAAAACGTCGTATCGAATGGAATGGTTCTTGACAAGGACGGAAAGAAAATGTCCAAACGACTAGGAAATGCCATCGACCCTTTTGAAACTTTAAAAGAGCATGGAGCAGATCCTACCCGTTGGTATATGATCTCCAATGCCAATCCTTGGGACAACTTAAAATTTGATCTCGAAGGTGTTGCAGAGGTCAAACGTAAATTCTTTGGAACGCTTTACAACACTTATTCCTTCTTTAGCTTATACGCTAACTTAGACAAATTCTCATATCAAGAAGAAGAAGTTCCAATGAATGATCGACCTGAAATCGATCGTTGGATTTTATCGGAACTCAATACACTGATTCAAAAGGTTGACAAAGCCTATGAAGAATATGAGCCAACGAGAGCGACACGACTCATTTCAGACTTCGTTCAAGAAAATCTCTCTAACTGGTATGTAAGACTCTGTAGAAGACGCTTCTGGAAAGGAGCCTATGAAACCGATAAGATCGCAGCCTATCAAACACTCTATACTTGCTTGGAAACAGTGGCCCTTTTATCGGCTCCTGTAGCTCCCTTCTTTATGGATCGACTCTTTAGAGATTTGAGTTCTGTTTGTAGACCTAATGCTGCAGAATCTGTTCACTTAGCTGAATTCCCTAAAGCAGATACAAGCCTTATCGACAGTTCTTTAGAGCAAAAAATGGAGTTGGCACAACGCATGTCATCTCTTGTGCTTTCGCTTCGTCAAAAAGAAAAAATCAAGGTGAGACAACCGCTTCAAAAGATTATGGTTCCCTACCACTCTGAAGAAGAAAAACAGGCCATTCTTGCTGTTGAAAATCTCGTAAAAGCAGAGGTCAATATCAAAGAACTTCAATTGATTACAGACGAAGACGGTATCATCGTAAAACAAATCAAACCCAATTTTAAAACCCTTGGTCCAAAACACGGGAAGCATATGAAACAAATCGCTGCAGTTGTTGCAGGATTTAATGCAGAGGATATCTCTATCATGGAACAAGAAGGTCATAAACTAATTGAGCTTGCAGATACAACGATCGATCTAACCATCGATGATGTATTGATCTCTTCTCAAGACATCGAAGGTTGTTTAGTTGCCTCTGAAGGGTCTATTACGGTTGCCTTAGACATTCATATCACACCAGAACTTAAAAGCGAAGGAATCGCTAGAGAGATGGTCAATCGAATTCAAAATCTTAGAAAAGATTCTGGTTTTGAGGTTACTGATAAAATTATTGTAACTATTTTAAAAGATGGTATTGTAGAAAAGGCAATAAATGTTAACTTAGACTACATTAAGACGGAAACACTTAGTGAAGAAATTCACTGTGTCGATGAATTAAGTGAGGGTGTGGAGATCGAATTTGACGATACTCGCACACGATTGTTTATCAAAAAAAAGGAATAATTATGTCAGCAGAATCGAATCACAGATATTCCGACAAAGACTTGGAGGAATTCAGAGTAATCATCGAAGATAAAATCAAAGTAGCTAAAGAACACTTAGAGTTGCTAAGAAGTGCCTATATGAATGATCATAACAACGGTACTGATGATACTTCTCCAACCTTTAAAGCATTTGAAGAAGGCTCTGAAACCATGAGTAAGGAAGCGAATACACAACTCGCAATTCGCCAAGAAAAATTTATCAGAGACCTTAAAAACGCTTTACTTCGAATAGAAAACAAGACCTATGGGGTTTGTAGAGTTACTGGAAAGTTAATCTCTAAGGAGCGTTTAAAATTAGTTCCTCACGCAACTCTGAGCATCGAAGCGAAGAATATGCAAAAATAAACTTCAATGCCTTGTTCCACTTTCATCAAACAAGGCATTTTTTGTCTAATAGGTCTCGCTTTTAGTTATTCCTTTGGACAAAAAACCATTCATAAATCATTTATTGAAGAAGGAGTTGATCAGATTTTTATCGATGCCAAGGACAGTTTTGAAGTGGTTCTTCAGACAACAGACACCAATAGTCTAACCATAAAAGCTGAAATCGAAGGAGAATACAGTCCCAATCAATTAGTCAACGTTTTTACAGATCGCAATCTACTGACTATAGAACCAAGCTTCAATGCAGGCTTTGTGATGCCAAATGACAAACTAAGTGCTCATAAGGTATTGTCCGTCTCCCTCTTTATTGAGATTCCACAGCAGTTTAAAGTAAAACTAGTCGGCAATTCTACCAATACTGAAATTCACGGGGATTACAAAGATTTGAGAATTGAACTCAACGATGGAAATTGCACCCTCTACCAAGTAGAATCAAAAGCCACTGTGCACACCATAAAAGGTTCGATCAAAGCTTATGTCGACAAGGCGACCATCGATGCTCACAGTACCTATGGAACTCTTGATTCTGATTCGATTCCACTGGGTATATCTCAATTAAATCTAAAGAGTCAAATTGGACACATTCAACTTATAAAAGCAAATAAATAATTGTATTTTTGAGCGAACGAAAACCTATGAATTTAAAAAAAGTATCTCTGTTTGTCTTATTGCTGCTGATTGTAGATCAGTGGTCCAAGATCTATGTAAAAACACATTTTTACTTAGGGGAATCCATTGAGGTCTTTTCGTGGTTTAAGATTTTATTTATTGAAAATGAAGGAGCAGCCTGGGGGACCAAACTCAGCGATATTCTCCCAATTGCAGAATCCTCGGCTAAACTATTTTTAACCCTTTTTCGATTAGTAGCCATTACCGCAATTGGTTATTGGGTGGTGCACACAGTTAAAAACAAGGGTCCAAAACTCTTGATTATTGCTCAGATTCTCATCTTTGCTGGAGCACTTGGCAACATCATTGATTCCGTTTTCTATGGACTAATATTCAATCATTCCAACGGTCAAATTGCTTCGTGGATGGCAGAAGTTCCATACAGTAAACTGTTTCATGGAAAAGTAGTCGATATGCTCTACTTTCCGCTCATTGATACGACATGGCCAAACTGGATGCCTTTTATAGGAGGAAATCAATTACAATTTTTTCAACCGGTCTTTAATATTGCAGATACCGCAATCAGTACTGGAGTTGGAATTCTCTTAGTCTTTAGTAAGAAAGTCTTTCCAAAATCTGCTTAGTCGAGACTAAACAGATCATCTACCTTACACTCAAATATTTGTGCCATTTGAAGTCCTAATTCTAAAGAAGGGAAATACTTGTTGTTCTCAATAGAATTGATGGTTTGCCTGGACACTCCTAACTTCTTAGAGAGATCCTCTTGGGTGACATCATACTTTGCTCTATACATCTTGATATTGTTCTTCATCTCTTAGTCTTTGTAGTGTTGGTGAAGTTTGTATTTGAAAATCAAATTGAACACCAATATGATTAAAAACAACTGAACAACCATTACGTGAAAATAAGTTAATTCATAAACAAAAAGCGTTGCTAATAACAATATTCCATAATTGATATAGAGCGATGTAGTCAAGCTATCCATTCGTAGTTTAGCGATGAGTTCATCTTCTATTGGTTCTCGGCTAAAGGATGCCATAAGCCCACTGATCACGATAATCAATGTCAATAGCTCGTCTAATACGTTATTGTCGATCCATTGAAGGGCGTGATTTCCAATGATGTTCTCAGTAGTTTCTGTTCGTAAGATCGTATCATCACCTAAAACAGAGAACACTTTCATATTAAAGAATTCAAAAGTTGTTTCCGAAAACCAGATATAGGATCCAAAAATCAAGGTGGTATAAAAAATAATACTCGACCATTTTTTATAGGAATGAGGAAATAGTATTGTTTTCATAATGTAAAATATTTTTTACAAATATATAAAAACAACTTACTTAATGTAAAATATTTTTGACATTTAACATCAAAAACTATTTTTCATAAGCATTAAAGCCTATTAAAATTTATAAATTCTATCGGGGGTAATACAGTAGTTTAGTGGAATATCGCTAGAAAAGACTTCTGCAAATTTTTCTTCAGCATCAAAAAAACTAAGGCCAATTTTTAAGACATCATCTCTACACTGGGCTAAAAATCCATCGTACATTCCTTTTCCATATCCAATACGATGTCCCTGCTGGTCAAATGCCAATAAGGGAACAAATACCACATCCATTTTCTTGGGATCGATTTCGATACCGTCTACCGGCTCAGGGATTCCCCATTTATTGACAACAAGAGAAGTAGAATCGAGTAACAAATAGTGTTTGAGTTCCGCTCCAACAACCTTGGGTACTAATACCTCTTTGTCTTTTCCTTGAATAATAGAGAGAATGTACTCGGTGTTAATCTCGTTTTTTTGCTCGATTGGCAAAAACAAATGATAGTACTGAGCCTTCCAAATAGGAAGCTCTATGAGTCGATTCGCAATAGCTAAACTCATCGAATCCATCTCTTGAGAGCTCAATTTAGCCCTTAAATCGCTGTAGTGTTTTCTCAGTGTTTTTTTATCCACCTTTTGTGATTTATACCAAAACAAAGATACAATTAATTACTACCTTCGTCACAAGTGGAAAGTGCTTCAATTGACATACAATTAACCTCGCTTCCTTCGAGCCCAGGAGTCTATCAATTTTACGACTCAAAAGGGACCATTATCTATATTGGAAAAGCCAAAAACCTCAAAAAGCGAGTGAGTTCTTACTTTGCTAAAAAACACGATGATGCTAAAACTAGAATCTTAGTCTCCAAGATTCAATCCATCAAACACATTGTGGTTCCCACAGAAACTGATGCCCTTTTGTTGGAAAACAATCTCATAAAGAAAAACAAGCCTCGCTATAATATACTGCTCAAGGATGACAAAACCTATCCTTGGATTTGTATTGCAAAAGAACCTTATCCAAGAGTGTTCTCCACTAGAAAACTCCTTCCTAAGAATGGAACCTATTACGGGCCCTATACCAATCCTAAAACCATAAGAGCGCTTCTTGAATTAATTCACGAACTCTATCCACTTCGATCTTGTAACTATGATCTCTCTGCTTCCAAAATAGAGGCCAAGAACTACAAGCGATGCTTGGAATATCATATGGGGAACTGTAAAGCCCCCTGTGAAGGCCTGCAGACAGAAGCTCAATACAGTGAAGACATCAAAGCAGTTCAATCGATTTTAAAGGGAAAACTCAATAAGGCCTTAAAGCTTTTTAAACAAAAGATGCTCGAAAAATCAGATCGTATGGAATTTGAAGAAGCTCAACTGTACAAGGAAAAATTAGAGTTACTCTCAAAATATCAATCCAAACGAACTGTAGTAAATCCTAAGATTGACAATGTCGATGTCTTCAGCATCATCGCCGATCAAACCCATGCCTATGTCAATTATTTAGAAGTAGTTCAAGGAGCCATTATTCGCTCTCATACCCTCGAGATCAAAAAGAAACTAAACGAAACACAAGAGCAGCTTTTAGAGTATGCAATCTTGGCTATCAAAGAAAAATACCCCAGTATTTCAAAAGAAATCTATCTGCCCTTTGAAGTGTTGGTACCTAAAGGATTAAAAATCACCATTCCTAAAACAGGTGACAAAAAAAGACTCATAGAGCTCTCTCATAGAAATGCCCTCTTTTACCGAAAAGACGTCCTTACGCAGCTTCAATTAGTCAATCCAGATAAACACGTCGATCGCATCATGGCTCAGATGAAGAAAGACCTTAGGTTAAGTGAGGAACCTCGACATATCGAGTGTTTTGACAATTCCAATATTCAAGGGACCAACCCAGTGGCAGCCTGTGTGGTGTTTAAAGACGGAAAACCTTCTAAAAAGGATTACAGACATTTTAAGATTAAAACCGTTGAAGGACCAGATGATTTTGCATCCATGGAGGAAGTAGTGCTCAGGCGTTATAAACGCCTTCAAAGAGAAGGGGAGCCCCTACCCCAACTCATTGTCATCGACGGTGGTAAAGGACAGTTGTCCTCTGCTTTAAAAGCGCTTGAACAACTGGGTCTAAGAGGTAAAATAGCTATTATTGGAATCGCTAAACGATTGGAAGAAATCTATTTTCCTGGAGATTCAATTCCGCTATATCTGGATAAAAAATCAGAGAGTTTAAAAATTGTACAACGCCTTCGAAATGAAGCCCATCGATTTGGTATTAGCTTTCACAGAAACCTGAGAAGCAAATCAGCTTTTAATTCAGAGTTAGAGTCCATTGAAGGGATTGGCCCAAAGACCGTTGAACAACTTCTTTCCAAATACAAATCACTTTCAAAAATAAAAGAACTTTCGGTTGAAGATCTCATACAAGAGGTGGGACCAGCCAAGGCGACGCTAATTTTTAACGCCCTACATTAGATCTAATTCTTAAAATTTTATTGAGATCTGTTAAACTTTGCGTTAAAAATCGTTAAAAACACCCTTGGAGATCAACGCTCTTTATAAATTTGTCAGTGCAGGGGTGGTTCCCTGTACTTAAAATAAGTTTTTCATAATTTATAAAGTTTGGTTGGTTAATGAAAAAGCTCGAGTCATGAATTCGGGCTTTTTCTTTTTTTAATCCCGATAATTGAAGGGATTTATTAATTTTGCAGCATGGAAGCAAGGGAACTCTTAGCTCATTTACTAAAAAGCAAAAAATTTAAACTACTCTTGGCAGCATTTTCAATTGTAGTGATCAGCTCTATTATATTCGCTTCCTCTTCCGATAAAGAATCATTGGAGCTCCCAGAACTTGAAGAAACAACTACTGTTAAAGAAAAGAAAGCTAAAGACAGTATGTACTATGGCTTTAATCTCAATCTGTTCGAAGTTGTTAGAGATACTGTTAAGTCGGGAGATAGTTTTGGTGAATTGCTTCTTAAACACCGCGTTGGTTATCCTGAAATTCACTCGTTAACTACTAAAAAGAACAGAGCTATTTTTGACTTGAGAAAGATTCGAGTTGGAAGACCTTATACCATCTTAAAATCTAAGGACTCTATCAATAAAGCAGAGCTTTTTATCTATGAAATTGACAAGGTTAATTACGCTATTGTCGATCTGAGAGATAAGGTAAGCTTAGAGCGAAAAGAAAGAGAAATCAAATCAGTAGAACGCGAGGCTTCTGGAGTGATTACCACTTCTTTGTCTGAAGCAATTTTAGATCAGGGAATCGATTATGATGTTACTCATAATTTAGCGGCTATCTACGCTTGGACTATTGACTTTTGGAGACTCTCAAAAGGAGACAAGTTCAAAGTGATCTACGACGAGCACTATATCAATGACAACACTTATGTAGGAATGGGACCTATTAAAGCGGCTTATTTTGAACACAACGGTAAAGCCTTTTACGCCTTTAGACATCCATCTCCAGAGAACGAAAACATCATTGAATACTTTGACGATCAGGGAGAAAATCTCAGAAGAGCCTTTTTAAGAGCTCCTGTAAATTTTAGTCGTATTTCTTCTCGTTACAATCTCAAAAGGAGAATTTCCTACTACGGAAACAAGGTGAAGCCACATAAAGGAACCGATTATGCGGCAAAGGTAGGAACCCCAATCATGGCGACAGCAAACGGAAGGGTTATTGCTGCTTCATATACAAGAGCCAATGGTAACTACGTTAAAATTAGACATAACAATACCTATTCAACTCAATACCTTCACATGAGTAAACGCAAGGTTAAAAATGGCGATTACGTCAAACAAGGCGATGTGATTGGATGGGTAGGTATGACAGGAAACACCTCTGGGCCACATGTGTGCTATCGCTTTTGGAAAAACGGCAGACAAGTGGATCCTCTTAAGGAAAAGCTTCCCAAGGCTAAACCGCTCCCTGAACCATCTAGACTTACATATATCAATACCATTAACCCGGTTAAATCTCAATTGGATTGCATTGGATTTTTCAATGAATCCTTTGCACAATCAGAATAATTATGGCATTAGGAAAAACAAACCCTACACAAACCAAGGCGTGGAACGAACTTGCGTCTCATTTTACAACAGCTAAAAAAGATCAGATTTTAGAACTTTTTAAAGCAGAATCCAACAGAGCTGAAGATTTCTTTATCCAGTGGAACGATTTTGCTTTTGATTACTCTAAAAACTGTATTTCGGATAAAACTAGAGCCCTTTTATTGGAGCTCGCAAATGAAGTAAATTTAAAAGATGCAATCGATAAGTACTTCTCTGGAGATTTAATCAACGAAACAGAAAACAGAGCGGTATTGCACACAGCTCTAAGAGCAAATCCTTCTGCAGATATCAGAGTTAATGGTGAGAATGTGATGGCTGAAGTTGCTTCTGTAAAAGCAAAAATTAAAGCTTTTTCAAATGCGGTGATTTCTGGATCTAAAAAAGGATATACCGGCAAGGCTTTTACCGATGTGGTTAATATTGGAATTGGCGGTTCTGACTTAGGACCAGCCATGGTTGTCGAAGCACTTGCTTATTATCAAAACCATCTCAAGATGCACTTTGTAAGCAATGTGGATGGCGATCACGTATCAGAAGTGATCAAGGGTCTTAACCCTGAAACAACCCTTTTTGTAGTGGTTTCAAAAACATTTACTACTCAAGAAACACTTAGCAATGCAACCACTATTAAAAATTGGTTTTTAGAAACTGCTTCAGAAGCAGATGTTGCAAAACATTTTGCTGCAGTATCGACCAATCTAGAGGCGATTGAGAACTTTGGAATTGACCTTGAAAACGTTTTCCCTATGTGGGATTGGGTCGGAGGTCGTTTCTCTCTTTGGAGTGCAGTTGGATTATCGATTGCCCTTTCGGT
>Ga0181558_10000064_pt1 | contig 82233 bp, 79 predicted proteins | sample 011ome_22_FD_133754 | JGI IMG/M metagenome (GOLD analysis project Ga0181558, IMG submission 133754) | Coastal salt marsh microbial communities from the Groves Creek Marsh, Skidaway Island, Georgia - 011507BT metaG (megahit assembly) | ecosystem: Environmental > Aquatic > Marine > Intertidal... | reverse complement strand
TTCCTAACAGTACTCGCGCGATTTGCCCCTGCTCTAGGTTTGTTGGACATACCCGGTGGGCGCAAACAGCATAGCGCGCCGGTGCCCATGGTTGGGGGCTTGGCGATTTATCTCACGCTGATGACCGTGGCATTACTGTGGTTATTGGACGTCACAGCACGCCATTCACACTACAGCACCGCTGCCATGGTGTTTGTGGTGTGCTGCACGTTTATGTTGATTACCGGTGTATTAGACGATCGCTACAATCTTGGCGTGCTACCGCGCATTGTCTCAGAGATATTGGTCGCGGCATTCGGCACCACATTACTAGGCCTGAGTGTTGACAACTTGGGCAATTTGCTCGGCACCGGTGACATCCACCTCACGCCTGCTTTTGCTTACCCGTTCAGCATCATCGCGTTCTTTGGCGTCATCAATGCCTTTAATATGCTGGACGGACTTGATGGCCAGGTTGCTGCGCTTACGCTTGTGTCGCTGATGGGGCTGTGGGCAGGGACCGATGCGCCGCCGCCCCTACTCACGGTAGTCATTTTTGGCGCCACCTTAGCCTTTTTGCTGTCCAACACGGCACTGGTGCGGGGACTGCCAAAGACGTTTTTGGGCGATGCCGGCAGTAAACTGCTGGGCTTTCTTATTGCCGTGTCGCTGGTGTCGGTCTCTACCGAGCGCAACACACCTCAATACCTAGCACCGGTTAGCGCCCTGTTTGTCATTGCCATTCCGCTCTACGATATGGTGTTTGTGAGTTTGCGGCGCATGGCACAGGGCAAAACACCACTCACTGCCGACCGGGGGCATTTGCACCATCTGCTGCAGGGGTTTGGGCTTAGTCCACGCCGGGCGCTGCTGGTAGCCTTTAGCATGCATGTCTTCATCAATCTACTGGGGTACGCACTCAAGCAGGCCGAGGTTAGCCACGCCGCACAGTTTGCGGTGTTTCTGGGTGGCTTTGCCCTGTATTGCATTATTTGCCAGCGAAGCTGGTGGCACCATGCCGAGAACCGCTCTGCTCGCTAAGTGCGATACTCGGCGTTAATCTTAACGTAGTCGTAAGAAAAGTCGGTGGTCCACACCGTGCTGGTGGCCTGGCCACGACCCAGCGTCACCCGTATCACCAACTCGGTGGGCGCCATAGCCGCCACGCCTTGCGCCTCGGTATAGCTTGCCGCACGAGCGCCGTTTTCGGCAATCAATACGTCATTAATGTACACACCCACGTCTTCTACTACCAAGTTGCTCAGCCCCGCTCGGCCAATGGCCGCCAGCAAGCGCCCCCAGTTGGGGTCGCTGGCAAACAGCGCGGTTTTTACCAGAGGCGAGTGGGCTATGGTGTAGGCTACTGCGTCGCACTCGGCATTTGTTGCACCGCCCTCTACCCGTACCTCTACAAACTTGGTGGCACCCTCACCGTCACGCACAATGGCCTGTGCAAGTTCTATGGCCAGCGACATTAGCGCCTCTGAAAACGTCTCTAGGTTGGCGGTGTCGTGTGGGCTCACTACCGCACCCGAGGCACCGGTTGCGGCGATTACCGCAGCATCGTTGGTGGAGGTATCGCCATCAACCGTTATGCGGTTAAAGCTAGCGGCCACCGCCGATTTGAACAGCGACGCTAACAGGGCTTCCTCTACGACCGCGTCGGTTGCAAAAAACGCCAGCATGGTGGCCATGTCGGGCCTAATCATGCCGGCGCCCTTCGACATGCCCGTAAGGGTTACCGTTTTGCCATCAATTAGCAGCGAGCGGCTAGCCACCTTTGCTCGGGTATCGGTGGTGAGAATGGCATTAGCCGCGCGCTCCCAGCCATCCTGTGTCAGTGCCTCAAAGGCCGCCGGCAGCGCCGCGTTAATACACGCCTCAGGTAGCAGCTCGCCAATCACGCCGGTGGAGAAGGGCATAACCTGCTCGCCGCTCACACCGCCCAGGGCTGCTACCTTGTTGCACGTACCAAGTGCTGCTGCCATACCGGGCTCTCCGGTACCGGCGTTGGCATTACCGGTGTTAATGAGCCAGTAGCGCGCCGTCTTACCCGCGGCTAGCCAGTGGTTGCGCGCTATATGCACGGGCGCCGCACAAAAAGCATTTTGTGTGAACACGACCGCTACCGTGGCGCCTTGCGCAATTTCTATAAGGGTCAGGTCGTCTTTATTGGGCTTCTTAATACCGGCTTGCGCCACACCCAAACGAACACCTGCAACGGGCAAGGTCATAGCATTTACCTGTGTGAGACTCTATGAAAACGGTGATGACCGGCAAGCCAGACACCAACCACTGTGCCCAAAAGCGCCGCGGTGCTAATGATATGGGCTCTGCGGGGGCCTTGTCACTGCCCCCGGGTGGCTTAGCCTTTGCCAGCAAAGCTGCGTTATGAATGCTTACCTAGACGTACCCATGCTTACTTACGCTAACGTATGCTTACCCAAGCTCACCTAGGCTTACGTAAGCATACTTCTGCTCAGCTATGCCCAGGCCAATTGGCCACGCGAATTGCTCAGCCCCATTGCTCAGCCCAGTGCACCGTGACACTGCTTAAACTTCTTACCACTGCCACAAGGGCAGGGGTCGTTACGCCCTACCTTGGGGGTGTTGCGCACCTGGGTTTGGGGTTTCGCCGGCACAGGTTCGTCTTGCGCTGCCCCCGCTTCGTCGGCCACCGTGGCCGCCTGAGCATGCTCAAAGGCCATTTGCTGTTTGGCAGCAGCCTCACGGCGCTGACGCTCCATCTCTGCAGCCTCATCTTGGCGTTGCACCTGCACATGACTTAAAAAGCGCACCACCTCGTACTTGAGGCGCTCTAATAACGACTCAAACAACTCAAACGACTCGCGCTTGTACTCTTGCTTGGGGTTTTTGTTGGCATAAGCCCGCAAGTGAATACCCTGGCGCAACTGGTCCATAGTGGCAAGGTGCTCTTTCCAGAGTGTGTCCAACACCTGTAGCATAATTTGCTTCTCAAGCTGGCGCATACCCTGCCCCACAGCCGCACTCTTGGTGTCGTAAGCGGCCTGTACCTCGCCCACAATGCGCTCGCGCAACAACTCCTCGTGCAGTCGGGTGTCTTCTTCTAGCCAGGCCGCCACCGGCAAAGCCAAGCCAAACTCGGCCTCAAGCTGTCGCTCTAGACCCGCAATATCCCACTGCTCCTCCACGCTCATGGGCGGCACAAAGGTATCAATAGCGCTGTTGACCACGTCGGCTCGAATGGTGGTAATGGTTTCTGAAATATCGTGATCGCTCAGTAATTGGTCGCGCTGTTGATAAATAATGCGGCGCTGGTCATTGGCCACATCATCGTATTCCAACAGCTGTTTACGAATATCAAAGTTGCGTCCCTCTACCTTGCGCTGGGCCTTCTCTATGGCATTAGTCACCATGCGATGCTCAATAGCCTCACCCTTTTCCATGCCCAGCGCCTGCATAAAGCCCTTCACTCGGTCGGAGGCAAAGATGCGCATGAGGTTGTCTTCTAAGGACAGATAAAAGCGTGACACGCCCGGGTCGCCCTGTCGCCCTGCACGGCCGCGCAGCTGATTATCGATACGCCGCGATTCGTGGCGCTCGGTGCCCAAAATATGAAGACCGCCGGCTTCCATCACCGTATCGTGTCGGGTTTGCCAATCGGCGCGAATTTGATCGCGCTGCGCGTCACTCACATCGCCGGCAGCAGCCAGTTCTACCTCTAAGTTGCCGCCCAAGACAATGTCGGTACCCCGACCCGCCATATTGGTGGCAATGGTTACAACACCTGGACGACCGGCTTGCGCAATAATCTCGGCTTCTTGCTCGTGGTACTTGGCGTTGAGTACCTTATGGGCAATGTTGTCTTTCTTAAACCGCGCCGAAAGCTCCTCTGACGTCTCTACCGAGGCAGTACCCACCAGCACCGGGGCGTTGTTGTCTATACACGACTTCACGTCTTCTACAATGGCGTCAAACTTCTCATCGCGGGTCAGATACACCAAGTCGTTTAAGTCTTTGCGCACCATGGGCTTGTTGGTAGGAATCACTACGACATCCAAGCCATAGATCTGCTTAAATTCAAAGGCCTCGGTATCGGCGGTACCGGTCATGCCGCCCAGCTTGTTGTACAAACGAAAATAGTTTTGAAACGTGGTACTGGCCAGCGTTTGGCTCTCGCTCTGAATCTGCACGCCCTCTTTGGCCTCTATGGCTTGGTGCAAACCTTCCGACAGGCGCCTGCCAGGCATGGTGCGGCCAGTGTGCTCATCAATCAGCACCACTTGGCCATCTTGCACAATGTATTCCACGTCCCGAAAAAACAGCGCATGGGCGCGCAAACCCGAGTGCACGTGGTGCAAGAGACCCAAGTTAGTGGCCGCATAGAGGCTATCGCCCTCTTGCAACAGCTTGGCCTCTATCAGCATGGCCTCCACTTTTTCGTGGCCCGCTTCGGTAAGCTCAATTTGGCGCAACTTTTCGTCTACCGTAAAATCGCCCGCCTCGGCCTCGGTTTCTTGGGTTAGTCGGGGAATGAGCTTGTTTACCGCGCGGTATAAATCTGAGCTGTCTTCAGCGGCACCGGAGATAATGAGCGGCGTACGCGCCTCGTCAATCAAGATAGAGTCCACCTCGTCGACAATGGCAAAGGCCAGCTTGCCCTGGGCCTTGTCGGCCATGTTAAAGGCCATGTTGTCGCGCAGGTAATCAAAGCCAAATTCGTTGTTGGTGCCATAAACAATGTCGCAGGCATAGGCCGCGCGCTTGTCGGTAGCCGACTGCCCTGAACGAATAACCCCCACCGTCATGCCCAAGAACTCGTACAGCGGACCCATCCAGCCCGCGTCGCGTGTGGCCAAATAGTCGTTAACGGTAATCAAATGCACGCTGTCACCACCCAGCGCATTGAGGTAGGCGGGCAATGTGGCTACCAGAGTTTTGCCCTCGCCCGTGCGCATCTCGGCAATCTTGCCCTCGTGCAGCACAATGCCACCAATCATCTGCACATCGAAATGACGCATACTCATCACGCGCTTACCCGCCTCACGCACCACGGCGAAGGCCTCGGGTAACAACTCATCAACACTGGCACCGCCCGTCAATCGATTGCGAAATTCGTCGGTCTTGGCGCGTAGCACGTGGTCGTCTAATTCAGCTAGCGGCTCTTCAAAGGCGTTAATACGCTTAACCAGTCTGCCAATACGCTTTAGCTCTCGGTCGTTGCGGGTACCAAAAATCTTTTTCAGTGTGTTCATCAACATAATTATGTCTTCAAATCAGGCGTGCGACTGTGGCTTCCACAGCGGCGCATTTGCAGCAGATTGCTTTTAAATGGTGTGTCGCTTGCCAGCGACGAGACAAGCGCGAGTGGCGTGCTTAACGCAGGGTGCGTCGGATATAACTTGAGGGGTCGACCGGACGGCCGTGCTTAAACACCTCAAAGTGAACATGAGGGCCTGTTGATCGGCCACTGTTGCCCATCAGGGCCAGTGTTTCACCCTTACGGACCAGATCGCCCACCTTCACAGTGTTTTCTTTGTTGTGCGCGTAACGGGTAATTAACCCGTCACCGTGGGCCACTTCTACCATGGTGCCGTAACCGGCGCGCTCACCGCTCCAACTCACCACGCCACTGGCAACGGCAATCACCTCGCCACCCTCTTTACCCGCAAAGTCGATACCCTGATGCCAAGCTTTTTTGCCGGTAAATGGGTCGTTGCGGTATCCGTAGTGTGAACTCAGCCAACCGGAGGTTACGGGTCGGCCCGAGGGGATCGCCTCGGCCTGAGCCTCGGCGTCAAACAGTAGACCTGCCAACACATCGAGCTGGGTATCTCTGTCGTCTAAGGTCACCGATAACAGCTCTAATTGCGCATCGAGCTCGGGGGGCAAAACCGGTGACATGGCCAGGGGCTCCATGGGGCCACCCACGGCAGGCTCTAACGAAAAATCAAACTCGCCCTCGTCTAAGCCCGCCAACACGGTTAAGTGCGAGCCCAGCGCATCGAGTCGGGTCATGCGCGCTTGCAACGCGGCAAGCTTGCGCGTCATGGCTTCCAGTTTACGCTTGGCATCGGCTGACAGCTGGGCGAGGTCACGCGCGCGGTCGCTCGCCTCGATTTCCGCTGCTGACAATCGCGCTTCCTGCGCCTGATGGGCACCTTGTCGCTGGCCTATTTCGTAGCCCAGCGCCATAAGTCCTAGCGGCAAACCAATACAGACCAGCGACAAAGCCGCCCACGACCACTTACCCAACTCAAGGGTCCGGGAAGCGGCGGTGCGTTGTACGAGTATCAGTTTCACGAAGGGAATGTCATTAATGTCATGGGGCGAACTATGCCACGGTCGGCGGCTTCAGCAAAGTGCCTTTAGGGCATCAGATGGGTTTATGTGCCATCAGCACACCACACACGCCTTGCAGCATTCTGGGTGGCCGAGGGCTAGAAACCACTGGCTCAAGCGCTTAGGCCGTAACCAGCGTGGGTCGAGCGCTGTAAGAAATAGGGGCTTGGGCGGTGTCTTCAAAGGTCACCATTTCCCAAGCGTCCTCTTGCTCAAGCAGTGCGCGTAGCACCGCATTGTTAAGCGCGTGGCCTGACTTGTGTGCGCGAAACTCACCAATCAGCGAATGACCCAGCAAATAGAGATCGCCAATGGCATCAAGCACCTTGTGCTTCACAAACTCATCTTCATACCGAAGACCGTCTTGGTTCAGAATCCGAAATTCATCCACCACAATGGCGTTGTCAACACTGCCACCGCGAGCCAGGCCTTTGGCGCGCAAAAATTCTATCTCGTGCATAAAACCGAACGTCCGGGCCCGGCTCACCTCCTTCACGAACGACGTGGTGGAGAAGTCGATTTCGGCGTAGGCCGCCCGGTCGTGAAAAACCGGGTGGTCAAAGTCGATAGAAAACGACACCTTAAAGCCATCAAAGGGGAGTAAGCTGGCTTCTTTGTCGCCGTCGCGCACAGTAACCGGACGCTTGATGCGGATGAATTTTTTCGCGGCCTGCTGCTCTTCAATACCGGCCGACTGCAATAGGAACACAAAAGGGCCGGCACTGCCGTCCATAATGGGCACTTCTGGCGCCGTTACGTCAACATAGGCGTTATCAATGCCCAATCCGGCCATAGCTGACAATAGGTGCTCAACCGTAGAGACCTTCACGTCACCGAGACCAAGACTGGTAGAGAGCGTTGTGTCACCTACCGCTTTCGCACAGGCGGGGATTTCCTGTACTGGAGAGAGGTCGGTGCGACGAAACACGATACCGCAGTCGACAGGTGCTGGACTCAAGGTGAGAAACACTTTTTCACCTGTGTGCAAGCCCACGCCCGTGGCCTTTATCGGATTTCGTAACGTTCTCTGTTTTATCATTGTCTCACCCTAATGTCGTCGGCCGTGACCACCTGCATCTCACCACTGGTGTCGACAACCGCACATATACGCCAGCTCCAGTGTTGCCACTGCAACCTCAGCTCACCCACGGACGCCACCCTCAGTGAGCCTGCTTAAGGGTTTTTTACAACGCCTTTGTCAAGCTCCAGGGTCAATCCGCTTGGCGGCGCAAAAACGCTGGAATATCAAAATACTCCTCGCCACCTGTATCTGCAGCCACGGCCGCCTGACCTGTACCCGACGTGGCGGCAACCCGTGCGCGCCTACCCGGTGGCAGATCATAGTTCTCATCTTGGCCTAAGTCCGTGGCCACAGCTGGCGCGGGTGCTCTGTCAACAACAGACAGGGAGGGCTTACCCTCTGCCTGGCCAAGACCCGTTGCCACCACAGTGACTTTGAGCGTATCGCTCAACTCGGGGTCAATAACCGTACCCACAACAACTGTTGCGTCTTCCGACGCATATTCCTCGATCGTGTCGCCAACTTCGGCGAATTCACCCAACGACAGATCTAATCCTGCAGTAATATTAACCAGTACTCCGCGCGCACCACTAATATTAATGTCGTCCAGAAGCGGACTGTTAATTGCCCGTTCTGCCGCCTCACGTGCGCGGTTTTCACCCGACGCACTACCTGTACCCATCATAGCCGCGCCCATCTCTGACATGACCGTGCGAACGTCTGCAAAGTCCACATTAATCATGCCCGGGCGGATAATCAGGTCAGCAATACCCTGGACAGCCCCCAAAAGTACATCATTGGCCTCCTTGAAGGCATCCAAGAGGCTGGTATTTTTGCCTAAAACCTCCAATAACTTCTCATTCGGAATAGTGATTAGAGAGTCACAATGCTGCTCAAGTTCCCGAAGACCTTCATCGGCGATCTTTAATCGCTTTTTTCCTTCAAAACTAAAGGGCCGGGTAACCACCGCAACCGTCAAAATACCCAGCTCGCGCGCCACTTCGGCCACAATGGGTGCGCCACCGGTACCTGTGCCGCCGCCCATGCCCGCCGTCACAAACACCATGTCGGCGCCACGCAGCGCATCGGCAATGCGCTCGCGATCCTCAAGGGCCGCTGCCCGACCAATTTCAGGGTTGGCTCCGGCTCCCAGGCCTTTGGTAATGCCGGTCCCTAACTGCAAGACAGTACGCGAGGTAATGTCCGACAGCGCTTGGGCGTCGGTATTGGCGCAAATAAAATCTACCCCATCGACATCGTGATCAATCATGTGACGAACAGCGTTGCCGCCACCCCCACCGACGCCGATAACCTTGATCACCGCGTTCTGCGGCGCATTATCAACCAGTTCAAACATAGGTCTTCTCCCCTTTTCTCAAAAACCCGGCCAAAGCCGGATGTTCCTCTTACGCGGCAACCGCGTTAAAAATGTTTACCCAACCACTCGCGAACACCATCTAACAGCCCAGCAGCCGTCATTTTGGGCTGACGCATCGAGCTCATAGCCCCCTCATCACGGGCACCAAAAATCAGTAGGCCAACCGCCGTGGCGTAAATGGGGTTGCGGATAATGTCGTGCAGGCCGCGCGCATGCTGGGGTGACCCCAAACGCACCGGCATATGAAAAATCTCTTCGGCCAACTCAACCGCGCCCTCCATTTTTGAGGTGCCACCGGTGAGCACAACGCCTGCTGGAATGAGCTCCTCGTAGCCAGAGCGACGCAATTCCGCTTGAATCAGCGTGAACAATTCGTCATAGCGCGGCTCGACCACCTCGGCCAACGACTGGCGCGATAAGTCTCGCGGTGGTCGGTCACCCACGCTGGGTACCTTAATGGTCTCATCGGGCCCAGCGAGCTGGGTGAGCGCACAGGCATAGCGAATTTTGATCTCTTCGGCATGCTGGGTGGGTGTGCGCAACGCCATAGCAATGTCGTTGGTCACCTGGTCGCCAGCAATCGGAATCACACCGGTGTGGCGAATCGAACCGTCGGTAAAAATGGCTATATCCGACGTACCTCCGCCAATATCCACCAGGCACACACCCAAGTCTCGCTCATCGTCGGTAATCACCGAGAAATTTGACGCCAACTGCTCCAAGATGATGCCGTCCACCTCGAGACCACAGCGGTGAATGCACTTCTCAATGTTTTGGGCGGCGTTGACCGCGCAGGTGACCAAGTGCACCTTGGCCTCGAGACGCACGCCCGACATACCCAGCGGTTCTTTAATGCCCCCTTGGTTATCGATAACGTATTCCTGAGGCAACACATGCAAAATCTTCTGGTCTGCCGGAATGGCCACGGCTTGGGCGGCATCTAATACGCGGTCAATGTCGGCCGCCACAACCTCACCATCTTTAATCGCCACAATGCCGTGGCTATTCATCGATCGAATATGGCTACCGGCAATGCCCACGTAAACCGAGTGAATTTGGCAGCCCGCCATTAACTCAGCTTCTTCCACCGCGCGCTGAATAGCATTGACCGTAGATTCAATATCCACCACAACGCCTTTTTTCATACCGCGCGACGGGTGCGAGCCGATACCCACGATGTCAATGCTGCCATCAAGATCTACCTCACCCACAACAGCAACCACCTTGGAAGTACCAATATCAAGCCCAACAATCATGCGCTTGTCTTGCGTAGCAGCCATTAGTAACGCTCCTTTGGTAGAGATTGGTAAACGGCCAGTGAAGGCCCGGCAAAATCCACTGCCGCGCCGTAGCGATAGCGCAGGTCAACCCGCGCAATGCGTTGATCGTGCAAATACGATTGGTGGAGGCGTACAAAACGCTGCATGCGTGCCACGAAGTCGTTGTTGCCAAGCGCCAGCACTGTGCCGTTGTCGAGGGTGGCAGAAACCTGGCCTATGGCATCTTCGGTTAGCCGCACCACTCCCAGCTGACTATCAGCAAGGAGTGCCTCTATCGTTTGATAGCGCTCCACTAAGCGCTGCTGCGCACCCTCGCTGCCTTCTAAGCGCGGTAGGTGTGCCCAGACGGCGCTCATTTGCCCAGCAAAAAAGTCACCCTCATGGTTGAGAAAACCGTCATCACCCCAGCGGGCTATAGGTCGCTGCTCCTCAATGTGAATGGCAATGGTATCGGGCCAACGTCGGCGCACACTGGTGCTATAAACCCAAGGCAAAGCCTCTAGCTGAAGCCGTATGTCGTCTAAGTCGGCTGCTAGCAGGCCGCTCTCGATGTGCGGCGCCACCAACTCACCCACAGACTGCTCTGACACTTGCCGGGCCGAGCCGGTCACAGCAATGCGCTCTACCTGAAGGCCAAGCAAATAAAGGCCGCCCTGCCCGGCTCCCGCGAAAACCATCAAAGCACCCAGCACAACCAGCGCCTGGGTAAACGACCGCTTTAGCCGCGCGCCCAACGGCGGCTTTTGCGGGGCTGCGATGCGTCGAGAACCGCCCCGAGCCCGAGTGGCCAACACCTGGAATGGCGCAACACTAGACATCGCGCACCTCCACACTTGCCACTAGAATCTCGGTCAGTAAATCTGCCATTGATAGCCCTGCCGCTTTGGCAGCCATGGGCACAAGGCTGTGACTGGTCATACCGGGAATGGTGTTCACCTCTAACAATTGCCAGCTGCCACTGGCTGTGCGCATAACATCCACTCGACCCCAGACCTCGGCACCTACGGTCTTAAATGCCGCCAACGCCAGAGCCGAGAGCTCGGCTTCCTCGACATCACTCAATCCACATGGGCAGAAAAACTGGGTTTCATCCGACACATACTTGGCATCGAAGTCATAAAAATCGGTAGCCGGTACAATGCGTATTGCGGGTAGCGCGCGCTCACCCAAAATAGCCACAGTAAACTCATCGCCGGCAATAAAAGTTTCGGCCATGACATCACCGGCATAGCCACAGGCACGCTCGTAGGCAGCCGCCAAAGCTTCGGCGCTGGTCGCCTTACTCATACCAATAGATGAGCCCTCGCGAGCAGGCTTCACAAACAGCGTGCCGTGCTCGGCCACCAACGCAGCCCAATTGCTCTGGTTGGTGAGCACTTCAAAGGCGGGCGTGGGTAACCCAGCGCCCTGCCACAGTTGTTTGGTGCGCACCTTGTCCATGGTAAGCGCCGAGCCCAGCACACCCGAGCCGCTATAGGGCAACTTCATGAGTTCAAAGAGGCCCTGCAAGGTACCGTCTTCACCACCCGGGCCGTGCAGCAAATTAAAGACAAAATCCACGTTCTGCAGCTTCTCTGGCCAATTTGCCTCCACCGGATCCACGCGCGTCACCGTGGCACCGGCAGCTTCAAGAGCGAGCGCCACATTGCTGCCACTCTCTAAAGAGATGTCGCGCTCGGCTGCGCTACCACCCAGTAGCACAGCAAAATGACGACCTTTGAGCACGTCGGCAGTCACAACAAGTCCTCCAGCTGACTCGCACTCGCAAGCCGTTGTGCGAGGTGACCAATATTGCCCGCCCCCTGAGTAATGAGCAGATCCGCGTCTTTGAGGACCGAAGCCAAGACCTGCGGCACTTCGGCAGGCGACGCTACGTATATCGGTTCCACAGCCCCCCGTTGACGAATGCTGCGGCTAAGAGCGCGACTATCGGCACCGGGAATGGGGTCTTCGCCGGCACTGTAGACCTCCAGCAATATCAACACTTCGCACTCGGACAGTACGGCGACAAAATCTTCGTATAAATCGCGCGTTCGGCTGTAGCGATGGGGCTGATATACCATCACTAAACGGCGCTCGGGACAGGCTTCACGAGCCGCAGCCAGCGTAGCCGCCACCTCGGTAGGATGGTGTCCATAATCATCAACCAACAGGGCCTCACCACCCTGCCATTGCAGATTGCCCAGCGCGCTGAAGCGTCGACCCACCCCGGCAAACGTTTCAAGCCCGCCCAAGATAGCGCTATCGTCAATGCCTAATTCGCTAGCCACGGCAACAGCAGCGGCGGCATTCATGACATTGTGATGCCCGGGCATATTGAGCAAAACTTGTAGCGGACCACGCGTACCGGGTCGTCGGATTACAAACTGCGTTTGCATACCGCGACTTTCAATGCGCTCTACGTGGTAATCAGCATCGCTATCACGGCCATAGGTAACCACTTGGCGCGTCACCGAGGGTAGTAAGGCGCGTACACCCGGATCGTCGAGGCACAAAATAGCCATGCCATAGAAGGGCAGGTTGTGCAAAAACTCGATAAAGGCATGTTCGTAGTTGGCGTAATCACCGCCGTAGTGGTCCATGTGATCAGCTTCGACATTGGTGACTACGCTGACCATGGGTAACAAATGCAAAAATGAAGCGTCGCTCTCGTCGGCCTCGACAACCAAGTAGCGACCCTCGCCCAGCTGGGCATTGGTGCCGGCCTTGTTAAGCACCCCACCAATAACAAACGTGGGGTCTTCTCCCGCTTCCCCTAACACCGATGCAATCAAACTGGTGGTGGTGGTTTTACCGTGAGTTCCGGCCACCGCAATACCGTAGCGATAGCGCATGAGCTCGGCTAGCATTTCGGCGCGTGGCACTATCGGAATACGCCGCTCGCGCGCACGCTGCAGTTCAGGATTGTCGGCACGAATAGCACTGGAAACCACCAATACATCGGCCTGTTCAACATGGGCTGCTGCGTGCCCAATATGTACGGTGATACCCAGGTTGCGCAGCCGATCAACAACACTACTCTCACTGACATCCGAGCCCGACACCACGTAACCAAGACGGGCGAGTACCTCGGCAATACCACTCATTCCCGAGCCACCAATACCCACCATAAAAATACACCGAATACGGTGACTCATAGGCGACGTTGACAGTCGGTGATCAAGCGACACAGGCCACCTCCTGCAATACGCTAACGACAGCTTGAGTAGCTTGAGGCAAGGCACTCGCGCGGGCTTTTTCGCCCATGCTGAATAGCTGTTGCGGCGCCGCAATAAAGTTGCTCACCACTTTCGCCAAGCGTGCAGCGGTCATCTCTGGCTGGGGTAACAGCAAGGCACCACCGCAGCCACTCAAAGCGCGTGCATTCGCCGTTTGGTGATCATCGATTGCGTGCGGCAGTGGCACTAGCACCGACGGCGTGCCACTGATGGCAAGCTCGGCTACGGTGAGCGCACCCGCTCGACAAATAACAAAATCGGCCCACCGATACATGGACGCCATGTCCTCGACATACGGCAATACCTCAACCGCAAGATCGGCACACTGGTCATACAGCGAGCGTGTGGCTGCCTCATGTTCCAAACCACACTGATGACGCACGGCGAGTCGCCCACGCTCCTCGGCGTCAAGACTGGCCAACGCAACCGGCAGCGTATCGTTCAGTGGCTTGCTACCCAGACTACCGCCCAGCACCGCTAGCCTAAGCGGACGCTCTTTGCTAAAGCTCGAGGGCACAGTTGATGGCTGTTGAGCCAGCGTACTGATATCAGCGCGCACCGGATTACCCACTACCGTAGCGTTGCCTTGGCCGAAAGCGCCAGGCAAGCCGCACAATACACGGCGCGCCAAGGGTGCTAACAAGCGATTAGTTGTGCCAGCCACGGCGTTTTGCTCGTGAATCACCAAGGGTTTGCGCAGCAACCATGCCGCGATGCCAGCGGGCCCCGATGCGTAGCCACCCATACCCAATACCACGTCGGGCCGAGTGCGGCGCACCACCCCAAAGGCTTCGACAACCGACAATAGCAACCGGACAGCACCGGTTAAGCGCGTCAAGAATCCCTTGCCACGTAGCCCACGCACCGCAAGGCAATGCAAAGGTATGTGGTTGGCGGGCACAACGCGGTGCTCCAGACCACGCTCGGTGCCCACCCAGTCAACCGCCCAACCCAGTTCTCGCACCGCATTGGCCACCGCCAGTGCGGGGTATACATGTCCACCCGTACCACCGGCCATGACCAGCAGCCTGCAAGCGGTACCCGCGCTCATGAGCGACCTCCTGCATTGGGTGAGACGCCGGCGCGCAGGGCATGCTCAATACGCAAGACCACAGCCAGCATGATGCAGCTAACAATAAGGGCACTGCCGCCGTAGGAAACAAACGGTAGCGTTAAGCCCTTGGTGGGAAGTAAACCCGAGGACACACCCATATTGACGAACGCTTGCCCTGCAAAAATAAGCGCCACGCCATAACAGGTATAGGCCGAGTAAAGTTCGCCCCCCTGCTCAGCCCTACGACCAATAACCATAGTGCGGGCAACAAGCAGTACGTACAGAGCGATCACCACAAGTGCCCCCACCAGACCCGTTTCTTCGGCCCAAATAGAGAACACAAAATCGGTATGTGCTTCGGGCAGATAAAACAGCTTTTGGATACTGTTGCCCAAGCCAACACCGGTGTACTCACCACGGCCATAGGCAATCAGCGACTGGATAAGCTGGAACCCAGCATTGAAAGGATCCGACCAGGGGTCGGTGTAGGCCGTGAGGCGCTGCAATCGATAAGGTGCCACCACCACCATGATCACCAAACCCGCCAGCGCGCTGCCCACCAACGCCAAGACATAAAGTAAGCGCGCACCGGCGAGAAAAAGCATTCCCAGTACCGTACCCGTGGCGATCACGGTGGCACCAAAATCGGGCTCCAGTAGCAGTAACACTCCCACCACTCCCAAGACGCCAACAGGCTTCATCAAACCCTCAAAGTGACTGCGCACCGAATCCTGATGGCGCACTAAAAATCCCGCGACATAAAGCACCAACGCAAACTTAGCAAACTCAGATGGCTGGGCGGTCACCGGCCCCAGCGGTAACCAACGCTGGCTGCCGTTAACGTTGCGACCAATCCCAGGAATCAGTACCAACATGAGCAGAGCAATAGCCAGTAATAGCCACAGCGGTGACGTGCGCTGCCAAACATCTATGGGCACGCAATAAGCAACCCCCGCGCCGCATGCCGCAGCGGTTAAATAAAGCAGGTGGCGCGTGGTGTGATACCAGGGATTACCAAAATGCCAATCACCGTACTCAATGGAGGCCGATGCAATCGCAACCAGCCCAACGGCAATAAGCGACAGTCCCACCAGCGTAAGCAGCGGGTCGAGCCCGCGGGTATGAGCGACCGAGGCAACACTCATACTGCGCCTCCGATACAACGCGTGACCGCTTGACGGAAGGCATCGCCACGGGCTTGATAACCGGAAAACTGATCAAAGCTAGCACAAGCGGGCGACAGCAGTACTACATCGCCAGATTCACTCAAGTCTGCGGCCCGCTCTACCGCCGCATCAATCGAGGCTACGCGCTGACAAGGCGAGGCGGCGCCTAACGCAACCTCGATGTCGCGCGCCGCCTCACCCAAGGTCAAAACACGTTTGCAGTGTTGCTCTACCGCAGGTGCAAGCACCGAAAAATCCTGCCCCTTGCCCACTCCCCCAGCAATCAGAATAACGTTGGCATTGCCCCCTAATCCTTTCAGAGCGGCAAGCGTCGCCCCCGTGTTGGTGCCCTTGCTATCGTTTATCCAGAGCACACCCCCAACATCGGCAATTTTTTCGCAGCGATGCGGCAAGCCGTAAAAGTTGGCGGCACCCTCAATAAGCAGATCGATAGACAAACCCGCTGCTACGCCACAGGCCAAGGCTGCTAACACGTTGGCCACGTTGTGCTGTCCCTGTAACTTGAGGGATTCCACGGGCATGAGCGCGTCAAAACCTCGGCAAATATGTTGTGCACCGTCTATCCAGCGAGTACCCAGTTCGGCAAGATCGGGTTCATCGGGCCGCCATAGCACCACGTCTACCGGCGCTTCGAGCAACGGAATAGTTAATGGATCCGCACGATTAGCAACAACCGCCTTAGCGGCATGGAAAATGCGGTGTTTGGCCTGATGGTAAAGCGGCATAGACCCGTGCCGATCGAGATGATCCGCAGAAACATTTAGCACCGTGGCCACTGCCAGCCCCAAATCCTCGGAGCGTTCGAGCTGAAAGCTTGACAACTCAAGCACATAAAATTCGACACTGTCATCGAGCAGATCCAAGGCGGGCGTGCCTAAGTTACCGCCCACTGCCACGCGCTTGCCACAATGTTTGAGCAGGTGGCCCACTAGCTCGGTAACCGTTGTTTTGCCATTGGAACCGGTAATACCAATAACCGGCGCACGCGCCTGCCTCATGAACAAATCGATATCGCCAATAATCCGCGTACCCTGTGCGCGGGCGCGCTCCACCAGCGGATGATTCAGAGCAATACCAGGGCTCACAACCAGCTCAGACACACCATCGATAATGCTGTGCTCAAGGTCGCCAAAGTACGTCTCCGTATCGGCGAGCGCCGCACGCACCTCGGGAAGATCGGCAAATTCGCTACGGGTATCTGCCGCTTTAAAAGGCAATCCCTGACTACGCCACCAGCGCGCCACGCTACAGCCGGTCACCCCGAGGCCCAGCACCATGCGCTGTTCCGTCGTTGCAATTAAACCCGCTGAATTCATGAGCACCCTTCCCCTAGCGCAGCTTCAACGTGGCTAAACCGAACAACACCAGCATCACCGTGATGATCCAAAAACGAACAATCACCCGTGGCTCGGGCCAACCTTTCAGTTCAAAGTGATGATGGATAGGCGCCATCCGAAAAACCCGCTTACCCGTTAGCTTGAAGGACGCCACTTGTATAATGACCGAGACGGTCTCGAGTACGAAAATGCCGCCCATAATCACCAAGACTATTTCGTGTCGTATAGCAACCGCGACCACACCCAACGCTGCACCCAGGGCTAGGGCACCTACGTCGCCCATAAACACCATGGCGGGATAGGTGTTGAACCACAGAAAACCCAGACCCGCGCCAGCAATGGCACCACAGAAAATCACCAACTCCCCCGAGCCATCCAAATAGGGAATATTCAGATAGTCGGCAAAATTGCTGTGGCCAGTAAGATAAGCAATCACCCCCAAACCCGTGGCCACCATCACCGTGGGTAGGATGGCAAGACCGTCGAGCCCATCGGTAAGATTCACCGCATTACTTGACCCCACAATGACGAGGTACGAAAACGGAATAAACAGAAAGCCCATGTGCAGAGCCACATCTTTAAAGAACGGCACAAAGAGTGCTGTTTCGGCTGATACCTCGGCGCTCACAAACAAATACGTGGCGGCAATAAAGCCAATCACCGACTGCCAAAAATACTTCCAGCGCGCGGGCAGGCCGCGCGAATTTTTCTCCACCACCTTGCGGTAATCATCGACCCAGCCAACCGCACCAAAACCCAATAAACACAGTAGTGCTGTCCACACATAGCGGTTACTTAAGTCACCCCACAGCAACGTTGCTAGGGCGATGGCCACAATGATGAGCGCACCACCCATGGTTGGAGTACCGGTCTTGGCCAGGTGCGATTGGGGGCCATCATTGCGAACAGCCTGACCAATCTGCAGCTTGTCGAGCCGCCGAATCATCCAAGGACCCAACAGCAGCGACATCGCGAGCGCCGTGCCAGCCGACAAGATGCCGCGCAACGTAATGTATTGAAACACCGCAAAGCCGCTATCCCACTGGGCGAGTGCATTGGTTAGCCACGTCAGCATTTGCCAGACCCCTCGGTGTTTTGCCATGCGTTAACAAGTCGATCGAGCGCCGCGCCACGCGATGCCTTAACCAGCACAGTGTCTGCATTGACGCAACGGGGTTGCGCAGCGAGGAGCGCATCAACCGTGGGGTAGCAACAATGGCCATCACCAAAACTCTCGGCAGCTTGCTTTGCTAGCTCACCAACGGTCCATAGCTCATCGATACCCAATGCCCGGGCCTTAACACCCACGTCGCGGTGGTACTGAGTCGTCTGATCGCCCAACTCCAACATACTGCCCAGCACAAAGCGCCTGCTACCCGAACAGGTCGCCAACACCTCGAGCGCCGCGTCAACAGACAGCGGATTGGCGTTGTACGTGTCATCAATCAACTGCACGCCATTGGCTAGCACGAGCGGCGCACCGCGACCGGCTGCCGGAGCAACGCTTGCCAAGGCGCGCGTGATAGCGGCGTGACTCAAGCCCAACGATAAGCCCACGGCAATGGCTGCCAGAGCATTGGCTACACCCTGCTTTCCAGGCACAGCCAGCTCAACCGCTAAGACTCCTTGTGCAGTCACAACCTTGAACTGCGAACCCTTAAAGCCGCGCAAACGAACATCTTTGGCGCGTACATCCACCCCTTTGTCAAAGCCAAAGGTCACAACCTGTGCAGGGGCTGCGCGCGCTGCCCAGGCAGGCGAGTAGGGCGAATCACCGTTAATTACCGCGAGACTCGAGGGACTCAAGTCGTCAAGAATGGCAGCTTTGGTCTCGGCAATTGCATCAAGCGAGCCGAAATATTCAATATGCGCGGGAGCCACACCCAAGAGAACGGCCACCGAGGGGCGGGCTATCGTTTGTAAATAGGCAATATCGCCCGGCTTGCCAGCACCCATCTCTACCACAGCAAATTCCGTGGTGGGCTTGAGTGCAGCGAGGGTTAACGGCACGCCCAACTCGTTATTAAGGTTGCCCACTGTGGCAAGGGTATTACCCGCTGTTTTGAGCACGGCAGCCAGCAGGTTTTTAGCGGTGGTCTTACCGGCACTGCCGGTCACCCCCACTAACACGCCTGGGTAATTTTGGCGCGCCAATCGACCCACATCACCCACCGCACGCTCAACATCAGCCACAATAATCTGCGCACAAGAAACATCCAACTGGCGCTCGACTAACACAGCAGAGGCGCCGTCGTTAGCCGCCTGAGCGGCGAAGGCATGACCATCGACGCGCTCGCCCGGCAGAGCCGCAAACAGATCGCCAGGTCGTACCTGTCGGCTATCAATGGCCAACCCCTTGATCTTCTGTGTTTCGCTGCCGACGCCGGGAACAAGCCTGCCGCCACAGGACTGCGCAACGTCGCTAGCAGAGATAGGGCCTATCACGCGACCACCTCTGCAAAATAGGCGCGAGCCACCGCCGCATCGGAAAACGGCAAACGCTGTTTGGCAATCTCTTGGTAGTCCTCGTGACCCTTACCGGCAATCAAGACGGTGTCGCCGGGCTGCGCGAGGCTTAGCGCTTGATGAATTGCCTCGCGACGATCTGGCACTTGCTGCGCACTGCCCTCGAGACCCGCTGCAATGTCATCAATGATCGACTGCGGCGCTTCGCTACGTGGATTGTCACTGGTCACAACCAGAATATCTGCGTTAGTCTCGGCCGCGCTGGCCATCAGCGCGCGTTTACCTCGGTCGCGGTCACCACCACAGCCGAACACCACAATGAGTCGACCACGTGTTTCTGGCCGCAACGCCGCAAGGGCGCGACTGAGCGCATCGGGTGTGTGTGCATAATCAACCACCACGGCAATACCCTGCGCATTTTCAATGCGCTGCATGCGTCCAGCCACCGGCTCGAGATGCTCGGCAACACCCACCACAGCATTGAGGTCATACCCCAAACTGACCACCAACATAATGGCCAGCGCGGCATTGAAGGCATTGAAACTACCGCTTAAACCAACAGTGAGTGTGTGATCGCCCATAGGCGTATGCAGACAAAGTGTTAGCGGTGTGGCACTGAGCACTTCCACGTACACATCGGCACTGGCGTTTACCAGCGAAATGCCAAAGGCGGGGCAGTCGACCGCGCGCCCGACCTGCGCGGCAACGGCGTCATCGCTATTGAAAAAAGCCGCTCTAAGTGGAAACGCCTCAAAAAGCCGTAATTTTGCTTGCGCGTAGGCCGCCTCATCACCGTGATAGTCGAGGTGATCTCGGGACAAATTGGTAAACGCTGCACTGTGAATGGTGAGTCCTGCCATACGACCTTGATCGAGGGCATGAGACGACGCCTCCATGGCGACATGGCGCACACCCCGAGACAGCCACTCGGCCAATATGCGGTTTATCGACAGCACATCGGGTGTGGTGTTGGCGGCGTCTGTAATCTGACTGTCGAGACGCGCGCCCAGTGTACCCAAGGTTCCTGCAGCCACACCCAAGCGTCGCAACAACTGCGCGGTATAATCCACCACCGACGTCTTGCCGTTGGTGCCAGTAACCGCAACCACCGCCATCTGGCGACTGGGATCGCCGTAAAAAGCACGAGCGATATCAGGCAATCTGGCACGCAGTCCGGCCACAGGAATCACCCGCTCATCATCGCAGTGGTAGCCGCCGTCGGTGTCGGCCAACACCGCCGCGGCACCTCGACTGAGCGCATCGCTCACGAACGCACGACCGTCATTAGCCGCACCGGGCACTGCCAGAAACACATCACCCGAAGACACCGATCGACTATCGAGCGTTAAATGCACGGGCCTAATAGAGGCGTGCGGCGCGACTGTATTGGGTAGCAACTGTCCCAAACTCAGGGTCATGGTTACTGCCCCCCGCCCAGTGACGCTAGCTGCGTCTCGGGCGCTTGGCGCGCACGTGGCACCGCGTTTTGTAAATGCAGCAGGCCACCGGCAATTCGCGCATAAATAGGCGCTGCTGCCGCACCGCCAGCATAGGCATCACCCTTGGGCTCATCAACCACAATAGCGGTGACGTAGCGCGGGTTGTCGACAGGCGCAATACCCACAAACAAGGCGAGGTACCGATCGTCCATGTAACCCTGGGCACCCACTTTGTGCACCGTACCTGTCTTGCCACCCACTGCAAAGCCATCCACCCGTGCCAAACGAGCCGTACCCTCGTCGCCGGTAACGCGTTCTAGTACCGTGAGGACATCGCGCGCAACGTCGGGGCTAATAATACGTTCGCGCGGCACCACCTCAGTGGGGTTACGCTTAACCAACGACAAGGGCACTCGCTCGCCACCATTAGCAAACACCGAATACGCGTGCGCCATTTGCAGCGGCGTAGCGCTAAGCCCGTATCCAAACGCCAGTGTTACCTTTTCAATATCACTCCAGCGCTCGCGATTTGGTAACACGCCCGCCCGCTCGCCGGGAAAGCCAGTCAGCGTTGGCTCGCCCAGGCCAAACCGACGAAACACGTCGAGAATGGGTTCGTGACCCAGCGTCTGGGCAATTTTGGTCACCCCCACCTGACTCGATTTTTCGATGATGCGCGATACCGAGATAGCTCCGTGATTACGCGGGTCGGGCAACACCTTGCTGCCCACCTTAATCCAACCAGGCGAGGTATCGACAATCGTATCAATGGTGAATTGACCACTCTCCAGCGCAGCCACCAAGGTGAGCGGCTTAATCGTAGAGCCGGGCTCAAAGGCGTCGGTAACCACACGATTGCGGGCGGCGGCGTAATCAAACCCCGCTCGACTGTTGGGGTTGAATACAGGGTGATTGCTCACCGCAAGAATTTCGCCCGTCCAGGCATCAATCGTGACGGCTGCACCCGCTTGGGCGCCGGTCTCTGCCATGGCACGCTGTAGCTCTCGGTGCTGCAAATACTGCAAACGCAAATCGATAGAGAGAGCCAGCGCCTTACCCGGACGCGGATCCTCCACAACACCAATGTCTCTCACGGCATCCCCGTGAAGATCTTTGATATAGCGCTTTTTACCGGGCAGTCCTTCTAGCCAGGTATCGAAGGTTTTCTCTAACCCGGAGATACCCTCACCGTCGACATTAGTAAGACCCACCAAGTGCGAGACCACCTCCCCCGCCGGATAAAAACGCTGGTACGCACGCTCACTGCGCACCCCGGCAATACCCAAATCGAGTACAGCGCGGGCCTTCTCAGGGGTCTGATGGCGCAATAAATACATAAACTGCTTGTCAGCATAGAGCGCCAGCCGTTTGCGTAGATCGTCGAGAGACATACCCAACGCGTGAGCAAGCTCGTCTAAACGGCCCGAATCTGCCAGATGTTGCGGGTTTGCCCAAAGCGACACCACCGGCGTACTCACCGCCAGTGGCGCACCATGCCGATCGGTAACCAGACCGCGGTAGGCCGGAATCTCGGCAAGTCGTACGGCACGCATGGCACCTTGTTTTTTGAGAAACGCTGCACCCCGGTCTTGATCGAGCGCCTGAATCAACACCAGCCTACCCACCAACATGCCAGCCAGCGATGCCAGCAACAGCGCCATAAACCAAAAACGCCAAGCGGCCATAGTATGGGGCTTGGCGGTTACCGACTTGCGTCTCGCGCCAGCCCGCACCGCCCGCTTCGCAACCCGGAGATTCATTGCACCACCACCCTATCGGCACCCATACCAGGCACACGCATACCTAGTTGCTCAGTCGCAATACTCAAGACCCGATGAGGACTGGCCAGCGTGCTCTCCTGGAGCAATAGCCGGCTGTAATCTTCTTGCGCCGCCCAACGCTGGCTCTCCAACGATTGCAATGTGGCGTAGTACTCGCGGCAGATATGGGAGCTATAGACCACTCCCAGCGCAGAAGCCACGCAGCCCAGCGCCAGGCCCACCAGCCACAAAGTCTGACGATGCGGGACTATCACGCTATCTTCTCCGCAACGCGCATGATGGCCGATCTTGAACGGGGGTTGGCCGCCACCTCCTCGGCGCTTGCGCGAATGGCTTTGCCCACCAATCGCAAACGCTGACCTCGCTGCGTTTCGGTAATAGGCACACCCCGTGGCACCTGCATGCCGCGCGACTGATCTCGCATAAAACGCTTCACGAGTCGGTCTTCCAGCGAGTGAAAACTAATCACTACTAGCCGCGCGCCAACAACCATTAAGTCCAGTACCTTGCTTAGCAAGACCTCTAGATCTTCCAGTTCTTGATTGATGGCAATACGAATAGCCTGAAAAGCGCGGGTGGCGGGATGCTTGTGTTTTTCCCAGGCTGGATTGGCCTCGGTAACGACTTTTGCCAGTTGCGCGGTGGTAACAAACGGCGCTTGCGCGCGAGTCTCAACAATGGCTCGAGCAATGCGCTTGGCGAATCGTTCTTCGCCATACGTTTTGAGCACCAGCGCCAGCTCGCCCTCATCACAGCTGTTAACAAAATCTGCAGCGGTAGGTCCGCGCCGGGTATCCATGCGCATATCAAGCGGCCCGTCATGCAGAAAGCTAAAACCGCGCTCACGGACATCCAACTGCGGACTCGAAACGCCAAGGTCTAGTAGCACCCCAGCCAGCGAGTCACCGGCGAGCTCCAGTCTCGCAAAGCTTTCTTCAATCAAGCGAAAGCGTGCATCGCCAGCAGCCAACGCTTGGGCCGCCTCAAGCGCGTCGGGATCTTTGTCGAAAGCGACAAGGTGACCCTCGGGGGCCAGTGACTGCAGAATGCGCGCACTGTGACCGCCACGCCCAAACGTGCCGTCGACATAGGTCCCCGCAAAAGCGCCCGCATGGCTTGTAATATCGCTTCCCGGCATGAGTGCAGCTACCGCCTCCTCAAGCAAAACTGTCTGATGAACAAGGGCCATCAGAGTGTTAACGACATCAATTCAGCAGGTAATTCATCTTCCGAGTCAGCCGCTAGTGCGGCATCTCGCTCTGCCAACCACAGATCCTCGGCCCACAACTCCAGCTTGTTGCCCTGCCCAACCAGAACAACCTTTTTCTCCAGTCGCGCATAGTCCCGTAGAGATTGAGGCAACAAAATCCGCCCATTGCCATCAAGCTCAATGTCGCTTGCGTAGCCCAACACCAATCGCTGGAAACGCTTTACCGCGGTATTAAGCGCGGGCAATGCCTGCACCTCGGCTTCAATGCGCTCCCATTCGGGCAGTGGATATATGGCAAGACAGGGCGATTGGGTATCAATGGTAATAACCACACGGCCATCGCATTGCACCGACAAGGCGTCACGCTGACGCGAGGGCACCGCCATACGGCCCTTCGCATCCATGTTGATGTGCTGCACGCCTCTAAACACTATTCCGTCCCGCTTGTATTCCCACTAGTCCAGCCAATACCGGGCAAAAGATCCTTAAAAACCCACTTTGCCCCACTTTTCCCCACTATACGGGCGAGCCCGTGCGCAGTCAACGAGAGGAAAAGAAAATTTCTTTGTATTTCAGTTGCTTAGATAGCCAAAATCACGGCAAAACGATGGCTGAAAGGGATTCTGGAAAGGCACGATAAAACAGGCTATTAGCCCATCACAGAGACATATTACTTTAACAGATATTCAAAAAATGAATAAAAGAATTATTTTAAGCACTAAAGATGTTAGGCGGGCAAAAAAAACGAGTCGGTCGATAAGCCGGGTTCTGTCGTGGACGATCATTCATCTGCGACGGCCGTCACCGACCGCCTGTAGCAACCTACCCGGATCCGCCGGAGGTCACGGCGAGTGGATCCCTATTTGGTCTTGCTCCGAGTGGGGTTTACCATCGCCACACTTGTTACCAAGTGCGCGGTGCGCTCTTACCGCACCTTTTCACCCTTACCCGACAAAGCCGGGCGGTTTCCTTTCTGCTGCACTTTCCGTAGGCTCGCGCCCCCCAGGCGTTACCTGGCACTCTGACCTCTGGAGCCCGGACTTTCCTCTATCGATTGCTCGACAGCGATCGCCTAACCGACTCACGCCGAACTGTAGTCTGCTTGTGCGTGTTACTCAAGCCTTGAGAGGGTCAATCACCACGCCGATCCAGTAAATACGCATATAAGTCGCGCGCCTTTAGGCCAAAGGTTTCCGCCACGATGGCCGCCGCTTTACGTGGCGGTAAAACTTGGGCCAGCCGCATGAGCAGGGTGTCCGCTGCTGCGTCTATCGCCTCCTCTGTCGCGCCGCTCTTACTCGCACCGCGACGGACATGTGCGGGCGCCAACATAAGCACCTGCTCACCGCGCTGCTGATTAGCGTCTGATACTACCCAACGGTGTAAGTCGCCTAGCGGTGCGCGGTGAATAGTTTCAAAGGATTTACTGATTTCACGCGCCAAAACGGCCTCTCGCTCAACACCCATCACGGCCACCATATCAGCCAAACAGTCGACGATGCGGTGTGGCGCCTCGTAAAACACCAACGTTTCACTCCGCGTGGCAAGCGCCCTCAAGCGCTGCAGGCGAGCAGTGCTTTTAGCGGGTAAAAACCCCTCAAAGGTAAAGCGATCGGTGGGCAAACCCGAAGCACTTAGAGCGGCAATCGCAGCACACGCACCGGGCAATGGAATCACCTGACACTGAGCGTCTTGAGCGGCCCGCACCAGACGATAGCCCGGGTCTGAGACCAGTGGTGTGCCCGCATCACTGATTAAAGCCACAGATTGGCCAGCCAACAATTTATCGACCAGCGATTGGGTTGCACGCTCGTCAACATGCTCGTGGTACGCGAGCATAGGCGTACTAACATCGAGGTGTGTCATGAGTTTTTTGCTGTGTCGGGTGTCCTCCGCCGCAATCAGGTCGACCGCTCTGAGCACATCAACGGCTCGTGCAGTGATATCACCCAAATTACCGATTGGGGTCGGTACAATGTACAAACAACCTGCCAAGATGCTCTCTCCGATCTATACTGCGCGTATGACGTTAACAGCTCACTTACCTACCGCCCACCCGCTGCGCCTATTTCAGGGCGCGGCGCTCGCTGCAGCGTTGTTACTGAGCGCCTGTGGCGCAACCCCTCCGAAACCTAACAGCACACTGCCCAACGACTCGGGTAGCGGCGAGATTAACGTTACTCTACCCGAGGCGTCGCGACAGGTCATTGACATCAATGTGCGTAATACCTTGCTCGCTCTCGCAAAACGTGACGGCACCTTAGCCGCTCGAGCCATGCGCGACGCGTTGCTGCTGGAAGGCGTAGACACCACAACCCTAACCTTCATTGATGCAGACATTGCCTGGCTTGAAGGCGATACAGCCAAAGCCGACAAGCTGTTAAACAGTATCCGCTCCATTAACCGCGCTAGCCGCGATGTCGTGCTCACAGAAAAGTACCGCAGAGCCCTTGTGCGCTCTGACGCTATTGGCGCTGTGTCACTTGCCTATGAACGTCTGCAATTGCATACCAATGCACGCCCAAAAGACCGTCAGGCGCTAATCGACAACGTGTGGTCGGCACTGATGCGTCTTGACCAAGCGACCATCGAGCAACTCAAGCAACGGGAAGGAAGCGCAGATTGGCGTGGCTGGCTCACGCTGCGTAGCATTTATCAAAGTAGCACCTTTCAAACGAACAAGCACAATGCCCCGGCAAACAGCCGCGAAACTGTGATTGCTTGGCTAAAACAAAACACCAATCACTCAGCTGCCATCACACCACCCAGTGGACTGCTAGCGTGGCTTGAGACCCAACCACCGGCCACCATTGCGGTACTGCTACCGTTAAGCGACAAGTTAGCGTCGGTGGGCGAAGCCTTGCTAGAGGGAGTCATTGAGGGACTTTTTGACACCTACCCCAGTTTGGATACCCGACCCACATTAATCACCCTTGATAGCAATGCCTTTAGCAATTCCGTCGAGGCTTATAAAAGCGCCCGCGCGCGAGGCGCCGATTTAGTGATTGGCCCTTTAACCAAAAGCCAAGTACAGCAACTCGGCATGATGCCTACGCGCGATATACCCGTCATTGCCTTGAACAGACCCGATGGCCTGGTTGCTGGCGAGACGAATCGCTGGAGTGCTCTTAGCCTGGCACCAGAGGATGAGGCCGCACAACTCGCGCAACTGGCCTTCGGGCGGGGGCATCGGCGCGCTGTCGTGATTCGCCCTGACACCGACTGGGGAAGACGTATGGAAGCAGCACTGCACCACACCTGGCGCGCCGAGGGTGGGGTGTTGGTAGATACCCTAGTATTGCGAAACGAACCCTCTCTGTCAGAGCAAGTGAGTAAGTTGGTGGGCGGCTATGCGTCTGAGGCGCGAGTACGCGCCGTTGAAGCGGCCTTTGATGCTCCGGTTGAGGCTCGGCCTCGGCGGCGCCAAGACTTTGACAGTGTCTTTATGCTGCTACAAACACCGGATGATGCGCGCACCTTGCGGCCACTGTTGGTCTTCCATTACAGCGGAGATGTGGCGGTATTTGCCCCTTCATCGGTGCACAGTGGGCAACAGCGGGTACAAAATCGCGACCTCAACGATGTTATCTTTCTGGAAATCCCGGCAGTTCTCTACGCCAGTAAAGTCGACCGCTTCACCCGACTAAAGGCGCTCGGCTACGACGCCATGAAACTCAGCCACCACTGGTCTCAGGCCGAGCAAGGCTCACTACCGCTTGTATTGGGTAATACCGGATTACTCACCCGGCAGGCCAATGGCGACGTGAAGCGCGAGCTAATACCGACCGAATTTGCTGGCGACAAGGTGCGGCCTTTGCGTTTACCGTGACCCTCTCGCTATGGCTGGAGCTGGCACCAATGAACACGCAAGGGCTGAACGCCGAGGCCTGTGCAAGGCAATTTTTAGAGCATCACGGCCTCACCACCGTTACCTGCAATTACCGCTGCAGAATGGGTGAAATTGACCTGATTATGCGCTCTCGTGACACCTTGGTCGTTGTAGAGGTGCGACTTCGGCGGCCATCGCGATTTGGTAATGCCGCCGCATCTGTCTCGAGGGCCAAGCAGCGTCGCATTATTAAGGCGACGCAACATTTTCTACAACAATTTCCAATTTATGCGGCAGATCGCTGTCGATTTGATATTGTTGCCTACGACGGACACAGCGCAGTTGGCTTAACACCCACTTGGATCCAGAGTGCTTTCTCCAGCGCGTAACGGTCGCGAGGACCCATAACACCAATGCATTACGACAACACCGCCCGACTTTTTCAGGCGCTCATCGAGCAGCTAAGCCTGTCTGTAGATGCGATAGCCGATATTGTTGGTCCGGCCGCCGATGGCCTAGTGGCATGCATGCTGAACGAACAAAAAGTTTTTAGCTGCGGAATTGGCCTCGATGCCTGTACGGCTTCCCTGCTTAGCGAACTGTTGCGAACACCCACGCTTCGCGAGCGACCTGCGCTACCGGTCTTCGAGCTGAGCCAAGTATCAGCCCAGCCATTAACCGGTGCTATTCAGCGGCTATGCGATCAACTGAGCGCGTTGGGGCAACCCGGCGACAGCGCGGTGATCTTTGGCGCCAGCCTGAATGCCCCCAGTATTGAGGCCATTGCCGCCGTGCTCAATAAGCGCCAAATAACCGCGGTTTGGATTGGTGCCCAAGGCCCGGGTTCCAGCCTTACGTTCCCGGGAACCACCGGCACTACGGCGCTGTCCCTATGCCAGGCGAGCGCAATCTGTCTCGCTGAACTCATCGATATAACCATGTTTGGACCCTTGGAGGATATACCGTGAACCGTTTAGCTTCTGCCGCCACTCTCGCAGGCCTCTTAATCACCCTCACGGGTTGTGGCAGCTTTATTGCCTCTGTCAGTAACAGCCCTATTGAATCCGATGCAGGCAGACGATCGCTCGCTCAGCGCGTCCTCGACGAGAGCATTGAGGTAAAAGCGATCGTCAATACTCGTGTAGCCAATGCTGGCTTTAATGGCACTGATATGTCGGTGACAGCCTACAACGGCTATGTGCTCATTTGTGGCTCGGTGCCCGACAGAGCCCTGATTCAAACAGCATCCGATGTGGTGCGTGACATCGACGGCGTGCGACGCATCTACAATGAACTCACGGTGAAACCAACCGTGAAAGGCCAAGAGCCCAATGACGACCCATGGATCACCACCAAGGTGAAAGCCAACTTGCTAGCCAATCCCCAAACACCGTCAACACGGGTAAAAGTGGTCACCGAGGACGGGGTTGTTTACCTGATGGGATTATTAACGGCTGAAGAAGCCGCGCGCGTTCAAGCAGAGGCAGCCTCGGTGGAGGGCATTGTTAAAGTCGTCAGCCTCATTGAGACCATCTAAGTGAGAGCAAACACTTACTAATAGGCTGGTGCGGCGAGGCAAAACGACTGGCGCCTGTAATCTCAATAGTCGCCCCAATGACGCACAAAAAAGGCGGGCAATGACCCGCCTTTTTTGTTGGCGTGATTTGTTCGCGTGGTTTGTGCGTCTGAGCGGTTCTGGTTAAGCGTTCCCCTCTTGACTGCCCACCTGAATGCCTACCTGAATGCCTTTTGGACTGTCAGGCTCACTGCAGTCGGTCTGGGCTATTTAACCACGGTAAGCGAGGGGCGGCCGCGCTCTGGCGGTGCAGGTTTGTCAGGTGGTGGCTCGGGAGAGGGCTCCGCCTCAAAAATCATGCCCTGCCCATTCTCTCGAGCATAAATACCCATCACCGAGGCAATCGGTGCATAAATATCGATAGGCTGACCGCCGAACCGGCCATTAAAACTAATGGCATCATTGCCCATCTGCAGACTCACCACAGCCGTCGGCGAGATATTCAGAACAATCTGACCGTCGCTCACGTACGCTGCGGGCACCGCCACATCCTCGCCATTGGCATCGACCAGTAAATGTGGTGTGCAATCGTTATCGACAATCCACTCGTAGATGGCCCGGATAATATAGGGTCGGCTGGGCGTCACGGTCTGAGCGCCCTTACGGACGCATCTCCCGCTCTTGCACAGTCAAGCTCTCGGCAAAGGCTTCGCGCTTGAACAGGCTTTCCATATAGTTAAGCAACGGCTTTGATTGTTTACTGGGTCGAATATCCACCCCCAGTACAGGAAGTCGCCACAGGATGGGCGCAATACAGCAATCCACTAACGTGAATTCTTCGCTCATAAAAAAAGGCTTTTCATTGAAAATCGGCGCTATGGCTAACAGGCTCTCACGCAACTCTTTAGCGGACTTCTTGACGACGTTGTCCGAGCGTGAATTTTGAATAGCATCAACCAAAGAACACCAATCGCGCTCGATACGAAACATGAGCTGGCGGCTCTCAGCACGCGCTACCGGATACACAGGCAACAGGGGCGGGTGCGGGAAGCGCTCGTCCAAGTATTCCATCATGACCTTACTCTCGTACAAGGACAGATCACGATCAACCAAAGTTGGCATGGTGTTGTAGGGATTAAAATCAGCCAGCTCGGCAGGCACGTTACCACCCTCAGACTCGACTAGGTCCACCGTCACGCCCTTCTCGGCCAGCACTATGCGGACCCGGTGGCTATAGTGGCTGGTATTGTCCGAGAAAAGGGTCATTGATGACCGCTTGGACACGACCGCAGAGGTATCGTCTGATTTCATTTACTGTCTCCGGAAGCCCTTGTTGTGAATCATCGTGGGCAAAATATGACAAGGGGGTGATGTCCACCCCCCAATCCTTAGTGCTTAGTGTACATCTTTCCAGTATTCGCGACTCAACAGCCACGCGAAAATGAAGAAAATCGCCAAAAACAACATGACGTACATGCCAATGCGCTGACGCTCCATCTTGATGGGTTCAGCGGTGTAGGCGAGAAAATTAACCAGATCATAAATGGCGTTGTCGAACTCGGCGGGGGTCATGGCACCGGCGGTAGCAATTTCCAAACGTCCGCAGGGCTGATCCATCACCGCCTCACCCGACAAGGGGTCGAGGTGTTCATCGCCGTAAGCGGGTCCCTCGGCACACACTGGCATACCTTGCAGCTCCATCAACACATGGGGCATACCCACTTGAGGGAACACCTTGTTGTTCACGCCGTAGGGTCGGGTGTCGTCCTGATAAAAGGTACGCAAATAGGTATACAGCCACTCGGGCTGACGCGCCCGAGAAATCAACGTTAAGTCGGGGGGCGTAGCACCAAACCATACCTTGGCGTTGGCCTTGTCCATGGCGTTGTCCATCAACGACCCAATCTTAATGTTGGGGTCGAACATAAGATTAGCTTGGTATAGATCTTCGGGAATCCCCAGATCGCGTGCGACACGGTTGTAGCGTGAATACTGCAGTGAATGGCAACCCATACAGTAATTCATGTACAGCGCCGCACCGCGTTGCAGCGAAGGCTGGTTCGCTGGGTCTGCGGTAAATTCATCGCAGGGCATGGTGCCGCAGTCAAAGGCCGACTCGGCTCCCACAGCCTTTAAGGGCAGCACCGTGAGTGCACCAATCAGCGCCAGCGCACCCAGGCTTTGCCACCACTTCATGCCGCCATCCATGGTAACGCGCTCGGGCACCGGCTTGTTCTTGTCCATGGTCGACCAGATCGGCATACCCAAAAAGAACAGGAAGTAGAAGATGGAGCAGATCTGCGCAAGCAGCGTGCGCTCAGGCGTGGGGCTCTTGACACCCAAAACACCGAGAATAAGGAAGCTCGACACAAACAACACCAGCATGACGCGGTTAATCATGCCGCGATAGCGCCAAGACTTCACTTCACAGCGATCGAGCCAAGGTAGTGCAAACGGAATAGCCACCGAGGCTGCAAAGAACACAAAGCCCCAGAACTTATCGGGTACCGCTCGCAACACCGAGTAAAACGGGGTGAAATACCAAACGGGCGCGATGTGCGCGGGGGTTTTCAAGCCGTTCGCTTCCTCAAAGTTGGCGTACTCCAAGAAGAAGCCCGACATCTCTGGCGCAAAGAAAATAACGCCGCAAAAGAAGAACAGGAATACCGCAATACCTTGGATGTCATGTACCGAGTAATACGGATGGAACTTGATGCCATCTAGCGGTATGCCGTTCTCGTCTTTCTTTTTCTTGATCTCCACGCCATCGGGGTTGTTCGATCCCACCTCGTGTAGCGCCAGAATGTGCAACACCACCAACGCCAACAGCACAATGGGCAACGCCACCACATGCAGCGCAAAGAAGCGATTGAGGGTAATTCCCGAGATCAGGTAATCACCACGAATCCAAGTCACGATATCTTCGCCCACTACTGGGATAGCGCCAAACAAGGAAATAATGACCTGCGCGCCCCAATAGGACATCTGCCCCCAAGGCAATACGTAACCCACAAAAGCCTCTGCCATTAGCACCACGAAAATGAGCATGCCAAAGATCCAAATCAGCTCGCGCGGCTTTTTGTATGACCCGTACAACAGGGCGCGCATCATATGCAGGTAGACCACCACGAAAAACGCTGACGCGCCCGTGGAGTGCATATAACGCAGCAACCAGCCGTAATCCACGTCACGCATGATGTATTCAACCGACGCAAATGCCTCTTCGGCCGAGGGTGTGTAGTTCATGGTCAACCAAATACCGGTGAGCAACTGGTTTACCAGTACCAGTAGTGAGAACACGCCAAAGAAGTACCAGAGGTTAAAGTTCTTGGGCGCGTAGTATTCACCCATGTGGGTGTTCCACGTGCGAGTCAGTGGCAGACGATCGTCAATCCAACCAACGATTGAATTCAGAGCCTTCTCCATGATTACGCAACCTCCGCGTCAACGCCGACGACCAACACGTTGTCGCCTTCAAAAGAATAAGGGGGAACGACCAAGTTGGCCGAGGCGGGTACGCCTTTGTACACACGGCCGGCCAGATCGAACTTTGAACCGTGGCAAGGACAGAAAAATCCGCCCAGCCAGTCGTCACCACCCATGTCGGTAGCGCCCACCTCGGGACGGAATTTCGGGGCACAGCCTAAGTGCGTACACAGGCCCACCACCACAAGGATCTCGGGTCGTAGCGAGCGCCCTTCACCTTCGATGTAAGCGGGCTGGTCTGAGATAGCCGACGCCGGATCTTTTAGCAAACCGTCAAGCTTGGGTAAGTCTGCAATCTGGCTTTCATTGCGGTGCAACACGTATACCGGCTTACCGCGCCACTCTACGACCACCATTTGGCCGGGCTCGAGTTTACTGATATCCGCTTTGACTGGCGCACCCGCAGCCTTCGCTTTCTCGGAGGGATTCCAAGACCCTAAAAATGGCGTGGCGACACCCACCACACCGGCTAAACCCACAGCTGAGGTGGCCGCCGTCAAAAATCGACGACGTGTCTGGCTAGATGCCTGCTCGGTGGCCTGAGCATCAGTAGGAGCATTGCTTTCGCTCATCTAAGTGGTCTCCGGATGAGACAGTCAACCCCGACAAGCGCTTAAAGCACCTACCTGCGCGGTTAACCGTTTGCTGTTTGATCAGTGGGGCGTTGCCCACCAGAAATTTTCGGCGCTGGGATTTTAATGGTCTGGGCCACCAGCGGCAACCCAAACTCCCTAAACAGCCGCAACTATTCGGGTTTTTGTCCACAAAAATGGGGAACCGGCGCTCCCTGCCCATGTTGCCGAGCCAACCATCCCTAAAAGCCACAAAAAAGCCGGCACAGGCCGGCTTTTTTGTGGGTAAGCGCTGGTCATTATCGCTTGGAGAACTGAGGACGACGACGCGCCTTGCGCAGGCCAACCTTCTTACGCTCTACTTCACGCGCATCACGGGTGACAAAGCCCGCAGCACGCAGTGCGGGACGTAGTGACTCGTCGTAGTCCATGAGCGCTCGCGTCAATCCATGACGGATAGCGCCGGCCTGACCAAAGCTACCACCGCCAACCACCGTAATGTTGGCGTCAAACTTGTCGCTCATCTCGGCTAGCTGGAGGGGCTGACGGACAATCATTCGCGCCACTTCACGACCAAAGTACTCGTCGAGTGCACGTCCGTTCACCGTAATATTACCGTTGCCGGTCTTCAAGAATACACGCGCAGTCGATGTCTTACGACGGCCCGTTCCGTAGTAGTGTGCTGTAGCCATCTCTCGTCTCCTCAGATGCTCAGTGACTGCGGCTGTTGCGCAGTATGCGGATGCTCAGGACCCGCATAAACTTTCAGCTTCTTGAACATCGCGCGACCCAGTGGGTTGCGTGGAAGCATACCTTTAACTGCTCGCTGCAGAATGCGCTCGGGGGCACGCTCGAGCAGCTTTTCGAAACTGTAAGACTTCAGGCCACCCGGGTAACCGGTGTGGTGGTGATACATCTTATCGGTCTGCTTGTTTCCGGTAACACGGATCTTGTCGCAGTTCACAACAACAATGTAATCACCCATATCCATATGGGGGGTGTACTCGGGTTTGTGCTTACCGCGGAGTCGGTGCGCGATCTCTGCTGCCAAGCGTCCCAAAGTCTTGTTGTCGGCGTCAACAACGTACCAGTCGTGGTAAACGTCGCCCGCCTTGGCGCTGTAGGTTTTCATAATTAGCTAGCCTGTATGAGGGCCGATTTAAAAGGAGCGCGGATGTTACTGGAAGCGATCGGCGGTTTCAACACTGAATTAATACCGATCACGGTCGATGTTCCCGAGCCAAATAATCGGTCGACTGCATCTCTTGGAGCCGCGACAGAGTTCGCTGGTATTCAAAACTGAGTCGACTGCCGGTGTATAACGCCTCAGGTGCGGCCTCGGCGGTGATAATGAGCTTTACCGAGCGGTCGTAAAATTCATCTACCAAGTTAATAAATCGACGCGCCGCGTCCTCAGCGTCCGAGCCCATGATGGGCACGTTTTCGATAAGAACCGTCTGAAACACCCGCGCCAATTCAATAAAATCACTGGCGCTACGCGGTTTGCGGCATAATTCATCAAAACTCAGCCAGGCAATACCCTCAACCGCTCGACGCAGTGCTACCGATCGGTGGTTAATCTCGATGCTGCCTGGCTGACCGGCCATGCCATTAGCCAGAGCATCAAAGGCCCGAGAGAGAGCCTGGTGCGCCGCTGCATCCAGTGGGTAATGAAACAGCTCTGCCTGCTCGAGGGTCCTGAGTCGATAATCGATACCCGAGTCCACATTGACTATCTCGGTATGCTGTTCAATCAGGGCAATAGCAGGCAGGAAACGGCTGCGCTGCAGGCCGTCTTTGTAGAGCCATTGGGGCTCAATATTAGACGTGGCCACCAGCGATACCCCGCGCGAAAACAGCGCCTCCATTAAGCCGCCTAGCAACATGGCGTCGGCAATATCACTAACAAAAAATTCGTCAAAACACACAACGCGTGCTTCGAGTGCTAAACGGTCTGCGACAATCTCGAGGGGATTTTTCTCGCCTGCCAAATCGGTGAGTTCAGCATGAACACGCTGCATAAAACGGTGAAAGTGCACCCGCAACTTGCGCTCGAAGGGCAGACTATCGAAAAACGTATCGACCAAATACGTTTTGCCGCGCCCTACTCCACCCCAAAAATACAGACCGCGCTGGGGAGTCTTTTTAGCGCCGAGCAGCGTTTTTAGCCGGCTAGACCACTGTTTGTCGCGCTGTTGTTCCTGCACTAACCGCTCATACAGATCTTGTAACAGCGCTACCGCATGCGCCTGCGCTGCATCGGCCACAAAATCGGGGCGTTGCAGATCGCGCTGGTATCGTTGCTGGGGGCTGAGCGCAGCTGTGCTCATACATGGGTCTCCGATCACGGGGCGCAGACTTTAGCGAGAGGAGGCGCTGGGCGCAAATAACCCATGCCGTTGTGCATATCCGGACTCACCCACCCTTTTTTTAAACACTGAGACTCAAAGCTGTTGGAAGAAGCACTGCGAAGCGGGTTACAATAATCGCACGGCGTTTTCACGCGTAATCGGAGTGCCCCCCATGTCCTCAACACTTGCTATGGTCGCAATCGCACTGCTCGCACTCGGGGCGGGACTCGCGGTGGGCTGGACAATGGGAACCCGTAAGCGCAGTAACCGCGATGTGGTCATTGAACTGGAAACACGGCTGGAGCGGGCGTTAGAGAGCCGCGCCGATTATGAGGCCGAGGTTGCCGAGCACTTTGGCCAAACCGCACAACTGCTCAACAAGCTGACCGATGACTATCGCGCCGTTTACAATCATCTCGCGGCGGGTGCGGACAAACACTGCGATGGCGAGGTGACCATTCCGCCCGCCAGTCTGGTGCGTCAGGGCGACGGCGCCGAGATACCGGCACACATGATCGACATTACACAGCCTCTCGATTACGCACCCAGAAAGGCGCCTGATGAGCAGGGCCAGCTGTCTGAGACGTTTGGCCTCGAGCGCTCAAATGAAGACACACCAAGCGTGGAACCACCGCGTACCGCTTGAGCCCCATCGTTAGTAACTCAGTGTTCACGCGGGGTTGGCAATATCAACAAATTGGTGCCACAGACCGAATTCCTGCGCCAACCAGTCGCCCACCTGACGAGCCCCAAACCGCTCGGTCGCGTGGTGCCCAGCGGCGATAAAGCCAATATCACGCTCGCGGGCGCTGTGAATGGTTTGCTCTGAAACCTCACCGGTCACGAACAGATCGATACCGTAATCTGCAGCCACGTCAATGTAACCCTGCCCACCACCGGTGCACCACGCGACGGTTGTTATCTGCCGCCCACCGTCATGGGATGCCTCGCTAAGCACCTCACGATCCAGCGCATGACGCAACGCCATGGCGATATCGGCCTGACTGCGCGGGGCAGGATACTCTCCTCGAAAAACAGGCAGAGTTGGATCAGCCGCGTTCAAAGGACCAAAAGTGCTTATACCCAAGGCTCGCCCAAGGCCCGCGTTGTTACCCAATTCAGGGTGACAATCTAGGGGCAGATGGTAGGCAAAGAGATTGATATCTGCAGCCATCAAGGTGCGAATGCGTCGACCTTTCATCCCAGTTAAGCAGGGGTTCTCGGACCGCCAAAAATAGCCATGGTGCACCAAGATAGCGTCGGCCTGGTGCGCTATTGCAACGTCAAGCAATGCCTGGCACGCCGTCACACCCGTCACCAGTCGCCGAATTTCCTGACGCCCCTCCACTTGCAATCCATTGGGGCAATAATCTTTAAACCGCTCGGGTTGTAACAGTGTGTCGAGCGTAGCCTGAAATTGTTGGCGCGAAACGGCCATGAGACATCCTCGCTGGCTATCATTGGGGCAATGTGCTTTACAATGTCGCAAAAGGAGCGTCATTTTGAAAGATTATTTGCTCAGTTTGATCTGGCCGATTTTGGTAGGGGTGCTTGCCGCGGTGCTTATTTTGGATCAATGGATTCTGCATGAGCCACTGCTACAAAAAGCCAATACACCGCCCAGCACCTACCGAGAAGCCGTCGCCCGGGGCACACCCTCGGTAGTCAACATTTATACAGCGAAACTCGTTCCCCAGCGCCGCACCCCGCGCTTGAACGATCCCTTGTTGCGCCGATTTCTGGCTCCCTCTCAGGGGAGCCAACGGCTTGAGCGCTCTTTGGGCAGCGGCGTTATCATGACCGCCGACGGTCATATCATTACCAATAACCACGTGATTGCCGATGCCGACGCGATTCAGGTGGCGCTGCACGATGGCCGTACAGCCAACGCCCTCGTCATTGGCACAGACCCCGCAACGGACTTGGCCGTACTCAAAATTGATCTGCCCGCCCTAACCCCAGCTGTGGCGGCAGACTCCGATAAAATTGCCGTAGGCGATGTGGTTCTCGCAATTGGCAATCCCTATGGCTTTGGCCACTCGGTGAGTCAGGGAATTGTTTCCGGCCTGGGGCGCTATGGCCTGCAGCTCAGCGCCTACGAGGATTACATACAAACCGACGCCAGTATTCACCTGGGTAACTCGGGTGGCGCGCTCATCGATACCGAGGGTCGATTGGTTGGCATTAACACCTTGATTTACACCACCTCCAGCGAGAACCCCCAAAGTAATGGCATTAACCTAGCGACGCCCTCTAACCTGGCAACCTTCGTTATGGAAGATCTCATCAATTACGGCACAGTCATTCGCGGCTGGCTTGGTGTCAGCGTGGAATTAGTGGCCATTCGAGATGTCAACGGCGCTCCTCGACAAGTCCTAGTCATTTCAGACCTCGCGGAGGATGGACCCGCAGCCCGAGCCGGCATGGAAGTGGGTGACAGCATTGTTTCAATCAACACCGAGGCCGTCACCGATGGCCGGGTGGCCATGCATTACATAGCACGCTTGCGACCGGGCGAAGTGGTTGACGTCACAGTGGAACGCGGTAGCCGCAAGCTGCCACTGCAAGCCATCGTGGGCACCCGCCAAAACGCCAATTAGTGGTCAAAGCCTAGTCTGATTTTAAGCGGTACTCGGCACTGCGCGCATGGGCGGTAAGCGACTCGCCTCGGGCTAGCACCGATGCCACTTGGCCCAAAGCCTGCGCACCTTCAGCCGAGCAATCAATAATAGAACTGCGCTTTTGGAAGTCGTATACGCCCAAGGGTGAAGAAAAACGAGCAGTCCCCGAGGTGGGCAACACATGATTGGGGCCAGCGCAGTAGTCTCCCAACGACTCGCAAGCTTGGGAACCAACAAAAATAGCACCTGCAACCTGGATCTGATCAACCCAGTGACGGGCATCGGCCAAGGCCAACTCCAAGTGCTCGGGCCCCAAATCATTGGTTACCGCTATTGCCGTAGGCATATCAGGCACCTCAATAAGCGCTCCGCGGTTGGCAAGGGACGCCCTAATAATATCGGTACGCTCCATGGTAGGTAGTAAGCGTGCAATGCTCATCTCGACGGCGTCGAGGTAAGCCGCGTCAGGTGCAATGAGTATCGCCTGCGCCTGCTCGTCATGTTCGGCCTGGGAAAACAAGTCCATAGCCATCCAATCGGGGCTGGCGCTCCCGTCGGCAACAATGAGTATCTCGCTGGGCCCGGCAACCATGTCGATACCCACCACACCAAAAACTTGTCGCTTGGCCTCAGCTACAAAGCGGTTGCCGGGGCCCACTATTTTATCAACGCGAGGTACCGACTCGGTACCAAAAGCCAGCGCCGCCACGGCTTGCGCGCCACCTACTGTAAATACCCGATCAACACCGGCGACAGCGGCAGCGGCCAAAACCAGATCATTGAGCTCACCGCCCGGAGCCGGCACCATCATGATAATCTCACCCACTCCAGCCACCTTAGCCGGAATGGCGTTCATGAGTACCGATGAGGGGTAGCTGGCCTTGCCTCCAGGGACATAAATACCGACCCGAGCCATTGGGGTCACGCGTTGACCTAAGCGGTTTCCTAAGCTGTCCTCATACTGCCAACTCTCGGCACGCTGATGCACGTGATAATCGCGTATGCGTGTCGCAGCGACCTCCAGAGCAGCGCGCGTCTGTGGGTCTAGGCCGTCCAGCGCGTTCACTAGGGCGGTGCTGGGCAGGGCAAGCGCCTCGAGGGACTGGGCCGGGTGGGCATCAAACGTTTGCGTGTAAGACAACAAAGCCGCATCGCCCTCGGACCGCACCCGGCTGATGATGTCAGATACCGTCTTGGCAAGATCCAAATCACGTTCCTCATGGCGCGCAGTCAGTTCTGCAAAGGCCTGCGCATAATGGGGATCGGCGTAGTTGAGTCGTCGTATTAACCCGGTCATAGCGCTTGCTCATCGCCGCTCATCGCTGCGTCTACCGCTTTTGACAAGCGTGCGATCAGGGCTTCAATGGTTTGATGTTGCGTGCGCATAGCGGCTTTGTTGATGATGAGCCTTGAGCTGACATCGGCAATGGCCTCTAGGGGTTCCATGCCGTTGGCCCTGAGCGTGTTGCCGGTATCGACGATATCAACGATCTCGTCTGCCAGTGCCATCAATGGCGCTAGCTCCATAGCCCCGTAGAGCTTGATGATGTCAGCCTGCACGCCTTTGGCAGCATAATGACGGCGCGCGATATTAACGAATTTGCTCGCCACCCTAAGCCGTGCCCGATTTTTCGGTGCATCGGGGAAGCCTGCGGTCATCAAACGGCAACGAGCAATATTTAAATCCAATGGCTCATAAAGGCCCTCGGCACCAAACTCCAGCAAAATATCCTTGCCGACCACACCCACGTCGGCGGCGCCATGCCGCACGTAAGTAGGTACATCTGAACCTCGCAGGATCACCAGTCGTACACCTTCAGCGGTGGTATCAAACACCAGCTTTCGGCTACGGTTGATATCCTCGAGGGGCGCAATGCCCGCCTGCGCAAAAAGGGGCAACGTCTCTTTTAGAATGCGCCCTTTGGTCAGTGCAATTGTCAGCGACCGAGTCATTAATGCCTTCCCGTGGTCTGTCAGCCGGGCTGGCGACGAATATCGGCGCCTAGGGACTGCAGTTTCTCTTCAATACATTCGTAACCGCGATCAATGTGATAGATGCGGTCAACCAGCGTTTCTCCCGAGGCCACCAAACCCGCTATCACGAGACTCGCCGAGGCGCGCAAATCTGAGGCCATCACCGGGGCGCCCTTTAGGCCCTGACAACCACTGACAGTGGCAGTGTTACCCTCGAGTTGAATATCGGCGCCCATACGATTGAGTTCATGGGTTTGAATAAGACGATTCTCAAAGACGGTTTCAGTAACCCGGCCCACACCCTCGGCAATGGTATTCAAAGCGGTGAACTGTGCTTGCATATCGGTAGGAAACCCAGGGTAAGGCGCCGTGGTAATACTCACAGCTCTAGGTCGTTGGCCGTGCATATCAAGCTCAATCCAATTGTCACCAGCGTCAACCTGGGCACCCGCCTCACGCAGTTTGTCGAGCACCACTTGCAAGTGTGCAGGCACCGCATCATCCAGGCGGATTTTTCCACCCGTTGCAGCCGCAGCCACCAAATACGTACCCGCCTCAATGCGATCGGGCATCACCGAAAAATCGCAACCATGAAGTCGCTCAACGCCGTCGATCACCAACACCGACTCACCCGCACCTGAGATTTTTGCACCCATGGCAATTAAGCACTCGGCCAGGTCGACCACTTCGGGTTCGCGCGCTGCATTGCGAATCGTCGTCCGACCCTCCGCTAAGGTTGCAGCCATGAGCAAATTTTCGGTGCCGCCTACTGTCACGGTTTCATGGGCGATATCGGCACCCTTAAGCCGTCCATTGGATTTTGCGCGAATATAACCGCCCTCTATCTCAATCTCGGCACCCATAGCCTGCAGACCTTTTAGGTGTAAATCAACGGGCCGCGAACCAATCGCGCAACCGCCGGGAAACGACACCTCGGCCTCGCCAAAACGCGCCAGAAGCGGGCCCAACACAAGGATCGAGGCACGCATGGTCTTGACCAGCTCATAAGGTGCTCGGTAACTCGTTAGCTGAGTGGCATCCACCTCGACGGCTAATTTTTCATCGATGGTAAGCTGTACACCCAGACAACCGAGCAGCTCGATCATGGTGGTAATGTCGTGGAGATGAGGGACGTTTCTAATAACGCAGCTGCTTTCGGGCAGTAGCGTTGCGGCCAAAATAGGCAGTGCGGCGTTCTTAGCGCCCGATACCTTCAAACGACCCTCGAGCTTTCGCCCTCCCCTGATGGCAAGATTGTCCAAGGCATTGCTCCGCTAAGCGCCGGCTTCGGCTGGGGTTTTGGCAATAATATTGACGGCGTGAATCGTACCCGCCGCAATGATATCGCGCAGCGGCGCATAGACACGTTGTTGACGCGCCACGCTTCTCACACCCTCAAAACCTGCATCAACGACAGCAATGGTGTAGTGCCCGCCCGACTGGCTGACCTGTATGTCAGCCTCTGGAAACTCGGCCGCTACCAAGGCTTGCACCTCACTCGGCTCCATCTTCGCCCTCCTCGATTTGCGTATCTACTCGGGGGTCGCCCCAGTTGGCGATCACCTGATCTAAATCGCCGTCGGCGGCGGCAGCGGCAGCTTCAAACTGGCCTCGGTAAATCTCGCCCAAATTGATGTTTTCAATAATCATGTTGCGCAGCTTCCAACTGCCATCTTTGTATTGCCCCATCTGATAGCGGATGGTGTAGGTGTTACCCTCGGGGCTGTTAACGCGCTGGGTAACCGAGGCAACACGTGCGCTGTCAGGCGAGATATCGGTGGCATCAATCTCGGCTGTCGAACCGCCAAAGGCCAGTAACCCCCGGGCATAAGTATTAATAAGTCCATTGCGCAGCGCTTGGGTAAAGGCCTCTAACTGCTCACGAAGCTTGTTTTGTCCGGCCTTATCGAGACTGCGATAACGCGTGCTACTTGCATAGTCACCCATGACACCCCGAGCAAAGCCGCGAAAATCGACCACGCTGTCTAACTCGGCACCAATGGCGTTGATGTAGCGGTCGGGGTCGCTGTCAAAATAAGCCGGCGCTTCTTCAACCAGCACCATAATACGGTCGGTGCTACGCTTGACGATCTCGCCTGGATCCTCTTGGGCACTCACGGGAACCGCTACCAGCACCGCCAGCAGTAGCGTGGCTAGCCAACGGCCAAGGCCTGGACAAGGGACTGATTGCATTTCACTTACACTGGTCAACAGCACAACTGTTATCTCCGAAGCATGCATAATTGAGGTAAACTACACCTGCATTGATCTGCGGGCGAGACCTGCGCCGCCCGTGAAGAAACAAACGGTGGGCAGCCGATATTCAGAGGAGAATGATACCCGATATCAACGATGAATGCCGCGCCCTTGTAACGTACGCAAAAATACGGGGCGAGCTATAAACGGGAGAACGAGCACTGGTATCAGAACAGTGCGCGTCGCCCAAACACCGTTTGATTCAAAACCACATTGAGATGCTAGATGCTCATTGACCTCATCATTATAGCTGCCAGCTTCGCCATTTTGGTCTGGAGTGCTGACCGCTTCATCGATGGCGCCGCTGCAATCGCCAAATCCATGGGTATGCCCCCGCTGCTCATTGGTATGACCATTGTCTCGGTGGGCACGTCGGCACCTGAAATCATCGTTTCACTGATGTCGGCACTTTCAGGCGCCGGCAGCCTAGCTGTTGGTAACGCTTTAGGCTCAAACATCGCCAATGTGGGGCTAGTGCTCGGTGTTACGCTGCTTATCTCTCCTATCGTGGTGGGTAGAGTAACGGCCTTTTCGGATCTACCGTTGCTACTGGCTACCATTTTAGTGTGCGCCGTGTTACTTGCCGACGGCGTGTTGTCACTCGTTGACGCCCTCATTCTGCTCGCTGGCTTGGTTTTTTTCCTGTGGCGCATGGTCAAACACAAACAACACCCTGATCAGGCCGACGAGGTACCCGCGATACCCGTGATGTCACCCGCTCGAGCGTGGTTGCTGTTCACTGCTGGATTACTGCTGTTGGTGGCGAGTTCACGAGCGCTGGTATTTGGCGCGGTCAATATAGCAACAAGTTTTGGCGTTTCAGAACTGGTTATCGGGCTAACCATTGTCGCCCTTGGCACCAGCCTACCCGAATTAGCCGCCGCGCTATTAAGTGCTATCCGCGGTCATGCCGACATCGCTATCGGCGCTGTTGTTGGCTCCAACATGTTCAACCTCCTGGTGGTGTTATCGCTACCGGGATTATTTGACCGCATAACGCTAGAACCTGCGGCGCTGACACGCGACCTGGGCACTGTGCTTATCACCACGTTCCTATTGGCGGCGGCCACCTGGCTTGCGTGGAATAAGCAAACCGGCGTGGCTCAGTTAGGGCGGCGCCTCGGGGCAGTCTTCTTTGCTAGCTACGTGCTGTATTATGGTGTGCTGTTTTACGAATTCGCGTAAGCCGTGAATGGATAACAAGAGATGCTAGATCAACAGACCATTATTGCCTCAGGCTTGAGAACGTTGCGCATGGAAGTTGAAGCCGTTGAGGCACTGGCTCCACACATTGATGCCCAGTTTGCCCGTGCGTGTGAGGCACTGTTAAGCGTTGAAGGTCGAGTTATTGTTACCGGGATGGGAAAATCCGGGCATATCGGCAACAAAATCGCGGCAACACTTGCCAGCACTGGGACACCCTCTTTCTTTGTCCACCCTGCCGAGGCATCCCACGGTGACATGGGCATGATCACCCGACGAGACGCAGTGCTCGCGTTATCTAACAGCGGCACGACACCCGAAATTCTGACACTCATTCCACTGCTCAAGCGACTGGGGATTACGCTAGTTAGTATGACCGGCAAACCCGAATCCACACTCGCCAAAGCCTCTGACATTCACCTATATGCGGGCGCTGCGTCAGAGGCTTGCCCATTGGATCTGGCCCCAACGTCAAGCACCACTGCCGCCCTCGTCATGGGCGATGCTCTCGCCATTGCACTGCTCGAGTGTCGCGGTTTTAGCGCGGAAGATTTTGCCTTTTCGCATCCGGGTGGCGCGCTGGGCCGCAAATTGCTGCTCAAGGTAGAGGACGTCATGGTGCACGGCAAGGCCATACCGGCAGTGAGCCCCGATGCATCCCTTGCTGACGCCCTGATGGAAATTACCGCCAAAGGCCTAGGCATGACAACGGTGCTCAAGGACGAGACGCTAAACGGAATCTTTACCGATGGCGACCTGCGTCGCGCATTGGAGGGACAACCCGATATTCACTCGGTGCGCATTACAGAAATCATGTCTTCCAAAGCGAAAACCATTCGCGGCGATATGCTGGCAGCAGAAGCACTCGGTATTATGGAGCAGCACAAAATCAGTACACTGGTCGTGGTGGACGAAACGCAAAAGGTCGCCGGTGTTGTGCACTTATTAGCGCTGCTCGAAGCAGGTATAGCGTAATGGACCATCTGGCACAAATAGCGGGCCAGCTGAAATTGCTGGCGCTCGATGTGGACGGCGTCCTTACCGATGGTCGCATCACCTATTGCAGTGCCGGCACCGAAACCAAAGCCTTTAACAGTAAAGATGGCTTGGGTATTAAATTGCTTCAGGCGGCGGGCATCGAAGTCGCCATCATTACGGGCCGACAGTCGGCCATGGTTGATCGGCGCGCAGCAGAGTTGGGGATTACCCAAGTCATCCAAGGGCGCGACGACAAGCTCGTGGCACTCAATGCGCTACTGTCTCAGCTAGATATTCAACCCGAACATACCGCTTATATGGGCGACGATTTACCCGATTTGTCTGCCATTCAACACGTTGGTCTTGGCTGCTGCCCAGCCGATGCGGTGAATGACGTACGCGCTCACGCCGATTGGGTAGCGATCAACCGAGGCGGCGACGGAGCGGTGCGTGAGCTCGCTGAACAGCTATTACGCAGTCGCGATCAATGGGCGCTATTGACCGAGAAATTTTTCACGTGACACGCTATCTATCGGTTTCCATTGTTACGCTAGCAGCGCTCGCTGTTTGGCTGGCCTTTGGCGAAAGTACCATGCTGACTAACTTGGGTCCTCAAGCAACGAACGCTAACCCCGACGCTGTCTTGCGCCAAAGCTATTTAAAGGATGCCGTCTTATGGCGCTACGATGAGTCGGGTCAGCGCGATCAAACGCTCAGCCTGGCAGCCGCCGAACAGTTCACAAGCAGTGACGCACAACACTTGCAGGAACTGCGCTTTGAAGGCCTGGATTCCAAGGGTGATCTTTGGATTATGACCTCAAAAGCCGGCGAACTTCGCGCCAATGGCAGTGAACTCTTCCTGTCTGGTGATGTCAGAATCAGAGACAATCGTACAAACAGTACACTCGACACCACTGACTTAATGATCTTTCTAGACCAAAAGATCGCCCGTAACGAAGCGCCTCTCACCCTGACGTCAACGACCAGCAAAACCCATGCCGAGGGTCTGATCGTTGATTTTGAGAAAGGTACCGCCACCCTCAAGCGCAAGGTAGAAACTGTTTATGAGCCCTGAGCGAGGAGACCACTTATTCGCCCCGCTACCGGTTTTAGTTGCGGCAGTGGTGTGTTGGGTGAGTGCCGCGGCCTCAACCCCGGTCGCCGCACTGGAATCGGATCGCGAGCAACCCATTCGAATCACTGCCGACTCGGCGCAACGCGAGGAACAAAGTGGTCTCACGCAGTATTCGGGCAATGTGGTTTTGACCCAAGGCTCCCTGTCAATTCGCGCGCAACATCTACGGGTTGATCAAAGCGACCCAACGAATACATTGATTACCGCCACAGGAATGCCAGCAACGTTGCAGCAAACTCCCGGTCCTGATAGCTCACCCGTAATTGCCAACGCCAATCGTATTGTGTACCAACAGGCAAAAGAATTAGTACAACTCATTGATGATGCACGTATTGAGCAAGACGGCGCCATTATGACCGGTGCCGCGATTGATTACTCAGTAGCCGAACAGCGCGTCAATGCGAGTGGCAACCTCAGCAACAGCAATGGTCAGCGCGTAGAAGTGGTTATCCCCGCATCCGTTGTTAACAGCAAGGGCGACACCGACCAACGCTCTGACAGCGGCAATAGAGCCGACGCCAAAGATAGCACCGATGACAACTGAATCCACAAACTCGGTACTCCGTGTCAAACAACTCGCCAAGTCTTACAAAGGCCGCGCGGTCGTCAAGGATGTGTCGCTCGAGGTGCACCGCGGCGAAGTGGTCGGCTTATTGGGCCCCAACGGTGCTGGAAAAACCACATGCTTTTATATGATCCTGGGCCTGATTGCTGCAGACGCAGGCAGTGTTTGTTTGGATGACACTGACTTAACGCGCAAACCCATTCATCAGCGCGCGCGCGCCGGCCTGGGTTATCTCCCGCAAGAGGCATCTATTTTTCGGCAGTTGACGGTCAGGGACAACCTGCTGGCGGTGCTGGAGATGCGCCGAGATTTATCTAAGCCAAAGCGCCAACAGCTTTGTGACGAATTACTCCAAGAGTTTAGCGTGACGCACTTGGGCAGCACCCTAGGGCAGGCGCTGTCGGGGGGTGAGCGTCGGCGTGTAGAGATCGCCCGAGCGCTAGCCATAGACCCTACCTTTATCCTATTAGACGAACCTTTTGCAGGCGTCGACCCCATATCGATAAACGACATCAAAGCCATTATCAAACATCTTAGAGACCGTAATATTGGCGTGCTTATTACCGACCATAACGTCCGCGAAACGCTGGATATTTGTGAGCGTGCCTACATTGTGGGCGAGGGACACGTCATTGCATCGGGGCCACCAGAGACAGTACTTCAAGATGCGAAGGTCAGAGCCGTTTACCTGGGTGAGAACTTCCGGTTATAACCAAAACCCTCATTAGCCTAGCAATTTGCGCGCCAATTATTGCTTGTCACACCATGGCAAGGCTACACTGGCACCCGGTGGTACAGAACTAGGGGCCCCTCCCGCGTAATGAAGCAATCTTTGCAGCTGAAAATTGGCCAATCGCTAACGCTGACACCTCAGCTTCAGCAGGCCATTAAATTACTGCAACTCAGCACCCTGGACTTACAACAAGCCATTGAAGAGACCTTGGAGTCTAACCCGCTGCTTGAACGCGAGGAGGATTTTGCCGATGAAGCCCATGGCGATGAGGTCGATTTTAGCGCCGAAACAACACTGCCAGACAACTCAGATAATCTGCCCGTAGACACGCGCTGGGAAGATTTACTGCCCTCCTCGGCGCCGGCTGCCGCGCCTGCCGAGAGTGACGAAGGGATGTTTGCCGATCGCGACGCCACCCCGGAATCCTTGCAAAGTCACTTGCTCTGGCAACTCAATACCACGCGCTTCTCAGAGGTTGATCATTCAATAGCGTTGGCCCTTATTGACTCAGTCGACGCCAATGGACGACTCACTCAAAGTCCAGAGGATCTCCTTGAGAGCCTAGCTAATGAAGCCGTGGAACTTGATGAAGTGATGGCTGTACTCCATCGCTTGCAGCACTTTGAGCCCACGGGTGTATTCGCAAAAGATTTGCGCGAGTGCCTGCTCTTGCAGCTACGTCAGATGCCACCCGATACGCCCTACCGAGAAGTCGCGGGCGCCTTGGTGAGTCGGCATCTTGACCTAATAGCCACTACCGAGCCACGTCAACTTGCCCGACGGTTACGCGTGCAAGAGAGCGATATTCTAGCCGCGCTGGCGCTCATTCGCTCTTTAGATCCCATGCCCGGGGCATCGGTTGGGGAAGACACAACCGAGTACATTACCCCTGACATCTTCGTTAAACGGGTCAACGGTTTTTGGCGCGTCGAGCTCAATCCTGACATTGCGCCAAAACTGAGAATCAACCCCGCCTATGCAGGTCTTGCAAATCAATCGACTTCTGAGAGCGACAAAAGCTATGTCAGAGACAACTTGCAGGAAGCACGCTGGTTCATGAAAAGCCTTCAGAGCCGAAATGAAACCTTGCTAAAAGTTGCTAGCAAGATCGTGGAACACCAGCGACAATTTTTAGAGGTAGGCGAAGAAGCCATGCGACCGCTGATCCTGGCTGATATTGCTCAGCAGATTGAGATGCATGAATCCACTATATCGCGAGCGACCACACGCAAATACATGCACACGCCCCGCGGTGTCTATGAGCTCAAATATTTCTTTTCGAGTCACGTCGCAACCGCAGAAGGCGGTGAATGCTCGTCTACTGCTATCAAGGCGTTAATAAAGAAACTGGTACAAAGTGAGAACACCAAAAAGCCCCTAAGCGATAGTAAGCTGTGTACGCTGCTCAAAGATCAGGGGGTCATTGTGGCACGCCGCACAGTGGCAAAATATCGCGAGCAGCTCAACATACCGCCATCCAACGAACGTAAACGACTGTTCTAGTAGTATGCTTGGCGGTGACAAGGAGGAAGACAATGCAATTGACCGTAAGTGGACATCATATCGATATAACCGACGCTCTGCGCAGCCACGTCAGTGACAAATTTGAAAAGCTGCAGCGCCATATTGACCACATCACCAATATCCAAGTTACGCTAATTGTGGAAAAGCAGACACACAAAGCGGAGGCCAATCTGCATGTGTCGGGTGCCGATCTCTTTGCCTCGTCCGAATCTGATGACATGTACGCCGCCATTGATGCATTGGCCGATAAACTTGACCGGCAAATCATCAAGCACAAGGAAAAGCACCGAGGACACTGATAAATGAGCGGGCTGGATAGTTTACTAAGCCCGGCCCGCGTGATGTGCCGGGTCGACGCGACCAGTAAAAAACGTATTTTTGAACTCGCCGCACAGAATATTGCGGATGCCAATGAGTCGCTGACCGAGCACTTGGTTTACAGCCAGCTTCTTGCTCGCGAGAAGCTGGGTAGTACCGGTCTCGGCCAGGGCGTGGCCATACCGCACTGCCGTGTGGAGGGTTGTGCGGCACCGTTAGGCTGCTTAATAACGCTTGCAACACCGGTGCACTTTGACTCACCGGACGGACAGCCTGTCGACCTGCTGTTTGTGCTGTTGGTACCACCCGAGGCTACTCAGGCTCACCTAGACCTACTCGCTGAGTTGGCGGGACGATTTTCACAGCCCGGTTATTGCTCGGCTTTGAGACAGGCACATTCGGACATCAATCTACTGTCTTGCGCTCTCCAAACCGACTCACAAATTGCTCGCCACGCCGCCCATTGACGTCATGGAACTGGTTATTGTCAGCGGCAGATCGGGATCGGGTAAAAGTACCGCCCTGCATCAACTGGAGGACATGGGGTATTACTGTGTCGACAACCTGCCAGCAGCACTCCTCCCCACCCTCACCCTGCAATTAACGGGTGATCAGTACAAGGAGTTTAGCGGCGTTGCGGTATGCATAGATGCACGTAACAGCGAAGACGATCTCAGAAAAATTCACACGGTACTGCAGGATCTGCCCAAAACGATACGTAGCCGGGTTATCTTTCTGAATGCTCATAATGACATCCTCATAAAACGCTTCAGTGAAACGCGACGCCGGCACCCACTGAGTACCGACAAGCGCTCGCTAGCAGAAGCCATCGCTCACGAAGGAACGCTGCTGGAGGCACTGGCCACCGATGCCGATCTCGTTATCGACACCACGCGTCTCACGCTCTACGATTTACGAGCAGCGGTTAGCGCCCGTCTTGGCGATAATGAACACAAAGGCTTGTCGTTACTTATCGAATCGTTTGGCTTTAAGCATGGCGTACCCTCTGACGCCGATTTAGTTTTTGACGCTCGCTTGCTACCCAATCCACATTGGGTGGGGGGGCTCAAAACTCAGACGGGACTCGATGCAGACGTGATTGACTTTTTAAGCCGACAGGCGGATGCAAAACCCTTCATAGCTGATATTGTTAGCTTTCTTAAGCGCTGGTTACGGGCCTACGAGACCTCGCAGCGAACCTATATGACCATTGCCATTGGCTGCACCGGCGGTCAGCATCGCTCGGTTTACGTGGCAGAGGAGGTCTATAAAATCATAGCCGCGCAGCACCGCCGTACCCAGATTCGGCACAGGGAACTTTCAGTGATGGAAACACGATGATTGAAGAACGCGTGGAGATTATTAACCGCCTAGGGTTGCATGCGCGCGCCGCAGCCAAGCTTGTAGACTGCGCCAGCCGATTCAGCAGTCGCATCCAAATTGGCAAATCAGAGCAGCTCGTTGATGCCAAAAGCATCATGTCCGTGATGATGTTAGCGGCAGGCAAAGGCACGCAACTGCACATCGTTATTGATGGCAAAGACGAGCAGCAAGCCTTTGATGCCCTCACTCAGCTGATTACCGACCGTTTTGGGGAGCCCGACTGACACGGCCCGTGTCGGAGCGTCAACATGAACACCGCCATCAAGTCACAAAAGCAATTCGCCCGCCTCGATCAAGCGCTCAGTTCCGGTACGCTTGCCGACGTTGCGGGTATTGTGTCGGACTTATCACCCGGTGATATTGCCCACCTGATTAGCTCCTCGCCACCACGCTATCGACACGTTTTGTGGTCACTGGTTGATGATGAGCAAGAGGCGGAAGTACTCAACGAGTTACCCGAGGAGCTGCGCAATGCATTCCTTGTGGAAATGGATCCTCAAGCGCTGGCCGACATTGTCGGTCAATTAGACGACGACGACGTTGCTGACATTCTGCAGGAGTTACCGGAATCGATCACCGGTCAAGTGCTCAGCATCATGGATGACCAGGATCGCGCGCGCATTGAGGCCGTTCTGAGTTATTCAGATGACGTCGCTGGCGGTTTGATGAGCACCGATACCATTACCGTCAGGGCGGACCTTACCTTAGACGTGGTGCTTCGCTATCTGCGTCGCCACAACGAAATTCCACTGAATACCGACACGGTCATAGTCGTCAACCGTGAGGATCGCTACGTTGGCTTACTGCCCATAAGAACTCTGTTGGTAGCCGATCCGGGTATCTCTGTTCGTGAGATGATGGTCACAAACCGCGACCCCATACCGGCGCAAATGGCCTCATCGGAGGTCGCTCGTCTATTTGAGCGTAACGACTGGATTTCAGCACCCGTGGTCGATGACAACGGACTGCTCCTCGGTCGTATTACCATTGACGATATTGTTGACGTTATTCGCGAGGAGGCCGATCACTCGCTGACCTCGCTGGCGCGTCTTGGCGAGGAAGATACCTTCTCTACGGTCATGCACACCGCACCGCGACGAGCCATTTGGTTGGGTTTAAACCTACTCACGGCTTTTGTCGCCTCCGCCGTGATTGGTCAATTTCAGGGCACTATTGAAAAAGTTGTGGCACTGGCCGTACTTATGCCTATTGTGGCGAGTATGGGTGGTATCGCCGGCACGCAAACACTGACGGTACTTATTCGCGGTATGGCTATGGGCCATGTTAATCACCGCAACCAACTTTGGCTGATCGGCAGAGAAGCCAGTGTAGGTGCTATCAACGGGTTTTTGTGGGCCTTGGTGGTCGCTGTAGCGGCCTCGTTATGGTTTGACGACCCAATGCTTGGCATGGTGATTGCTGCGGCAATGGCGATCAACCTTATCACCGCCGGTGTTTTTGGTGCCATCTTGCCGTTAGTACTGAACAGGCTAGGAATCGACCCCGCCCTTGCTGGCGGCGTTGTGCTGACCACGGTAACCGATGTGGTTGGCTTCTTATCATTCTTGGGTTTGGCTGCGTTTGCTTATGGTTGAGGACGACTTTGAATGGCAAGACCTACCCCCAAGCAAGAGCGCAATCAAGCGTGAAATGACCGCGCTGCAAGATCTTGGGACTCGACTGACGCAACTGCCCGACGCCCAGCTCAAACAAATGCCCATTGACGATGAGCAGCTACTGGAAGCCATCCAACTGGCAAGGCGCATTAAGGCGCGCGGTGGTTTAAGGCGCCAACTGCAATTCATTGGCAAGCTGATGCGCGCTATTGACCCAACACCCATTGAGGAAGCCTTTGCGCGTTTAGATGGCCAACATGAGGAGCAAAAAGCGCGCTTTCACCGCTTGGAAACACTGCGTGATGCACTTCTGAGCAATAGCGATTCGGGCATGCAAGCGTTGCTGAGCGCCTTTCCCAACGCTGATCGGCAGCACGTACGTCAACTCGTGCGCTCATATGCTGCAGAACTAAAAAACGGTAAACCCCCAAGCTCGGCCCGTAAACTGTTCCGCTATTTGCGCGACCTCGATGAGCATGCAGAGGAAGAACATAGCGGTTTTGAGGAAAATCACACGGACACACAGTAACACCGACACCGGCCACTCAAGCTACGCTCATGTAGGGAGCCCTTTGTCATTTTCTTATTTCACATCGGCTTCGTCGGACTGACGATCTTTAGTGGGCGTAGCATCAAAGACCCGTTCAAACTTGACCTTGGGTTGTGAGAGATCACCCGTCACGGTGTACACGCCGCTCGAAAAACTTCTCACCTGATCTTCAAACACTTTACTCACCAAATAGGCGCCAGCAGCGACCGGCAAGCCGCCGGCGAGTGCCGCCACCCACGGAATGTTTTCGGCAAGCGGTAATGTAACGATAAGCTCGCCATCGATGGTTTGGGCCAAAAGATCAATATCGCTGTCAAATTTAAATCCACCACCACGGGCGTCGACATCAAAACGCGGAATCAATACGCGACCAGGCTCAAAAACAAACTGACCATCAGCCCGATTAAATGTCACGCCAGGATCAAATAGCCGAGCTACATTAGCGCGCTGAAAGAGACCCGCGAGGTTGAGTACACTCAATACGCGCATGAAGCCAGTCGCTCCCGAGGAAACAGGCAAAAACGAGCCCTCCGCCAGCTCCATAGAAAGATCACCAAGTAGCCGCGTTGAGTCAATATCCAACGGTGACCCTGGCCAGCTGAGCCCACCTTTCAGCGTACCCGAGCGCGAAGCGATGGCGGGCTCGCGGCCCAAATCCTTAAACAACTGCGATATATCATTAAGCGAGACGTCTATGGTGGCATGCGTTTGGTACTGCCCATCTGCGCCGCGAGACCATGCCAAAGCTGAACCCGGTAAAAAGTAAAGCCCCGCGAGTTGCCCCCGAAGTGCCGATATGTGTAGCGCGCGTGCTTCGCTGTTCAAATGAAATCGAGCGGCACCCAACGGCTGCCCGCCGTAGTACACGTTCGCTAGAATCACATCGATAGGCGCAGATAGCGTTGGCGGTCGCAACGTGCGCACCTTATCCTGATGGTCAGAGTCAGGCAATCGATCCAAATCGAGACTGTTGATAATGAGACTGGAGGGCGTGTTGTCTCGATGCACCGTGAATTCAGCATCCAACCATTGCGTATTCACCCCTATCATGTCCCAGCCTTGATAGGGCGTCATGTCTATTTGCACCGCGCCAACAGACACATCGCCAAATCGCACATCGGATACCTCAAACTTAGCAATCGATATTGAACCCGTTGCTGACGCCTGACTCACTGACGGTTTTCCACCGCCCATTCGCATCTCAAGCCCTCGCCACACTGATAACCACGGGTCAATATCGAGGGTCGGCAAGACTCCCGTTAACCGAACTTGGTCCGTTGCTCTATTTTGCTCAAGCGTTGCTGGCACAGCTCTGGGTGTTAAATCGATAAGCGCACCGGTGGTGCCGCCATTATTGCGGTAGATCTGGGCGCTAGCACGCTCAGACCAGAACAATGCCCACGGTTCGTTTTCAGCTAAATTTAACTCAACTTGCAGTGGTGTGACTTGGGCAGTCGTCTTGCCAATGGGCGCTGGCAAATCGATGGATGTGCCTAACAGGTCGGTGTGAATAGTAACCTGTGAGGACTGACCTACAGCGATACTGCCGCTATATTGGCTCTCACCCGTCAACAGTGACTGCCAAGGCGTATCGGAAAAACCCGCCAGTTGCACTAACCAAGGCTCCACTTTACTGGCAGGGAGACGCACGTCAAATCGCGCATCGACAATGTCAGCATCCTCTCGCCCCGAAGCCCCGGGGGCAAGACGCAGCTTTAGCGGCTCTTCTAAAAAGCGTACCTGCAAATCATCGCTGCTGAAACCATGCTTAAGGTCAAAGCCAATATTGCCGTGAACGTCTGTAAATTGGGTCCCTAGTAGCGCCGAACTTAGCGTGACATCTGTCAACTCGGCGCCCACCGATACCTGTGGGTTTCGACTGGGAGCTAGGGCGTCTAGACTCATCTGGATACGACCGTCTGCGCTTCCCTGCTCAGCGGTGAGATCATCAATCACACTAGCAGCCCGGTTGTAGATAGGCGTGCGACGCAGGGCACCCAACAGCGCCTGAGCCGAGCCTTCAAAATCAGCGGCAGCTGAAATGGCTGCAGCGTCGCGGCGTATATCACCCTCTACCGATAGCTCGCTCAACACCACACCGTCGAACTGCGCTGCATCTGACCAGACACTGAGTCGATGAGTGTCAAGGATGACATCCGTGTGAGGCGCCTTGGCTGCAGGCCACGCCTCATCAAAAGCGATAGTGCCATTGCGCAAGCGCACGCCAAGTTGCATGGATTGGGACCCACCGCCGAAATTATCAAAGCGACCTCGCCAACTAAATGCCGTCTGCTCGGCATAACCTTGGCGAACAGCCCTCGCTAACCATGCATCGAGTTGAGGTGGCAGAGTCTTGGGTAAATAATTGTTTCTGATTGCGATATCGGCTCCGGTCGCGCCAACATCAAGATACAGTGCCAAGGGCACCTCGGCGCGCGCTTGGGCATTGAGGGGTATATCCATGCCCAACAAAACGGTGGCGCTATGTTCGGGGGCCTGCGCCTCCAATACGCCCTCCTCTAACCACAGTACATTGCGTGTCCAACGACCTTTCAGCACTCCCTCCACCCTGTTGAAAGCGAGTGACTGATCGTAGAATCGGGGTAAGTCGAGTGTGAAATCTTCGGTGTTAATCCAGGCCAAAGCACCTGTGTCGTTGGCGTCAATCATTGCATCGATGCCGCTTAGGCCAGGCACGCGTTTATAGGGGAGCGTTGTTGCATCGATGACCTGCGCTTGCACGGACCATCCATCGGAAGGTATGGCAACGTTGTCTACACGCGCTACAATCTGTTGCGCCATACCTTTAGGGTCTAACGCCGCGAGAATATTGGCTGCTTTATTGGGCAACACTTTCTGGGCCAGTAACAGTCTCAACAGAGGTTCGGCATCCACACTCGCCACAGCGACAGCGAGCGAGGGCCGCTCGTAGTGAACATTGACACGCGGCAGGTGCAACTCGCTGCCCGCTAGGGCCAAACTTACATCATTCAAAAATGCCCGTGTTTGATGCTGGCCTATTTCTACCGTCGCTAAACCTTTTGCACGATCGAGCTGCAGTGGCTGTGCCACGACACCAGCGAGAGGCAACTCAATAGCAGAGAGCGACATATCCAGCGTCGTAGCAACCGATCCCTGATTAACATTCACCCAAAATTGCAGATTGGCTTGGCCCTGTGCATCTTGACCAAACACACGGGTTATCTTGCCCAGATCATCGGAAACAAGCGTGCCATAAAATTGACCATTGAATTGATCCCACACTGACGGATCACCCATGCTTCGTCCAGACAACGTAATCTGAGCCCCTGCGTCGGCGCTGAGCATGAGTTCAATATCACGTTGGCTACGATAGCGGCGTAAATTGAGATCTAGCCCAAAGACAAATCGCTCCTCATTACGCTCAATAGCAATACTGGAGTCAACAATACTGACGCGCGCAAAGCGGCGTAATACGGCTGCCAACATGGCCAACTGCGACTCGGTCTGCGCAGTCTCCGGATCGACAGCTGCCACATTAAGCTCAACACCACGAAGCAGAAGCGTATCTGGCCGCAGCTGTAAGGCCATGAGCGACGCCCACGGATCGATACTGATGGTCGCCTCATTAACCAACAGCGACGCAGACTGTAAGCCACTCGTTTGTGCGGCGGCTAACTCTAACCCCGTTAGACGTAACTCTGGGGTAAAGCCACGAACCCGCCCTTCCAGTTGGTCTATATGAAGGTTCAGATTGAGCTGACTACCCAACATTTTTGTCATCGCTTCTCGATGACGGGGAAGCGCGTCGAGCGCCACTTGTGCTAGCGACACGTAGCAGGCTAGCAAAACGACCGCGGTCAACATGACGCGCCACAGCAGCCTGGCAAATGACCGGTAAAAGTGCTCAGGCATGGGTATTCGGCCAGTCAGTCAGAACACCAAAAGCAGCCAGCAGCTCCCGGGTCTCTACCAGAGGAAGACCAACAACTGCCGAATAACTGCCGCGAATAGCCCGCACAAAACTGCCCGCAAAACCTTGAATACCGTACCCGCCTGCCTTGTCCCAAGGCTCGTCTGTGGATAAATAGCGGTCAATCAACTCTTCTGACAGCGTGACAAAATCGACATCGGTCGCAACCAGCTCGCTACGAAGTGTAGGCCCACGTCGCACGGCTACCGCGGTTAGTACCTGGTGCGTACGTCCAGACAGACTTTGTAAGAGCGCCCGCGCATGATCCCGATCGATGGGTTTTCCCAAAACTCGCTGATCAAGTATCACCGATGTATCGGCTGACACAACAAGCGCCCCATCGGCCGGGCACGCCTGCGCCTTCTCTCTGGCCATGCGGCAGACATAATCCTCGGGCAATTCACCCGCTCTCAGAGACTCATCAATATTGCAGGCCACGCAACTAAAATCTGGGCGCAACATGGCCAATAAGGCCTTGCGCCGCGGGCTTGCAGATGCCAAAACAAGAGACACGGCTCACTCGACCTCGTAGTAGCGTCTTATGGCTCGCAACACGTTACGGATAACCGGCCAGAGCAACATACTCAGCGGCACTGAGCTCATAAACGCCAAATTGGGGCTCCCCAAACCCACGAGGTTGTGTAGCCAGCGTTCAACCAGCAGAGCCAGTGACACAAGCAAGCCCAAGGTCAGACTCTGCAAAATACTATCGAACTGCCGAATGCGTTGATAATTAAGCAAGATAACCAACATAGCTACAACACTACCCATTGCCATCGCGCCAACAGCGGTGCCGTGAATCATATCCAAAGCAAAGCCGGTCAGTGAAGCGGAGAAAATACCCACGCGATGGGGTAGTGCTAGCCCCCAATAAAACAGCACGAGCAAAGGCCATTCGGGACGATACCACCGCCACTCAAAAGGCAGCGGTAACACATAGATAAACAGAGCAATCAGTAAACTGAACCAAATTACCCAACGCGCCTGCGGTTGGTTCACGGATCTACCGTATTCTGAGGCTGGGATATCGTGGCCAACAACACATGGCGACCGCGATCGAGCGACGCAATGGGTTGTGCTATTACCGTGGAAAATGCAGCCCCCGGATCACCCTCAATGGCCACCACTTCAGCTACCGGATACCCAGGCGGGAAACGTCCCCCCAAGCCCGATGTCACCAGCTGATCGCCAATTTGAATATCGGTGGTCGCGGCGACATGGCGAACGATAACCCGATCAATATCACCAACTCCCTCGACCAGGGCGCGCACCCCGTTGCGGTTGACCTGCACGGGTACCGCATGGGTAGCATCGGTCATCAGCATCGCTCGGCTTGTCTTGGCCCCCACCAGCACAACTTGACCCATCAAGCCCTTGGCGCCGAGCAGTGGCTGGCCTTTTCGCACGCCATCTCGACTTCCTTTATCGATAACCAACAGATGGCGCGCGGGATCCGCGCTCACCGAAATAATTTCGGCGACCATGACTTCAGACTCGATTAACGCGGTGGAATTAAGTAACGCCCGATAGCGTGTATTTTCAGCTAGGATCGCCGCCAAGCGTTGCGCCTGAGCCTCAACGACCAAATTAGCTTGCCTGAGTTGGGCATTTTCTTCACGCAGGGCTTTGCGTGACTCAAGATACTCAACAACACCATCCCACGCCTGCGCGGGTGCTGCACCCACGGCATATATCCCCGCAGTGGTGTCTACGGCCAACTCACGAATTGCAGACAGTCTTGGGTTATCTTGAAATGTCCATAACGTGACAGCGCACAGTATCACCACAAGCAGCAACCGCCCGCCAATGTGTTTCTCTTGTAGGAATAGCGGTTTGATGAATCAACTCCGTGATCGAGTGCTCAAAGCCTATTCGGTAGACAGCAACTCGAGTGCATGCCTATCCATAAGCTCCAGGGCGCGACCGCCGCCTCGAGCGACACAAGTCAGCGGGTCATCAGCAACCAATACCGGCAAACCCGTCTCGTCAGCAATGCGGCGATCTATATCTCTCAGCAGCGCGCCGCCGCCGGTCAACACAATACCGTGTTCCGCAATATCAGCGGCGAGTTCGGGCGGCGAATGTTCTAGGGCCATTTTGACTGCGCGCATAATGGCATCTAATGGGTCCTCGAGCGCTTGCCGCACTTCGTCACTGTTGAGGGTAAAACTTTTGGGTACACCCTCGGCGAGGTGCCGGCCACGCACATCAATCTCTCGCAGTTCACTACCCGGATGGGCACAACCCACTTCCTGCTTGATACGCTCGGCGGTCGCGTCACCGACAAGACTGCCGTAGCGACGTCGCACATAGGAAACAATCGACTCGTCAAATCGATCGCCACCAATACGAATAGAATCGCGGTAAACCGCGCCGTTGAGGGAGATAATAGCTATTTCGGTGGTGCCCCCGCCAATATCTACCACCATACAACCAGAGGCCTCTTCTACCTCGAGTCCAGCACCAATGGCTGCGGCTATCGGTTCTTCAATCAGCCGCACCTCGCGCGCGCCGGCACTGAGAGCAGACTCGCGAATAGCCCGCCGCTCCACCTGGGTAGACATACAGGGAACGCACAGCAGCACACGTGGACTTGGGCGGATAAATTGAGTCTCGTGCACCTTGGCAATAAAGTGCTGCAGCATTTTTTCGGTGACCTGAAAGTCGGCGATAACCCCGTCTTTGAGTGGCCGAATTGCCTGAATATTCCCCGGCGTTCTTCCTAGCATTCGCTTCGCCTCGCGGCCCACAGCTTCTATGGATTTAACACCATTGTGAATGCGAATAGCGACAACCGAGGGCTCGTCGAGAATGATGCCCTGGTCTTTGACATAAATCAGCGTGTTGGCGGTGCCAAGATCAATCGAGAGATCGTTGGAAAACATGCCTCGAAGGCGTTTAAACATGTCGTCGTCCTGCTTCATCCCGGCTGTGAAGAGGTCAGCCCGGCCAGAGTTATGGTTAGCTACACCGCTGTCTTTCCAACCGGCAGATCCACTCACAAACCCGCTAAAACTGGCCGAAAATCATACGTATTGCACTGATTGCTGCAGGGGTGAATGTAACAACGCAGGGGTTTTTGAGCAAGATGCAATGTGGTAGTTTGCGGGGCCGAAAAGTAAGTGGACACCCCATTATGTCGGTCACGCCAACCGATGTCGCCCAAGTAGCGCAACTCGCACGACTAAAAATTCAGGATACAGCCCTCGAGGACGTCACTGAACGCTTCGGACGCATCCTCGATCTCGTCAATGAGCTACACAATGTAGACACACATAACGTGGAGCCCATGTCGAACCCCCATGACATGACCCAACGACTGCGCCCCGATACAGTGACCGAAACGAATCAGCGTGCGCAGTTGCAATCGGTCAGCCCGGCCGTTGAAGAAGGTTATTTCCTCGTACCCAAGGTGATCGATTAATGTCCGACGCGTCATTGTCTTTTGCAAGTATCGCCGAACTCTCAGCCATGCTAGAGACCGGCGAGGTATCTTCCGTAGAGCTAACGCGACACTTCTGCAACCGCATTGACCAGTATGACGGCTGCATCAATAGCTTCATCACGCGTTGCGAGGAGCAAGCGCTGGCAAGCGCCCTGGCTGCCGACCAACGGCGTTCGTCCGGTGATGCAACACCGCTCACCGGCATACCCATAGCCCACAAAGATATTTTCTGCACCCAAGGCATAAAAACCAGCTGTGCGTCACGCATGCTCGACAATTTTGTACCACCCTACAGCGCTACGGTCGTGAGCAAGCTTGATGCCGTCGGTACAGTAACCCTGGGTAAGGTCAACATGGACGAATTCGCCATGGGCTCTTCTAACGAAACAAGCTTTTATGGCCCCGTCGCTAATCCTTGGGACCGCACGCGTGTGCCCGGTGGTAGCTCTGGCGGCTCTGCGGCTGCTGTGGCTGCCGGTCTCGTCCCCTTTGCCACTGGCACTGATACCGGCGGTTCTATTAGGCAGCCCGCCTCGCTATGTGGCATAACCGGGCTCAAACCCACTTACGGTCGCGTCTCACGTCTTGGCATCATTGCCTTCGCGTCCTCCCTCGATCAAGCGGGCCCCATGACCCGCACTGCTGAAGACGCAGCGATTGTTCTCTCGGCAATGAGTGGCATCGATCCCGGAGATTCAACCTCTGCAGACGTGCCTGTGCCTGACTTTCGCGCACTCCTCAACGCCGATATTCGCGGCTTGCGTATTGGCGTACCCCAAGAGTATTTCAATGCCGATCTGTCTGTTGAGGTTGGTGACACCATTCATGCAGCACTTGCCGAACTTGAAGCGGCGGGTGCCCAGCTTGTGGATATTTCGCTACCGCACACCCACGAAGGCATTGCCACCTACTATGTCATTGCACCGGCAGAGGCCTCTGCCAATCTCTCCCGCTATGACGGCGTGCGCTTTGGGCATCGGTGTGACAATCCTATCGATTTGAATGACCTTTATGAGCGCTCGCGTAGCGAGGGCTTTGGCGATGAAGTCCAGCGCCGGATCTTGGTAGGCACCTACGCCCTATCAGCAGGTTTCTACGATGCTTACTTCAAAAAAGCGCAGCAGGTGCGGCGCATCATTGCCAATGACTTTAAACAAGCCTTTGAGCAAGTCGATATTATTGCCGGACCGGCTGCTCCTGGTGTGGCCTTTAAACACGGCGACAAGGCCGCCGACCCACTCACCATGTACATGGAAGACGTTTACACACTGTCAGTAAACTTGGCGGGATTGCCGGGGATGTCAATACCGGCCGGCTTTATTAATGGCCTACCACTGGGCTTACAATTAATTGGTAAAGCTTTTGATGAGCAAACCTTGTTGAATACCGGACATTGCTTTCAGCAACGCACAACTTGGCACCGGTCACAACCCGATATGACGAGGCTGACCGCATGAGCTGGGAAATGGTCATGGGGCTTGAGGTACATTTACAGCTTGCCACCGCCTCTAAAATTTTCTCAGGTGCCGCCAATCGGTTTGGTGCCGAACCCAATGTACAAGCCTGCGCAGTAGACCTGGGCATGCCCGGCATGCTGCCAGTGCTTAACGAGCAAGCGGTTGCCTACGCCGTGATGTTTGGCTTGGGTGTGGGCGCTGAAATTGGTTACCAATCGGTATTCGATCGCAAAAATTACTTCTATCCCGATTTACCCAAGGGCTACCAGGTCAGCCAATTTTTTCAACCTATCGTGGGACAGGGTGTATTCGACATTCCCATGCCTGACGGCAGCTTATATCCCGTACGGATCACCCGTGCCCATCTAGAGGAAGATGCCGGAAAATCGGTCCATGATGCCTTTGCGGGCCAAACCGGCATTGACTTAAATCGCGCTGGCACCCCACTGCTGGAGATAGTCACCGAGCCCGATTTTCGAACTGCCGAACAGGCTGTTGCCTACCTTAAAGCGCTGCACTCACTGGTCACTTACCTAGGTATCTCCGACGGCAACATGGCCGAGGGATCAATGCGTTGCGACATTAATATTTCACTGCGGCGCACGGGTAGCAGCGAGCTGGGTACGCGCACAGAAATAAAAAACGTCAATTCGTTTCGCTTTGTAGAGCGGGCCATTATTGTCGAGGCAGCGCGACAAGCTGAAATTCTTGAAGACGGTGGCACCATCGTACAAGAAACGCGGTTATACGACGCCGACAATAACGAAACACGATCGATGCGTTCAAAAGAAGTGGCTAATGACTATCGCTATTTCCCAGAGCCCGATTTGCTCCCTATCGTTATTGACCAAGATTACGTCGACGCGATTCGCGCAGCACTGCCCGAACTTCCGGGCGCAAAGCGAGCTCGCTTCGTGAGCGACTATGGCTTGAGTGATTATGACGCCGCGCTGCTCGTTAGCTCCCGAGCACTCGCCGACTATTTTGAAAGCGCAACCAAAGCCTCATCAGAACCCAAACTCACCGCAAACTGGATACTGGGAGATTTGTCTGCTGCCCTTAATCGCGACGACATCACCATTGATTCATGTCCGCTATCGCCACAGGCGCTCGCTGGCTTGATCGAGCGCGTGGCTGACAACACGCTGTCTAGCAAGCTAGCAAAACAGGTGTTTGAGGGCTTGTGGCAAGGTGAGGGAAGTGCCGATGACATCATCGAAGCTCGAGGTCTCAAACAAGTGAGCGATTCCGGAGCACTCGAGGCAATGGTCGACGACGTAATTACAGCGAATCCTGCGCAAGTTGAGCAATACCGCGCTGCAGACGATGCTAAACGCAAGAAGCTTATCGGCTTCTTTGTTGGGCAGATTATGAAGGCCTCAAAGGGGCAAGCTAATCCGCAACTGTTAAACACGTTGTTGCTAAAAAAACTATCGGACAACTAAATACCCGATACTGGGCAACCGGATGATTGCAAGATAGTTCACGACAATAGGCTAGCCGTTCGATAGCTACTTGTTATCGTAGGGAACTCGACCTTTGAGAAAGCGCTCTCGATTCTCGCGCTTTTTTTCCACGCTTTTCTTTAGCAACACATAAACCGCACCGGTTCCACCGTGAACCGGCTGGGCGGAGTGAAATGCCTGCACGTCATGTAAATCTTGCAGCCAGCGATTGATATAACCTTTGAGCACGGCGGTCTTCTCTGACTCGGACTTGCGCTGACCCTTCCCGTGCATAATCAGCAAGGTGCGTAAACCAAGCCGCATGGCTTCCTTAATGAAATGATGCGTCTCGTCTCGCGCCTGTTTCACCGTCATCCGGTGCAGATCAAGGCGCGCTTCGACTTCGTAGCGCCCCAAGCGCAGTTTTTTGTAAACACCGTTTTGAATACCGGGGCGCTTAAACTCCAACACATACCACGCATCAAGGGGTTCAACCCCCTCATCAATCAGGGGGTTCATCTCCGCCTGATAGAGACCCTCAGCTGCTCGGCGTCGCTCGGCCGTATCTGACGCATCAGAGCGCTTATCGAGACGGGCGCGGGGCTCCCGCTTGAGTGGCGTGACTCCGGCCATCTCCTCGAAAAACAACTCATCATCGTTCACGGTATTTTCCTTATCAGGGCGTAGTGGCAGTATACTGATTCAGCGATCAGGGAGGATCACTTTCTATGCAAGGAAATGTTATTAGCGGCGCAGGTTATTTTTTTCGCGGCCTGAGTATGCTGCCTCAGCGGGGTGTCCGCGCCTTCGTCATGATACCGCTTGCCGCTAACATTGTATTGTTTGGCCTGCTAGGCCGCTTGGCATTGGGCTATGTCGCGACCTTGATCACCGCCACCGAATTGGCACTCCCTAGCTGGCTTAGCTTTTTGACTTGGATCTTAGTGCCCATTCTGTGGCTAGCAGGTGGTTTACTGACCGGTTATGCCTCAACCTTTTTAGTGTTACTACTCACCTCGCCTTTTCATTCGCTGCTGGCAGAGAAGGTCGAGGAGCAAGTCACCGGCCGACCTGTTCCTGCCATCGGGGGTATAGCAGTCGCATTGCTGGCGATTCCCCGCGGCATTGCTCGAGAGTTGAGTAAATTCCTTACGTATATTCCGGTGGCACTCGTGGTGTTAATTTTGTCTTTTGTGCCGGGTATCAACACGTTATCACCCTTGCTATGGTTTTTACTGGGGGCTTGGATGATGAGCCTGCAATTTCTTGACTACCCCATGGATAACCATCGATTGCCCTTTAGCGAAGTTCGTAGCGCCAGTGCAGCACGGCGTTTAAGCAGCTTGGGCTTTGGCGGTATGGTGGCCTTTGTATCCGGTATTCCGTTCGTCAATCTCGTTGTTGTGCCCGCTGCGGTGATTGGCGCAACACTCCTCTGGTGTGAAGAACTGCGCCAGGACGCGAACTAAGACGCGGTATAAATAACGCTAGCCGCTTGTGTGGCCGCTAGCATCACCTAGCACGTGGCCCATATCACCAACCCTCTTACCTGACCCCCTCCGGTCGGTCACCCAATGATCGCATGGGTCGTTTACGCCAAAAGCGATGCCCGGCACCGTTTGTCACAAGCCTCCCCCAAGCACAGTCAACATGCCCTCAAACAAAAACTAGAAATAGATTTATTATCAAATGTAATAAAATACCAATTGAGAATGATTGTCATTAGTGTATTATCGCTAGCCTGATCGTTAGTTCCTATGGAGTGGCTGTATGTACGTCGATCGCTGGCTAAGCCGTCTTTTGGCTGGCATTGCCCTATCGCTAACTGCGCAAAGCGCTTTAACACAATCCGAATCAGACCCAGAGACCCTGTATGTTGAACAAGTGCTGGTGCGTGGGGCTTATTTTGGCAAACGCATTGCCTCAGGTGCTAAAACACCCACGCCGCTCATGGACGTACCACAGTCTGTATCGCTCATGAGCGCCGAGCAAATCAACGACCAAGCGCTAACCAGTATCGCCGAGGTCATGCAATACACGCCGGGAGTCAGTATTGGTCAAGGCGAAGATCATCGTGACCAGATCACTATTCGCGGACAAAACACCACCGCTGACTTTTTCATCGACGGACTGCGCGATGACGTGCAATATTTTCGCCCTCTCTACAATCTCGAGCGTGTTGAGGTGCTGCGTGGCGCTAACGCCCTTTTGTTTGGTCGTGGTGGCGGTGGCGGAGTGGTTAATCGTGTCACGAAAGTAGCCGATATCGCTACCAACTTTACGGACATCTCGGGCGGTTTAGACACATTCGGGGCGCATCTACTGACACTCGACAGCAATATCCAATTCAGCGCGTCTCAGGCACTGCGCATTAACGCTATGGCAGAGGACATTGATACACATCGCGATTTCAAAGAGGGTCATCGCTGGGCACTCAATCCAACGTACACCGTAAACCTAGGCGACACAACACGGCTCATTGCATCGTGGGAACATGTCGACGACGACCGCGTTGTGGACCGAGGCAACCCCTCGATTAATGGCCAGCCAATGGCCGGTCATCGAGATACCTTTTTTGGCAGTCCCACCCTCAATGAGACGACTTTTCAGGGGAATGTGGCACGCCTCCGAGTAGACCATCGCCTATCGAGTGAGTGGTCGCTAAATGCCACACTCCAATACGCCGACTACGATAAGTATTATCAAAACCTCTACCCCATTGGCTTTGATGCGCCGGCTAATACGGTTTCGCTGGATGGCTATCTGGATACTACAGATCGCGAGAACAGCTTGGCCCAGCTGAATGCAATCGGTCAATTTTCAGCCGGCGGGCTGGAACACACACTGCTAGCAGGCGCCGAAATTGGCCGACAGAGAACCGCCAATGCACGGCGCGATGCGTTCTTCGCCGTGAGCCAAGACGACCAAGTCACACTGCCATTTTCTCGCGTTCTGGCTATACCCCAGGTTGGTTTTCCAGCTGTTGTGCGTGATCGAGCGTCAGACGTCACGTTTCGTTCTATCTTTTTACAAGATGAAATCAGCTTAAACGAACACTGGTCGGTTATTGCCGGCGCTCGCTGGGACGAGTTTGAGATTGATGTGCTTGATAAAATGGCATTAGACAATACGAGTGGTGGAACACTTCGCCGGCTTGATCGCGAGGTATCGCCGCGTGCGGGTATTATCTTCAAACCCTCTCCAGCGGTGTCGGTCTACGCTAGCTACAGCGTGTCCTTCCTGCCACGCTCCGGCGACCAATTCCTCACCCTAACACCTAGCACGGCAACGCTATCACCCGAGGAATTTGAGAATCTGGAGACCGGTATTAAATGGAGTGCCGGTGATAACCTCAACATCATGGCCGCGTTATTTGAAATCAGCCGTGAAAACGGCACCGCCGTTGATCCCAATAATCCTGAGCGCAGCGTACTAACGGGTACTGAAACACGGGGTATAGAACTTCAGATTGTAGGCAACCTCACCGACCAGATTAGCCTAAATGCTAGTTACACCCATCTAGCGGGACGCGAGTTAGGACGCTTTGTGACCGGTCTTGCCGCCAACCGTGAACTCGCTCAATTACCTGCCAACAAAGTGACCCTTTGGGGTGACTGGACAATCGACAGTGCCTGGCGATTGGGCATGGGCTTCATCTATCAAGATGCACAGTACGCGAGCTTGAGCAACGCTGTGACTCTGCCCGCTTTTACCCGGGTGGATGCAGCGCTCTTCTGGGATGTCAGTGAAGACCTGAGCCTACAACTGAATATTGAGAACCTGCTGGACGCGCGTTACTACCCCGCCGCTCACAATGACAACAATATAACCGTTGGTCGCCCGATCAACGCACGATTAACTGCGAGATATCATTGGTAAGGCCAGCTTAGCTAACGCCACGTTACTGGTCAGTGCTCCAGTAACTCCTCGGGCACGGGTGTACACTTGAGTCGCTCACCGAGGAGCGCCTCAATGTCGGGCAACAGGAATGCGTCGTCCTCGCTCGCAAAACTGATAGAGGTTCCACTCGCGCCTGCGCGTCCCGTGCGCCCGATACGGTGAACGTAGTCTTCGGGATCTTCGGGTAAGTTGTAATTGACCACGTGACTCACGCCGTCAACATGAATACCGCGACCCGCTACATCGGTGGCCACCAAAACGGAAATTTCACCTTCCTTAAATTGAGCGAGGGTTTTGGTGCGCTTTGCCTGGGTAATTTCGCCCGACAAAATGCCACAGCTCACGCCAGCTTTGCGCAACTTTTCGTGCACATTGCGCACTTGGTCACGGCGATTGGCAAAGACAATGGTCGATACCGCCTCGGGTTGACGCAGGATATTAATGAGCACCCGCATCCGCTCATGACTGGTGCATAACCAGACCTTCTGATCCACGCTGGCGGTGGCAACACGCTCGGGTTCAATCTCAACCGTAATTGGCTCAAAGGTCCACTGTTGTGCCAAATTGAGAATATCTTGGGTAAATGTGGCCGAAAATAGCAACGTTTGCCGGTCTTTTTTGGGTGGCGTAGCGCGCACAATACGTTTGACTTGCGGGATGAAGCCCATATCGAGCATACGATCTGCCTCGTCGAGCACCATAATTTCCACTTGGTCTAAGAACATATCTCGACGTTGCAGGAAATCGATTAGGCGCCCAGGTGTGGCAACCACTATATCGACAATCTTTGAAGTCACCTGCTGGAGTTGCTTTTGATAATCTGCCCCGCCGATCAGCGTGACGGTATTGAGCCCCGTATAACGACCCAAATCAGTCGCATCGGCGGCAATCTGCATAACCAACTCGCGGGTAGGCGCAATCACTACCGCTCGTGGCTCTGCCAAAAAGCGCTCACCCTCTATGGGATTGTTAAGTAAATCGTTAAAAATAGTAATCAGAAACGCAGCCGTCTTACCGGTGCCCGTTTGGGCTTTACCAATAGCGTCATAACCTTGCAGCGTATGCGGTAGAATCTGCGCTTGGATGGGCGAGCAATATTGAAAGCCCAAGGCTTCAATGCCACGCATTAACTCAGGCGACAAATCGAGGTCATGAAAGCGGGTCTTACCCTCTTCGGGTGCGACAACAAATTGATCGGGCGACCAGGACTCACCGCCGGTGGTTTGGTTGGATTTGCTCAAAACGAATAACTCGACAAAACAGGTCAGTACCGTAGAGTCTACCACAGCGAGCGGCCTAGACCCCGAGCGCATTTTTCCGGTCAAACTGCCCTGCGCCAGCGGCTTTTTGTACAGCGACGAGACAACTCACCATGCGTTATCGGCCAACGATGAAGGAACTACAATCCGAGCTCAGCCATATCTGGCTGATTGCTTGGCCTCTATTTATCGCCCAAATCGCCCAAATGGGTACAGGCGTGGTGGATACCGTCATGGCTGGACACTATGGCGAGCAGGATCTCGCAGCCATTGCCATTGGTTACAACGTCTGGCTACCCGTCTACTTACTGATTTTGGGGGTTCTTTTTGCTAACGCCACTATTGTCGCCCAAGATTTTGGCGCCCAAAGGTTTGAGAAAATTCGTAATCAGCTGCCCCAATCACTGTGGGTTGCGGTAGCTACGGGGTTTCTGTTGGGGCCACTCGTGTGGTTTTGCGACCCGCTGTTGGATCTATTGAATCTCGATGCCACTACCCAGAGTAAAGCCCTAAGCTACACACAGATGGTAGCCATTGGCTTGCCCGCTGTGGGTGTATTTCATGCCTTGCGTTTTCATACCCAAGGAATAGGCATTACCAAGCCCTTTGCAGTAGCAAGTGTGATTGGGTTTGTCGCCAACATTCCACTGAACTATGCATTTATCTACGGATACTGGGGGGCACCCGAACTGGGCGCTGAAGGCTGCGGTGTTGCCACCGCCATCTCGATGTGGCTGAGCTTGGTACTGATTGTTAGCTATGTGCTCTGGGATCAGAATCTCAAGCCTTTCCTACCTCACTGGCAGCCTGTCGCACCCAACGGCGCGATCATCGCTGAAATGTTGCGGTTGGGCATACCCATTGGCCTGACATTTTTCTTGGAGGTCGGTGTATTCAGTCTTATTGCACTGCTAGTAGCCACCCTAGGTGATACCGCCATGGCTTCGCATCAAATTGCCTTTAATATTTGGGATATGTTTTATATACCCATGCTTGCACTGGGGACAGCAATGTCGACACGCATGGGGCATGCTATTGGCGCCGCCAAGCCTGAGCGTGTTTACCGCGCCCTGTGGGTGGGCAGCTTGGTGGCTGGTGCTATTGCCCTACTTACTACCTTGGTATTACTGACTTTTCCGAGTGCCATTATTGCGCTGTACACCGAATCCCCGGATATTCAGGCGCTGGCCACGCTGCTGATACGCCTTGCGGCATTTTTTATTCTGTTAGATGCCGTGCAGATTGTTGGTTCATTTACCCTGCGTGCCTTCAAAGAAACGCGTTTTCCCTTTATTGCCATGGTTATCGCTTACTGGCTGATAGCGCTACCCTTGGGCTGGTTTTTGGGCATAGAGAGGGCGACGTCGGTGAGCAATGGCGCTGCCGGATTTTGGTACGCCACCATCCTTGGCATCGGTGTCTGTGCCGTACTGATTTGCCTGAGAGTGTGGCGTGTACTTCATCAACCGCTGCCGGGCGACTCCCTTCGAAACGCCGCAGGCAGCTAGGGCGAGCCCGTACCGCAAAGGGAGCAGTCTGGCCTTGGGGTCAACAACACACGCTGGTGCTCATCCTCACGAAAATCGACGAGCCGTAGCACGCCCCAGGGCAGAGAGCCACAACCAGTGAGCAACTTGATTACATCTAAAGCCTGGTGTAGAGCAATGATGCCAACAACGGGACCAAGCACACCCAGTTCGCCACAGGTTCGCGGCGCCGTATCGGATTGGGGGTATAAACAGTGATAACACCCATATTCGCGCTCAGCGTCAAACAGCATATTCTGGCCCGTCATCTGCAACGCCGCGCCCATGATCCAAGGCACACGGCTTGCTGCGGTTGCCACGTCAATGAGTAACCGTGCTTCACGGTTATCCGTTGCATCAACCACGACATCAACCTCGGCCAGCAACTGACGGATGTTGGCCGCTGTCAGGCGTTTTACAACCGCGTCAACGGTCACAGCTGACCAGCGAGCAGTCATCGCCGAAGCGAGCATCTCAGCCTTGGGCATACCCAAATGGGATTCGGTAAAAGCAATCTGCCGAGGTAAATTGCTTGGCTCCACAACATCGTCGTCAATGAGCCTGATAAACCCTATACCCGCCGCAGCTAAATAAAGTGCAGCAAGGTTGCCCAAACCACCACAACCAACCACAGCCACCCGTGCACAGGCCAGCGCCTGCTGGCCTTCTAAATCGAAACCGGGAACCAGAACTTGGCGCGAAAAACGTTCAAGCATGGCATCGGAGATCATCGTAACCGTCCTCCAGTAACCCGTTCATGACCGGCAAGATCGCACCGGCTCTCGACCTCACTAAAGCCCACCTCGCTCATCAGCTGTCGTACTTGGTCAGCTTGGTCATAGCCATGTTCAAGCAATAAGCAGCCATTTGGGACGAGGTGGTCGAGGCTACCGTGAACAATGGCGCGAATACATTCAAGGCCGTCTTGACCTCCTACTAGGGCACCGACAGGCTCACTGGGCAAATCGCCTTGAGTAAGGTGTGGGTCATCGGCGCGGATATACGGGGGGTTGCTAACAATTAACGGCCACTGGCGCCGCTCAAGGGCACTAAACCAATTGGATTGAATCCACTCAACAGCCAATTTCAGGCGTCGGCCATTGTTTTTTGCTACACCTAGCGCAGCCACACTGTTGTCGACAGCAGTCATCACACATCCCGGCAACTCACTGGCCAAAGCCAAGGCGATAGCACCACTTCCCGTGCCGAGATCTAACACTGACTGCCAATGCTCAGTACGCGCAATAGCACTCGCCCACATGACCAGCAGCTCGGTATCGGGCCGTGGAATGAGCACCGCGGGCGACACGGTCAAGGGCAGCGACCAAAATTCGCGTTCACCTACCAAGTAGGCAATGGGGATACCGCGACCGCGGCGTGCTACCAGCGAGTTGAACTGCTCAATAACGTCGGTAGCTAACACGGCGTCGGAGTGGGCAAATAGCCAGCTGCGCTCGCGCTTTAAAACATGTAAAAGTAATAGTTCGGCCTCGCGATCGGCCAAATTCGCCCCTCGCAACAGCTCGCTAACCCGCACTAGGCCTGCTCGCTCATGGCTGCGAGTTGGTCCGCTTGATGCTCCTGTCGAAGTGGCTGAATAAGTGCATCCAGGTCGCCTTGGATAACTTCATCCAACTTATATAGGGTTAAGTTAATGCGGTGATCAGTGACCCGTCCCTGAGGGAAATTGTAGGTTCGTATGCGATCTGATCGATCGCCAGTGCCGACAAGTGAGCGACGCTCCGCTGCCTGCGCGGCGGCAGCTTGCGATTCAGCGGCATCGAGCAAGCGAGCCTGTAGTAACGACATGGCACGAGCCTTATTTTTGTGCTGAGAGCGCTCATCCTGGCACTCAACTACCAAACCCGTGGGGATATGGGTAATCCGTACCGCCGAGTCGGTGGTATTCACATGCTGACCACCCGCACCGGATGACCGAAACGTGTCTATACGCAGGTCTGCCTTGTTGATGTCGACCTCACCAACTTCGTCGGGTTCGGCCATCACCGCTACCGTACACGCTGAGGTGTGAATACGACCTTGAGACTCAGTCTCAGGTACCCGCTGAACACGGTGAGCGCCGGATTCAAATTTTAAATGCGCGTAAACATCGTCACCCGCTATGCGCGTGATCACCTCTTTGAAGCCACCGTGATCACCGGGACGCTCCGATAGGACCTCCAGACGCCAGTTCCGCTGTTCGGCATAGCGCGTATACATACGCAACAGATCGCCCGAGAAAATAGCCGCCTCATCGCCCCCAGTGCCGGCCCTGATCTCCAGAAACACGTTACTGTCATCTCGGGGGTCGCGCGGCAATAACAAAATTTCCAGCGATGCTTCTAGCTCAGCTGCCTGGTCGGTTCCCGCTGCAATTTCCTCGGCGGCCAACTCTCGCACGTCAGGGTCTTCATCTGTCAACATATCGCGTGCCGCATTGGTGTCGGCAAGCACTGACTGATAGGCCCGATAGGCTTTCACCACATCGTCAAGCTGACTGTACTCGCGGGACAGGTCACGAAACCGGTTTTGATCGGCAATGATTTCCGCATCACCAAGCAATGCGCTTACTTCCTCGTGCCGATCACACAGGCTTTCAAGTTTGGTTTGTATAGAGGTTTTCACTGGAGTGTTGGTTTATCCGAGCCCGTTTGCAGCCCCTCATCAAGCCCCAAGAGCGCCTTGGCCCGACTTACCTGGCTACTGTCACCTTCTTGGGCGAGTTGGCGCAGCCCGGTAGTTGGAGCATGAATGAGTTTATTGGTCAGGTCACGCGCCAGTCGTGGCAGCACCTGCTCGGGAGCCTCACCACGCTCAAGAGCCTTGAGTGCCTTGGCGAGCTCGACCTCTTGAATAGATAGCGCCGATTCTCGATAACGTCGTACCACATCGGCGGAACGCCTTGATTTGAGCTCCAGTTCAAGCGCTGTTATGCCCTCGGCGATGATATCGTCAGCTTTATTTGCCTCGCTGGCACGCAAGCGCATATTTTCTTCCACGACCGTGCGCAAATCGTCAACGCTGTACAAATAAATGTCGGATAAATCTGCAACTTCTGCCTCAATATCTCTGGGCACTGCCAAATCGATCATGAGCACAGGACGGTAGCGACGCTTTTTGAGAGCCCGCTCGACACTACCCTTACCCAAAATGGGCAGCTGACTGCCGGTAGAGCTAATAACAATATCAGCGTCGGCAAGCCGGTCGGGCACGTCGGCCAACATAATAGCCTCGGCACCAAATTGCTCGGCGACCGTTTCGGCGCGAGTTAAGGTACGGTTTGCGATAACCATACTGCCGAGTTGCGCCTCGTTGAGATGGCGCGCCACTAGCTCTATGGTCTCGCCAGCACCGATCAACAGTGCCTTAGCACGTGACAAGTCCGAAAAGATTTGCCCGGCAAGATCCACCGCCGCATAAGCTACCGAGACCGGGTTTTCACCAATAGCGGTATCGGTGCGCACACGCTTAGCGATGCGGAACGCGCCAGGAAAGAGCTTGCCAAATCGCCCACCAATTGCGCCGGCCTCGTCGGCCACTGCAAATGCCGACTTCAACTGGCCAAAAATCTGTGGTTCACCAAGTACCATTGAGTTCAAACCCGACGCTACGCGCACGAGATGCGAAACAGCCTGATGTCCAGCATTTCGATAGACACACTCATTTAGCGCAGCCTTGGAAAGACCGTGAAAACGTTCTATCCAATCAACAAGCGCCTCGCCGGTTGCCGTTGCATTGGCACCAGCCGGCATGACTCCGTAAATTTCGGTCCGATTGCAGGTTGATAAAATAACCGCTTCCTCAAGCGGTGTCTCACCAATAAGGCTACCCAGTGCCGCTGCAATTTTTTCGGCAGCAAAGGCAACGCGTTCGCGCACTTCTAGCGAAGCCGAATCGTGATTTATGCCTACCGCTAAAATATCGTCGAACACAAGCGCACCAACACCAGGGCCGTAAAGCGAATAGTGTACCAAAAACTGTCGCTCTTCACTGCCACCCGCGCGCTGCACCATAAAACGGCATAATTTGCGCATCGGTGAGCTGTTGCGCATCGGTGAGCGTAATACACTCTCCAAGATTCATAAGTCTGCCAAGGCCCACAGGTTTGCCAAGACCCATAGGTTTGCTATTCACAGTGTGTCATCATCGCACCATGAGATCGTTAAACACAATTCACCGCTTCGCCCTCGCTATTATGTTCGCCCTCGCCGCCCTATTAGCCGGGTGCGCTGCCGAGCCTACCCGAGAGCCGCTGCCTTCCACCGCAGCAGTTAGCAACCCAGCAACCGTGTCGGGCGTCAATGATCGTAATCCCTCTGCGTCTCCAGAGCAGGTGGCACCGACAGAAGAAACTGCCGCCTCTCCAGCTGTTGAAATCGCCATTCCCGACAACAGCTTATTACCGCTGTTAACTGCCGAATTTGCCCTGCGGGAGCGACATTATGACTACGCGCTTTCTCTGCTGGCAGAACAAGCACTCGCACTTCACGACATTGAATTGACTCAACGGGCACTCAAGCTTGCGGAGTTTCGCGAACGCAATGACCTCGCACTTGCACTGGCGATGCACTTGGCATCGCTGGACGAGAACGATGCCGCTGCATCCGCAACGGCCATGGGCCTCTTGATACGAGCAGGTCGTCCTCTCGAGGCTTTCGGCTATGCTCGGCAAGCGAAAGCGCGAGGCATCCGCATTAACGCACCGTCGCTGTTGGTAGATTTCGATCGTCTAAGCGCCACCCAAATCGCCAGTTTATCAGCCGGTATTGAGGCGCTTGCTGCGGAGTATCCTTTGGACAATGACCTGGCCATTGCCCTTGCCCTGGTACGCAAACAAAACGGCGACGTAACCGGTAGCCTTGCGGCACTGGACAGCTTACTTGATCGAGAGAGTGATGAAGAACGCGGACTGGTGTTGTGGACACAGATCAAAGCCGAACGCGACGATAGCAATGCATTTAAACGACTGATACGCGCGCTCGAGCAGCAACCAGAGGCCGAGTCATTGCGCCTGCAATACGCACGCATTCTCGCGAGTCAATCAAAGTTTGCTGCAGCGCGTGAGCAATTTGAGCTACTTTTGCAGCAGTCACCGCGCAACGGTGACTACCTGTTCTCCCTGGCGCTCATTGAAATCGAAGCCCAAGAGCCAACGGCCGCCATCCGCAACTTGCAAGATTTGATTGCCCTTGGGCAGCGACTCGATGAAGCCCACTATTACCTCGGTCGTATAGCCGAAGAGCAATTACAGATTGACGAGGCCATACGGGCCTATCAGCAGGTCGGGCCCTCTCGGGAGTTTGTCGATGCCAAACGACGGCTGGGGCATCTGTTACTCGACGACGGCGATCCGTCGCGAGTGGAGGCGGCCTTTGAAGAGGCTAGAGCTGCCAACCCAGGCCAAGCCGAACAATTGTTTATGTTGCAGGCCAATCTCTTTGAAGAACGCGACCTCATAGACAGGGCTTTGGCCACCTACGATCAGGCGCTCAGCATTTTCACCGACTCGCTCGCTTTACAATACGCGCGCGCCATGACGCATGAACAACGGGGTGATATTGCTAAGGCCGAGCAGGATTTGCGCGCCATTATTGCGCGCGATCCCAACAATGCCACGACGCTCAATGCGCTGGGATATACCCTAACAGTGCACACTACCCGCTATCAGGAAGCGGCGGAGCTTATCGAAAAGGCGAATGAAATTACCCCGGGCGAAGCCGCGATTCTAGATAGTCTGGGATGGGTCTATTTCAAACTGCAGCGTTATAACGATGCAGAAGCCTATTTGCGGCAGGCGTATAGGCTGTTACCCGACCCCGAGGTAGCAGCACATCTGGGAGAAACTTTGTGGGTCATGGGACGCACCGAAGACGCTCTCGCCATTTGGCGCGATGCGCTAACGCGAACACCCAACAATTCCCATGTCACCCAGACCATGGGCCGTTTAGGTGTTATTACACCCGAAAGCACCACGCAAGAATGACCGTGGGGATGATGGACGACACCCCGAGGGTGGTTATTCAACTTAGCACTCCCCTGCCAACCGCTATCCGCACCCTGGCTACGACCGCAAGCGCTATGGCTGCAACGGGCCTGCGGTATTGGCGACTGGGGTCCTATGGCTTCGCCTTGTTAATGGCGTTATCGGGTTGCGTTACAACACATAAAGCGCCGCCAGAGCAAGCCGCGCCGCCTGCAGCCGAGCTCGTACCCGTCAACGCCGCTTGGCGAATGCAAGCTAAAGCTGCTGTAACCACCGCCAATGGTGTAGAAACCGTTAGCGTCTCCTGGCATCGAGCCAGCAGCTCCCGGGACACATTGGTAATTTCAGGACCTCTGGGATTGGGTGCACGCACGTTGATTCGAGAGGGTAGCGAGTTGTGGTGGCTTGAAAGAGGACGACGCGTGCCCGTGGGTGACCTTGTGCTCGACAGGCAACACCTCGCGCTAATTGCCTCGCTCCCTTTACCGCAACTGGCACCTCACCTTATCGGCCATGGACTTACTCACAGCCGCTACGAGATTTGGCATTTTAATGTCATGAGTTGGCAATCCTTGTCGGGTTATAAAGTACCCCGTAAGTTACACGTCAAAAGCCCAGAGTTGTCTCTCGATATGGTTATTTTATCGCTAGAGGTGGAGTCCGCTTCGTGACTGCACCCACCCGCATCAGCCAGCTTTCTCCCGCTAAGCTGAATTTGTTTTTGCATGTGACTGGGCAGCGAGACGATGGCTATCACACCCTACAAACTGTCTTTCAGCTGCTCGACTGGGGGGATGATATGCGCTTTGAGCGCTCTGACGGCGAGGGCGTTGAATTAGCCACCCCCATGCCCACCATCGCGCCCAAGGACAATCTGATTCTCCGCGCAGCCAAGCTACTCACCGATGCATCGCCCCCAGGCCAGTACGGCGCATCGATATCCATCACCAAACGAATCCCGCAGGGAGGAGGTTTGGGTGGCGGTAGCTCCAACGCAGCCACCACACTGCTTGCACTGAACCAACTGTGGAATTTGGGCCATTCAACGCAAATGCTCGCTCAGATGGGTTTGGCGCTTGGCGCCGATGTACCCGTATTTATACATGGTCAAAGCGCATGGGCTGAGGGCATTGGCGAGCTATTGACGCCGCTGGAACTCCCCGAGCGCTGGTATGTCATTTTGTTACCCGACTGTCATGTGAGTACTGCCAAAATCTTTTCATCTGCACAATTGACACGGGACACATCGCCCATCACAATGTCGGCCTTTTTCGCGGGGGCAGTTTGTAACGACTTGCAACAAGTGGTCGAAACTCACTACCCGGCGGTACGCAAAGCGCTCGATTTGCTCGACCAATTTGCGCCCGCCATGATGACCGGTAGCGGTGCCTGTGTGTTTGCTGCGGTCGATGACCAAGCGTCGGCGCAAGTGATAGCACGTGAAACACAAGCGCACTTTACGACCATCATCGCCCAAGGCATTAATCACAGGCCAACGGCTCTCGCGGTTTAGCAAATAAGTTTCTTTTGGGGTGTCGCCAAGTGGCAAGGCAGCGGGTTTTGATCCCGCCATTCGCAGGTTCGAATCCTGCCACCCCAGCCATTTTCTAACAGGCGAGGCGCAGCATGTCATCTAAGATGATGGTGTTTACAGGCAACGCGAATACCGCGCTCGCGCGACGCGTAGCGGATCGCTTATACCTCGACCTGGGCGATGCGCGCGTGAGCAAATTCTCCGACGGTGAAATCACTGTTGAGCTCAACGAGAACGTGCGTGGTAAAGACGTCTTTGTGCTGCAGAGCACTTGTCAGCCCACCAATGACAATTTAATGGAACTGCTGCTGATGATCGACGCCTTGCGGCGAGCATCGGCTTCACGCATTACGGCTGTGGTCCCTTACTTTGGTTATGCCCGACAAGATCGCCGGGTTCGCTCAGCGCGAGTCCCTATTTCGGCTAAAGTTGTTGCAGACATGATGGTCTCCGTGGGTGTCGACCGCGTCTTAACCGTTGACCTTCATGCGGAGCAAATTCAAGGATTCTTTACCTGCCCAGTAGACAATGTGTATGCGTCTAGCATATTGAACAACGATATTGCCGCTTGTAACTACGATAATCTTATTGTGGTTTCGCCCGATATCGGAGGTGTAGTCAGGGCAAGGGCAATCGCCAAACAACTGGATGACGCCGAGTTGGCCATTATCGATAAACGCCGTCCAAAAGCCAACGAAGCGCAGGTGATGAACCTGATTGGTGATGTTGATGGCCGCACCTGTATTTTGGTGGACGACATGGTGGACACGGCAGGCACACTGTGTGCGGCTGCCGGGGCATTAAAAGAACGTGGCGCCACTAAAGTAGTGGCTTACTGTACCCACGCGGTACTTTCCGGCAAAGCGCTGGATAATATTCGCAACTCGCAACTCGACGAGTTGGTGGTTACCGACACAATCCCGCTATCGGCAGAGGCTGCGAGCATCAGTAAAATTCGCCAACTCACCATGGCTGATTTGCTCGCCGAGTCAATTCGTCGGGTAAGTAACGAAGAATCTATTAGCGCGCTGTTTGACGATTAGTTAGACAGCGTAAATCAACCCACCACCGAGCCGGTCGCAAGCAAAGTGGTGTTAACTAAGGAGCCAGACCATGTCTGAATCTTTTGAGATCCAAGCCGAGGTTCGGGTCGACGAGGGGAAAGGTGCGAGCCGCCGCCTACGTCGACTTGAAGGAAAAACACCTGCCATTATTTACGGTGGCAATCAGGAGGCCCAGAGCATTAGCTTAATCCGTAAGGATTTGGAAAAAATGCTCGAGGTAGAGGCGTTCTATACTGCATTGATTGACGTCAAAGTAGACGGAACTACGCAAACCGCCATCCTGAAAGATATCCAGCGTCACCCTGCTAAGGGCTTTCCCATGCATGTTGACTTCTTGCGCGTAGAAGCCGACAAAGTGATTAAGGTACACGTACCGCTGCACTTTCTTAACGAAGACAAGTGCCAAGGCGTTAAAATTGGTGGCGGCATGATCCAGCACCAGGCTACTGATATAGAAGTGCAATGTCTGCCAAAAGACATTCCCGAGTACATCGAAGTCGACATGACGAATGTTGACGTGGGAGATATCGTTCACATCTCTGACATCGCGTTACCAGCAGGTGTTGTATCAACGGCATTGGCACTGGGTGAAGACCACGATCTAGCCATTGCTGCTGTTATCGCAACGCGTGGCAGCAAGTCTGCTGACACTGGCGGCGATGACGCCGATGCAGCAGCTGGCGAAGGCGACAGCGACTAAGCCATGGCCATAGCTAAGATCCGACTTGTTGTCGGGCTTGGCAACCCTGGCTCGGAGTACGAAGGCACCCGACACAACGCGGGTGCCTTTTTTGTGCACGAGCTAGCTAGGCAAGCTGGACAACCACTCTCTGCGGAAAGTAAGTTTTTTGGATACACGGCACGGGTGACCTTTGCGGGCAGCGACTTACGCCTACTTGTACCCAGCACTTTCATGAATCGTAGCGGCAAGTCAGTGGCGGCTATGGCCAACTTTTACCGTATCACCCCTGAAGAAATTCTCATCGCGCATGATGAGTTGGATATTCCGCCCGGGCAGGCTCGGTTTAAGCAAGGCGGCGGTCATGGGGGTCACAATGGGCTACGGGACATTGTGCCTGCGCTGGGTGGCAGCAATAATTTTCATCGCCTTCGCGTGGGTATTGGTCATCCCGGGCATGCGAATAAAGTATCGGGCTATGTACTGGCAAAGCCCAGCAAGCAAGACCGCCAAGCTATTGATGCCATTATCGACGAAGCCTTGCGCGCGCTACCCGTTTTGCTGGCGGGCGATGCCGTAAAAGCAATGACCCAGCTGCATTCGGTCGATACATCAACACCAAACAGTTTTTAACGAGGATTTTTTATGGGTATTCGCTGTGGCATTGTTGGACTTCCCAACGTGGGCAAGTCGACCCTTTTCAATGCGCTGACGCAAGCGGGCATCGACGCAGAAAACTTTCCTTTCTGCACCATTGAACCCAATGCAGGCGTTGTTCCGGTACCCGACCCTCGCCAAGAAAAAATTGCCGCCATCGTAAAGCCCGAACGTGAAATTGCCGCGACCATGGAATTTGTCGATATTGCCGGACTGGTTGCTGGTGCATCCAAGGGTGAAGGTTTGGGCAACCAATTCTTAGCTAATATTCGCGAAACCGATGCTATCGCACATGTTGTGCGATGTTTTGAAGATCCCAATGTCATACATGTGGCGAACACCGTAGACCCACTGGCCGATATTGAAACCATCAACACCGAACTCGCGCTAGCAGACCTCGAATCCTGTGAAAAGCAGCTCAGTAAAGTGGTGCGAACCGCCAAGAGCGGCGATAAAGAAGCGGTAGCTATGAAGGCTCTGCTGGAAAATAAATTACTGCCACAGCTTAATGAGGCGTTGCCGGTACGCGCGCTTGACTTAGACGACAATGAAAAAGCGCTGGTCAAAACCTTGCACCTCTTGACTACCAAACCCACGATGTACATTGCCAACGTGGCCGAAGATGGCTTTGACAACAACCCACATCTCGATGCAGTTAAGCAACTAGCTGCATCGGAAGGGTCAGAAGTCGTCAGAATCTGCAACAAGCTGGAGTCAGAAATTGTCGAGCTAGAGGACGATGAGAAGACGGAATTTCTTGCGGAGATGGGCATGGTAGAACCCGGGCTGAATCGCGTGATCAGGGCGGGCTACAAATTATTGAATCTGCAAACTTATTTCACCGCCGGGGTTAAAGAAGTACGTGCGTGGACAGTGAAAGTAGGCGCCACCGCACCCGAGGCCGCAGGCGTTATTCACACCGACTTCCAGAAAGGCTTTATCCGTGCTGAGGTCGTGGGATATGACGACTTTATTGCCCATAACGGAGAACAAGGGGCAAAGGATGCGGGGCGCTGGCGATTAGAAGGCAAAGAATATGTCGTTAAGGATGGCGATATCATCCATTTTCGCTTCAACGTCTAGACTGTAGCGCCTAAGCAAAGCGATTAGCTGTCACCTGTCACGCTCAGGCTCACTCTCATTGAGCAACCTCATCGTACCGAGCTACTGCCGCTAAGCACATTTCAATCAACATAGGCGCGAGTTCTTGCGCTTCGCTGGACTCCGATCGGGTATGAACCCATCCTAAGTAAGTAAAACTTCGCGCAAGTAAAAACAACGGCAAGTTATCGAGATCTTCCTGAGATAAATGGCGAACCTCTTGGTAAGCATTGAGCAAGGCTGTCTTGGCTAAGTCATAATTTCTATCGTCCTGTATGAAATACAGTGCCGTCGCAATATCAAACAGGTACCAACCAAATCCAGCGTCATCAAAATCAATCAGCCGCACTTCCCCGTCGGCAATCAGGATATTTTCGGGCACCAAGTCTGCATGAATCATGCCGAAGTGAGCGGACGTTTTAGGCAATTGAGCAAGCTTTTCGGCAACAGCCTCTCGTGCGCTAACAATACGCTGACGCTGTGCAGGAGAGAGCGATGCCAGCTCCCAAAAGCGGCCCCAAAACGGCTCCTCGCCCACAAGACCGGCGGCATCCCATGCGTGCCGCGTAAATCCCGTCGGCGTAGTCCAGGTGCTGCTGTGAATATGTAACTGCGCCATTGTCTTTCCAATGACAGAGTAAATATTTGAAATTTCTTCGCCGTCTTCACCCAGCCCCTCTTCCACCGAGCCTAACTGCTCACCGTCAATCCAATGCAGGATATCCACCTGTCTTGGCGCATCGAGACTCGCATGAGAAGTCTTGACGACAACACTACCGTTCAGTGATGGAAGAAAGGTTGGGACATTTATCCCGGCCTCTTGCAACGCTTTCATCCAGACAAATTCAGCATTGAGAGCGGCGTCCGAATGATAGCCCGCGCGATGAACGCGGAGAGCGAATAACGTGTCGTCTTCTGTTTGTAATTTGTAAACGGCATTTTCTCGCTGCTTGATAAGACTTATAGACTTGGCATGAAGTCCCCAAGCATTGGTGGCCTGAAAAGCAAGCGCTTGCAAGCTCGCTGAGATTTCATTGACCCCGGAATAGGCATCTTCACTGCTCATTGGATACCGCCATTGCTTTGAACTTCAGCGAGGACCTCGTCCAACGTTTCAAGCAGTTGATCTGCGTTGCTTTTGGAAAATATGACAGGTGGTCGTATCTTTAAAATGTTATCAAAGCGGCCGATCTTGCTAATCAAAATTCTACGGTCCTTCATCTTATTGACCACCAGTCGGGCCGCCTCGGTCGCGGGCTGCTTGCTACGCCTGTCGCACACGAGCTCAACACCAATAAATAAACCCGGGCCCCGCACGTCACCCAAAATAGCATGCCGCTGTTGTAACGCACCCAGGCCGCTGCGCAAGTATGCGCCCACTTCCTCCGCGTTTTTAACAAGCTGCTCTTCGTGTATAACATCAAGAACAGCTTGCGCCACTGCACAAGACACCGGATTGCCGCCAAAGGTATTGAAGTACATGACGTCCTCGCGGAAATCGTTGACTAGGTCGGTCGCAGTGACAACCCCCGCAATTGGGTGTCCATTTCCCATCGGCTTGCCCAGTGTCACAATGTCGGGTATCACTCCGGCGTACTCGTATCCCCACATGCGCCCCGAGCGGCCAAAACCAGACTGCACCTCGTCAAAGATCACAAGACCGCCCTGCGCCCGCACTCGATCTACCACGCCCTGCAAGTAGCCGGGTGGCGGCGTCGGCACACCCTCATTAGCAAAAATCGGGCACAGCAACACAGCGGCCACACCTAATCCTTGTGCCTCAAACTCAGCGATCGCACGATCTACCCCTTCAAGATAGCGGTCACACAGATTGCTAGCATCCCATTGATCGGGCAAACGATAGGTATCAGGAAAGGGGACTGACTTTACATGCGGCCCTCTGGGCTTGCCGCCGTTGAACAACGTAGCGAGTTCATCAACGGCCGC
>Ga0181558_10000062_pt1 | contig 83745 bp, 57 predicted proteins | sample 011ome_22_FD_133754 | JGI IMG/M metagenome (GOLD analysis project Ga0181558, IMG submission 133754) | Coastal salt marsh microbial communities from the Groves Creek Marsh, Skidaway Island, Georgia - 011507BT metaG (megahit assembly) | ecosystem: Environmental > Aquatic > Marine > Intertidal... | reverse complement strand
GTTAGGGGGGCATGCAGAGTCGGACCAACGGCGTGTGTGGTCGCAGTAAACGGGACGGCGGCATTGGGCGACGCGCGCGTGCATGCACGGTGCGTCGGTGAGGGACGCCGTCGTCGTCTTCACCGTCGTCGGGAGACCCGCGACCGCCGCGCGTGGTGTGAATTCGTCGCGTTGTCGTCGTGCGTCGTCGTGCGTGACGCGGGTGGTGCGCGCGCAAAAAAGGCGGCGACGTGGAGAGGACAGGATTGTGCTCCAGCGCGCGAGGGCGTCGGCGGCGGCGTTGGCGCGTGTCGGCGCGTCGACGGCGACGTCCGCGACGTTAGTGAAGGGCGTGGGGTTGAGGCTGTCGTCGTTGTGCGTGCGCATGCGACGAGGCGCGGACGCGGTGGGGTGTTCGGGGAGCGGAGAGAAGCGCGCGAGGGTGGCGGCGGCGCGCGCGGCGGCGGCGGCGCGCGCGGGGGCGGGAATGCGATTCGTGGCGGCGCGCGCGGGGGCGAGCGATGATGCGGTGGAGAAGAAGATGACGATTGTGGATGTGAAATGTACCGCGAGTGAGCAAGCGGTGTTTGATACGTTGTTAGAGGTTGTGGAGCACTTCAAGTTGAATGTCACGTTGCGCGTCGCGGGCGGTTGGGTGCGGGACAAACTCATCGGACGAGAGAGCGACGATATAGACATTGCGCTAGACACCATGCTCGGGAAGGAATTTGCGGATAAGGTGAACGAGTACTTGACCTCACAAGGCGTTGAAACTAAGGGCATAGGTGTGATTCAGAGTAATCCTGAGCAAAGCAAACACTTGGAGACGGCGACGATGCGCGTGCGAGACGTGTGGCTGGATTTGGTGAATTTGCGCTCGGAGAGCTACGCGGAGGACAGCCGTATTCCGGAGATGGAATTTGGTACCGCCAAGGATGACGCTTTTCGACGTGATTTGACCATCAACGCGCTGTTTTATAACATTAATGAGCGCAAAGTTGAAGACTTCACCGAGAGCGGCGTGAAAGACTTGGAGCGCGGAGTGGTGCGTACGCCTTTGCCGCCGCGCACGACTTTTCTCGATGATCCGTTGCGTATTTTACGCGCCATTCGTTTTGCTGCACGATTCGGTTTCGCCGTGCAGGACGACATCAAACACGCCGCGAGCGATGTAGAGGTTCAAGAGGCGTTGCGTCACAAAGTTAGCCGTGAACGTTTCGGCAAGGAGGTTTTGGGCATGATGAAAGGGCGCTCACCCGCGGACGCCGTGTCGCTCATGACAGCGTTTAAAATTACGCCAATAGTTTTATTTGTGCCCACACAATCTGTCGTGGATGCCATTACCGAGAATGCCGATCGACTTTCGACGTACTTGATGCGTTGCGCCGAGCGCGCCGTCGACGACATCCCGTCAAGCTCGACGTGGTTGGACGACGAAAATAAGGTGTGGCTATACCTCGCCGCATGGCTGGCTCCTTATCGTGCACTCGAGTCCGAAGGTAAGAAAGGCAAGAAAGTTCCCGCGGTCGGGGATATGATTAGCAATGCCTTAAAGTTGAGATCAAAAGATGCGGAAACCGCGGCGCACGTGCACGAGTCCATGAAAATCGCCAAGGATGTGTTGTTGGCGAACGCTGATGGATTTTCCCGCCTTGATGCGGGCTTAGCGCTGCGTAAGATGGGTCCAACATGGCGTTTAGCGTGCTTACTCCAAAGCCTAGTTGACCAAGTTCCAGGTATGAACGACGAACGCATCCCAGAGTGGGGTGCCGCGTACGCCATGGACCCGACATCCGTCGACGCCGACGTCGCTCGTCGCGTCGAAGGCGGCATCGAGGCGGCGGTGCGTACGTTTGAAACCATAGAACGTCGCGTCACGGAGCAAGCATTGAATGAATGTTGGGATTTGAAGCCACCAGTCACGGGACAAGACGTCATGGCCGCGCTGAACATCACCAAAGGCGGACCTCAGCTCAAAGCGTGGATTGATAAATCGATCGAATGGGTGCTCGAAAACCCATGCATGACGACGGAGGAGTGCGTGCAGAGAATCAAGGCGGAGAGTTGAGCGCACGCGTTGATATATAGTTCGCAGTGCGTCTACGCTTTATATCATGTAGTAACAAAACCAGCGACGTGGTGGAGTAAATGACTGTACACCTATAGTGATTACAACAAACAACAATTTCTTTCGGCTATGACGTAGTACATTTTCGTTTTTTACAACACGATGTCGTGTTCACCACCAAGGCTCGTCGAACGCGACGGCGCGCACGACGACGTGAGCCTCGGCGGGAACGACTGGTTTGCCGGGCGGTTTGCACATCACAAACACCCGACCTGAGGCGCGACTAAACTTTTCGCGTAACAAAGAAAGTGCTTTGACACTAATCAATGCTGATGCTAAACCTACGGCAGCAGCGGGTGCGGACACAGATGTGACGTACCCGACGCTTTCACCTGAAATTTCTGCAAGCGCGACGTCGTCTCGTCGCCTCGCGCCAGATTTTTTTCCAGTCCACGCCGCGTTTTGAGCAGCTGTGGGAACATATAACTCAGAACCCAACGATGGCTGTCCTGACCACGGACATCGGAGCGTGACACGCACCATTGCATGTTGAGTAGCGAGTGACTCGGCTTTAGACAACGCGTCTTGTGTCCGAATGACTCGCCCGACGGTGATACTTCTACCGCATGCTTCTAACTCACGCAGACCCTGAGGTACTTTTCCGATTGGTGTCTTCGCCATGAGTGCTTTGATTTCATCAAACAGTTCTTGCCTTTGCGCAACGCCGGCAGGGGTATCGAGATAATCATCAGGAAACACGGGCTTGCCAAATCGTTGCGCGCACCACGACCACTCCTTCAAACCCGCCGCTCTCGCACCAACGTTCGACATACCCAGTAACAGCGGTATTGCCCACGACTTTGGAACGATGACGGTGTATCCCTCAGACGCGTTTACGCCCCGGTTGATTAAGAGGCCGGAATAATTTTTCAATCCAATAGCTTTGGCTGGTTCCCACGGACGCTCCAACATTGCGTTGCGTGACGCGCGGCAGCTCACGTTGAACTCAGCTTGCGTTGGAGCTGTCTCGCTCGGTTCATCGTCGATGTGTTCAGGTGCTTGGTCAATATTGAGCGTCGCTGCACGTGGATCGTGCGACACAAAGTGACGAACACCGCGGACGACATGTCTCTCACTCAAGAAATCAAGCCTCGGTACGAGCTTTTGCACAACCTCGAACGATTTGTGACCAATAATCTCAAGACGTGCAAATGCGTCGCTTGTTTCAACGGTGACTGCAGATCCACCACGTTTGACTTTACGAGCCACCTGTCGCGCTACAGCAGCGCGAATCGCTTGCAAAGCTTTTTCACTCGCGGCGGGATGCACCCATACGTGCGCCTCTGAGTCGTTTGAATCTTTCGCGCGTGGCATGTAATACGCCATCACAGGCGCGATCGTACGCTTGTTTTTGAACGTCTCGATGTGCATCGCGCATGCACGATGCGCTGCACGGAACATCTTGTTATTCAAGCACTTCTTCTCCACGGCGAGTTCAACCAATGCCCGGCGCACCACAGCGCCGTCGCCTTTTAAGACTATACACGAATAATACGAAGAATCATGCACCAATGCGCTTTGAGCGATTGATTTAATAATAAATCGCCACCCTCGTCCGCGACCAGGACGAATGCTCGGTAGAATCCATCCCCATTTACTATGTTTGCGCGTTGTAAATCTGCAGTTGAAAAAACGTATGCTTGCGTTAGTCAATGCACGAACGCACTACATCGCGCCCGTCTCACTGTGTGTTGCCTCAGTCGATGTACCAAACGGTATCTATTTACGCTTGTCTCCAACGGCCGCCGAAACGTCCTCGGATTGGCTGGGTGCGTGATTTCGTCTTCACCGGCAACAGCTCATTCTCTTAGCGCTCTCACGCGACAAAACATAACCACACTCACCTCTTCGCATGCCAAGTATGCGTGCGTAACACCTTAAATGTAACACCATCAAGCACGCGCTTCGTTTCCGCGTTCAATCGCCCGCGTCGCCTGAGCGCCTCTCGACACAACCGGAATCCGCCGCCGTCGCCGCCGCCGTCGCCTCGCCTCCGCTTCAAGTTAGGTCGTCTTCGCGACAAGTACGGGGCATGAGACGTCGCTCGCCGTCGCAAATGCCTCGGTAGCGTACTCACACCCAATACTTTCCCATTCCCTCGTCCTTCAATCGCCGTCGTCGTCGCATAAAGCTCAGCCGCGCGCGCGCTCGCAAAATCCCACACTTTTATGAATCGCGCCGCGCCATCCTCGCGCGACGTCCAATCGCCCCGCGTCGTCGCCAAGACGACGTCAACATTTGACGTCGACTTGTGTGGCGTCGACATCGCGCGCACGCGATCGCCGCACTCGCCCGCGAGGCGCGCAGTGCGACTCGTGCACCGAGCCGTCGCCTGAGGTTCTAGGTCTCGATCATCACCACATCAGTCGCGTTCGACGCCACACGGCGACGCGCACGGCACGACCGACGCGAACGACGCGCGCAAGAACACGCCAACGAATCGTATCCATCGATTGAGTCCGTCGCACGACGACGTTCGGGGGTATACGTAGGACATCTGTGCTCGTTTGCGCTGCGCAGGAGCGCGCCATCATCGACATCGGTGCCACCGACGGCGGACTTTGTGTCGACGTAATCGCGCGCTATGAGCGAGGTGGAGGCTAACGCCGCGGCTGCGGCGGTGGCGAATGTTGAAATTGATCCGGTGAAGGCGGCGAAGAAGGCGGCCAAGGCGGCGGAGAAGGAAGCGAAGAAGGCCAAGGCTGAAGCCAAAGCCGCGGCTAGGGCGGCGGAGGAAGCAGCCAAGGCGACGCAAGGCGACCAAGGGAAAAAGGCAAAGAAGAAGGCTGCGAGTGGACCAGCTGAGGAGGATATTAAGGCTTTGGAAAGTGCTTTGGCGACGAAGAGCGGTGATAAAAAGGATTTGGTGAATACACCCATGGCAAAGTCTTATAACCCGGTGGCGGTTGAAGCGGGCTGGTACGACTGGTGGGAGAAGGAAGGTATGTTTACTCCGAAAATGGGCACTGATAAGCCAAAATTCGTCATTGTGATTCCTCCTCCGAACGTTACTGGGGCGTTGCACATTGGACACGCGCTGACGAACGCTATTCAAGACACCATTGTGCGTTGGCGTCGCATGAGTGGATACGAAGCACTTTGGGTGCCAGGGACGGACCACGCGGGTATCGCCACGCAAACTGTGGTTGAGAAGAAATTGCAACGCGAAGAAGGTATTACTCGACATGATTTGGGGCGTGAGAAGTTTCTTGAGCGTGTCTTTGAGTGGAAAGAAGTGTATGGTGGTAAAATTACAAACCAACTTCGCCGCATCGGTTCGTCCATGGACTGGACGCGTGAGGCGTTTACGATGGATGAAAAATTGAGCAAGGCTGTCAAAGAGGCGTTCGTGCGCATGTTCAACGAGGGTCTGATTTATCGTGATAACCGTTTGGTGAACTGGAGCTGCCAGTTGAAGACGGCCATCAGTGACATCGAGGTTGACCACATTGACCTTGAAGGTCCGACGATGTTGTCCGTTCCGGGACACTTGAAAAAGGTTGAATTTGGCGTCATCACCTCATTTGCGTATCCTTTCGAAGATGGCTCTGGCGAAGTCGTCGTAGCAACCACTCGTATTGAGACTATGCTTGGCGACACCGCAGTGGCGGTGCACCCCGAAGATGAAAGGTACAAGCACCTCCACGGCAAGTTTGTCATTCACCCTTTCAACGGCAGACGCATCCCTATTATCACGGACGCCGAACTCGTTGACATGGAGTTTGGTACTGGTTGCGTGAAGATCACCCCAGCGCACGATCCGAATGATTTTACGACTGGTAAACGCCACAATCTCGAGTTCATCAACGTCTTCACTGAAGATGGTTTGGTGAACGAACAAGGCGGCGAGCAGTTCACTGGCATGAAGCGCTTTGAATGCCGCGTTGCGATTAGCGAAGCACTTGACAAGCTCGGATTGTTCCGCGGCAAGGCGAGCAACCCGATGCGATTGGGTTTATGCAGCCGCAGCAAGGATGTGATCGAGCCTATGCTTAAGCCCCAATGGTGGGTCAACTGCCAAGATATGGCCAAAGAAGCGTGCGATGCTGCCCGCGATGGACGCCTCGAAATTCTTCCACAATTTATGGAGCCTACCTGGTTCCGTTGGTTGGAGAACATTCGCGATTGGTGTATCTCCAGACAACTCTGGTGGGGTCACCGCATTCCGGCGTTCTACGTTCGATTCACCGGCGAAGGTGATGATGAAAGCGGTATGCCGGGTGGGAGCTCTGAAAAGATGGACCGCTGGGTCATCGGCCGCGATGCCGATGAGGCGCAAGCTGCGGCTCAAGCCAAGTTCCCTGGTAAAAACTTTGTCTTGGAACAAGATGAGGATGTCCTTGATACTTGGTTCTCGTCCGGTTTGTTCCCATTCTCCGTGTTTGGCTGGCCCGATGAGACGCCTGACTTGGCCGAATTCTACCCGACGTCTCTCCTCGAAACCGGTCACGATATCTTATTCTTTTGGGTTGCTCGCATGGTGATGATGGGTATGAAACTCACTGGCAAGGTTCCGTTTAAGCAAGTCTACCTTCACGCCATGGTTCGGGATGCTCATGGTCGGAAGATGTCCAAGTCTCTTGGTAACGTCATCGATCCTCTCCACGTTATTGAAGGCATCGACCTCACCAAACTTCACGAAACGCTCATTGGTGGTAACCTCGAAGAAAAGGAAATCAAGAAGGCGCAGCAAGCGCAAAAGACTGATTTTCCTGAAGGAATTCCTGAGTGTGGTACCGATGCGATGCGTTTTGCTCTCGTTGCTTACACGGCTCAAGGTCGCGACATCAACCTCGACGTTCTCCGTGTCGTTGCATACCGACACTGGTGCAATAAGTTATGGAACGCTACTAAATTTGCGATGATGAATTTGGGCGATGACTACGTGCCGCCAACAGATATCAACAATTCGTTTGATTTACAAAGTATTCCGCATGCTTCTAAGTGGATTCTTAGCCGCTTGAACAATGTGTGCGAGACAACGAACGTCGCTATGGAAGCGTATGACTTCTGCACGGCCACGAGCGCGGTTTATGCGTTCTGGCAGTACGATCTTTGCGATAATTTCATTGAAATTATCAAGCCAGTCATGTCTGGTAACGATGAAGTCGCAAAGAAGCAAACGAAGGATGCGCTTTGGATTTGCCTTGACGCTGGCTTGAGACTGCTCCATCCGTTCATGCCCTTCGTTACGGAAGAACTCTGGCAAAGACTCCCGCGTCAGACCACAGCCGACTCTCCGTGTAGTATTATGATTGCTGAGTATCCAATCGCCGTTGATTCATGGAAGGACGAACTTGTTGAGGCGCAGATGCAAATCAACATTGACGCCATCAAGGCGCTTCGCTCCATGAAAGCTGACTACAATGTCGCTAAGATGAAGCCGGAAGCGTTCTATTCTTCGAAGTCAGACGAGTGTACTGAAGCTATGAGCGTGAACAAGGAAGGGTTGATGGTTTTGGCTGGTCTTAGCGATATCAAACAGCTTGCTGATGGCGAATCTGCACCGGCTGGATGTGCTGTGAACGTTGTAAGCGAGGCACTTACAGTTTACATTCTCCTCAAGGGCGTTGTGGACGCGGCAACGGAGATTGCAAAACTTGATAAGAAACTTGAGCAACTTGAACAGCAGTATGAGATGCTCAAATCAAAGATGGAAGATTCTGGCTACGAAGAAAAGGTTCCCGAAAAGGTTCGCATCCTTGACGCAGAAAAGCTCAGCAAGCAAGCGGAAGAGATAGACTCCATCAAGAAAGCTCGCGCGGACTTTGCATCGTTGCTGTAACTCACCACTAAGCACATCTTTAGAATACAGTATTGTGAATTCAATATAAATACAACACTAAAACAGCGTATCTACAGTCTTCCCAAGGTCTCCTCACGAGATTGAGGCGACGAAACGCTCTTTTGTGAGTTTAGAGAACGCCTTCGTGGACGCAATGGGATATCGAAACTATCCATACCAGTGGACGATAGCTTCGGATTTATGAAAACTTTGGTGCCGCTGGTGACTTTTTGTGTGGGACTTGTACCTATGCCAGTTGGGGACTCACTATTCGCCACACCAAATGATGTCGCCATCGATGAATTGGCTCGCTTGATGTCTTCAAGCTTTTTGCGCAACTCCTCTCTCTCGCGTGCTTTCTGCAGATGCTCTATCCTATCTTCTTCCGCTTTTGAGTCGCGTGCCAGTTTTTCTCGCTGCATCTTTTGCAACTCTTGCGTACGGCGTGCGGCTTCTTCTCGCATGCGCGCCTCAGCTTCACTCGCCTCTTTCTTTGCACGTTGTACAAACTCAGCCGTCGCCGCAGCTTCCTTCTGCTGCTGTGCCGTCTGGGCGGCTTGTTGACCAGCGCGATATGCGTCATATCCGGAACGCGCTGATTGATTCGACGACGTTGGTGTAGTTGGCGTACCACCTCGCGACCAGCTACGTGTCACCGACGGTTGGTCCCGAGTAAAAGACTTCATAGGTTTCCCCATGTTTTCCCAAACCTTTCGACAAGCTTGTAAAAGTTTGAATGTCTCCTCGCATCGTGCGAGGTCATTTAAATTACCTCCACGTGCTGCCGAACGGTCTGGATGGAACTTTAGAAGTGCCTTTTTGTACGACGTTTCAATATTTTTCCCGTCTTCGTGCGTCTTGAGACGCAATAATAATCCAGCCAAGTCCCCAAACTCGGCGATATTATATAACCCTTCAGCCTTAAGCTCTTGCTGAGCAGTGATGCGTAAGTTGTTTAAATCATCCGCTTCCTTCGCCTTAACTTCGCTTTCTTTTCTGAAAGCCTCAGTGGCGTTGTTCATGCGGCGCACCTTTTTCAGCGCCGCCTTTTTCTTGCGCGCAATTTCAGCTTGCTTTTCCAACTCAACGCGTCTTTTTTCCCATTCAATTTTATCCGCCTCTGCACGTGCGCGAGCAATTTCATCTTCAGTTTCTTTCCCTTCAATCTCGGCTTCAAGGACTTGATCAGCGACGAATTGAAGCTTGTCTTTCGTGTCTGCGGAATCGCTCTCTTCATCTTCCGCCGCTGAAGAGTCAGATTCATCAACTGTCGACGGTTCGTGCGGCTCCGTCGACTTGACGTCTACCGGGATCGATTGTTTCGTCTGTTGGCGCTCTTCCAAACTCTCAAAAGTCGCAGGTGCGACGAATGTTGTCGTCTCTCTGGCGACGCCAACCGCCTCGCTCTCCGCCTGATCCTCCTCAAACGCGTCTTCCATCATTTCATCCACCTGAACGAACGAACTCTCCGCTTCGTTATCATCCATAAACGTCCTACCACTATTCGTCTCAATCTCCATCGCCTCTACCGCGGCGCTCGCCGTCCTTGTCGTCGTCGAGCTCGCCGTCGGTTTCGCCTTCGCGACGACGGGCGCGCGCTCGCTCCTCCCCAACGCCTCCGTCGTTTTCTCCGACCACGCGTGCGTCAAGAGCGTATACTGCCGCCCAAGCACCGCACCGAGAATAAACCAAAACCCACACGCGAGTTTAAACATCATCGCATTCATCCACGTCTCGCTCAGCGCCAAAACTTGCGACATGATGTCACACCTCGCTCTGGTGTTACACTATAATCCAAACACCCAACGACCAGCGCACGCGCGCGACGGGCACGACTCGAATCGCGCCACGCGATTCGAACGATGCGTGTGTGAGCCTTGCGCGCGGTGCGATCGAGCGCGGATTCTCGCCGGGGCGACTGTGGCGATACGGCGCCAGGAGTTCCGGTCGTTGGCCGATGGTCTCCCGGTTCTAGTGGCGTCAAATTCTTTATCAGGGTCGTAATTGGTCAATGAGTCCCGGGATCAGAAAATGTATCACACGTGAACATTTTTCAAGTCAACCCGATCTCACACGCGCGACGATCTGACGCCCCGCACACCCTCGCTCGCGTCGCGCATCGCACGCGCACGAGCACAGACACGCGCACGTCCGCGTCTTTCGCGCATTCGTCGCTCGCGCGATGGGGAACGGTCAGTCGCTCGATGGCGCCGACGGTGCGAACGGCGGACGCGGGGGCAAGAAGCAGGAGAAGAAAAAGTACGTGCCCCCGGTGCCGCCCATGCGCGTGGGGAAGAAGAAGAAAAAGACTGGCATCGAGGGTTCGAATAGGTTACCCAACGTCGCCCCGGCGAGTAAGTGTAAGCTGCGCATGCTGAAACTCGAACGGGTGAAGGATTATTTGTTGATGGAGGAGGAATTCGTAGGGAACCAAGAGCGGTTGAAGCCGAGAGAAGAACGCGATGAGGACGAGCAGAGTAAGATTGATGAGATGCGAGGGGCGCCGATGAATGTTGGGAGTTTAGAAGAGATCATTGATGATTCGCATGGGATCGTGTCGTCGAGTATTGGACCGGAATATTACGTGAACATCATGTCGTTTGTGGACAAGAGTCAACTCGAACCAGGGTGCGCGGTGCTATTACACCATAAGAATAGCGCCGTGGTTGGGACTTTAGCCGATGATGTTGATCCAATGGTGAGCGTGATGAAGGTGGATAAGGCGCCGTTGGAGTCCTACGCCGATGTCGGGGGATTGGAAGATCAAATTCAGGAGATTAAAGAGGCGGTAGAACTGCCGCTGACGCACCCCGAGTTGTATGAAGACATTGGCATCAAGCCACCCAAGGGGGTGATTTTGTACGGTGCGCCTGGAACGGGTAAGACGCTGCTCGCGAAGGCGGTGGCGAACTCCACGAGCGCCACATTTTTACGCATCGTCGGTTCAGAGTTGATCCAAAAGTACTTGGGCGACGGTCCAAAATTGGTGCGCGAGTTGTTCCGCGTCGCCGATGAGATGAGCCCTTCTATTGTTTTCATGGATGAAATCGACGCTGTCGGAACAAAACGTTACGATTCTCAATCCGGTGGTGAACGAGAAATTCAGCGTACGATGTTAGAGTTGCTAAACCAGATGGATGGCTTTGATTCTCGTGGAGATGTCAAGGTTATCATGGCGACGAATAGAATCGAATCCCTTGACCCTGCGCTCTTGCGTCCAGGGCGCATAGACCGTAAGATTGAGTTCCCCTTGCCTGATGTCAAGACGAAGCGTCACATTTTCAACATTCACACTGGACGTATGAATTTAGCGCAAGACGTGAACATGGAGGAGTTTGTTTTATCCAAGGATGAGCTCTCCGGGGCTGATATCAAAGCACTGTGCACCGAAGCCGGTCTACTCGCCCTTCGCGAACGTCGTATGCAAATCACCCACGCAGACTTTTCCAAGGCTAAAGAAAAGGTGCTTTACAAGAAGAAGGAAGGTACTCCGGAAGGGATGTACATGTGAGTCTATCTACACCCTTAGTTTGTCTCGCATAGATGACTTTTTTAATGACACATGTTCTGTACTAGAAACACACGCGCTCGTTCAACTTTGCAACGCTTCACTTGTCACCATGCCAAGTGCCGATGAACTCAGCCGGTCGCTCGCCGCGATCGGCTCCGAACGCCGTGAGGTACGTGTTTCGTCCATGCACGCGCGATTTATCGAAAATGACGGCGAACGCTACGTGTAATCCGTCGCGTCGTTCGTACTAACCAATTCGTTCGATCTTCAGGCGAACGAGCGTTTGAAACGCCTCGTGGAATCACGCGCGGGGAGAATCTCAAATCATGCAAGCGCGCGGGTGAACAAAACGCCTAGAGTAAATCACGCCGCGTCCGCGACCGTGGCGGATGAAAAACGGAGCGAGGACGGTATGACGGAGCCGACGGAGCCGAGACCGACAGCGCGGGACGATGACGCGAGTAAAAGCCGCCATCGACGGATGTTTGCCGGATTACTCGGGACCTTAAAGCAGAGCAAAACAAAGAATGACAACGAGAAAGATGTCATGGCGAAAAGAAAATCCATAGAAGAGGCAGTAGTAGGGAAGAATGAAGAAATTAGTCGAGAGTTGAGAGAGGCGCAGTTCAAGGCGTTTGTTGAAAAGAGAGACGTGGATGAAAAGATCAAGTTTGACTTGGATATGAAGTACAAGGAGACTGAAAAGGCTTTCATTGAAGTGCAGTATGAAGAATGGAAGAATTTGATAAGTGCTGGGGGCATTCTGACCACGACTGAACCAATGCTGGTGTACACGCTCAACACGCACACGCCTGAGACGCAAGCCAAGGCACAGACGTCTGCGGCGCGCTTGGAGCACTGGAAGACGCAACAGCTCGAAAGAATTGAAAACGCAATCAACACTATCATCCGAAGACGTGAAGAGACTGCTGCACGGCGAGAGAAAGCGCGTACACAAGGAGAAGAAAATGGCGAGGATGTCGACGTTGAGCTTGAAGACCATGAAGAATTAACGCTGGAAGGCCTCGAAGACGAAGACACGACGATGATTGGCGGCGAAGAATGATAACTAGCAATCTATAGTATAATATTTAATGCTTCAAAATACGCAGAAAATCACGACTGTATGGCGGCAAACTATCACGCGGGCGTTTCTTGTCCCAATCGAGCACAAACTCTGTGTGGCCCTCCTTCAAATATAATAAAAGCCTCGAGGGCACAGCAGCATCTTGAAGCTTCCAATGAAAGTCTGCACTTTCATACCACGGCACGGTGACATCAGCGCAGCCTGCCATGAGAATTGTCGGAGGAAAGTGAAATGTCTCGGTGGACGTCGCTGCATCGCCCTTCGCCCTTCTAGAGAAACCAGCCATTTGGGCAATTTTATCTCCTTCTAAATCAATCGGACCGGGTGGTGATGACACTATTGTTGATGTGCGTTTGGGCATAAGACGCGCCGGACTGCACACGTCAAAGTTTTCAGGGCCGTTCATTGCCCGACCCATAGTAGACACGATGGCAACGCCGCGCGAATCTTCGTAGCTATAATGATACCCCACGTCGTATACCCCAGCCAAACCAACAAACTTACTTGGCATACGAACATCATCGTGCCACTTGCGCGTATTCGTGCGCGATTGCACATTCTTTACACCGCTTCGCTGTAACAATGCTCGAGCACATAGCTGAGCGCCAGCGGAGTGTCCAACGAGCGAAATTCTTTGCGCGTCCCCGCCGTAGTCGCCAATATTATCCATCGTGAACGAGATGCATCTGCTAACTTCATCCCACATTTGCACTGCATCTGCCGTGGGATACAATGAATAGGTCGCCACGCACGCAACTATGCCTTCGTGCGCTAAGTGTTCCGCAAGTAGCGAAAACTGCCACTTCTCTCCCGCTGCCCACACTCCTCCGTGTATAAATAACGCAACGGGTGCATCGCGTGCGTTTGCCGGGACGTATATATCCATCACACAACGTTCGCCGACGTCGTAGCGCACGTCACGAGACATGGAGACACTTTTGTGGACCTCGTCGTCGCGCGCCGGCGCTACTGGTCGTCTCGGGAGCTTTTTGTGCGTCTTTAACGCCCGCGCACCGTACGGAATCTTCGTAATTAATCCAGTGACTTCATCAACAATCAACTTTACAAGCTGAGTGCACTTTTTAACCTTTTCTTTCGGCGTGCGGCATAGCGAGAGGTCCTGTAGATGGATAAAGCGCGAGGCGTCAGCTCCACGGCTTCGAGCGTGCTCGAGGACGAGACAACGATCCGGCGAACGAAGAACGTACGTATGGTATAGCTTTAAACGCTTCGGTGAACGACATAGCACGCACGCGTGAGGTTGATGAGTCAATAGAAAATTTGCATGTGTGACAATGAGGTCCTAAAGTTCTATTCAGAAGCAGCCTTTTCAGCCTTCTTGGCCAAACGTTCCGCCGTCTTGCGCTTTTCGCGCTCGAGGAACTCCGCTTGGAGCTCCTTAGCGGCGGCAAGCTTGGATAACAAACCCTTGTACATGGCCAAATCGCTGTTCACCTTCTTGAGATCAACGCCGCCCGCCCCAGCGAGGGATTCCAACGCCTTCGGGTCCGTCGCCTTGGCGAGTTCCAACATGCGGAACATCCCGATGGCGATGTACTTGGTGTACAACAATTTATCCGCCGCAGCTTGCGTCGCCATGGTCGCAAACAATGGGTTCGCCTTCAAACCATCAACGCCTTCGGCACTCGCCGCGAAAGCCCCGAGCTTCTCCGCATCCGCGCGCGTCTTTGCCGCGTCCTCGCCGAGCGCCGACAAAAATGCTTCAAAAATCTTAGCCTTCTGCGCCTCATCCGGGAATCCCTCAAAGAGCTGATCGAACACCGACACAAACCCAAGCGAAGACAACTCGTTGTATTCATACTTGCGGTTATACTTTGTAAAGTGCGCTTGCACCAAAAGCTCGCTGACGATGGTCGACCACACGCTCGGGATCGGGTACGGGTACTTTTCCAAAAACTTCGCCTTGGTGTCGCTCACCGTGACCTCTGCGCGCACGAGAACACATAGCACGTAAAGCCCTCAACCGTCAGTCACGCGAAACCAAACGCACGCGCGAACGTCGCGCACACAATCGCCTCAACGCCCGCACTAATCGCACACACCCCGTGCCCTATCCTTCGCTTTTCCCGAGCCTCGCACTGATTTCACTCACCGTAAATAGAACTCGCGCGAACGACGACCGTCTTGCGCGTCATCGCGCGCGTCGTCGTCGTCGTCGTCGTTTTCGTCGACGTCGGGCGAAGGGCAGCGACGCGGGTGGCGGTGAAGCTCGACATGGTAGCCATGGTGTGACGTCGTCGGCCGAGGGCGCGGTGGGGGTGACGTCACGTGGTGTGAGTGTTCGGACATGTGGCGTTTGTGTGTATGGGTATACAGTATAGTGTGCGTGGTTCACATGGAACTCGCGGACGACGCGGGACGGTTGACGGGTGACGGACGACGGACGACGGACGATGGATGACGGCGTGGGTTTCGATTGCACCGTGTCTACTGTGCTACCTAGGTTTTTGTGGGTTCTTTCGTCAATCGGGGACGCGATTGAGCGCGGGCGACGCCGAGCGGCGCGGGCGGTTTCAGGCGCGGGACGCAAAGCGGCGCGCGGGACGGTTGGATTTCCCGGCGAGCCGTTCGATGAGGGCTTGAGCTTGGGTGATTTGGACCTCGTGTTCGCGCGTGAGGGTGGTGATGTGCGCGGTGGCGGTGGCGGCGGCGGCGCGAGCGCTCGCGGCGGCGCGCTGTTCATCGACGAGGAGACGCTCGACGCGCGCGAGGCGAGCGGCGGTGCCTTCGGCGTGGCGTCGAATGAGTTTGCATTGACGCTCACGGCGGTCGACATCGGAAAGCTTTGCGGCTATGGCGTCGCGCTCGAGGGTGACGGCGCGTAGCGCGCGTCGGAGATGGATGACGTCGTCGTTTGCGTCGCTCGATGTCGACGGCTGACGACGCGTCAGAGCGGCTGCTTCGTCATCCTTCAATGTCATCATCGCCACTAATGCGCGGTGTAAATCTTCTTGTAATGCGGTGTTCTGACGTCCTAGACGCTCTATCTCGGCGTCGTAGGAGGCAAAAACACCGAGCCAACGCTCGGGGACGTCGCTTCGCAACTGTCTGCAACGCGTTCTCGCCGCGCTCGTCTCCAGACGCGCATCTTCTATCGCTAATTCCATCTCTGTCTCACGCGCAAGAAGCGCTGCTTCGGCAGCATGCGCGCGTGACTCTGCGAGCGCTCGAGCGCGCTGCTCGTCGCGTAGGAACCTACTGAGCGTTTCTCTATCTTCTAGCCCGCTTGCATACGGTGACGACGAAGGTGTTTCTTTCATGGCTTCTTCGCGTCTCACATTCGCCGTTCGTGCGCCACGCTCCATGGACTTGTACATGTTCTGTAGCTCGTCATCCTCAGACGTCATCTCGCGCGTACTCGCTTGTGTCGATCGGCGCTGGACGGCAATGTCCTGCATGAGCTCGCTTAAACTCTTCTCTCGAGCGACCACTTTTGCTGGCGCTTTATCGTCATGCGAGGCCATTAAAGACGCATAGAGCGCGTCAAATTCGCTTAAAGTCTCTGACTTAATCTTCATACGTGCGTGACATGAGGTTGACGGCAAAGACGCGCGTGGCACTGTCGTCTTTGCAACGCGGCGCGCGCTCGAGCATTCAAACGCTCGAGCGTCGATTTTTGAAGAAACTAGAAACTAAATCATTACATATTATCCGCTACTAAATACTCTTGACCCGTATCTACCGACATGTGCTGAAATACCACGCACTATCGCCGCTCGCGTCGCTCAAATCTTTGAGTACGTCGCCATCCAAATACAAAAGTGCAAGTACGCGACGAGCATGCCCAAAATTGCGCCCACGACAACTTGTATAGGAGTGTGACCTAAAGTATCGCGCAACGGTCGACTATCCGTCAACGGGTGATCCCGCGGTAACTCCACAATGAGTTGGTTCAACACCTCTGCTTGACGACCGGCGTGTAAACGCACGCCAGTCGCGTCATACATCACCTACGCGAGACGCTCGACGTTAGTCGCGAGTTCCAGAACGCGCGCGCGCGCGCGCGCACACACAAAACAAATACCAAATCAACCCCCAGCACGCGCACCGCACAGCAAAAGCAAACGCAGACGATGCCAAACCCACACCGCGCGCGCTTTCATACCCCACGCATCGACGCATCGCGAGCGAACGCGCGAACCGCGAGATTACGCCAGCTCGCGCTCCACCCCCGCGCGCGCGCACGTACCACGAGCGAAAACACTAAACATAACGCAAATATACTCGATTGCATGCCTTCCTTCAACCCAATCGACGTACACAACCCCACAACGAGCGCCGTATGCGAGCTCGGCATCCCGCCGCTGCCCACCAAGCGCGTGTAATCAACCTTCCCCGTGGCGTGGTAGTGCGTGAACACCTTGGCGGTCTGCGCGATGGAGAACGACAGCAAGGCGGCGATGAGCGCCGGGCTGCTCACCACGGCGGGAATGTGCGAGATCGAGCTCGCCATCGCGCGCGTCCGCACACCTCGAGCGCGGCGCGCGCAGCCTTGAGTGGCGCAGCCGCGTCCGCGTCACTCGCGCGCGCCCGAGCCGACGACCGCGCCGCGGTGGATAGCGCGTGTGGGAGCGATCGTGCACCGCACATGGACGTCGGGGCGCTGGACTATGCGCGTGGGCGCGCGTGAGGGATGCGTGCGCGCGCGTGATGGGGGAAAGTGATCCGCGCTATGGGGACAAGGGTTTAGGTATAGATACATTGGTGGCGTGTGGTCGTGCGCGTGCGTTACGGCGAGCGTTTTCGTTGTCGTTGTCGTGCGTGCGCGTGCGTGTCTCGCTCGCGTCGTCGGCGGCGGCAGAGCGCGTCGTCGACGGTGCGCGACGGCGGTCGTGCGACAGGTGCGAGGGTTGTTTTTTATCAGTGGTGTGCGTGCGTGCGTGCGCGCGCGCTCGAGCGGTTTTGGACGACTGTGTGGCGTGGCGAGTTGATTGACTCGCGTCGGGATGGTTGTCGCGGAGAGCGATGCGTTGCCGATGGCGACGACGACGGCAAAGGTGAAATTGAATGCACGAGGTGATGCGAAAATAGCGGAGGTATTGGAATCGTTTCACGCCCAGACGGGGTTTCGAGTTGAAGACGTGGACGCGAGCGTGTTGGCGCACGCCGTGGCGCGCGCGAAGAAGATTGGGAACGAACATTTCGCGGCGAAAGCGTATGATGAAGCGATTAAAGCGTATACAACGGCTATCGCGGGATGTGATACGGATAAGAGCTTATATTCGAATCGCTCGGCGGCGGAGCTTGCGATGGGGTATTATGACGACGCGTTGCGCGACGCGGCAAAGTGCGTGCAACTCGACAAGACGTGGGCGAAAGGATACTATCGTCTCGGATGCGCGCTCATGGCGGTGTTTGAAAGTGGTAAGGCGATTTTAGCATTTCAAGAAGGCTTAAGACTCTCGCCTGACAGCGCTGACATGAAAGAGAGACTTGAGGTTGCCCGCGAGCGTCACGAAGATGAACGCGAACGCTTGCTCGCCGAAACAAAAGCCACTCGGAGAGACTTTGCACTCAAACTTCGTGATGCTCGAGCGCAGGATCGTCGAACGGAGATGGAAAATCAGTGGAAGCAAACGCTTGGCGGACCGGAGTGGGATATGGAAGATTATGAATGGCGACCAACGTTTATTCCACAAATGTGTACGCGCAAACTTGACAGCGCTCGATTTGAAATGGATCCAGCGAGATTGAATATGATCACTTACGCGCAAGCGATAGCCGAGCTCGCGACGCCGAAGAAAGCGCTAAAAGTTCTCGAAGACACCGTACGCGTTGCGGCATACAGAGACGCCATTGAACTCACTGTCGGTGATTTTGAGAGCGAGGAGCTGCAGTCAGCGCTCGTGCTTAGCGCGGGCGGCGGCGTGTTACCTATGATTACCGCTCGAGCCGGAGCGAAGCGCGTGATATCTATCGAGCGCAACAGATTTTTGTACCGCATGAGTAAGCAAATCTTAAAATCAAACGCTGGGAAATTCGAAAAAGGTGCGATTCAGATGTTAGATCAAAAGCTCGAGACGTGCTCGCTCGCAGAACCAATCGCCGCGCCAGATGATTCAAACAAGCAGCCACAAGTCGTACCTGAAGCCTCACAGCTCGTCGTGACTGATTTATTTGATCATGCCACGTTGGGTTTGGGCTTGCTACGTGCTATTGATCACGTGGGAAAGCATAAACTTGCGACACCGAATGCGCGTGTGATACCGTCTCGCGTCCGCGTCATGGCGCAACTCATTGAACTTCGTTTGGATCAAGTAAATGGATTTGATTTGTCTGCTCTCAACGCGTATCGCTGGCATCCTCAAGCGGCAAAACAAGACTTATATTCCGAGCCACACAGTGTGCTTTCTGATCCGTTTGAGGTGAGTGATTTGAATATTCAAGACCGCTTGGCCGCCGCTTTGCGAGGCGACGGAGAAGGACGCTCTAAAAATGGCACCATGGAACAGGATGATTACTTACACGTGAAATCAATCAAGGATGGTTTATGGAATGCTATTGCGTTTTGGTTTGAATGCGAGCTCTGCGATGGGGTTGAGTTGAAGAGTTACGACGTTGATGGAGACAAGAGCGCCGCTGCGAGCTCATGGGGCGCCGCCGTGCACTACTTGGATGAAATTCCCATCAAGCTGGGCGACGACGTCGAGGTTCGAGTGCGTCGCGACGCTGACCGCTTTTACTTTGACTCTACACCGCCTGCAACGCGACCACGACATGCGAGCATTCCGAGCTGGCATTACGACATGTTGAATGACTCGTCTCGTAACGCGGCGTATGAGAAAGCCATCAAGCGCGCAATTGTCAAGCGTAAAGATATGAATCTGAAAAACGAAGTCTTAGACGTTGGTGCGGGAAGTGGATTACTTTCTATGTTCGCTATGCGTGCTGGTGCAGATAGCGTGTACGCTGCCGAGATGAGCAATCATATGTGCGACGCAGGTGAAGAAACCGTGTGCATGAACGGATACGGGACAAAAATTATGTTTCTCAACCGCGATGCTCGACGACTGTTTACGAAAGAGTCAGAAGGACTCATCAAACATGGGCTGAAACCCGATGGTAATTATCCGGAAATGGAACGAAAGGCTGATATCTTGGTCTATGAAGTCTTCGACAGTGGTTTAATTGGCGAAGGCGCGTTGCACATTGTCGGCATGGCGAAGCATCGTTTGCTCTGCCCCGACGCGACGATGATTCCATGCGCAGCGAGCGTGTACGCACAGCCAATTCAGATTCGAATCGATGATGTTTCCGATTTTGATTGCGCGCAAGCCAATCGTTGGCGATGGCGGAATGATTACGAGGGTATCAATCTCGAGCTTTGCCCGGACAAGTGGAAGCCGCTCGCGCCGTTCAAGGAAGTCTTTGACTTTGACTTTCACAAATACACGGAAAATCTTTCGCCGGCGAACGTCGAACTTGACTTTGATATCGATACTGACGGCGTGTTCAATGCCGTTGTATTTTGGTTCAAGCTTCAATTGGACGACGAAACCGAGCTCACAACGTCACCATATGTTGGCGCACGCAAAGGCAAGACGTGGCAACAGGCGGTGCAATATGTCGAAGAGCTCAAGGTCCGCGCTGGAGATACCATGCCCCTCGTTGCGTCGCATGATTCATACGGGATCAAATTCGAAGTAAACGACATGAAGTTAAAAAATAGAGTCGCGTTGAGAACCGGCGTACCAGCATGGGATCCATCCTGGCACGTTGCGCACGAAGCGATGAGCGACGTCTCAGGCGACATCACAAAAGCTGTCGTGCAAAACCCGATTATGTACCGCACCGCCGCCGAAACCGCAGTCGCGCTCGGGAGTCGACCTCAAGACTTCAGTCTCGCCGCGGATGAAGGCGCAGACTACTGCCTACGATTTATGTCTTAGGAACGAATATAAATTGCAAAACTAAAAGCGCTAAATTTTCGTCGCCAAGGAACTGGTTTAGCTAAAATATAAAACTACGCATCGCTCGCGCAGTACGCTGGGCCAAAAGAATTGTCTACGCGACGACCATGTTGTTCGCCGCGGCGAAGCGCGCCTTCTCCGCCGACGCAGCGTCCGCGCTCATCTTCGCGAGCTTGGCCTCCTTCCACTTCGGAATGTACAACGGCTTCGGTCCCTTCGGCGCGCGCTTGTCCTTAGCCGCCGGCTCCGCACCATTTTCCTTCAACCACTGCTTACGCTCCGGATCCGCATCCTTGTAAGACAAGGACATCAAATCCAAACCCGCACGCTTCGCCATTTCCTCTAAACCAAGCTTGTTCAACGTCTTCAACGCGTTGGTGGAGATGCGAAGGCGCACGTAGCGCTTTTGTTCGGGCCAGTAAATGTACTTGTACTGCGCATCGTAAAAAGTCAGAACCAATAGTCAGTCGCAAATTCATCATCGTGGTGACTCGTGATCACGCGTATACGCTTTAACGCGCGCGCTATCTCGTACAAAACATCTCGTTCGGCGCGCCGCAAAGCCGCGCCGGCGTTGAGGGTCTAGGGTTGCCCATCCACCCCTTTCCGCCGGATACTCGTCGATAGCACGCACCTGCAAGTTCACTTGCTGCAAGGTCTTGTTACGAATGTGCGAGAAAGAAACAGTGCGACCGTTGTTCGCCTTCTTGCCCGTTAACATACACTTACGGCCGCTCATGCCGTGCAAGTCTGCGCGCGAAAATCGTCGTCGTCAGTCACCCGTGCCATCACCCCATCGCGCCCTGGCGCGCGCGCGCCCACGCGCCCGCGCCTCACCACACCTCACGACCCGCGAACGACAAAGACATATAAATACCCATCATCCATCCCTCGCATCGCACGCGTCATCCCTCGCATCGCACGCCGTCCACGCGCGCGCACATCGCGCCTCAGATAACCCGCATCGTCGCATCATCGCCACACACGTACTTTCAATGACGAGCGCCTTGGACGCCGCGCGCCCCGTCGTCGGTTGCGCCGCCGTGGTCATCTTACGGAACTTGGCGGTTAAATCGTTCGCGGCGAACGCGTTGAGCTTGCCCACGTTCATCGCGGCGTGCGTGCTGGCGAACATCGTTGGCGTGCGCAGGCGGGTGTGACGACGGCGAGCGCGCGACGGGGGCGCTAGGGCTTTTCGTCGTGGTTCGGACGCGCGGCGTGTTATGTGTGCGCGTTGAGTGGCGTGCATATGTGCGTATTGTATCGGGTTATTAGTCTATATCTCACTATTTGCATTTTTTAGGTGACTCGCTACGGTGTTGCGCGAGTAGGTACAAATGTCAAAACCAGCGGCACAGTTGACTTTCAAATGCGCGCACACATCGACGTCGCGCGCGCGCGCGTCGCCAACGCCGGACGCGGTCGAAAGTACATGTAATACCACGCACGTGGACGTTTCAAACGCGCCGAATGGTGCGCGTGCGTCGTCGATATGGTTTGAAATGTCTGTTTTGGCACATTGTACATATCAATCTATAGACGCGTCGCCGTCGCGATGTACGCCGCAGGATGACGCAGAAACATTTACGATACTTGTATCTACATCTTCTTCAGTGCATGTGCTATGTTTCGCGCCCGCGCGAGTGAACTCTGCATCGAGTGCTCGAATGCTGATTCATGGCGCCTCATGCGCGCGCGTGCGACGTCGACATCGCGACCGTTCGCGCGTCAACGCCGCATGCGAACGGTCACGCGAAATCATGTACACCATCTACGCGCGTATCACCGCCATCGGCGCCGAACTCGCGGCGCCGCGTCGACATTCCCCAAAATCGCCACGATGGGCTCCCGAAACGCTTCGGCGCACGTTATCACGCCCGCGCGCCCGCGCGCGCGTCGCGCGCGAAACGCTCGTACTGCGCGCACGCGCAACGCCATGCACGCGCGAAAACGCGCGAAAACATAAATCCAAAACGGCCCGAATGTGTATCACACTTTTTAAAACGGCCAGGCATATGTCCCCCCCCCGAGTCCCTCGAAAACGCCTCGCGCCCTGGTCACGATCGGTGCTCGAGAAAAGTTCCGCAACTCACGAACGCGGGCGCGACGGTGTGGGCGAGGCATCGGCGTCGAATCACCAATCGCCCGGGGCGCCAGACGACGACGACGGACGACTGACGACGGACGACCGAGGACGACCGAGGACGACCGAGGACGATGGATGCGTCGCGCGATGGGATTCAGAAACTCATGACCGCGGAGAAGGAGGCGCAGGCCATCGTGAGCGCGGCGCGGGAAGGTGCGTGGGCGATGGCGACGCGGATGTGGCGTGGGTGCTCGCGCGCGCGTGGGGACTGACGAGTGTGTGTTCGATGCGTTTCTCTGGCAGAGAAAACGGCGCGATTGCGACAGGCTGTTGAAGAGGCAAAGGGCGAGATTGCGGTGTACCGTGCGATGCGTGAAGAGACGTATTCAAAGATGCTTAGAGAGGTGCGCGCGCGCGCGACGCGGAGGATCTCGCGCCGCTCGGGGCGTCGGCGAACTCGAGTGACTGACTGGGTGGACGGGTTTTACACGTAAACAGCAAACCGGTAGTAAAGTAGAAGCCGAGTCGCAGTTGAAAGCTGAGTTTGACGCCGAGATGGCGAAACTTAAGAGTCAAATTGATTCGAGCAAGGGGAAAATCATCGGCGACTTGGTCGCGAGCGTCACGCGCGCTTGAAACGTGTAAACCAACCACATAGGATCTCTTAGACTATCATAGCGCGTTGTAATTCATGCCAAGAGATCACACAGAGAGTTTTGCAAAGAAGCGGTTTTATGTTGTTACATTTATATGTTGAATCTAAAAGTCATGATGGTGTATAGTACGACGTAGTCAAACAGCGAGCTGCTGTGGCAGCGTTGAAAAAAACACAGCGGAAGCGATAGCGAGCGGGTTAGCTATTTCGATAGCTTTCAAGAGTTCAAGCGGAATAATCGGTATATAGAGATTAGTCCTTGCCATTGGCAGAGGTAATATCGTGAATACTCGATCGCCTCTTGTTATCTTTCTTATTCATGCTGTTCAGCCGAATGAAGTATTTTTGGGCGTGCGAAGCCACTTGCGTCGGGGTGCGCGAGACGACAAAGTTTCTGCTGATGCTTCGCCAGTCACCCTTGCCAAATTTGGCCAAACCAAGAAGGAATAAACGATGTTCTTCTTCGGTCCATGGAACGCCCTTGCGGCGTTCTTGATCACCGCCACTTTTGGCAGCGGGAGCAGCCTTGGACTTCTTCGCCGGTGGAGCGGGCGGAGAGACGTCGCGCGGCGCCGCGGGCGGCGGCATCGCGGGCATCGTCACCGACTTTTTCGTCGGTGAAAAGTTAAAAGTGATTTCGGCTGTGACGCGATCATCATCATCATTGTATTCAGGTAGCGGCACGAGTCCTGCTTCAATATTTCGCACGTCCTCCTCCAATTTAGAGAAGTGACACTTGATATCGTGCACGCTTTTTTGTGGAATCTGTTCTTGGAGTTGAACCCAATAATCATCCCCCATGATTGGCCAAGATCCATCATAAGACGCCAACGACGTCTCGAAAAACTTGTCCTCATCAAAAGACCAGCTCACCTGATCATTCCCCATGATTCCCAGGTGCGTATAAGAAACCGCCCGGCGACCGCCAAAGTCCCCGGCGTATCCGAAATCCAACGTCGACCCCATCGGCATCGGTGGTGGTCGGTAGTAAAATATGTGTGTGCTTTAGAAAATTCCAATAGGAACCGTGTATACCGTGCGTGTATGCGCGCGCGGAAAAAGAAGAATCGTCAAAGATATACGTTCGTCAAAGCGCGTCAATCTCCTTCTCTTCAAAATATCCCCTCTCAAGTCTCCACGGTGGTGGTATATCCCTGGGGATGTGTCGTTTCACTAGTGTACCGACAATGGACCGATCACCTAATTTTGTGCGCACACACACACACATATTAATAAAATCACGCACACGGTTAGTTTCTACACCACACTATGAAGATCTCCCACCCACACGCACCAACGGCGCACTACCATCGATTCCGCGGTGCACGACTCGCGACGGACGTTCCCCGCGCGAAGTTCCCCTCGCCGTGTGCGTCGTCGTCGTCGTGCGTCGTCGTCGTCGTCGTCCGAACGCACGCACGACACGACACGCGCGAGAACATTCCCACGCATACGCACGTCCCGCGCGACCGCGCGTCGCGTCGTCGCCCGCACCACCCGCACCCGCGCGCGCGCCACACCGAAGGGCACGCGCACCCATCGGCATCGCATCGTCCCATCGGCATCGTCCTCGTCGTCCTCGTCGTCCTCGTCGTCCTCGTCGTCGTCGCGACTCCACCTACCTCTCGTAATACGATCGCGTATATACTACGCCAACCAAAACACGCACGCACGTCGTCACACGCACGTCGTCGTCGTCGTCGTCGTCGTCGCGACTCGCCAAACCGCACGGGACCACGCTCACGTCGGGCGCGTGTGCAACGAAATCGCTCGCTCGCTCGCGCGGGTCTGGCGAGTCGCGCGCGCGCGACCCTCGAACGCGCTCGCGCGCCCTCGGACTTTGCGACCGGTGCGATGCGATCTGGTTTTCCCATATAGGACATCACGCGAGACCTACCTGTGTGTGCGACGCGACGCGACGCGACGCGACGCAGGACGTGCGCCGGATGTCCGATCGCTTTGGGGTTTGTATTTTATTAGGTCCACCACGCCTTCGGCTGTTCGGGTGGGGTTTTCCCGCGCACGTGGGCGTGCATCGGACACACGGACGGCAGAGGACGGGGTCGATCGACCAATCGTCACCAGGTGCGCGTGCGATGACGACGACGACGCGCGCGCGGATCGCGAAAAAATCAATCGCGTCGGACGTCGGGCGTGTCCGTCGATGGGGGGGCCCGCACGCGGGGTCGCGAACGGTCGATGGCGATGGAGATCTTTTCGAGATCTCGTCGGTCGCCCCGTCGTGCGTCGTGACGAGGCACTGACGAGGCAAGGGTCGGACGGTCGGGTCGGCGTGTGTCGACTCGACGGTCGGGTGGGCGCGCGCGGCCGCGTGACGCCGGATGTCCGAATACCCTGTCCGTCCGTCCGTCCGTCCGTCCGTCCGTCGCCTTGAGTGCGCCGCGCGTGATTGATGTGGCCGATGGGCGGCGACGCGGCGACGGTGGTCGTCGTCGACGACGCGCAGGACGTGGAGGACGTGGAGGATATATTCCGCCGCGGTCGCGCGTTCGGTGGTGGTGCGTTCGATGCGCGCGAGGAGGAGGAGGAGGAGGACGGCGACGACGACAACGGGGGCGGGGACGATGGCGTCGTGGTGCGCGGACGGGCGGCGCGACCGGCGGTGGTGGGCGTGCGACGCGGAGATGCGCGCGAGGAGGACGAAGGGAAGGGGGAGGAGGAGGAGGAGGTGCAGGAGGAGGAGGAGTTCGAGGGCACGTATGCTGGGGGTGGGTTGGGCGCGGGCGCGGGCGCGGGCGCGGGCGCGGGCGCGCCCGGTCGCGCGAAGATTTTCATTCACACGTTTGGGTGCTCGCATAACCATAGCGACAGCGAGTTTATGGCTGGACAGTTGAAAGACTATGGGTATGAACTCGTGAAAGATGCCGAGGCCGCTGATGGATGGTTGGTGAATACGTGTACGGTGAAAAATCCGAGTCAGAGCGCGATGAATACGGTGATTGAGCGCGGGTTGGGCAAGGACAAAGCCATCGTCGTCGCCGGGTGCGTGCCTCAGGGTGACCGGGGGGCGAAAGAGCTGAAAGATGTGAGCTTGTTGGGTGTTACACAAATTGATCGCGTTGTTGAGGCCATGGAGCGCACGTTGGCTGGGGATACGGTGCGGATGTTGGAGAAGAAGGCGCTGCCGACGTTGGACTTGCCCAAGGTGCGTCGGAATGAATTTGTGGAAATTCTACCTCTGTCGACGGGGTGTTTAGGCGCGTGTACGTACTGCAAAACTAAACACGCGCGTGGGGATTTGGGATCTTACGAGATTTCTGCCTTGGTGGCGCGCGTAGAACAAGCGATGAGCGAAGGAGTGTCTGAAATTTGGCTCTCATCCGAAGACACGGGGGCGTACGGCATCGACTTGGGCACAGATGTCGCGGCGTTGTTTCGCGCTATAACCGCTGTTTTACCAACCGATGGATCAGTGATGTTGCGTCTTGGTATGACAAATCCTCCGTACATTTTAGCGCATCTCGACGCCGTGGCTGAAGCAATGCGTCACCCGGCGGTGTACGCGTGGATGCACATTCCGGTGCAAGCCGGATCAAATCGCGTGCTCGACGCGATGAAGCGCGAGTACACGGTGGAGGAATTCAAACAAGTTTGCGATACTTTACTCGAAGCCGTGCCTGGAATGTCTATTGCGACGGATATCATTGCTGGATTCCCGGGAGAAACCGACGAAGACTGGAAGGAAACCATGGCGTTGATTGAGCACTACAAATTTGCCGAGGTGCACATTTCGCAGTTTTACCCGCGTCCTGGCACTCCTGCGGCAAAAATGAAGCGTGTACCGACACAAATCGTCAAAGCTCGCACGCGCGAACTCACTGCTTTCTTTGAATCTTATCAACCGCACGAGAGTCTGGTTGGTAAGACAGAACGCGTATGGGTGAGCGACATCGCCCGCGACGGAACATCCTTGGTCGCGCATACGAAAAATTACACCCAAATCTTGCTTCCTGGTGGGGAGGACGAACGTGCGCGTTTAATGGGACGTAGCGCCATGGTAAAAATTTATGAGTCCTCTAGATGGAGTTGCAAGGCGGAGGTTTTAGAATTGGTCCAACGCGACCCAACCGTGGCGCGAGTAAAACTCAGTGTGATTTCTTCCGAAGAAGAAGCGGTGGCAATCCGTGAAAAACTCACTAAAGGTAAACGCGTTCGGATCAAAAAGCCCGCGGTGGCTGAAGTCGTCGAAGGCTGTACGACATGCGGAAGTGAGACGCCGTGCTCGTCAACCGCGACATCGGCGTCGCGGTATATAACGCTCGAAAGTGCGCTCTTCGTTGGCGTGTGCGTCGGTGTAATAGGTCTTGCCTACGCAAAACTCTCTAGACGTACGTAGCTCTTAGCACAGAACCGTAATGTGCGCGCTAGTATTCATTATAACTATTGTTCTAGTCTATAGCCGGCGACAGTTACGTCGGCGACAGTTATCTCAAGTCTTCCGTTTACGACACACTAAATAAATCTCTTTACTCTCGCTTCGAGTCGCTTTTGGTTTGAACCAATTCACTTTCTCGAAACGACCCTTACTCGCCGCCGTAAGCTCTTCGACCGATCCGCCACCCTCGAGAATTTTGACGACAAGCGAGCCGTCGCGCTTCAGCGCGCCCTCGTCCGCGCCGTCTCCCAACGCCATCCCGAACGCACACTCGGCCAAATCGAGACTCACTGCGGCATCTACGCTTGCAATTCCTGTCGTACTCGCCATCATATCACTCAGCACGACATCAAACGAATGTACACCGCCAATATCGCCGACGTTCGTCTCGCGAATGTCCCTCGTTAACGTCCTCGCCCGCGCCGCATCGACATACCGCAAGCCCTCGATGTCGACCGCGGTCAAATCAACGCCAACCACGCGCGTGGACCGATGAGCGACCTTGTGCACGACTTGCATCCACGCCCCAGGCGCGCAGCCGAGGTCGAGCACGCGCGCGCCGTCCCGCGGCAGTCGAGCGAGCACGCCAAACTTTGCGTCAACCTCGAGCAACTTGAGCGCGCTTCGCGCGACGAAACCGAGACGTTTGGCCTCGCGCGCGATCGGATCGAGCGCACGTCGCGCCGCGCTCATTTCCGCCCGCCCAGGCGTCACCGCCGCGGGACAGTGACGACGTTCGCGAATCACTGGTACGGTGCATAGAAAAAATCATTTTGTATGACAAGTGCGTAGCGGCTCGCTCTACTTTTTATCCGAGTTATCTCTGTTCTTGTACGTACCTTCCTCGGTATTGACGCTGATCATATCACCGATGTTAATAAACAACGGCACAGTCACGACAGCACCAGAGCAAATGGTCGCCGGCTTGTCCCCGCCGCTCGCGGTGTTCCCCTTCAAGCCAGGGTCGGTGTCGACAACTTCAAACGTGTACGGGTTCGGCACTTCGCAGCCGATAACCTTACCGTTCCATTGCACAATCTGGCAATCCATACCCTCCTTAACAAACTTGCTCACGGCTACAGGCGGAACGCGAAGCTCTTCGAAGGTCTCCATGTTCATAAACATATAATCGTCGCCATCCATGTACGTGTATTGCATCACGTCTTTGCTCACTTCAGCGAGCTCAAACTTTTCACCCGAACGAAACGTCTTTTCATTCGTGTTACCAGTCAGCAAATTACGCAACTTCGTGCGCACAAATGCCGCACCACGACCAGGCTGGACGTGCATAAACTCTACGAAACGCAGTCAAAAACACGCGCGCGACGTCAGTTTTCGCTTTATCCGTCCGCGCGCGCGCCGCTCGCGTCACCCTCGCACACACGCACCAGTAATCTTCCACGGCGCTGAATCGATTTCAAGCGATAAACCAACTTTAAAATCCGCCGTCGAGCACGTCAATGCGTTCACCTGCACCGCAATGCGCATAGAAACACGCGATAAAAGTCAGTCTGTGCTCCGCACCCTACACCCTCAGCTCGCCATCCTGCGCTCGCCCATCCAGCGCCCTCGTCGTCGTCGTCATGAGTCGTACCTTGACGACACCTCGCGAACGAGGCGTCGTGGTGCGCGGCGCGCTGTTCGGACGCATCAACGCGCGCGCGTTCGCGATGGAGTGCGTGGCGGCAAACATCTTTTCGATGCGATGCGACGAGTGGCGCGCGAGACCGCGGCGGTGGCCGACGTCATACCTCGGCGCTGTGTTTGACATTATATGGGTCTGTGTTCGACATTATATTGATATGTGTATACATGGGGCTATGGTCTATGTTATATGTAAACGATTCCTTGAGTCATGATTGGTCACGCGATGGACTACCCCACGGGAGAGAGGTGCTGATCTTGGTGCACGGCGCGCTACTATTTTACTTTGCCGACGACGCGGCGAGAAACACCGCGGGGTCGACGACCGCAGGGTCGTTTGCCGTGGTGGATTGGTCGGTGAACGTGCGCACGAGCTGGGACGCGGGGGCCGGGGAGGATGGCGAAGCGTCGACTTCGTGCGACGGGATGTGCGCCGCGCGGTTGTGCGACGGTTTGCCGAGCCGCGCGGCGGCGTGCTTTGAGACTTGGATGTGTGCTGGAGCGCCAGGTGGAAGATACTGGTGCGTGGATGTCAATGCTGGTGCTGTTCTGGAGTCGGGGAGTGAAGATGGTTTCTTCACGCGCGACGGCGACAACGGCGGGGACATGGGCACGGAGACGTGGCCGACTTCGCTCGCCGCTATTTGCAGGTCGGATTCGACGGCGCACTTGGAATCATTCGAATTAAGTTCAGTGGCTTGAATCTTCCATTCGATGATTGCTTTGTTGGTGTACGCTTGGGATTTGCGTACGGCAGCATCCATTTGCTGCGCCGTCAACGCGTTGGCCATCCACGCCGACACCCCAGGTGGGCGAAGGTGTAAATTGATGCGGTGGTCCCGGTTGAGCTTTTCCAAGTGTTGCTTTGTCGTCGTGGCTGTCAACGCGCTCAGTACGTCTGCATAGGAAGGGTTATCCAGATTCTTTTCTTTGGTTTTGCCCATACCGAATGGGTTGAGACGATCCCAAAGCAAACCAAACCCGCTTATGCCTCGATCGTGCGGCGTCAAGTCACGAAACGATATGAAATCTTTGTCTTCAACATCGATGACGATAACCGTCTCCACGCCCATCTCTGTGCGCATCACATCCACGGGAACGCTGTTTAGATATCCACCATCGACGAGCAGCTCGTTGTTTTCATCTCTAACGGGTGGCAACAAACCGAGCACCGTCATCGACGCTCGAATTGAACGCCACAGTAATCCAGATTTGTGCACCGTCAAGCATCCTTTGGTCAAATTGGTACTGCAACAGAAAAAGTTGAGCCATAGATCTTCAATTTCAGTGTCGATACCCACGGATGATTTCACTACGCCATCCAGGCCTTTACCGCTGAAGAGCGAGAGCAGTGGCAGAGTTAAATCCGTCAGCAGATGATGCGGCGAACTCAAGACGTGCATGTTTTCACGTAACATGGGCAGCATGTGCGATGTTGATAAAGAACGCGCGTACATTCCAGCAGTAAGGGTGCCTTGGCTTGTACCTCCAATGCAATCAATCGGAATACCGTTTTCTTCGAGCGCGCGTAGAGCACCGAGATGCGCCAAACCGCCGCCGCCGCCGCCTGTCAAAATCACACCGACACTATGTCCAGAGATGTATCGAGCCAATCGCGCCATGTCTTCTTTTGCACTCATACGAACGTGGTGATGACGAGCAAGAGAACTTCTGTTCTTTCGCCAGCTATGTGTGTTATGCGGCGTGCTTCCTGGCTCGTGAATCAACACCAACTCTGATCGAGCGCTGTTCCGCGTGCGCCAAATCAAACGTTGCTCGTGCATCAAAGGTGTACTGTTAGTTCGGTCAGCATGAGCGACGACCAGCACGCAATCTGCTTGACTCGCACATACTTTACTCCAGCTCGAAGTGTGCGCGTCGGCTTGTAACACAATGAATCGATGCACTTCTTCTTGTTGCGCCATCCAACCGGTGAGCTTTGAGCGATAAAACAAATTATCCAAGCGCTCCGTCGTGCCGTCAGCAAAAGTCTCATCTATGGATGATTTATCCAGTAACAACGTCGAACCGAACAAAGATAGCGCTTGTTGAAGTGCGCTTGCAAAAGAATCAATCTGTGTGGCACTATCGGCGGGAATGAGACAAATCGTCACGAGTTCTGCGTGCGCTCGATCGCCACCGTGAAAGTTGTTTTGAAGCTTACACGCCACCAACTCGAGCAAGCGACTTGAAACCTCGGAATGGTATGCGTTGATGATCGTCAACGCCCCATGCGACATGCGGACTAATTCAGTGTCTCGAGATGTCACCGCGGTGGATGAGTATTTGCCGTGCGCGAGGAGCGGCGCTTCGCCAATCGTATCGCCTCGTCCTCGTTCTCGCACGACGTCAAATTTCTGCCGTCGCGATTGCTTCAATCGAACTCGACCACTAATGATGATAAACATACTGGTAGCATCTTCATCAACCAAAAACACGTGTTCACCGCTTCGCAACCAAACTCTGTTGAGTCCGAAACCGATAAAGTTGCGAATGAGCACCCCCAAGGAACTCGACGCTTGACGCAACAGTGCAATATACGCTTCAATCTCTTTAGCACACAGAATGTCGAGAATCTCCCCCGTGATGACCAGCATCTCACAATCTTCTGCCGCACTTTGATTTTCTCTAAAAGGTGAGCGAGTCATAAAGTGTGCGGCGCCTAAAAGCTGCAGAGCGCGCACAGGAGCTCCGCGAACGCCGTCACCCTTGGGCCAAGGTACGGCTTCTCGTACAATCGAACCCTTAACTAGAATGTAAAACTCCTCCGTGGGCACATTCTCTTCAAACACGGCCTCGCCAGCGAAAAATACTCGCCGTTCACAGTGTTTTTCAAACACTGGCATGTGTTCGAGCATTTTTGTGTCTGTGAGCGCGCACGCGTCGTCCGCCTCGGGCTGTCCTTTAAGCGACTTTCGTGGCATTCCTAAAAAATCTATGAGCGAGAACTGCGCCACACGCCACAATCGAGCGATTGCTTGCTGCAGATAAAGCTGTAATGTATGCGGATGCCGCCTCACAAAGTCAAGGAACACGCTCTGTGACACGCGAACGACGCGCGCGCCATCCTCCATGGCGATGCAACTCACGCTTCGCGCGTCGCCATCCAACACGTCGATGTCCCCGACCGACTCACCTTCCTGAAGAATATTCGTCAACAACGGCGGAGCGCCACTTCCAGATTGTGCTTGTAAGTACACACCCACCGAACCTTGCACCACAATGTATATCCCGCTCGAACTCTCGTCCCCTTGTCTAAACAAAATTGAATTCGCCCCCAATGTCAGCTCCTCGCTCGCCTCAAACAACTCTCTCGAAAGCTCCAACTCCAACACGCTAAAAAACTTTGTACTCGCGAAGAAATTAGGCGTCTCTTCCTTATCTCTCGCACCATCATCGATGATATCCCCGTACATCGTCCCCGCCCGTTCGCTCCCATCCGTGTCGCTCGTCCAACAGCATTCCTCCTCGCGACTGCCGCTCGTGGACATCCCAGCCCGCGGCGTACCACCGACGACGCCATCCAACCCGCGCGCGCTGTCACCGCTCGCACGGACACTTTTCGCCGCGTCGCGTCGCGCGAACGCCACACCACTCGCGCGCGCCATCGACCCACCGTCGTCCACATCAACGCCCTCGGCGTCCGGGTGCCGCTCCGCCGCCGTCGGTGCGTCCGACAAGAACGCCGCGAACGCACGCGCGCTCGCCCGCACCGCCACCGCCGTCGTCGCCACCGCCACCGCCGTTTTCATCGCCGTCATCGCCGCCGTCGCGACGCGCGACCGCGGCTGCGACGTCGACGGAACCATCGTCGCGCGTCGTCGAATGCCGTTACGAGACTGGAAAAGTGTCGCGTCAGCACGCGAATGCGCGGCATTCATCGACGCCCGACGGCGATCGCAGCGACGCACGGCACTTGGCGCAGCGCGAACTCGTGATGATGGTGACGATGGTGACTTTGGGCGCGACGGTGCGAGGGCCGAGGACGATGGCGACGCGCGATGGCCGTGGTGACGCTTCGGCGCGCGCGGTCGCGGGACAGCGACGATCGGGACTGGGACGGGCGAATCGATGCGCTGAGGCGACTCGCGCGTCGTGGTCGTCGTCGTCGTGGTCGGCGACAACGGATGAGGATGTGCGCGGCGATGTGGCGCGTCGCGGTGCTGCGATCGTGGCGCGTGCGATGCGAAACAACGCAGTCGTGGCCGCCGCGCGGGCGCCTCGAGTCATGTACATTAGCAAGCTCAAGGATGCGCCTTTGAGGACGAAGTTTTTGGCGGCTTCGGCGCTTGCGGTGTTGTCGTACACGTGCGTGGCGATTGCGAGCTATGAGTTGTTTGCGGCGATCATGCCTGCGTTGACGAACAACGGCATGAACGCTGCAAACTGGGCCGTGTACAAGCCTTGGATTGTTGTGTGCCAACTCGGGTGGTTCGCCGGTAAGATCACAGCCGTGCGCTCGGGTGCAGCGGCAGTGCGCAAGTTCTGCAGCGTCAATGTGTTTCCGATGGCGTATCTCACGTATTACTGCTTCAGCGTCGGTGCGTGGGATGCCCCGGTGTGGGCGTTGTTCACCGCCGCGTACGCCTACTTTGGGTACGTCGAAAAAAAGTAAACCATAAATCCAGAATAGGAAACTCACGCAAAGGCGCAGACGCGCCATCGTAACTAAGAACTCGACACCGCTTTTTTGTTATTCCCATGTCCGTCATCATCTAAACACTTAAACCGCGTAACTTCGAAGCGCGCGCGTCCTCACCCGTCCTCACCCGTCTGCAAATGAAAAAAGTAAAGAGCGCGCACAGTTGCATATTCCATCTGTATTCCGGGGCGCGCCGCGCGAACTCGCCTCGTGTTCGCGTGAACCGTGCGCAGCATACGTCGCGAAGACGCGCGCGAGAGCACCGAGTGACGCCGCGAACAGTCATCCTCGTTCGTCGCGCACAGGGACGCGCGGGTGGCGCCGACAACCCCAGTTTTTGGCGGAACTCAACTCACTATGCCTAACCGCCGCCCGCCGGTGAGCGGTCGCAACCGCGTGGTGACGGTGGGCGTGTGCGCGATGGATAAGAAGACGCGGTCATCTGCGATGAAGGAGATCTTGACTCGCGTTGAGGCGTTCGGGGAGTTTCAGATTGTGATCTTCGGTGACAACTGCATTCTTAACCAACCCGTGGAGGAGTGGCCGAAAGTTGATGCGCTTATTTCGTTTTATTCGAATGGTTTTCCGCTACAAAAGGCTGAACAGTACGAAGCATTACATAAACCGTTCGTTGTGAATAAGCTCAGTGAACAGTGGACGCTTCTAGATCGAAGATTGGTGTATAAACGGTTGCAGGAGCACGATATACCAGTGCCGAATCACTTGGTGGTGAATAGAAACGATTATATCAAGAAGGGAGAGTTGCGGAAGAAGCCAAAGGGAGATGAAGTTGCTTTACCAGATCAGCCTACGTTCGAACCTATTGGGTTTGATCAAGATGAAGCCTACGTCGAGCTCAATGGCAAGCGGATTTACAAGCCTTTTGTTGAAAAGCCAGCCAACGCGGAGGACCACAATATCTTCATCTACTATCCACACAACGTCGGTGGAGGGTACAAAAGGCTGTTCCGTAAGATTGGTAATCAATCGAGTCAGTACTATCCTCCTCCAGAAGTCACAGATACAAATCAGGCAATTTACACTCCTGTCCGTCAAACATCGTCGTTCATTTATGAAGATTTCATGTCAACAAACGGTACTGACGTCAAAGTCTATACAGTTGGCCCAGATTATGCTCACGCCGAGGCACGGAAAAGTCCAGTTGTTGATGGTCGTGTGCAACGCGATGAGAGCGGGAAAGAAGTGCGATATCCGATTTTACTGACCCCTGAGGAGAAAGAAATTGCTCGACGTGTGTGTCTCGCTTTTGGTCAGCGCGTGTGTGGCTTTGATTTACTGCGCACAAAAGGACGTAGCTACGTGTGCGATGTGAATGGCTGGAGCTTTGTGAAAAACTCAAAAAAGTACTTCGATGATGCAGCGGTGTGCTTGCGTGCCATGATTCTCAAAGCTGTCGCCCCAGATCACTACAGCACCCAAACTGCCCAGAAAGCTGCGGCGTCAGCGAGCGTTGAAGATGAAGCAGACATTATCCTTGAAGGAGATGAAGAAGATACAGAAGATACAGGACCGATTTCACCGGATGAACCCGCAGAAGAACTTCGCGCGGTCTTGGGCGTGATTCGTCACGGCGATCGTACGCCAAAACAAAAAATGAAGCTTCGTGTGAGTAATCCTGAACTTTTGGAACTCATGCTCAAATGCACAAATGGACGACCGCGCAAGCAAGCCAAGCTGAAGACTCCTCAATTGCTACAAGAGCTCTTGAACATTTGTCGCGACATTTACACAAAGCTAATAGAGCATCCACCTAGTTTGCAAATCGAAGACGAGCAAGCTCGAGAGGAGTTGGAAGAAGAACTCGAAGCTTGGAAGCAAGTCGTATCCATTTTGGAAGAAGGCGGTCACTTCAGCGGTATTAATCGTAAAGCTCAGCTCAAGCCGCTCGAATGGGAGATGAAAGAATCTGAAACTGGTGGTGAATTTCAAGAAGTTGTCACTGAAGCGCTTTTGATTCTTAAATTCGGCGGTGTTCTGACATACTTGGGCAAATATCAATCCGAAGCCTTGGGTAAGGTTTTCAGAGTTCGAATGTACCCAAGAGGAAACTACTACGGCTCAGACGCAGACGGATTGCTTCGCCTTCACTCGACATATCGTCATGATTTGAAAATTTACTCATCAGACGAAGGTAGAGTTCAAATCACCGCTGCAGCGTTTGCAAAGGGTTTGCTTGCGCTCGACACCCACATCGGACAACTCACGCCCATTCTGGCCTCCCTTGTCACCAAAGATGCCAAGCTTTTGGATTTCGTTACCCATGATGTAGAAGAAGACATTTTGCACTCGAAACACAAGCTCTATACCGCCATGACGCAAAAGCTCGTGACGCCTGGTGAAAAACCAAGTAATAAGGCAACGACTGAGGACGCTGATGCTGACGATATTGGTGGACTTTCACAAACGCTCCGTTTTGCGTCTTTGAACAAATTCAAGGTGGTCACTCAGATGGTCATGGCGGCACATCGTTTTCAAGTTGCTGGTGAATCATCTTCGTCTCGAATACTGACTCGAACAATGGATCTCATGGGGGTACCTCAGCGACCCTTACAGAAGCTCGAGCGCTTACTTGAGCTCACAAAGGACGTCTCATTGCAACTGCGCTCCATGCTCATGACGCAACAGAACAGATTCAGTTCGAGCGATAATCTTCACGTCGACAGATTGAACTGGGCGCAAAAAGGTTCTGCAATCGCTCCACGTGGCTCGTTGCCGAAGGGTGGCTTACAGCAGCTCAAGAACATGGTTGTTCCCGCTGGCGGCGAATCATTCTTGTTGATGTATGCGAGATGGAAAAAGTTGGAGCAGGATCTTTTCCACACGCGTAAAATGAGATTCGACATTTCCAAGGTTCCAGACGTTTATGACGCGGCCAAGTATGATGCCATTCACAACGAACACCTTGCTTTGGTTGGTTTATCTGAGCTCTACGGAATTGCGAAAGAACTTGCAGATTGTATCGTTCCCAACGAGTACGGTACGACTGCGGAGAGCAAACTTCGCATCGGTGGTACGATTGCCAACAGCTTGATTAGCAAACTGCTGAGTGATTTCAACAACACTCGTGAAGAGTCGTTCGCAGTTGAAAACGGCGGATTCCATATCGATGCTCGACGCATGTCAATTAATGACGATGCACGACGCGCGTCGATGAATGATCACCAAAGGCTTGATACATCAACTCCGCCCGCAACCATGACGACGGATGACGACGACGAGGATGAACGCGAACGCGAGGAAGAGGAAGAGAAAGAAGAGCTAAGTACGACTCGATTGAACTTACGCTACGCGACGGCACACGGCGTGCATAGTCCGTTCCGTCACGTTCGCACGAGATTGTATTTTACGTCTGAGTCGCACTTGCACTCAGTGTTGAATGTGCTCCAATACGCACACCTTGACACAGAGCGCCAAGTTCAAGACCGTGGACGCGAGCCAAACAGTGCGAATAACTCAACTACTCCTGTGGCGGAGAGTAGTTACCATGCAAAACGGCCTCCTGGTTTACCTCTTAGTCCACAGAAAGAACCAAATTCGACGTCTCAAGCGTCTCCTTCACCCCCGGTTCGCCAGTCGCTCATCAACGACAAGCTGGCGCAGTATTTGAGAAGCGAAAAGGAGTTGGACTATCTCACTCATATCGTTTTCAGAATGTTTGAACGCTTCCATGTGCCTCCGACCGATCCAAAACGATTTAGAATCGAGATACTCTTTTCAAATGGCATCGGCAAAAACCCATTCAAATCAAACATTGTTGAAATGTTCACCGCCGGAAACGGCGAGGACGAATCAGATGGGCGAGAGCCATCAAAGAGCACTGATACGCTCGACGAAGATAGCGAAAGCGCAGTGCTGAACGACTTGATGCAGGAGATACAAATTCAGAATGACGATATCGAGCCCGATCAGGACTATCTCACGCTAAGCACGATGGAGGATTACTTGGTGAATTACAAGCGCAGGTACCGCTACGGCGAAGATTCTTTCGACAGCGGCACGCCCGGAAGACAACCTCGCTCGACGAGCGTGGGGAGCGATCGAGAGCGCGAACGACAGTTCCCAGGAAATTGGAAGAATTTGTTCCCGACGTAGTTTGTTTGTTTGAAAAGAAATAGTAAGATCTAAAATTAATAAGCTGCGTTTAAACAAGACAACGTGATAAATATTTAATCGCCACGTTCCCAGACAAGCATGCTGCGCTTGCCAACCATGACGTCAACGAGTTGACCAAGGCGCTTGAAAACAGATTCTTGCACGTACGGCACGCCATACTTTTCGCACACAGCCTTAACACGCGGTTGCATGTTTTGGTAAGCGCGCATGGACATATCCGGGAACATGTGGTGCTCAATTTGGTAGTTCAACCAGCCGTGCATGAAGTCGTTCACATCGCCACCAGTCTTGAAGTTGGCAGAGCCAATGACAGCACGAAGGTAGAAATCATCCGAACGAGGCTTAGTTTCAGACTCGAAGCGGTAGATGTCGTCACCGACGTGGTTAGTGGCAATGATGATGAAGGAGTGGATGTTGGTCATGACGTCGGCGAGAACAGACGTCATGAAGAACGCAAGCGCACCAGCAGGGCCAGCGACAGCGTAGCCCAAAGCCGGCAAAGCAGCGAACGACCAGAGCGCATACGGTGCGAAGCACTTGATCATTTCGCCGAGAGCGGCGAGTTCACCCTTGAAGGCACCTTGGGTGACGGTGAGCACAGTGGACGGCAAAGTGCCCGTCTTGAACGGGTTCTCGGCAACTTGACCATTCTTTTCGGCTTCGCGCGCACGGCGAGCGTGAAGCTCCTTCAACGTGTTCGGCGCATAGTAGAACCACTTCCACACGAGCGCCAAACCGGCGACTTGGAGGTACCGAGACACCATCGGCGTGTTGCCTTCGCGGAGTTCGCTCATGTTGCGCTCGACGAGATCCGGATCGGCATCTTCACCAAGTTGGTAGTGGTGCAAGTGGTTGTGCTCAACATCCCAAGCTTCCGGGAGCATCCAATCCATCCAGTCGGTGCATCGGCGCCATAAACCACGAGCAAACTTACGGCGGTGGAAGCGACCAGTGACTTCACCATTCGTGCTTTGCGCGGCGTTGTAGCCACCGTGGCACGTGTGGTGACCAACCATCGTCCAGCGCGCGCAGATTGCGGTGGACATCAAGAGCGCCGCGATCGGGTTCATGCCGTTCAACCACGCCGGCATGGGGTAGCCAGCCATCGGCATACCAATCAAAAGCGCCAAACCACCAAAGTAACACACGTTGGCCCACGTCAGAATCTTCTTCAAATGCTTCACGTCGCCCTCGTAGTGCTCCGGTGACTTGTACTCCTTCTCAATCGCACGCATCTCCGCCGCCCATCCCGCAAGATCAAGATTTTCGCGCCACTTCCCAGTCGCGTTATACTGCATCTTCTCCGCAAAGCTCTCCATCGCCGCCGCGGCGCCGTCTTCCCCGATCGCAATCGCGCGATTCGCGCCCGCGTCGTCCCCTCTCGCCTTCATCGACGACGCACCCGCGCCTTGCCCGCGCACAACCACAGACGCACCACGACGCATCGACGTCGCCCCCGCGCATCCACTTCGCGCACCGTTCGCGCGTTTCGCGCTCGTCAACGCCTTCACCGGCGCCAACGTCACTCGCGACGTCATCGTCGTCATCATTATCCTCGTCCGTCCGTCGCGTCCGTCGCGTGCGGTGCGGTGTCGCGTGCGTGTATCGCGCGCGTGCGTGTGTCGTACAAACGTTCGACGCAACCCGCGGAGGTGGCGTGTCGCGTGTGTCGTGTGCGAGAGTGGCGACGCCCGCGCGGTCGCCGCCGCCAAAATCACCCAAAGCGATGATGGGCGGTTTAGCGCGCTTCACCATGCCCCGGTGCGCGCGCGCGGGCGCGGCATTCGCGCGGGCGATGGACGACGACCGCACGGCATCGTCTATGGGCAAGCAGTGCGCGCGGCGCGCCGTCGGTCGTCCGGTCGTCCGGTCGTCGCGCCGCGCATGGCGCACCTTATCCTGGTGGTGTGCATACGAATACGGCGGTTGTTTTCTTTGGGTTGTGATTGGTCAAATGTGTGGGGGGTGTGGGGGGTGACGTCATCGGAATCTTTGGTGCGCGCGCGCGGGTGCGGTCGGTCGGTCGTGTCGGTGCAGATGGGTGCGTGGACGTGTGCGATGCATGCTTGTTATTCAATATCGCGGAAGAATTCTATGGTGGAGCGCAAGGCGTCGACGAAGATGTCGACTTCGTCGGGGGTGTTGTAAAAGTAGAGGGACGCGCGCGCGCTGCCGGCGGCGTTCAAATATCGGTGAAGGGGTTGCGTGCAGTGATGACCGCTTCTGCAAGCGACACCGGATTGGTCTAGGAGGGTGCATATGTCGTTGGCGTGAATGCCGTCGACATTAAAGGCGCATAGGGAGGCGCGCCCGCGGGACGGGGGCGGGCCGTAAATTGTCACGCCTTCGACGGCGCTCAACTTTTCATACAGGTACTTGCCGATTTCGACTTCGTACGCGTGCACGCGGTCCATGCCAATTTTGGTCAAATAGTCGCACGCCTCGCCGAGAGCGATGGCTTCGGCGATGGCGGGTGTACCAGCCTCAAATCGCGCCGGAGGCTCGGCGTACGTGCTCTTTTCGAGAAACACGTCGGCAATCATTTCACCACCACCCATCCACGGAGGCATGGATTCTAAGACATCCATGCGACCCCACAAAAATCCAATGCCCGTAGGACCGCACATCTTGTGCCCACTACCTACGATCCAATCTACTCCTAGCGTTTGCACGTCAACCGTCATGTGCGGAACGCTTTGACACGCATCAAGCAAAACCTTCGCCCCGACCCCACGCGCAAGCTTTACAATCTCCTCCACTGGCGCCTCACAACCTAATACGTTGCTCACGTGCGCAGTGGTGATGAGCTTAGTTTTCTCGTTCACTAACGATCTAAGCTCATCCATGTCGAGCTCTTGCGTGTCCTTGGTCAATCCGACAAACTTCAACACGCACCCAGTGCGCTCAGCCAGCAACTGCCACGGGACAATGTTCGAGTGATGCTCCAAAACGCTCAAAATGATTTCGTCTCCAGCCTTCAAATTGCTCGTTCCCCACGTGTTTGCCACTAAATTAATCGCCTCGCTCGCGTTTCTCGTAAACACGACTTCTCTATCCGTCTTTGCGTTGATAAACTTTGCAAGCTTCGCCCGTGATTGCTCATACGCATTCGTCGCTTTGGCGCTCAAATAGTGCACTCCACGATGAACGTTCGAGTTGTAATCCTTATAATAGAACATGTGCGCGTCGACGACTTGATTCGGCTTTTGAGACGTCGCCGCGTTGTCGAGGTACACCAACGTCGCCCCAGATTCCGTCTTCTGATTCAATATCGGAAAGTCTTTGCGCGTCTCCGTGGCGATGCTCGACGTCGCGGCATCTATTGCGATCGCACGCGTGACGGCAGCGCGTCTCGTGCGACGCGTTGCCACGCCGTGGCGTTGCGCCGAAGGGGCACCCATGGGGGTGTGGGACGTCACCGCCGCCAGCGACATGCCGTGCGTGTGGTGACTCGTGTCGACAACCGCGTGCGTGCGTGCGCGCGCGTGTATACGCTGAAACTATTCGCGTCGACGACCGTGTGCGGGCGGGCGGACGTCGTGCGTTCGCGTGTGTCGTGCGTGCGGGTGTGACGTGCGCAGAATTTCCATTTGTCTTTCGAGAAGCAGTGGGACTGTTGACCAATCATGACTCGAGGGTGCCCATTGGGCGAATAGGAAAGGAAGACGACGACGATGACGACGATGATCTAATCGTGTGCGTCTAAGCGTGTGCGTGTAAAATCACAATCACGGTACTAGTTTCTAATCAGCGAGGCATGACGTCGGAACGAGCGACGTATCTATATCCTGCTGGAAGCGCGTTGTTTGCGCGTTCTACGTCTGGCGCGGTTAGTAGGGCGTCGCGTTTGAGAATGCCGCCGCGCAAACCTCCTGGACGACGTATACCGCCGCCTGGAACGGGGTTACCTGATCCATCCAATGATGCGAACGAGCCAGAACTCGAAGGCAGGTTTCCTGGAAGCATGCCGGATTGTCTGAAGTTGCCTCGGCTTTTCTTATTGCCTCCTTTGGAGGATGTCGGAAGCTCCCCGGCGTCGCGCTTGTTCGCGCGCATGGTTTCTCGAACACGCTGCAACGCACCATGCATGGATGTTCCAGCTCCAATGCCAGGTAGACCACCCGAGAGTTGACGCTCCAGCGGTTGCTGGTTGTACAGCTCCACGAGTGCGGGAACCGGGTCGCCTGTGAGACCAGCTTCGACATCCTTTAAGCGCTCGGCACCTGAGTGCTTTTCACAAAAGGCGGTGAACTGTCTACCCTGGCTATCGACGCTCCGCATGTGGCATGCCGCTCGTCGACAGCACAATGGGTGGAATACAATTTGGCAGTGACCAGAGCAGCAACGCATGAGTGTCCCGTGGGAACGCGTGCAATAGCTGCACGAAGCGTTACGACGCTCTCGCGGGACATCGTTGATGCTTACAGGCTTCACCGCCTTTACTGCGTTCTTTTCGACAATTGATGCTTCCGGAACCCATTTGGCGCAAGCAACATGACACCATTGCTTACCGTCGAGTGTTTGCTTTAGTGCTCCAATTTGAACGGGGCATAATGAGCAGGAAACTCCCTTGTACAGCGCCAATTTGCCTTGAAGCGTGACGTGCACTGATTTCCCAGACTGTCGTGAGTCTGGCGCACGTCCAGTCGCCAACGCATCCGCGCACACCCAACACGTCCACTTTGAATCAACTTTACCCGGCACACCATAGCACGACGGATGAACGACGAGGTCGCACATCGAACACTTTATTGTGGTTTTCGTTTTGCTCGCTTCACTTGTCCCCGCGCACACACAGCACGCCGTGTTATCACCGATCGAATGAAATGGATCAAGAAGAATTTGCGACATTGGAGAACGAATTGGGGATCCGCCGATAACTGGCGAATTACTCCTTGGCGTCCCTGGCCATCCGAGTGACTTCAAGTGGCTCGCGGTACCATCAAAGTTTGCTAGACCAAACATTTTCTTCACTCGCGCCGGAGCTGCTTCAATCGCTCGCATGACTGTCTGCGTGCTCAAAGGTTTATACCCCGTTGGAACCACTGTGGGTTCTGGTGTGATCGCAGCTGAACCAATCTCTCTTTTCGGTTTCGACTCGCGACGTCCTTCGGGGGCAGACGCATTGGCTCGCTCAAGAGCAGCACGCTGCTCAGCCTCTCGCTTTTCCTTCTTTTGCTGGCGTTTGACTTCTCGAATGGCCCCCATGAATGCATTTGCCTCGTCCAACTTTACTTTTCGCTCCGTGTGCGCCTTAGTGTCTTCGTCTATGCTCTTTGCTACTTTTTCAATCAGATTCTTCACGTTGTGCTTGTTTGCTTGCAAGTTCCACAAGAGTTCGTACTGGTGTGCTAGAATTTCGCCTTCCACTTCGTCTACTGGTGCACACGCCATGAGCATGGGATGAGCTGAAAACGCGTTTTCGAGCTTGGCTAATTCATCTCGAGCGACGCTGACCTTATAAGGAACTTTTCTAGGCTTGCTGCTACTTGGCACTCCAGGAAGTAAAATCTCCTCCTTCACCGCCCTCTTCAAGCAGTTTACGCTTGACCCGGACTTGCCGCATTTATGTGCTAACGTTTTGAGCTTTACGCAGACTTCACACGCAGCATCCGTAGTGCTATTTTTCCCTGAGATCTTTTTCTTCGAACTGGTACTCGGCAACCCCTTGTCGCTCTCTTCGCTCCAGTCGGGCAAAGTAAACTGTCGATCAAACAGCAACTGCGTGTGCGTTGGAATAGCTTCGACAGTGCTCAGCAATCCAATGTGGCGAAGTTCTCCTTCCGTGCCAAACGCCCGTCTACATTCCTGTATCGTGCGTTCGCGAGTATCTTCGTCTTCTTCAGTTTCCTCACCAAATTGCTCTTCACCGATGGTCACAGTCGTTGTCGCCGACGACGGCAACGCATCAACGAACTCCTCACATTTTGGTGCGGTACTAGGTAGTAGCTGCTGAACGCTAACGTTTGACGGGACAGACACTAAGCCTAGTCCGAGAGACATTGATATTTCCGGTGTCCCGTTTTCCGGCAATACTAACTTTTGTATGTCCTCAGATTTGATAGCCGCCCCGTTCGCGGCTTTATTCAAATCATCCTGTATAGCGACCACTCGCTCTGCCGCTTCGTGAAGGATCCATACACGTAAGTTTGCTAATGTTGTATCGTTACCGTCATCTATTTCAGTTTTAACATCAACCGCTTCCTTACCCAACTTGGGCGACAACTTTGAATCGCGACCGTCATGCTTTGCGAGCCAAGCCTTGAGAACCGACGCAGTGACGCCTATGAATCTTGCCGCACTTCGCGTTCTCTTTGCCTCATCTTCATCTAGTGATAGCATCGTCCGCGTAATTGCGGCAATGTGTGTTACGGATAGTCGTTGTATCAACTCGATACCTTCTTCGTATTCCTCCAAAGGCGGCGCCACAAACGGCTTGTCTGGTACCGCTGGTATCGTCCCTACGACAGGCTTCACCCCACTCACCACAGGCGTGGCATCAAACGTAGCTGGTTTTCTTACCCCGCGCGTACCGTCGGCATTTCTACCGTAAACTAAGCCTGGAATCGGAATCCCAATTTTGTCTTCACCAACTTCGTAGGCTGGTCCCAATGATGCCGAACGCAGCGCAGCATCGTATTCCCACGGCGTTGTGGGCGCTATTCGAGCTATATCTGTCGCATGTAGTGGTCTAAAATAATCTTCTGCGTACCTCCACCATGGAGCAACCTTCTTCGCCTCTTTTTCCTCTTCATTGTTCACTAAAGCGTTGCGTCTCTTCTACAAAATTTGCACCCAGGCAACGAGCGGCGCGTCGTCAGTACGAGATCATTTACACCACACACGAATCAAAACGACGATAACAAAACAATAACGAGCACAAACAAACACTACCTACCGATGACGCCTTTGCCGCAGCCTTCTTCTCGATATCATCCAAGCTCACCGCCTCGCCCACCGTGTACGGACTCCGCACCTTGGGCGCGCCCGGCGCGCACCTTTCCACCAATGCCGCCGCGACATTAAGCTCGCGTTCAATCCTCGTCAGACCATCACGCACATTCTCATGATCCTTCCCCTTCAGCCCAGACGACACCCCCTTGTGTGCCATCACACCCGGCGCTCACGCGCGTGATCTCTCACGCGCGCGCGTCTCGCGCTGCACCGAACCGCCCTCGGCGGCGCCGCGCGAATTCCCCCGTCCCCCGCGCGCGCGCAGTGCCGTCGCGGTGCGGAGCGATCGATTCCGCGCGTGCGCTTGAGCGCCCACCGTCGAAGTCGCCGCCGCGCGTGCGGCGCGAGACGAACGCGCGCGAACGGACGATCGCGCGCCGACGCGTGCGTGTGACGCCCGCGCGAGCGTCGCGCGCCATCGATGGTTTCGCCCGTTCGATCGATGCGCGCGCGCTTTCGACGGTCATATCGATCGATGAGTGGCACGAGTCACGCGTGCCGCCGCGAGGTGATCGATCGATGGCGATCGATGCGGGTGGTGTGTGCGATCGATCGATGCGGTTGTCGATCCATGTGCGTGTTGATCGATGATTATCGATCGCGATGGTTTCGTGATCGTAGGAACGCACTGTTGATCGATGTTTGGTGTCGATCGATTTTCGTGTGTAATGGGAAATTGCGATCGCGGTCGATGTGGTAGGTGATTGAAACTGGAGAAGGCTGATTTTATCGATGGGGGATATCGATCGATTGATCGTGTGAATAATCAGGAACGCGTGGCGATTGCACGTTCATCGATCGCGATAGCGATCGAATCGATTTTGAAAGTGATCGATGTCGATGAGCACGGTCGAGGTGAAAGCGGACGAGGGACGTGCGCGTTGCGTTCGGGCCGTTACTCCGAGGTCCCATACGACTTTACGAGTGTCGAGCCCGAATAGTGTCGAGTTACATCTAGTGTATCGTTTTGCATACTCTGAACGCGTCGAATCTACAGTTGACCCATTGGCGCTTGTCTGGGAGACGAAAACGCGGGCACGGTCCTGCGGTTGTGCTTCTGTGAAAGCGACTACAAACGCATGTTTCCTCGCGAGATGGGCTTCATACGGTCTCGCTTGCACCGGAACACGTTCATTCTGATTTTTGTAGTTGACTAGTACTATTCTTGCTACCTCCGATGACCTGAGTGACACGGTGGAACATGAAATGTGTTTACCTGTGTGTACGTCGATGAGATGCGTTTTCGGCAAAGCGCGCAACCGCATTCCTGATCGGTGGTCGACAAACCTGTAGCCCCAAAACGCAGCAGCATGATGACTTAACTGGTCATCTCACTCTTCACCTCCGCCTCTACCGTCAACGACGGCTTTTGACGTCATCGTGTGTAATGATGTGCTTCGAGCCACGCGCCGCAGTAGACTGTACGCTTTTAGGCGACGTTCGAACACTGTGTGTGATGAACATCTGCAATTCTTTGTCAGTTAAGGGTAGTGAAGCGTAATGGTAAACAAAAATACTAACCTGGTGATGGCAACTAGAGGTTAATTCGTGTAAACAAGTAAAGAGAGCGCACTGAAGCGTCCATAGCATGGGCTTCTCATTCAACTGTGTCTGCGAGCAGACGTTCACATCCACGGAAGTTTCGGAACGAGCACCGGAGTCGTCTTTTTGTACATTTGATACCCTTCGTCCTTCCCCCAACGTTCGTCCGCGCTCTTTTCAAGTATCGGCACGCCACTCATCTGCGTGAGCAAGAACGTGACGAACAACGGGGAGGCAAAAACGCCGACGGCGCGTCCCGGATGGCTGGCGGCTAAACCACTCGCCGCGACGCCCGCGACGCCAAACCACATACAAATCTCACCGAAATAGTTTGGATGTCTCGAAAGAGACCACAAACCATGCTTGATATACTTCCCCTTATTCGCCTTGTTTGACTTGAACACGTACTTTTGAACATCTGCGGTGAGTTCAAAGGCAAAACCGAGAGCCCAAAACGCAGCCAAGGCGTAATCCGCCGCGCCCAAGCCGCTCTGCCCGGGCGTGCCATTCACAATGTACACTGGAAGCGACGTCACCCACACCCAAACGCCTTGCAAGAACCAGTATATCGCAAATACTCTGGGCTTATCCTTGACGCCATCGAAGCGGCTGTCACCGCCGTCTCTGTGCGCTCGAAGGCCCAAAAACACGCCCAGCCGCGACGTCCACGTCAACGCCATGGCGCTCACGAGTACCTGTCGCGCTCCAAGCCCCGAACTCGCCAACGTCATCGCCGCCGTCGACGCAAACGCGACTGAACCGAGTACATCGTAAAACTTCTCAGTTTTTAGAACCGAAGCCACGGCCCAACCGACAAATTGAATGCCAAAGTCAACCGCCGCGGCGGCGAGCAACGACGATTCCACCGCGCTCACGCCCGGAATAATTCCCGTGCGCGTCATCTCGAGCCCTCGAGCACGCGGCGCGCGAAGAACGCGCCCCCCGTGCGTCACTCCGCGATCCGCGAACCTCGCCCTCGCGCTCGCGCGTGTCGCCGCAAGCCCAACCGACCGGCGCACTGAGTCACCACCAACCTTGCGCACGACGTCCGCGCGCGCGGCACCGTCGCCGCCTCGGCCGCCACCGCCGCCGCGCGAGCGCTGAGAGCGCCGCGCACAGCCTTTGTCGTCGAACGAGAACCCGAACGCGGGATGGATGCGCGCGAAACCGCCGGGTCCGAGCGTCATGGAGTGCCGGGTTGCGTCACTGTTTCACGCACCGTCGTCGTTAGCTCACACGTCATGCGCGCGTCACCAGCCGCTGCGAGCGCGGCGCGCGCGCACGCGCGTCCGCGCGCGCATCGCGCATCGGGGCGACGGAATGGCTGCCGCGCGTCGCCCCTGACGCGTCGCGCATCGTCATCGGGGGATGACGAGTTGGACACGCGAAGCGCCGCGGTGGTTGATATGTTTGAACGGGCGGCGACGCCGATCGGGGAGCTCGAGCGCGCGCAAGCGGCGCTGGCGGCGGTGAAAGCGATGACGAATTCGACACTGGCGCGTGATGATGGACGCGCGAGCGCGGCGAGTGGGAGTTTTGGAGGGAAGAGCGCCGGAGCGGTGGGTAAGGCTATCTCTTCGTCGGCGCCCGGGTCGGCGCCGACGGCGGCGACGAGCGCGAGCGCGGGGACGTCGAAGGGCGCGAGCGAGAAAAAATCGAAACCTAAAGCCGATACGTTCAATCCTGGGAGCGATTTCTGGACTTGGACGCCGCCGGAAGATGTGACAAAGTCTTCGTCGCCAGCGTCGGCACCCGTTCCGAAGCTGCAGCGACAGACGTCAAAGAATGTAGCCGACGCCGTGGCTTTTGCTGAACGCGTTCCCGAAGCTTCATTGCAGTTGAAGTTCCAGTCTGAGGAAGACGTACCCACGGCGCTTTCGATGGATTTTGAGAGTGAGTTGGCTGTGGAGACTGTCGGGGCGACGGAGACGTCTCCGCTGAGCGAGACGCCGACGGTTGAACTTGAAGAAAGCGCCACGGCTGTTCGCGAGCTCGGTGAGGATGGCGCCACTCAAGGCACACTTGAGAACGGTGCGCGTTGGTGGCGCGAATCTGGCGAAGAAGAGCTCGAAGGAGGTAAATTGTGCAAATGGACGCTAGTACGTGGTGCATCGGCTGATGGGTCGGTGGAATGGGAAGAAAAGTGGTGGACGACGAGCGACGCGTTCAACTATCGCGAGATGGGAGCAATAAAGTCCGGTCGTGACGGTAAAGGTAACGTCTGGCAAGAAAGCTGGCGTGAACAAATGACACATGACACCACCTCGGGATTCTCCAACGCTTCAAAGCACATCGTGCGAGACGCAAACAAGTGGGGCAAGCAAGCCGACGGTACAGAATGGCACGAAGTATGGGACGAGAATTATTGGGGTGATGGACAAGTGAAGCGCACGTGCACCAAAAAGGGTGCAGTGGGCGACGGTGTCACGCCTGAAGACGGTCACGGCAACCGTTGGACGCATAAATGGGGCGAAGAGTGGGATGGACGCGGGGGATGCGTGAAATGGACCGACACCTTTGCCGACCGAGACGTGAGTGAAGGCGGTGGCTCAGGCCGCGCGTGGGGCGAAAAGTGGGAAGAACGTTGGGGAGATTACGCACACAACGGCAGCGCGGGGAACAGAACCGGGAGCACATGGAACGACCGCGACGGGTATAAATTTGAAAAGACGTGGGGCGAGGAGCATTGGCACGACGGCCGCGTCCACAAATGGGGCGGCACCACCGACGGTTCTGACGGCTGGGACGTATGGGAAGACAGCGCAGGCTGGTGGGAACGCGCTCCAAGTTTCGGCTGGGACGAAGCCGTCTCTCACTCGCCCCAGCTCCTCTCCGTACCGCTTCGTTCCCGCGCCCCGAGCACTGGTAAAAACAAACCAACCATCGGACGCGCGCCCGGTCGAACGATCAAACCCCCTCCCGGCTCAAAGCTCCAAAACCCAGATCAATAGTAGCGCCACATTTTTCATTCATAACCATTGCTATTCATTCATCACTCATCCCAATCGCGCGCATCCGTCGTTGACACACCGCGCGTCCCATCGCGCGCCGCCCAGCGCCCACGCGGTGCCCCACGCGTCCCTGTATGTAGTCTTCACACGCCGACGGTCGTCCCGCGCGACATCTCACGTCAGTGACGCGCATCACACACGCACAAAACACACACCCGCGATGTCGTTCGCACGCGCGACGCGCACGGCGGTGCCACCAACGGCGCGCGACGGCGCGAGCACGCGCAGGAAAGGGCGGCGGCGGCGCAGCGGCGTGCGCCCGTGCGCGCAGAAAAAATACACGCGCGACGCGCGCGATGACGGGGGACTAGGCGTGGCATTTAACGCCAGCGCATCGCTCGCGGACGTGCTCGCGGCGAAGGATGCAAAGGATGCGGCCAAGGCGGAGAGCGGGAATGCGAATTGGGCGAGCTCGCTCGCGGCGTTTCGGGATGAGAAAGCCGCGGGGGCGAGAAAGCGCGCTGAAATGGGCGTAGAGATGGCTGAAATCGAGCGTGATTTCGACGAGAGTGAAGATTTGATAGATACGGTATGGGTCACCGATTCAGGCACGGTGGCGAAGCGGCAATTCCGAGGGTTATCGGATGAAGAAGAGGAGGTGACGGTGGAGGATGGCGAGTTTGTCGCGTTTGGCGGAGGCGGGCGAGATTCGGATGAGGACGTATGGGGACCAGGAGACGACGATATGTCGATGTATGCGAGTGATGACGATGATTACTTCGAGGCTGGCGCGCGCGAGGAGCGTCCGCGGGGGATTCCGCGAGAGATGCGTTGTTTCGATACGGCGAAAATTTATGTCAAGGCTGGGGACGGGGGCGACGGCGCCGTGGCGTTTCGTCGAGAAAAATTTGTCCCGCAAGGTGGGCCGTCCGGAGGAAACGGTGGTATCGGTGGTGCAGTATACTTCGTCGCGGATAAGAACATGAACTCTCTTGATGGGTTCAGAAAGCGAGTGCATCATCGCGCGTCACCGGGAAAGAGCGGACTCGGGTCAAAGTGTAACGGAGCTAACGGAGTGGACATGGAGGTTTTGGTGCCTCCTGGAACAATCATTAGAGATTCGCGCAACAAGAAGATATTAGTTGAAGTTACCAAACATGGTCAACGCGTGTTGCTTCTCAGCGGTGGCCGCGGTGGCCGCGGTAACGCATCATTTAAGACGGCAAAGAACAAGGCGCCGATGATTGCAGAGTTGGGTGAAAAAGGTAGCGAATTCTGGGTAGAAATGGAGCTCAAACTCGTCGCGGACGTAGGTATCATCGGCATCCCGAACGCCGGGAAGTCAACGCTTCTCGCTTCAGTGTCAGCGGCAAAGCCCAAGATTGCTGATTATCCATTCACGACCATTGTGCCCAACCTCGGTGTGGTTGAGCGCAATTACGAGCGCATGGTGTTCGCCGACATCCCAGGTTTACTCGAAGGCGCTTCCGAAGGTATTGGTTTAGGTTTCGAATTTTTGCGTCACACGAAGCGTACACGAGTGCTCATTCACGTCATTGACTGCACGAGCGAAGACTGTTTCGAGGCGTATGAAGCCATTCGTACCGAGCTGGAACTCTTTGACGAGTCCTTGCTCGACAAGCCTGAAATTGTTGCCCTGAACAAGGTGGATGACATCGAAGCTACCGAGCGAGCGCTGCGCATGAAGGAAAAGTTTGATGCAGAGGGCGTGATTTCTCACTGCATTTCCGCCGTCACGGGCGAGGGCGTAGAGGAACTCGTATCTGATGTTCAAAAGGCTTTGAGCGCGCTCCCACCGATTGAAGACGAGTGGGAATCTGACATCGCGTCCACGGGCTCGCGAGCGGCCGACGGTAAATCCATCCAACAGTTCACCATCACCGAAACACCATATGCTTTCGTCGTCAACGGTGACGCCATCGAAAGATTCGCTCAAATGACAAACTGGGACTACTTTGAGTCGTATAAGCGTTTCGGCCGCGTGCTCGACATGTCTGGCGTCGACGAAGCCCTCAACGCCGCCGGTGCCGGCGAAGGGGACCGCGTCATGATTGGCGACTTTGAATTCGAATGGAGCAAAGACAAACGCGACCGAACGCTCTACGAAACCTTCAAACGTAGAGTCGCCGACGCCCCTGGCGCGCCTCGAGGTTCGCGTCACTGGCCCCACGCCGTCTAATCGGGAGCGCGCATTGTACGCATCAAATTCCAACACACCAATCAATTCCTCCCCTGCGTCCTCGGACGAGGAGGAGATCCCATGAAAAGCGCACTCGTGTAAACTCGCAGCAGTGTACATAATAATATCATCGCACGTCCGATACGCGTGCGCGTCGGCGCCACCCCCCGCGCGCGCGCGCGGGGCGAATGTCACCTCAATATGGGATATGTCACCATCATATGGATCGCCACACCCCACATGCCATCCCACGCGTGATAAAACACACGCACGGCGCTCGCGGCCGCACAGTACGACACGGGACCGACCGTCCCCGGGAATCGGAATCGCCTAAACCCAACGCACTTCCGACGTTCGGGTCGTTCGTTCCGACGCTTGCTTCGCTCGCCGGTGACGCGCCAGAGCGACGCGCGCGCGCGCGGGGATTCGACATGGCGGGAAACGCGAGCGATGTGCCCTCTGGCGCGCGAGGCGCGTCGAAGCGCGCGCGCGACGGCGACGAGGCGGGAGACACAAGTCGGAAAGACGTAAACGTCGCGGAGCATGGGATGGATCAGGTGGTGTCGGAACTCGGGTTCGTGGGCGCCGTGCCGCGCATGAAATGGGTGGATGACGACGAAGAGTGCGAGGAAGAGGAAGGTGGAAGCGATAGGATGGTCGTTGTCGTGGAAAGTGGGCGGCAGAGGGGGGCTGGGGGGGGCGATGGGGCGGCGGGCCGCGAGGCTGCGGCGGATGGGGGCGGCGGGCAGCCTTGGACGTCGGAAAACGCCATTGGATGCACTGAGACTGGCGCGTACCACACGGATCGTGTGACAAATAGAGCTGACACCGGCGCGCGGAGTGTGCGTGCGGGGACTGGTGCGATGAGCGGGTTCCCAGTTACCGCGCCGCGAGGCGGGTCGCCCGGGACGAGCGGTTTGGGCGTCGGCGTTTCCAACGAGGAAGCTGGACGCGCGCTTGCGTCCATGATTGTCGAAGACGACGCCGAAGAACTGAAAAAGTTGAAACGCAAAGAGTCTAACCGCGAAAGCGCTCGTCGTAGTCGCTTACGAAAGCAAACTGAGAATGAAATCTTGAGTGCCCGAGTCAGGGCGCTCACCCGAGAAAACGTGACTCTGAAAGAAAATTACGAAACCTTGCGAGGTGTTGTCGATAGCTTACGAGCACAAAACATTAATTTGCGCGAAGAGCTGGCCGATATTCACATTCGCAATGGAAAAAAGTAACCGAATTCTCCACCTGCGGGCCATGCATCATCCTTAAAGTCTATATAGTCTCGTATACACCGTACGCAGCATCACCACCACTCAAGCTTGTTAATCATCACAAACAAGTTTTATCTCTGTTCTGTTTATCATTAAAAACCACTAAGCGTGCGCACGTCATCGTTGCATTTGTCGTCGTCGCGAATGTGTCTATCACGGACCCTCTTGTTCGGGTTCGAGGCGAATCAAGTCGTCGATGCGAAGGATAGTAATCGCCGCCTCCGTAGCAAACTGAATGCTCTTCACCTTACTCAACGAAGGCTCGAGCACGCCCGCCGCAATATTATCGCGAATTTCGCCCTTGACGAGATCCAAACCGTAGCCCGCGAGTTCATCTTTGCCCTCGTGCGCTTGAGCCGAGTGGTGTATTGCGCGAAGCTTGGCGACGAGTTCAGTGGCATCCTTGGCGGCGTTCACAGCGAGCACTTTAGGGATGACTAAAAGCGCTTGCGCGAATTCAGCGATCGCGAGTTGCTCTCGGCTTCCCAAAGTCGTCGCCATATTCTCCAGGTAGATGCTCAAAGCCGCTTCAACTGCGCCGCCGCCGGCGACGACGCGTCCACTTTCAAGCGTCCGCTTGACAATGCACAAGGCGTCATGAACAGACCTGTCAATTTCATCAAGCATGTAGTCGTTCGCACCTCGAAGAAGTATCGTACAAGCTTGAGTGTTGGCACAATCCTTAATGACAACCATGTCGTCGTCTGCCACGCGCTGCTCGACGACTTCGCCCGCTGTGCCGAGCATGGAGGCGTCAAAGGTTTCGCCGCCATCCATGTCTGACAACGAAAGCATCACTTGTGCACCCGTGGCTTTTGCAATGCGACGCATGTCGTCGCGGCTCACACGACGGCACGCAATCGCACCGGCTTCTACGAAATATTTGAGCGCCATGTCGTCGATACCCTTGGAACAGAGCACCACGTTGGCCCCCGCGGCTAAAATCATTTGAATACGCTTGGCAGTGATTTCAAACTCTTGCTCGCGAATCTTATCGAGCTCCTTAGGATCATTCACGAGGACTTGAATCCCCATGAGCATCTTTGTCTTTTGCAAGTTGAAATCAATGCACGCAATCTTCGCATTTGTCACACGCTTGGGCATACCCTCCGCCGCGCGCCCGAGGTTCAACGCGTAGCCTTTGACGACGGTGGACTCTTTCAAACTCTTCCCGTGCGCCTTCAAGATGTTAATGGCCTTGATTGGATACTTGACATCGCCTATGTCGTTGTACGTTTTAATGCTCATGCATGCATCGACGACTAATTTTCCAAAAAACTCCTCCTCAGCGCCGATAATCTTCGAACTCATGCTCGTCTTGGCACACTGCAACAACGCGTCGACGCCGAGCGCGTCGACGCTCGTCGCCAACTTGTTCTCAATATACTTGACACTTTCACGCATCGCGAGTCTATACCCAGCGATGATATTTGTCGGGTGAATCTTATTTCTCACTAATTCATTCGCACGCTTCAACAATTCCGCAGCGAGGATAACCACTGAAGTCGTCCCGTCGCCCACCTCTTGATCTTGCAACTCGGCGAGCTCGACGAGAATCTTCGCCGCCGGGTGTTCCACCTCTAAAAGTTTCAAAATCGTTGCCCCATCGTTCGTAATCGTCACATCACCGATATCATCCACCAACATCTATACACGTGTTGAAATCAAACCACAACCCGTCAGTAAAACGTACGCGCGCTTGAGCCTAAACGACCGACGACGAAAAAGAAAAAGTCAACGCACCTTGTCCAGCCCAACCGGACCTAAAGACGTCTTCACGATATTCGCCACCGCCATCACTGCCGTCGCTGCGCACAAAACACACACACACACACAGACACACCGTCAGTCTCACACCCGTCCCACCTCGTCGTCATCACCCGTCACACGAAAACCACGCAAACAAAGAAAGATCACCACCAGAGATCCATCCATCAATCATCACCATCCCTCGCGCCATCCATCGTTCGCCCGCCCGCGCTCTCTCTCTCGCGCGCATCACCACCGTACCATTCGTCTGGCGCACATCCCGCCCGCTCTCGCGTTCGCCAAAGAACACGTCAGATTGTCCCATGGTCCGCGTCGCACACTGCGGCGGACCGCGCCGTTGACCGCATCGAGCGTTCGATCGATGCGTGCGTCGCGCGCGATCGATATTTGGTATCGATCGATTCGACATTCCATCGACTCGCGAGTCGATGACGTTCGAGACCACCACGGCGACCGCGCCCATTCGGCGGCGGCCACGCGCGGCGGTCGCGGTCGCGCCGCACACGCTCGCGCGCGGCGGTCGACGCGCGCGGTGGGTTCGCAACGATGGTGATGGATGCATCCTCGTCGTCGTCGTCGTCGTCGTCGTCGTCGTCGTCGTCGCGGGTGATTCGCGCGTGCGCGGTGGTGGCGGTGAGCGCGTGGTGCGTGGCGCGCGTGGTGCGGGCGCAGCGACAGCGCCGCGCACTCGACGCGGGGGTGACGGCGCCGGCGTCGGCGTCGGGGACGGTGACGGGGACGGTGGCGACGAATGATGGGTCGTCGTTGACGACGCGCGAGCGACGGATGGTGGTGTACGCCACGCGCACGGGGACGTCGAAGAGGTTTGCGCGCGCGTGCGCGGAGGCGCTGAACGCGGCGTCGGGGTCGTCGTCGTACGAGGTTGTGGATTTATCGACGATTGATGATCCAGAAGCGGTGTTTGGTGATAGCACGCACGCGGTTACGGCGGTGTTTGTGGTGAGCACGCACGATGGAGGTGAGGTTCCGACGCCGAGCGCGTGGTTTGCGCGTTGGGCGCGGGAGAGCGCGTACGATGAGCGCACTGGATGGATGTATTTGAAGCATGTCAAGTATGCAGTGTTTGGATGTGGGAACAAAGAGTATGGGGATGATTTCAATCGCGCTGGGAGAGAATTGGATGCGCAATTGGCGCGCATGGGTGCGGAGCGTTTGGCGCGACGGTGCGACGGGGACGAAGCGAGCGGGCGAATGGAGGCGCAGTTTGAGGAATGGAGTGCCAAGCTCGTGCGTAGAATCGCCTCAGTGAAAGAGTCATCGGCATCTGCGTATGCAAAAGACGCGGTGATGACGGAATTACAAGGTGGTAGTGTTGAAGATGATTCTGTGGCGGCGTACGCGTCGGACGACGAGGATGACAACGAGGCGCCGAGCGTGGCTGGGAGCGAAGACGACCAAGACATGGAGGATATCGGCGAAAGCGAAAACAACGGAGAAAAGAAAGAAATGGTCACTGATGCTCTCCGAGGGGCGCTGACGAAGCAAGGGTATAAAATTCTGGGCTCTCATTCCGGTGTAAAGCTCTGTCGATGGACCAAGGCCATGCTGCGTGGTCGGGGTGGGTGCTACAAACACACATTTTACGGGATTGAAAGTCATCGATGCATGGAAACCACGCCCTCATTGGCATGTGCGAATAAATGTACGTTTTGCTGGCGACACCACACTAATCCAGTGGGTACAACGTGGCGGTGGCAAATGGACGATCCTCTGGAACTCGTTGAAGCGGCGGTTTCCGAGCACTGTAAAATGGTCAAGCAGATGAAGGGCGTTCCTGGAGTGCTGCCAGAAAAACTCGAAGAAGGCATGAATCCGAGGCACTGCGCGTTATCGCTCGTGGGTGAACCAATCATGTACCCCGAAATTGGCAAGTTTGTAGGTGAATTGCACTCGCGCAAGATTAGCACCTTTTTGGTCACCAACGCCCAGTTCCCAGAAGCGATTACAAATTTACCACCGATCACTCAGTTGTATGTTTCCGTGGACGCGGCGACGCCAGAAACTCTCAAGGCAATCGACAGACCGTTATTTGCGGACTACTGGGATCGCTTCATTGATTCGTTGAAGTCCTTGAAGGATAAGCAGCAGCGCACCGTGTATCGGTTGACACTTGTTTCGGGATGGAACATGGAAGAGGTTGCTGCGTATGCGAAACTTGTCGATCTCGGTAAACCAGACTTTATTGAAATCAAGGGTGTAACGTACTGCGGCAGCAGCGATGCATCATCACTAACGATGAAGAATGTACCGTATCATAAAGATGTATGCGAATTTGGTGAGGCTATTGTCAAGTTGCGCCGCGACGAGAATGGTGAGGAAGAGTACGGACTGGCGTGCGAGCATGCGCATTCGTGTTGTATTTTACTGGCTAGAACAGATCGATACAAGATTGATGGGGAGTGGTACACGTGGATTGATTACGATAAATTCCAAAATCTCGTCGCGAGTGGCGAAAAATTCTCGGCGCTTGACTACATCGAGCGTACACCAAGCTGGGCAACGTACGGCGCCGAGGAAGCTGGTTTCGACCCAGATCAGACTCGTCATAGAAAAGTTAGAAATCACCCAGGAAAGCTCGCTCCAGAAGTAGAAGTAGTAGCGTGAGATGTTTGTACTAGTAATAATAATATAAACAGCACTATTTACTCAGTTTTGCATTTTGAACATCCTGCTCGTATCGATGGATGTTGACATCTATGAGTTCTAACAGAGGATCGATTGCGTCAGGAATAATTGCCGCGAGGATTTCAAACGACGGCTTTGCAACAAATCGAATGAAACCAAGCTGATTCGATTGTGTCGTCGCTGGCCCAGCGATTGTTCTGTCCATGAACTCTGGAACATCCATCAAAAGCTCTCGCTGACGATCGCCTTGTTTGTAAAACTCGCCCGTGACGTCTTCAGCCCAAGCAAGCGCTAGATGATACGGACGAGCTGGGTTACTGATATCAGCACAGTGCAGAGTAAACGCAAGAGGAACCCAAATGGGGTTCCACTCCCTAAGTGGTTTCACGAGATGTGTCGTGGCATCCGTATTGCTTTCAACATCAGAGGCTACACGAGCGACAAGATCACCATGGAATTCCATATCCGTGTGGAGAACCATTTTTTGCATCAGTTTACAGATTTCAGCTCGCTCTTTCGGAGGGAAATCATCTAAAACTCTGTGCTTCCTCATCCCTGAAAACGCTCTGAACAAGTGACCGTTCTCATTTACGCTCACGCCATTCCATCTCGTGGACTCTTCCGACTGAGAATCCACCAAAAAATGATTGTTCACACCAGGGTGACCAACATCGTGAACTACCGCGGCTATCAAGCAAGTAAAAACGTGCTTGGGTTCAATTTGAGCCTTCAAGCCATGGTCTAGGAAATATGCCATGGCTTGCGTGACGTCTGTTGCATGCACATGATTGTGGTAATCGTTGTCCTTGTATTGAGCTTCTATCTCGCTCAAAAATTTTGCCATATTCTCAACCGAGAGTGGCAAAGATGTGAATAATCCAAAGTCTCTGAGTAGTCCCATAGTGAGCTTAGTGAGCGGTCCTGCGCGGGAATCTTTGCACGTCTTTGCAAATGCATACACATCAAAGCTACTCCAACTCGTATTCACTGCACTCGACGCGTGATCCAACGAAGTTGAACTCGACGTTGACAGTTGAAATTGCGATATTTCAGGAGACATCGGCCTACTGGACTCCGCGAATTCTGATATTTCCCCAGAACTGTAAGAGTTGACATCCATACTACGTCGCGGTGCGCGCATTTCCATAGAAAGCTTTGCCATGTTACGGGACAGAAGCAAAGAATTAATCGTTTGACTCTGGTGCACGTACTGCTGCACGAAACTTTGCGCCTGTGGATCGAGTAACTGCTGTGCTTCCGCGCTCGCTGCGTTTCCATGAATCTGCAAAATCAACGCATTAGCCACTTTCAATGCGTTTTCGATCGATCTCAAGGTCTCAACTGGATCGGTTTCAACGTTACTTAAGATCTTTTTCTGCTCAATTTCAACCAGACGCCGAACGGTATGGAACATTGCGCGATAAACCCCATTTTCTTCTGCGCTAAGTGGAAAACCAACCTCGTCCTCGTCCTCGTCCTCAATCAGCTCATCCAGCGCCGCCGCAATCAATTTCCGCTTACTCTGCGTCACGGCAAGCTCTCGAATCGCCGCCGACTTAAGCATCATCGATGATATCGATGCTCCTCCCCGCCTGCCACCATAGTCCAAGCTCCGTCGCGCTCGCGCGCTCGTTAATTCTCTCATTGGCCCGCCTTCCGACTCTCGCGACTCTCTCGTCGGGAACGTCTGCCCTATCCCATCCCGCCCATCGCGAAGTGACTTTTGTGCGAGCATACCCCGCTGTGTTGCGCCGCCATTAGCACCACTCGCGTCATCACGCGTCGCATTCGTCGCATCAGTCGCGCGCTCGCGAGACTTGGTGCGCCTCAGCAGCGCGCGCTTGAAGAACCCCATCGCGCGATCACGCGCGCGCGCGCGCGATCCACGCGACGCGAACGCAACTCGTGGCGCGCGTTCTCGGTTTTGGTTTGTTCCACGCCGATGCGCGCGGTCGCACCGTCGCGCCGCGGTGTGTCGCGGCACCGCGCGCGCGCGCACCGTCTCCGACGTCCAACGTCCACTCGCACATGGACGACACGCACACAGAACATCTATGCACTCCAGTACGATCCGTATGTCCGAGAATCCACGCAAAATGGCACGAGACACAACACGGGACACGCGCGTGACGGTGCCGCACATCTCGGCGCGATGATGTCCGACGCCAACGCACGCGCGGAGTCAGCCGCGACCGTATCTACGTCGTCGTCGTCGTCATCGTCGTCGTCATCGTTGTCGTCGGATTGGAACGACGCCATGGACACCATCAAGCGCCACAAGCTTCGCGTCGTGGGCGGCATCTGGGCGTGCGGCATGGTTGGCGCATTCGCCTTCCAATCCTTTGGCGCGCGCGCCGCGACGAAACAGACGAGCGTGAAAATCATCCACAGCCGTCTCTACGCCCAATTCGCCACGCTCTCTGCGCTCGTGCTCGGGGCTGGGGTGGAGATGATCGATCGAAGCGCGCCCGCGCGCGGCGCGGCGGTGCCCGATGATGCCGCCGACGCCGCGCTCGAATACGCCGCCACGCACCGCGCGCGCGCCGCCGCCGCCGCCGCCGCCGCCGCCGCGCGCACCGCGTCATCGTCGCGTAAGGAATAAAAACGCGCGCGCGCCAGCCGAACCCAATCCCAACCCAATCCGACGACGACGACGACGACGACGACGATCGACGATCGACGATCGACGACGATGGTCCGAGGCCGCACCCCACAACATAGCCATATATAGCCCTAGATCATGCCCTATATATGAACCTGAACCTATTGTAATACTACGCGTGCACGCACGGCGCACAATGCCCGAGCATACACACGCCACATGTCCGAACGACGCCCAGACCCCCGCGCGCGACACTCCATCCAATCCAATGCACGATGTCGATCGCGATGTCGATCGCGATCTCGCGATCTCGCGATCTCGATCTCGATCGTCGTCGATCGTCGTCGTCGTCGATCGTCGTCACACCATATATACCCATTCCCTTGATACGCATTCGCACGCGTACACTACGGCACACGCCCCACGTGCGCCGAGACGCCCCGACGGCCCGCGGGTCCGACAACGCAGATCGCGCGACACCCGCGTGTGCGTGCGCGTACTCGGCGCCTCGAAACGCCCATCACGACGACGACGACGACGACGACGACGCGAACCGACCGACCGACCGACCGACCGACCGACCGGCCGACCGACGAGGATTGGGCGCTGGATATCGCGCGCGCGCGCGCGTGATTACCGGTATTCGACGACGCGCGTCGCGACGGTGGAACGCACGCGTACGCACCCGAGCACTGTCTTTTGCTCGATCCGTTCGTCCGTGGTATATATATACACGCACACGCACAAAACACGCACGATGACGACGACGATGACGATGGGGGCCAAGGCGCGGTGTGGATCATCGGATAGCGCCGCGCGCGCGCGCGCCGGTGGACGACGAGGACGACGCGCGGTGACGCCGGCGAATTTCGCGGTGAAGGCGATGCGTGGGGTGCGCGCTTCGGCGCAGGGGATTGAGACTGAGGTGAAGATTGATCAAGCGCCGATGACGCTGTTGCGTGAAGGCGCGGATGAGGCTGGGGATGACTCGAACATGCGCGCGAGGTTTGAGCGCATGATTCGCGAGGCGCAGGATGAGATTTGTAACGCGATTAGCGAGCTCGATGGGAAGCCGTTTCATGAGGATGCGTGGACGAGACCTGGTGGAGGTGGTGGGATTTCTCGCGTGCTTCAAGATGGGAACGTGTTTGAAAAGGCTGGGGTGAATGTTTCAGTCGTGTACGGGCAAATGCCGCCCGAGGCGTATCGGGCGGCGACGGGCGAAGCCGGGGAATCGAAGGAGATGATTCCGTTCTTCGCGGCGGGTATTTCGAGTGTTATGCACCCGCATAACCCGATGGCGCCGACGGTGCACTTTAACTACCGGTACTTTGAGACGGATGCGCCGAAGGGTGCCGCGGGCGCGCCGCGCGCGTGGTGGTTTGGCGGCGGTACGGATTTGACGCCGTCGTATATTTTCGACGAGGATGTGTCTTACTTCCACCAAACGTTGAAGGATGTTTGCGACAAGCACGATGAAGCATTCTACCCGAAGTTCAAGCAATGGGCTGACGATTATTTCATGATTAAGCACCGCGGTGAGCGCCGTGGGGTCGGCGGCGTCTTCTTCGACGACATGAACGACCGCAGCAAGGATGAGCTCCTCGCGTTCGCCACGGACATGGCTGGTGCCGTTGTCCCGGCGTACGTTCCTCTCGTCGCCAAACACAAGGATGACAAGTTCACTGCGGAAGAACGCGCGTGGCAACAAATGCGCCGTGGTCGCTACGTCGAGTTCAACCTCGTGTACGACCGCGGTACCACCTTTGGTTTGAAGACTGGCGGTCGCATCGAATCCATCTTGATGTCCCTCCCGCGTCACTGCGAATGGCAATACGACCACTCCCCGGCGCCGGGTAGCCGTGAAGAAGACGCACTCGATGCCTTCAAGAATCCGCGCACGTGGGTCGCGTAAAATATATATTAATTTTACGCCAAGCGTCGAGCGTCGCTCGACGGCGTATCCATCCGTCGTCGGCGACGTCCGTCGTAATTCAATCGCGTGCGTGCGTGCGTCGTCTCGCGACCGCGTCTGCACATCCACATACACCTCACTTTCTTACGATTTGTTCGATACCTACATCAGCACTTATATACAATCACACGCGAACATCCGAGCGCGCGCGCGCGTCCCGCTCGGCTGTCGAGCCGCTGTAAGAGTCTCAACGTCCCCCTGCGATCGCGTCACTCTCGCGCGTCGTCGCTCTCGCCGTCGACCGCACACGCCGGCTCGAATCGTCGACACACTCGTGTCAAGCACTCTCGTGACCTCACAGTCGCGACAACGCGCGCGTACGACCGCGTCATCGTCGCAATTTCCACGCTCGCGATCGTTTGAGCGCGTTCGAGCTCGGTCAAACAGATACACATAAACATGGTGGATTCACTCACGGTGACCCCGAGCGGGGAGCTTCCCTTTGCGTGTACGTATTCGCGTGCGCGTGCGTGTGCGCCTATTGCGTGCGTTTCGGCGCGAGTCGAGGCGCGCGCGCGGGGTGGGCGGATTGACTCGCGCGAACGCGTTTGAATTGAAAAGAATGCGAGTTCTCGCGATGCGGTCGCTGGGTGACGGAGGGCGTTCGTCGATGTGCGCGCGGTTGTCAGACGCTTGCTACGGTGTTCATGTGTTACGTGATGCGATGTCTTGCGTGATGTAAACGAACGAATGGACTGACGGAGTGCGCGCGCGTTTTTTTCTCGTTTGCATGAACAGTCGAGCTTCGGAAGCAGATTCCGAGCGAGCTCGTGTTGAAGAACACGACCAAGGAGAAGCAAGCGTTCAAGGTGAAGACGACGGCACCGAAGAAGTATTGCGTCAAGCCGAACACTGGGATCGTTGAACCTGGTGCGAGTCTCACGGTGACGGTGATGATGCAAGCGCACCGTGAGGTGCCGGCGGATTTCGAGGCGTGCAAGGACAAGTTTTTGGTGCAGGCGACTCCGAGTGGTGGTTCGACGGATATGGCTGAGTTGTTCGCGCGTGGTAACGAAAATATCAAGGAAACAAAGCTTCGCGTGGCGTACGTGAAGAGCAAAAAGCCGTCAACAGTGCTTGAGGAAGCTTTGCCGCCGCCGCCCGCGAACGAGAGCCCGGCTGAGGAGCGCGTGCGTTTGCAGAAGGAAGTTGGGTTGTTGCAGTCCAGAAACAGAGCGTTGGTCAATGACTTGAACATGATGCAAAAGAGAGGCGGAAAGATCGTGAGAGGCTTCACTTTGCTCCACATCTTGCTGACAGCCATCTTGGCGTTCATCCTTGGTCGGTATTTGTAAAACGCACGGCACTCCCTTAGCATAAAAATCTTAAAGACAATCAAAGTGCATTTACTCAATACGTTTGTGTTACATAATTTTGCGTCGCTAATTGTTTCTCTCGAAAAAAAGAAAATTCAAAACAAAGATGAATGTTTAGAGTTCGAGTTGTACGCGAGACTCTGCAGAAATTTCTTCGGCGGCAACCTCGAGCTCCTCAGCTTCGTCGATGGTGCCCACCGATGTATCCAATAGTCCGGTTTCATCCCGCATACGCTGGACGAAAACCTTGAAAGACTCAAAGGCGGTCGGGTTGAAGAGATCAGCTTTGTACCTCAAAAAGGTAAAGCACGCCATGGGTGGGAGCTTGTCTCCTTGCCGCCACGCCTTTTCATCATTTCCTTCACCCGCGCAATTGGCGATTATCTTGTTGAACGCTTCTTGGTCGAATCGACAAAGCGCGTTTTCGCCTGCAAACTGAACATCATATCGCGCGCACGCAGCGCGAATTTGGCGCAGCAAGCCTTCAGGTCCGCAGTGATAGAACCAAGGGTGGTCGGCGTCCTTCATTTCGACGCACGTAAAATTCAAGCGTGCTCCATACTTCTGGCAAATCTTCGCAATCGGTGCGTAGCCATCCTGTTCGGGGACAACGCGACCGCTTCGACAGTTAAAATATCCAGCAGTGAGCTCAGCCGGGTGAGACTTGACGTTGTACCACCAATGTACGCCAGCGCACTTGATGGCGAGCTGCACTCCAGTCTTCCCAAATACGCTCTTTGCAGTCGCCAGCATTTCATCCCCGTGTTTGACAAGTTGGTCAGAATACCAAGACAAAAAGAATAAGCCATACTCGGTATCCCAACTTCCACCCTCGTAGCGAAAGAAGCCAGTTTCGGCTGGAAGGTTGCAATAACCGCCAGCGTCGTGGGGACCGCTACCGCCCCACTCAATGTGACCTACTTTCGACGCCGCGCGCGCCATGGCGACGAGTGCGCGTTTGTCGTAGCACTGGAATTCTCCAATACCAGGGAATCTCCACTGCGAAGAGTTCTGAGCAAACTTGTTTTCTGGGTACGCGGGGTAACGCAACTCTCCGCACGGTCCACAACCGACAGAAATTTCAGTCAGAGTAGTGCCCAACTCCTTCTTAAATTTCTTCTTGAAACTCATCATAAATTCCTTATAAGCTTCGAGCGGCGTGCGACCTGCAAGCGTGCGAGCGTTATCGGCCCAGAGCGAAATACACTCTGGGTTGCGGTATCCATACTGATCGGTGAAGAACAAGTCTGGATCTTCCTCACCTGCTTCGAGTACCCAATCGGGAAGTGGAATCTCTAGCACGTCTCCAACGTTCGCCCCGCACGCGTGAAATGACATCACAGCCTGAACCTTCAGCCCAGCGTCTTTAATCAAACCAACAACCTCTTCGTACGCGGCCCAGTCGTATTTTCTCGGTCCAGCGCGTTCAACAATTCCCCACCACACGTCAATCATCACTCCCTCGACTCCTATATTTTTCAACGCCATCAAGCCGTCCGCCAAAGACTCTGGTTCGTGCACTCTCCCATCGTTCGTCACGACGTTCAACGGCAGCATGACATACACCGGCACCGGCGAGCGAACGTACTTGGGTTCGTACGCCGACGCATCCGTCGCCGCGCTCGCGCTTCTACACACCTCAAGACCGCGTACACATTCACGCGTCACACGACTCTTACGAACACTGCATAACTCAAGCTCGCATCGCGGTGACGCGCCGAACGCGTGCCACATCGCACGCGGCGTTCGTCGCGTCGAGCGTCTCGGCGCGCCTCCTCGCGAACCGCTCGCGTCGCGCTTGACCGTCATCCCCACTCGCCCAAACGCATTCGCACACGCGTTCGCCATCGCGACGCGCCTTAAACCACCCCTCTCGACTCCCTGTGCGCGCACACCCCACGCACGTCCGTACGAATCGCGTGCGAGACCTAGAATCGTCACGCCACGCGCAATCCACCACTGGTCGTGCCCACCTCAGCACGAATCAATCCACGCCCGTGATCGCGCCCGTGATCGCGCCCGTGCCGCACCGCGAGACCGCTCGATGCTCGGACGCGCGCTCCGAATGCCGTCGCCGCGTCGCGCGCGGACACCGCACGGCGCGCGCGCGCGGGAATGTGCGGCGCATGCGGGCGTGACGTGGCCACGCCACCATCGCGCACGGTGTGGCTCGCCTATACCCTAACCGATACATGCCATTTGACCAATCATGACCACACCACGGAGGGGCTCCACGTGGATCTTTGTACGACGCACGCCCATGGACTGAAACCGAGTACACTATTGGGCACAGGACTATGCGTGCAACGCGCGCCATAATCCGCCTCGCGCATCCGCGGTCGTCGTCGTCGTCGTCGTCATCGTCGTCGGTGCGTCGTCGGCATTGTTTCTCTCTCTCTCTCTCTCTGTGTGTGTGTGTGTGTGTGTGTGTGTGTGCGTTTCGCGCGCGGCGGTGATGGAGCCGGCGACGGTGGCGTTAATCACCCTCCTCGCCCTCGGGTCGTTGAAGCTCACCGCTGGGGGCACGTTGGCGTACGTGTACGGCGAGGATGCGCTGCGTTGGTTTGGGTTTACGCGGATCGCGAGCGGTGAAGGTGGGAGGGATGATGCGGTCTCGACGGCGGTGGAAACGGAGGAGAAGAAGGAGGCGTGAGTGCGCGCGTGAGCTGTGGATGTGATGCGCAAAGGATGCGCGTGGGTGTTGTTTTCGGTGTGGTACGTAGAATGAGGCTTTGACGTAGAATGAGATTGGGACGGGATGATGGGCGTGGTGGCGGGAGTTGAGAATATGTAGACTAGTAGTAATATTTCTGTCACATAGTATGCACATAGCATTGCCGCTAAATGGTTTCGCCGTCGCGGTTAGGCGTCGGCGACTCCGACGTCTAAGATGTCTGATACGATGCGTTGGCGAAAGTACTCCATGTTCTTTTGCGTGAACGCAAGCTCGGCGCCGGCTGAAAGATAATCGGCGTATTTGATCATGAACACCCCGCAATCGCACCCGTTCATTTGCTGAGGGATGTCTTTTGGGTAGCATTCTTCCCACTCGTCCTCGTCCCAGTCTTCGTTGAGCTTGTTTTTTGCCTCGTCGATGACCCAGTTCTTAAGATTTCTCACAGTCGTGCGGCATTCACCGAGTAAAGAATCATAATAGCTAATTCGCTTGTTCGTGACATCGATTTCAGCAAGTACCCAGTGCATTCTCTGATGGACGGGGACGTAAATCTTTTCGCACCGCAATACGTCGTACTTGAGCTTCTTTGCGAGCGTCCAACGACGCACGTTGGAATATTCGTACTTTCCGCTGTCTTGAAAGAGTTTGTTGATGAAAAAGGTACTGAAAAAATGTACTTTTGGCTGCGTCGTTCCTTCTGGCATGGATTTGTGAGCGCGTGCGGAGAGCAAACCGATTGCAAAATTCGCCACCTCATCATTCAACCACGTTCCCGTGCGTAAGCTCGCGATATCCTTGCCAGTCGCGTCGAGCGCACCTTGGCCTACAAAGGTTCCACTAGCTAAGACTTGGTTATCTCGCGCCAGGAATGCTTTTCGCACCGCCTCCAGCTTGGCTTTGGTGAGAGGCTTTAAAAATTCACGTGCGGCTTTTTCACGTTCGCGCTTTGCCTTTAACTCCTTTGCCTCCAAAGTCAGACGCTGGAGTTCATCTTCCAATCCGCTCGAACTTACACTAGCTAAAATCTGACTCATCTTCTCGCGTCTAAGCTTCAGTGCCTCTTCTTTAGCGCGCATTGCTGCCGCGTGTTTGGCTGAGAGCGGCTCTAGTTCTTGAATGCGTGGTCCACTATGGTGTGCATGTTCTCTCGCCGCCTCAACGCGTGAGGCGTTGGAAAGCGTACCATTGTCGTACGAGGCTATAAGTTTTTTATACCGCGCCAAAGAGTCGGCGTCGTCCCACTTTTTCATGCTGACGTATTTTTTCAACGCTTCACCAAAAATGTTCACTCGGGTCATGTGTTTGAAAGCTAACGATCGAGGCGCACCCTCGCCTTGAGCGCGCGTGTTAATGTCGCTCAAAATACCTCGGTCACTGAAATCGTCGTGTTGACCACTGTAGCCTCTATATGACGTCGCCCCGCCTCTATACGTCTCTCTCGCCGGCGTAAATACGCTCGGCGTCCTTCGCCACGCGTGTTCCCAATCCCTCCGTGCCTCCTGACCGAATGCCGTGCGTTCACTCAAGACTCTATCACGACCACTCACCCCAGCGCCCGTACGCTCGAGTGCGCGCGGTGGGGTCGAATAAGGGTGTGCACGCGTATACGCTAAACGTTCACTCCACGCGCTTCCTCGCGCAAACAAACCACCAGGCGTCAATACCGGAGTGCTATGGTCAATATCGTCCCGCACGAACGCTCGTCCTTCGTCACGAACTAATCGTTCAAGCGTCGACGTCGACGGTGTCGTCGGTGACGCGCGAGCCGCGTAAACGTCGCGTGGATCTGCAAAGGCGTGCGCTCGAGTTCGGTCGAGTGACGCTTGATGCGCGCGCAGGATATCGTCCCTGACGGTATGCGCGTCGATACCGTCGCGTGACATCCGTCACTTTGTGATTGCCCGCGCGCAGCCGCGGCGGTGACGTTGACGCGTGCGCCAAGATGTGCAGTTTCTGTCACGGTGAGCTTCAGTTTTTGCCTCGCGTTTGAGTGGCGGGGAGAGCGGGAGAGAAAACTATCGCAATGTTTAGTAATTTATCCTTTAAAAGTTCTGGGTTATAACAAATGGATATTGTAATGCGAACTATGATCACAGCTTGAGTCGATCGCGGATGACCTCGGCGATTGAATCTTCGCCAGGGCCGACGTCTTTAAATTTGTCCAACACTTCGACGACGACATCCTGTCGGCGCTTCCACTTGACACTGCCGTTTTTAACACCGTTGTTCATGAAGTTCCGTAAAACTTGAACGCAAACCGATGGAGTAAGACCAGTAAGGAGAACGGCGGCGAGAGTAGGATCGGGGTCGGGCTTTTCTTCCGGCTTTTCCACCGTCGGACGAGCGCCAAATCCGAGACTCGAACGTCGAAGGATGCTCACTTGCTCAGCCTCTTCTAATCCGGCGTAAATCACCTTGGCAACCTTGACGTTGCGTTGCGCGACGATGCGAAGGATTTCAACACCATTGTACACGACGCTTCTTAAATAGTACGGTAGAACGAATTCAGCCACGCCAACCATGCGACCGGGCTCAGACAGGGCAACTAATCCAATCGCGGCTTCGTTGTCATTGAGCTTCTCCACCATGACGTCGATTAATGTCGCAGCACGGTTGAGTTCGAGACCCATGAGCGCTTCAGCGGCTCTCGTATCTTTCGTGCGCCATAATTCAGCCAAGGCTGCAGCCGCAGCTTCAATGTTCGCCGCACCAGCGAGCACAATGGTGATGGCAATCGGGTCGTCGTCTTGAGAGACTTCAGCGACGACTTGGGCGATTTCGCTTCTATCAAGACGCGCTTGGAGACGGGCTGTGCGTTCGTCTGAAGATTCAGACGATTGCTTCACAGCGGCGTCAGCGTCCGCCTTTGCCTTGGCTGCGGCGTCGGCATCCGCCTTTGCCTTGGCTGCGGCGTCGGCATCCGCCTTTGCCTTGGCGGCGGCCGCGGCAGCCTCCTTTTCTGCTTGAGCCTTGGCTGCTGCCGCGCGCTCAGCTTCCGCCTTGGCTCGCGCGTCAGCATCCGCCTTGGCCTTGGCGGCGGCCGCGGCAGCCTCCTTTTCTGCTTGAGCCTTGGCTGCTGCCGCGCGCTCAGCTTCCGCCTTGGCTCGCGCGTCCGCATCTGCCTTGGCCTTGGCCGCGGCTTCCGCTTCGGCCTTGGCCTTGGCCGCGGCTTCTGCCGCTGATTTCGCCTTGGCGTCCTCTTCAGCCTTTTTGCGCGCTTGCTCCATCTCCCTCGCCTTTGCTTCCGCCGCTAACTTTGCCGCCTTGTCTGCCTCAGCCTTGGCTCGCTCTTCAGCTTTGCGACGCTCTTCAGCTTCCTTGTCAGCACGGCGTTTCGCCTCCGCCTTTTCATTCTCCAATCGCTTTTGTTCGGCTTCGCGTTCCTTGGCTAGGCGTCGCTTGTCCTCCTCCGCCTTGGCCGCGGCTCTGGCAGCTTCTTCTTCAGCGCGCTTCTTTGCCTTGGCAGCTTCTTCCTCAGCCGCCTTGGCTTTAGCCTTAGCATCTCTTTCAGCTTGTTCCTTGGCACGGCGCTGCTCTTCGGCAAGACGCTGTAACTCAACCTTCTTTGCCTCCTCCTCCGCGGCTTTGGCGCGTCGACGGGTTTCTTCCTCTTCCGCAGCCAACTTGCGACGCTTTTCTTCAGCCGCGGCGCGCTCAGCTTCAGCCTTCGCGGCAGCGATGCGCGCTTCTTCCGCACGTTTTGCGGATTCGATAGCCTCTAAGCGGCGTGTTTCTTCGAAACTTACCGTCTTGGACTCGATGACGACGTCGACGCGGCGTTGAGCCTCCGCCGACGCCCGTCTCTGATCTTCATCAGAGCGTCGAGCGTTCTCTTGAGAGTCAAAACTCATGAATTCGGCGTCCCATCGCAAGCGACGAGCATCAATTTCGGAAATCAGCGCCGCAAGCACGGCTTCAAGACGTCTAATTTCCACTTCAGCCGCTTGTCTGCGCGCGTCCTCCTCGGCGCGTCGGGCGCGTTCGGCGCGCACGGCTGCGTCGGCTTCGGCACAAATAGCGTCGCGGCGCTCATCCTCTGCGCTCGAACGAGTGACTTCCTCAGTAACCGTACGCTCGAGATCCACTTGTGACAGTGAGCGACGTTGTTGGAATGCAGCGTAATCTCTGGCGGCTTCTTCTTCGAGCGAGCGGAGCTCGGACACCAACGCGGCAAGACTCGATTCCGACTCTTGCTGCATTCGCCGAGCCTCTTGAATCATGTCGTCAATGTCTGATGCGAGTCGAGCCAGTCGTTCATCTTCGCCGAGACGACGGTTTTGCTCGTCACTGGCGCGCTTATCCATCACGGTTCTGAACTGCACACGACGAGCTTCTTCGCGTTCGTACAAAGTCTTCATGGTCAATGTGAACTCCTCAATGGCTCGCGTCGCGGCTTGCATCTTGGCGTCTGTTTCGCTTCGGAGCTTGTCTTCATCCGCTTGGCGTTGTGCCGCCGCATCGGCGGCTTGCTTGCGTCGCATTTCTTCTTTCGTCCGGATGAATTCTTCCTTGGCTTGAAGTTCAGACTTAAATTCATCGAGAATACCCGGGAGTTCTGCTTGGAATCTCGCGCGTCGCGCATCCTCCTTGGCGATGAGGTCATCGTCAATCTTTTTCTGCGCAGCAAACTTGTCGTCGACGGCCTTGCGGCGAGCGTCTTCTTCGGCACGGCGAATGGCTTCTTCACGAACCATACGTTGTAGATCAGTCTGCATTTGAGCACGTCGTGAGTTTTCACGCTCTCTCTCTGCGGCATCTTCGGCGAGGAGACGGGAATCGTCAGCCAAGGCTTGTTCACGGTTACGTCGGAATGATGCTACCATGGACGCTTCGCTCTCCAACGCAGACTTGGCAGCAGCTTCAGCATCACGACGACGACGCTCCATCTCACGGATGAATGCTTCGATTTCTTCACGCTTTTTGTTTACGTCGCGAATGTGCTCCTCGCGTCGTCGATCCTCTCGAGCTCGAAGTTCAGCTTCAGTGCGTTGTCTCTCTTCAATATTTGCTTTGAACTGCGCTCTCTTGGCAAGCTCGGCTTCCCAAGCGGCGTCTTCTTCCGCTTTGAGCTTGTCAATGCGATCTTGTTCAGCCTTGCGTCGAGAATCTTCTCTGGCAATCGTTTGAAGTTCGGCTTCGGCGGCGGCTTTGGCGGCTTGCGCCGCCGACGCTGCTCTCGCATCTTCTTGGCGACGACGCTGTTGCTCTTCGTCTTCACGACGCTTCGCTTCCAAGTCGAACTCCTTGCGACGTTGCTCTTCGCGTTCTCTGATGCGAGCTTCTTCTTCGGTGCGGCGGCGAAGTTCTTCCTGAGCGCGCGCGCGACGATCCTCTTCGGCAGCCAACGCACGAGCAGCGGCTTCAGCCTTCATGCGAGCCTCAGCCTCGATAGCGCGGCGCTTGGTCTCAGCAGCCATGCGTAAGCGTACTTCGTTTGCTTCCAAATCTCTGAGCTTCGTTTCAGCAGCCATGCGACGACGATTCTCAGCCTCGACGGTCTCACGTTCCTTTTGTAAAGCGGCGGCGGCGGCGGCGTCAGCCTCGCGACGTCGACGCTCTTCAATTTCGCGTCGCTTGCGTTCAGCTTCGGCTTCATTCTTCAAATTGATTGCGGCTTGGACTCTACGCGCTTCCTCCTCTGCGCGTCGGACAGCTTCTGCCTTCGCGAGCTCTTCTTTCGTCATCATGAAATCAACGTGTCGAGTATCCTCGACAGTGCGTCGCAAACCTTCTTGAGAATTGAAAATCAAGTTTCGCTTTTCGTCTTCGATGCGGCGACGCTCTTCAGCAGCGCGTCTCTCGGTTTCTGCTCTCGCGAGTTCGGCTTCCTTGCGCTCGTTATCGGCGCGACGCTTCTCTTCGGCGTCGCGTTGACGATCTTCAGCATCCTTAGCGGCGCGCGCTGCGTCGTCGTATGCTCTGCGACGACGCTCTTCAGCTTCAATCTTCTTCCGTTCGGCTTCTTTCGCAGCTTCGGCCTCGGCTTCGGCTCGCTTACGACGCATGTCTTCTTCGGAGCAGCGGCGGCGTTCCTCTTCTTCAATAATTCTGATTTGATCGAGCGCAGCCTTGTGTCGATTGTTGGCTTCGGCTTCGCGGCGCGCTTCCTCGGCAATGATACGAGCGAGTTCTTGAGCATACGCCGGACGACGTCTCTCCTCTTCTTCATACAAACGTTGACCTTGTTGTTTGAATTCTTCAAGGGCATTACGCATTTCATCGAGCTGTCGATCTTCGGCAGTACGCGCATCAGCTTCAACTTTGGAGGCGTTGCGAAGTGCGGCTTGGGCGGCGGCTGCGCGAGATTCCTCGGACGAAAGCGCAGCAGCGAGTTCCTCTTTACGGCGCTTAGCATCATCTTCAGCGCTTGCACGACGCATCTTCACCTCTCGATCAAATCGGATGATTTCTTCTTTAAGAGTGTTGATTTGTTGCTCAGCGCTGAGACGGCGAGAGTTCTCTTGATCACGGCGGCGGCGCTCTTCATCTTCTTGATCTCGAAGGCGTCTCGCCGCATCGTCTCGACGACGCTCTTCTTGAGACTGACGATCAGCTTCTTCGCGCTCAAAACGATCGCGCTGATCTTGAACCGCGCGCATTAACGCTTCATTCGCGCTGATTCTTCGAGCGTCTTCTTGGTTGCGAAGTCGCTGCTCTTCATCTTCAATACGAGCGTGGTCCGCATCCCAAGCCCGTCGGCGTTGTTCCTCAGCGGCGGCTTGAGATGCAGCTTGATCTTGAAGTCTTCTGAGATTCGCTTCTGATTCGTTTCGTCTACGCTCTTCTTCTTGCAACACACGAGCTTCGGCTTGATTCAAACCATTGGTTTGGGCTTCAAACTTTGCTCTCAACTCGTTTTCTTTGATGCGAGTCGCTTCAAGTGCACGGCGAGCGTCATCGATTTCCTTGTCAGCCTTTCGACGGCGAGTCTCGATTGACGATTGAACACCTTCAATCCGTTTCGTCATCTGCACGACACGATCTTTGGCGCTCGAAAGTCTGTCAGTGCTCTCGGTGAACTCTGCGTTGAGCTGGTTCTTCTGCTTCTCTGTGACCGTTCTCGTTGTGATGATTTCTTCCTCGTAAATAGCTTCGCACTCTTCATACATGCGATCTATTCTCTCTTTCTCAGCTCGGCGACGGCTGTTTTCCTTTCTTCGTAGCTCCGTTTCGACTTGAATAGCTCTTTCAAGAGCTTCCTCCGCCTCTCTACGTCGGCGATCTTCGTCGGCGCGACGTTCACGCTCAGCCTTGTCGATGTCATGGTAGACTTCATTCGGTAAAGTTTCACGATTCCGGCGTGGTGCACGCTTGGCGACCATTTCTCTTGTAACTGTTGTGGTCGTTCTTGTTGCGCCGTCAACCGCAGCAGTGACGGACGTGGTCACAGATTGTGCCACTTCGCCAACAGAAATCGCCGCTTGAGCAACCTGCTTTGGAGCTCGCTCAAGCAAGTGAATGAAAAGGTACACAATGAAAGCAATCACGGCGCCAATGATACTTGCGTATTCCATGTTCACCACGTACGTGTAGAACGTGCCATTTCCAGAAAAAGCACCAGCTTGAATCAAATATGACATCCCGGAGAGAAGGGACAAAAAGTTTGGCGCTGCGGCAACAGTGATGGCAATCATGGCACGCGGATTCACTCCATTGAAGAACCAGTACGGTCCATTCGGATCACGAGTCTGCATGGCTTTACGAGATAACTTACCACCGCGCATGAGCCAGTAGTCACACAAGATGACACCAAGAACTGGAGACACGAGTAAAGAGCCAACGCCAATAATCCAAGACGCTGCGGCAACAGTTTGCTCCCACATCAGGGACGCCGGAGCAAATAGACCAACGGCCACAGTCGTAATAATCGCCGCTTGCTTGGAAGTGATAGTCGTCTTCGAAAACGGAAGCTTGAACTCTTGCAAGTATTCTTGAGGACCGACAACGTTGGAGGCGCTGTTGGTCACAAGCGAAGCGACGGCGAGCGACACGAACATGATCGATGGCGGTGCTTTGGCCATAGCGGAAGCTATGATAGCGAAGATACCGGATAATATCGGTAACCAGAAAAACTGCCCGATTGGCGCCGTTTTCGAGCCCTTGATCCGCGCAGTGTAGTCGGGATAGATGCTCGCAAGAGTTACCCAAACGCCAACCATCAGCCAAGCGTGCTTCCAAAATTCAGCCGCCACATAGCTTGGCATTCCCGCAGCGAGCGTCGCACTCAACGTACTTTGAGGAATTCCTTGGCGCACGGCCCACGCCACAAAACCCGCAGCGATAGCCAGCACAGCTTGCCCAGAACCGATTAAGCGTGTCGCCGGAACCGTGCGAAGGGAAAGCGCGAGCTGGACGACCCAGAACATCGCGTACGCAGCTCCACGGACGATCACGTCGCTTTCAATACTCATTGCAATAGAAGTTGATTTGAATAAACCAAACACAGCCTCACCACCGACCAAAGTTTGAACGGCGTACAACAAGAATCCAAGTACGGCGCGTCCGAAATCAGCAAACTCTGCCCCCCAAATCCCAAAGCTCGATCTCGCCAAAATGGGCATGTTCAATCCATACTTCGCCGCAGGGTAGCCAATCGCACTGACGAAAGGCATTGCCATCAGCGTCCCCAACAGCGTAGCCCCACCGAGCTCGTACCACAACAACGGCGCCAACGTGTGCAAGTTCCAACGCACAAAGCCATACGGCACGGAATACATCACCGCACTCAACGCCAACGCCGCCCAAAGCGACAATTCGCGTCCACGCTTAATCGCATTCTCATCCGTCGTGGGCGGAATAATCAAATCCTCATCCCCAGCCGCAACTTCAAACGCCTCATCATCCGCGTCTTCGTCGGCCGCAACCGATCGATCGTCCCCATATCCCAACTTAATCGCCCGCACCACCGTCGTCCCACGCACGCACACCCCTCCACCGCGCGCAACGCACACTCCATCAATACCACTACTCCTCTTCATCGTCTGGCATCGAACAACCCTCACCGCGCGTCGCGATTCCCTCGATCGTCGCGACGCATTCGCTGCATTCACCACGCAATCCACGCGCGTTGCTCGCGAATTCACCGACGAATTCACCGACGAATTCACCGACGACGCGCGTGTCACTGCGCCCGGCATCGCCGCAGGCGTCATCATCATCGATGCCGCGCTGCGCATCGCTCAACTCGATGCCCGCGTGCGCGCTTGTGGCGCATTCGCGATCGCAATTCGCACAATTGCAATCCAATTTTCGCCCGCAGGGCTCGCGCAACCAAAGTTCACCTAGGGCTCCACGCCGCACTGTTCGCCGCGAGCTCACGCGGACGATGTTCGCGAAGACGACGACGATGACGACGATGATGACGACGACGACGCGAATGATGGATTCGCCCCGCGGTGCGTCGCGCGCGACGTCGGGGCGACGCTCGGCGGTCGTCGTTCGCGCGGCTGCGGGCGCCAAGACTGGGCCGTACGAGGCGAGGAATGAATTTGTGATCCGGGACACGGCGGATGCGGGCGTTCGAGCGCGATTCGAGGAAGAGATGGCGAAGCGTGAAGCTTTGGCGAAGACGCTTGGGTGTGAGTCGTGTGGGTTGAAGAAGATTTCGGCGAATGAGTATGCGTTTGAGCAGCGGTGGGGGAGCAAGGAGGCGTACGAGGCGTACATGAATCATCCAGAGCGCAGACGGAGTCATTTGACGGTTGGGGTGTGGCAACGATTGCCGAAGGATAAGTGGAGCGTGCCGGATAATTTTACGCCGGTGACGAAAGCGTAGTTGGCGGTGGTGATGAATGATAGCGCGCTGATTTGTAAATTTGGATGTTCTTCGCGTGAAAACAAACCATGTCTTTGTATCGTGTGATGAACAATTTTGTTTCTTGTGCTAATCGACTAAGTGTGCGCGTGTGTTTCGAGTAAAATGTCGTCGTCGTCATCATGCGTTCTACCGTGTTTACAGGGCACCAATTTTACCCTTGTAGAGATTGATGAAGACCTCGGGGTCCCACATTGGCGAGCCATTCGCGCCCGTGGCGTGCGCGTCTAGCGAGGACATGGCGGCGTCGATGGAATCTGGATCGACACTCGTCGCGGCATCTGGAGACAACAACAGTGCGGTTAAACCAGTGAGAATGAATATAGGCGCCGTCACGGCGCAGAACAGCACGACGTAGATGACGGATACGTATTCTTGTCTCGAAAGCACCCCAGACGTGTCGCCCATTTGTCGAGAAAAGCTTTGCCACTCGAGCTCGATGAGAACATCCAAAAACCACTTGCCTTCGATTTGTCCAGGCGGGCACAACGTGTTGTAAAACATATTCGTCGCCGTCTCTTCCGCGACTTGCTCCCATTCACGCTCAATCTCTTCTGGAGTTTCAAAGTACGACTCGTCTTCGCTCTGGCTTCCCGGCGCGGGGTCGGTGCGAAAATCGACTCTATCCTCTCGACTGATAATCATGCCATCGCGATTGACTCTATACGTCGTGCGACCAAAAAGCTCAAACCCCACATCACTGTCATCGCTTTCTCCTCGCGCTTTCGTGGCGACGATATCACCTACATCGACCGAGCCTTCGTCCAACCGCCGAACCGCGCCCTCGTGCATCGAATCCAACAACACGTTGCTCATCTTCTTCCCAAACTTCGCCCCATCCCACCGCGCGGTCCACTGAATTAACAACACCCCAGGCTCAACACACGACGCCCTTCGCGTCTCAAACCTAAATCTCTTCAACGAATCCTTCGTCGTCGAAGCAAAGTGCGTCATCAACTCGCCGTACTCGCGCGCCCCGCGCACCGCCCACACGTCGTTGTCGTACTCAGCATTCGCCGACAACATCTCCGTCATCGCCGCGAACGGCTCAGCATCGAACCCAGCGCGAAGCGCATTCGTCGTCGCCGTCATGCGATCCAACGCCGACGGCATCGCCGCCGACGACCCGCTCGATTCGGCCGATGCCGATGACTCGGTGCGCGCCCCATCGTCGCTCGCGGCGCGCACGACGCGCCGCGTCCGCCGCGTCCGCACCGTCGTCCGCATCAACCGCGGCGACGACCGCGCGGCGCGCGATGGTGCGCCCATGGTCGCCGTCATCGCCTCCACCGTCGTCGCCACACGCGCGCGAGGCTGTGCCAACCTCGGGACCGCGACCGCGTGGCGTCGCGCGCGCGCGCACACGACAAAAAGCAAAATCCGTCACACTGTGTACTCACACGCCCCAAAGCCCTAGCCGAGGGACCGAGCCCTAGCCGATCGCGCGCGCGTTCCGTCTCTTTGCGACGCGCGACGTCCGCGCCGGCCCCGCCCGTACGCGACAGAACGACGAAACATGTCCCCTATGTTATCTCAAAAGGAGGCTGACATCCAAATGATGCTCGCCGCCGGGTGCCACCTCGGTACGAAGAATGTGGATTTCCAAATGGAGCGCTACGTGTGGAAGCGCCGGGCGGATGGGATCCATATCATTAACCTCGGACGCACGTGGGATAAGCTCATGCTCGCGGCGCGGATTATTGTTGCGACGGAAAATCCGCAGGATGTGGTGTGCCAAAGCGCTCGGCCGTACGGTCAACGCGCGGTGTTGAAGTTTGCGCAGTACACTGGTGCGAAAGCCATCGCGGGCCGCCACACGCCGGGGACGTTTACGAACCAAAAGGATGCGTTGTTTGCGGAACCGCGCGTGTTGATCTTGACTGATCCGCGCACGGATGCGCAGCCGATTTCTGAAACTGCGTACGTGAACTTGCCGACGATTGCGTTCTGCGACACGGACTCTCCGTTGAAGCACGTCGACATCGCGATCCCGGCGAACAACAAGGCGAAGCACTCCATCGGTTGCTTGTACTATTTGCTCGCCCGTATGGTGTTGCAAATGCGCGGCACGATCTCCCCGGCGAACCCGTGGGATGTTATGGTCGATTTGTTCTTCTACCGCGATCCGGAAGAGTTGGAGCAAAAGGAAGAGGAAGCCGCGGCTGCCGCCGCCGCGCCCGTGGAATCCGCCGGGTACAACGCCGTCGCGGATGCCGCGTACGGTGCGGAGTCTTGGGATGAACAAGTGCCGGCTGGCGCTGGTGGTTTCCCGGCTGCTGCTGGTAACTGGTCTGAGGCCCCGGCGCCGACGGGCTGGGATGCCCAGCAAGGCGGTGACTTTGGCTCTGGTTTCGGCGCCATGCCGCAAGGGTATTAAACCCATCGCTAAGAGGAGTTTTCATTGAAACTCTTTTTGTCCCGGTGATTTTGTTGCTGTGACGCCCGTCGTCGCACGCACGTACACGCTCGTTTGTTCTAGTGATACATCCGCCATTTCGTTAGGGGGGAGAATAGCTAGCACGGGCACAGATACTACTTTAGGTGAAAGTTGTAGTGAGCGAGAAAAATTTGACGTAAACACGACGCGCGTCGTCGCTACAAAAACTAAAAACTACAACTACTCCTACGACCGCTCATTAAACGCACGAACGATATTTCCTAAATTACTCTCAAACAACTCACACCGCACCGGCATCTCCACCTCATAGAATGGATTCTTCAGCGCGTAGTCGCAAAACGCCTGGTACGCCCGACGCAGCGCGGCGTGCGTCGTCGGCGATCCCGCGCTCCCTTTCACCGTCGTCACAAAAAACTTCGTCCCCGTCGAGCTCTGAAAACAAAACAAATCAAAAGTATCGCACTCCAAGCACTCAATCCCCGTACATCCACTCACGGGCGCCACCTTGCGCGAGATCGCGTGCAACGAATGCCACACCGACGCCAACCGCAACTGCGCATTGGTGTCCAACCCCGCCCCGCCGCTCTCGCCGCCCACGTCGTAGGTTTTCTGAAAAATCAACCCCCCAGACTTATTCACGATCCATATCGACGACACCTTCGCCACCGACGTCGCGCGCATCCCACGACCGCCCGACGATCCCCCGACGACCGAAATCAAATCAAATCAAATCAAATCAAATCCCCGTCGTCGTCGTCGTCGTCGTCTGCCGCGACGCGCGCCGATCGCGCCGATCGCGACTCGCGCCATCATCCATCGACACCACGCCTCGATCGAATGCACCATCCATCGACATCGCGCATCGATGTCGATCGACGGAACCCGCATGCGATCGCGAGACGTCTCGACGTGTCTCGGACATTCGACGTCATGGTCGACCCCGCGCGCCCGCGACTCGCGCGACAAAATCGGGTGTTTTGAGGTTGTTATACGGCGCCGCGATTTTTGTCGGCGCTGGCGCGCGGATGCGCGCGCGGGCGCGGACGACGGCGGCGACGACGACGCGCGCGACGTCACTGTTCGCGGGTTCACCGTCGCATCGCGCGCGTGACAATCTCGCGCACGTATATTCGCATCCACGCGCATCGCGCACGCACGTCTCGTCGCGCGCATTCACGTGGATTGATTGCCACGCCCGCGCCTGGGTTTTGAAAAAGCGACGCGAATGATGATGATGATGATGATGACTGCGGCGGCGCCGACGGCGACGACGACGGCGCGACGATCGCCGACGAGCGCACCGCGGGGACGCGCATCGCGCGTCGTCGTCGCGCGAGCGGGTAAGTTCCCAGCCCCGGGCGATCGCTTGTATAACTTTTCCGCGGGGCCGGCGACGCTGCCGATGGATGTGCTGGAAGATATTCAACGCGATCTGGTGAATTACAAGGGCACGGGGATGTCGGTGCTTGAGATGTCTCATCGCGGGAAGGATTTTATGGAGATTGCGGCGAAGGCTGAGAGTGATTTGCGAGCGCTGGTTGGGATTCCGGAGAATTATAAGGTGCTTTTTTTGCAAGGCGGGGCGTCGACGATGTTCGCGTCCAACGTGCACAACTTGGCGGGGGCGGATGACTGCGCGGATTACGTCGTGACTGGGGCGTGGAGTTCTAAGGCGCAAAAGGAAGGTGCGAAGATGTTGGCTAAGGCAAACGTTGCGGCGTCTTCTAAGGAGAGCAATTTTACGACGATTCCGGACGTGAAGGATTGGAAGTTGACTCCGGGGGCAAAGTTTGTGCACATTTGCTCAAACGAAACCATCGGCGGGGTGGAGTTCAAGGACGTGCCGGACGTTGGATCGTCCACGCTCGTTGCGGATATGTCTTCCAACTACTTATCTAAGCCGATCGATGTTGAAAAGTACGGCATTGTGTACGGTGGTGTGCAAAAGAACATTGGCCCGGCGGGCATGGGTATCGCCATCGTGCGCGAAGACTTGATGGGGAACGTTCGCCCGGACACGCCCTCCATGTTTGACTACAAGCTCATGGCTGAGAACGACTCGATGTACAACACACCGCCGTGCTTCACGTTGTACGTCTCTGGTCTCGTGTTCGCCAAGCTCCTCAAGGATGGTGGTTTGGCTGCTATGGAAAAGCGCAACATTGAAAAGGCAAACGTCTTGTACGGCGCCATCGACGGTAGCGGCGGCTACTACGTCTCTCCGGTTGACCCGAGATATCGTTCTTTGATGAACGTGCCTTTCACTTTGGCCGGCGGTGCTGATTTGGAGAAGAAGTTCCTTTCCGAAGCCAAGGCTGAGGGCTTTGAAGCGCTCAAGGGTCACCGTTCCGTCGGCGGCGCTCGCGCGTCCATTTACAACGCCATGCCCAAGGAAGGCGTTGATGCTCTCGCCGCGTTCATGAAGGATTTCCAAGCGCGTAACGCGTAAAATAAATAGAATCTACTACTTATAACTAACTACTAACTACTACTACTACTACTACTCATGCCGCTCGCGCACCCACCACGGCTCGTGTGCTTTGAATACCGTCCCGGCGGCGCCGAGAGACGAGTCTACGTGTACGTGGAGCTCCGACGCTTGCAAACCGAGGCGCTCATCCGGATTCTGCATGCGCACGTCATCGTCGCCGTTACCTTCACCTGGAGCTCGATACAACGTTTCGCCCACGAGAGGCGCTCCGAGGGCGGCAAACTGTCCGCGAATCTGATGCGTCCGACCAGTCAAGAGCTCGACTCTCGTCTCGTATTGATATTCGTCGTTCGCCGCATCCGTCATCCGTGCGCATTCTAACACGCGCAAAACGCAACGCTGCGGCCCACTTTCGCCGCCCCGTTCACCCGCATCGCGAATTCTAAGCTTGGCAATCTCTTCAGCCTCATCATAGTTCTCAACCAATTCGAAAAGCATCCGCCGCGGACCGCTCGGCGCGGGCACGCAGTCGTGCACGTGAATGCCGAGCGGGACTTCGCGCGTCGTCAGCACTCGATACACTTTCGTACATTCGCGCTTGGCAAGCATGTCACCAAACTCCTTCGCAAACGCCGATGTCTTCCCGAGCACCAACACGCCCTCTGTACCCACATCAAGGCGATGAATCGGCTTGAGCGTATCGCGTTCGATGCCCAACTCTCGCTCGAGCATCGCCAAACACGACTCCTGCACATTGTCCACCGTTGGCACCACGGACACGCGCGCCGGTTTATGCGCCACGATAAACTCCGCTCCGTTCACAAGCACACATTTTCGCCAATCCACGTCATACGCCGCGGGAAATCGCTTCGGACTCACGTGCACGCGCAAGTAATTCCCAACCTCCAACGCCAGCGCCACATCCTTCACCGTCAATCGCCGCGCGCGTTCACCGCGCGGCACGCCCCGCGTCGACCGTGGCGGCGCCGCCGGCGCCATCCACACCGCACCAATCTCCAACAACTCTTTAGCGCTCACGTCATCGACGCCATCGATGCGCGACGCGAGGTAGTCGAGCAGTCGAGCGCCGCTCGCGTGCACCACATGGTGCTCCACGCGCGGCGGCTGGGGCTCGCGCGGGACCGGGAACAGGCGCACGACGCCGGACGCCATCGCGCACGCGCCTCTACGCGTGCGCGCGACGGCGATGACGGTCGTTCGCGCCGTCGTCGTGGCGACCATGTCTGAGGATGAAAAAGTGCACCGCCGCCGCCAGACCATGTCGCGCGCGCTGTCGTCGCGCGCGCTCGGTGGCGGAACCGCCGTCGGCGCCGAGCGGTTCCGTGGTCGTCGTCGTGATCGTGGTCGTCGTCGCGCGCGCGTGGAGGCGCGGAATAGAATCTTGTTCGAGCCGCACGAGTGCGACGCGGAGGCGTGTGCGCTGCGTCGCGAAGATGCGCGAGCTGGACACATTCGCGACGTGTTGCGCGCCGGTTCGGGCGCACACGTGCGCGTGGGCGTGGTGAATGGTGGCAAGTACGATGGTATTGTCGAGGAGCACGCGGAAGATGGGGGCATGACGGTGCGATTGGGGGCGGAGGAGGCGAGCGCGGAGGCGAGCGCGTACGACGTGGATGTGTTGCTCGCGATGCCTCGGCCAAAGGTGCTTAGGAGATTATGGGCACCGCTCGCGTCGCTAGGCATCGCGCGAATCGTGCTCGTGAATGCGAATAAAGTGGAGAGATATTATTTTGACTCTTCGGCGTTGGATGTTGGGACGATTCGGGGGGAGATATTGCGAGGATTGGAGCAGGCGGGGGACACGCGGGTGCCGCAAGTCGGCGTCGGGTTGCGTTTGCCGCCCGTTGTCGATCGAGTTTCGGGCGTATTGTCGAGTGAAGATCCGAAAACGAATGGATTTGAATGGCTTCTTGAAGGTCAGCGCGGGTGGACGATGGATGCCGACGTTTTATTGCTGGCTCATCCGGGGCAAGGGCGGACGAGCATGGCGGATGCGTTGGAGCACGCGCGAGGCAAGCGCGTGCTGCTCGCCATCGGTCCGGAAGGAGGATGGACGGATTACGAGCTTGATTTGTTCGAAAACGCTGGATTCAAGCGTGTTGGTTTGGGTTCGCGAACATTCACGACGGATGTCGCGTGTATTAGTCTCGTGAGCGCCGTGCGCGAGCGTCAACAGTCGTGGTTGACGTAGAGGCGCGGCGACGTCTTTGTTTGTATTATATAGCTTTCTAGTGGTCGACGACTACGGTAGTACACATAGGTTTTGTTTAGGCCATCGAAAACACGATGTAAAGACAATAGAGCATCATGCACGGATAGGTGACAATCATGCGCTTACCCTCGGACTGCGGCATGGCTTTGATGAGCATCGTCGATGCCTTTCTCGAGCTCCACATGACGCACGTCGCCGCGAGCGCCATACTCAACGTCCCCGTCTTCGACGGTAAAAACAAAACTATCCCGCTATACACCACCTCAGGCAACAGCGCATATCCTAAAATACTCCCACACCTATTCAAGCCAATGCCTTCACCAGCGCCGATGATTTGATTCAACAACCAATACATCGCCAGCGACGCGAGCGTGCTCCAGCCCAAAATGTACCCAAAGTGCAACTTCCCCGCCAACAAATTAAACGCCCCCATGGCCAAGCAAAACAACAGCGGTCCAGCTAAATCCTCATCTGCGCTGTCTTCAATACGAAACGGATGGACGATCCCCATCGTTCGTCGATAAATCTGCTTCGGGTCCACGCCGAGCTCCTCCAACAGCGGCGCCTCGTCCTCGCCCGCGGTAAACGACGGCATTCGCGCGTGTCCATCACCAAACCCAAACCCCGAACCGCCGCCAGACGTCGCCGCCGACGTCTGCGCGTGCCCATACGCCCCACCACCGCCCCCACCAGACCCAGGATTCGCATACGCCGCGTAGTTTGGATACGCCTGCGCGTTGAAGCTCATGAATTCCATCTGTCCCCCGGGCGGTGGATGCCCCGCGCCTTGGTGCGCCATGGATGCCGATGCGCCGCTCGCGGCGCGCGAATGGATTGGAAACGCGTGCGGGTCTGTCGACGTCGTTCGCGCGCGCGTCTCGCGCCGTGGCGTCGCGGTCGAGGCGCGCACTGGCGCCGCATCCACGTCTCTCCGTTGCTCTGTTTCTGCGCTCGGGATCAATCCACCAATAATAACTCCGGAGCATCCAATTT
>Ga0181558_10000058_pt1 | contig 85886 bp, 59 predicted proteins | sample 011ome_22_FD_133754 | JGI IMG/M metagenome (GOLD analysis project Ga0181558, IMG submission 133754) | Coastal salt marsh microbial communities from the Groves Creek Marsh, Skidaway Island, Georgia - 011507BT metaG (megahit assembly) | ecosystem: Environmental > Aquatic > Marine > Intertidal... | reverse complement strand
CCTTTTACCTTACCATCGCTCGACGCGTCGGTTAGGAAAAAATCCAACGCCGCGGGACACCTTTTCCTCACACCAACGCACCCCTAGCGCGCGCATGCGGGCACGCCCGAGCGCGCACGCGCGCACGCGTGCGCGCACACACACAGTGACCGCGCATCGCGCGCGGTCACGCGCGATGCGCGTTGCCGTCGTCGCCTGCGCGCTGTTTTTGCCCGCGGCTGTGCTCGCCCAGCACGCGTTCGATTGGCCCTCGCCCTCGCCCACGTCACGCATCGGCGCGCTCACCGAATGCGTCGACGGCTCGCGCACCGCGCGTCGACTGTGCGGCGCCATCGCGGCGGTGGTGCGCGAACAATACGTCTACGTCGTGGCGTCGCGGTTCGACGGCGTCGCCGTGGTGGACGCCTACCGCCCAGAAGCGCTCAATATCGTCGGTCACTGGGCGTCATTCTCGCTTGCGCGGCGCCCAAAGGCGATAGCCATGCACGTGAGTTCGAGTTACGTCGTCGTGCTCGCGTACGGAGAGTCGATGTTGAAGAAGAGTGCGGTGCTCGCGGTGGACGTGTCGAGCCCGGCGACGCCGGAAAATGTGGCGAGATTTGAAGATTGTGGGAGCGGAGATTACGGTGACGGTCGGCGATGGTACAATGGGACGTTGTGTGGCGCGAGCGCGATGGAGGTGGTGGGGAACACGGCGTTCGTGGTGGTTGGGGACACGGATAGGTTAACGGCGGTTAAGTTGTTGAGCGACGTCAGCCGCGCGGGTGCGGACACGATGTCGTCGCTAGGGAGCATACAGAGTGAGGTATTGCGTAACGCACGCGCGATTGTGGTTGAAAACAGTATTGCGTATATTAAATCTGACGGTGTGTGCACGGAGTGTGTGGCGGTGGTGGATGTGAGCGATCCGACGGCGATGGTGGTGCAGGCGCAGACGACGCTCGACGCCATCGCGTCGACGGTGCCTGCGTGGCGCTGGATGGATAATCTCGCTCGCGGCGCGCACAGGGATAACTCTACGTTTCCATATGATTGGGTCGTAGATCCCGTGTATTCGAGCATCACGAGCGTGGCGCGCGAATGCATCGATGTGGTGTTGGAAATTGGCGACTCGCCGAGCGCGTGCGTCGGTCGAAATGAATTCTCATATGACGGAGGCGTCGCGGAAAGCGACGCGTACGCGTTCACGCTCGAGCCATAGGTGTCAAATTTTCATTATTTTGTGTACAATGTGTAATTTTATAGTTCTAGCTCTCACGCAGCGCCTTCCGGAGCCTCGGCGCGAATCAACTTGGCGTTGGGCATAAACAACAGTCGCATGCCGCCAACCTCAATTAACGTGTGTGGCGCTAACACACAGCGTTGCCCAGTAGTCAACGGCTGATTTGACACCCAAATTGGTCGTCTACCGACATTACGAAGCGCAAACTCGCCGTTCCATCGCAACTTTAGAAACGCCTGCTGCCTAGAAATTTTACTCGCGTTGCCCTCCAAGCACAAGTTGACGTCTACTTTTTGATCCTCTGTCGATCGCCCGATGACCACCTCGCGCTTATCGATGGTAAAAGTGGTGTTTGACCCTATGAGCTCCGCGAGCGCGCCCTTGGACGTGGCTAAACGCGCGCTCGCCGCTTGCGCGCTCCGTTCGAGCGCTTCAATGCGCTTCAACACTCGCTCGGCTTCATCACCACTACTCGCGAGTGCGCCTACACTTGCGCCCGCGTCGGCACCGCTCGTACCATACATCAATATGGCTTGTTCGGTGTCGTCAAACGGCGGAGGAACGTCGTCATCGTCCGTCTCTTCACCATCTACGTCGGCAGCCGCGCGTCTGCACCCTAATCCTGCTGCGCGCAACGCGCCTTCTAACGACACCCCATGCGCGTCAAAGTCCGCGCACGCGCTCTCCACGGCATCTATGACGTCTTTTTCATCCAATGCGTGCATGCGCTGTACGCATTCGGCGCTAAACACGGCGTCATAGAGCATGGCACGCCAACGCGCGGTGACAGTTTCACTGTCCCATGGCTTTGAGAATTTCAACGCCGAGTCCGCACCACCGAGCGATTCGATCGCGACGCCGCACTCGATGGCGAGTTTGAGCACCGCGTCGTCCGTCGCTGGCCAGGCGTCGAGCTCGAGCGCGGGCTGGTTGTCGGTTGTCATGCGACGAGGCGAGAGGCGTACAGTGAGGTTGGGGAAGCGGCGGCTGATGGCTCGACGGGACGGCTCTTCTTCTACATGAGTCGATATTACACGATTACCGTACTACACAAACAAAAACATCGGATGCTCTGTATTTGCGGTCATTTTCGACGCTCGCGCGGTTCCAACAATGCGCTCGAGCTTTAACGCGTCTAATTTACTAAACAGCGCTGAAACGCCGGCGACGTGCGCCGTTTCTTGCACCGAGACGGCTGATCCTGCGACAGCGCGTGATCCAGCTAAGTAAGACACGAGCTCTGGATAGAAATTTGCGTGCTCTGGTAATGAGTAAAAACAAATCTCTCTCGCAGCTTTGATGCGACGACGGAAATAAAAATGTGCGCGCTCGGTGAGGAGCAAGACGCGCTTTCTACCGTCGGCAAAGAGCGTTCGAGCGCGAGCCGCTTCTCGTGGTTCCGTGTACTCACTGTTCACCGCAAACGACACTTCTTCTTTCGTAAGCAAGTTCCGGACGCGCACGAAATCAAAGTATGAACTGACAAAGATAACGACGCCTGGCTCTGGATTTTCACGAATACGAGGCAACGTATTCTTCACAAAGTACTTGAATCGAATGTCATCCGCATTCACGACGTCTGCAGCCTTCATGTGCACGCGTTCAAATTGCTGACGAGTTTTTATCGTCAGCTGTCCGAGCACGCCTTTGTGTACGGTCTTCAATCGCACTTTACCCTCGAAATTAACGCATCGACGGTTGAAAAAGGCGTTTTGCTCGGGCGTTTGAAACGCCGACAACAAAATTGTCTGTCGTAAATGTTTGGAAAACCCGTTCAAATGAGACTCGTGCACGCGCTGGATATCACAGTCGCGCATTTCTTTCGGCAACGCATTCATCGCATCCGCGATGGTTATTACGTGTGCCCAGTTTTGCATTTGTATCACGTGCGCGTGGTCGATAACGAGAATTTCAATCGCGCTCAAAAAGTCCGCCGCTGACTTCTCATCCTGTAACGCCGTGACTAAACCTAGTGGCGACGCGAAGATGATATCCGCGCCGAAAAAGTCGACGTACAACCGAACGCTCGCCTTGGTGAGTTTCATGCCGAGACGGAAGTGATCGTCGGTGTTTCCTTTAAACATCGCCTTGTGATCCTCAGGGACGTATCCTTTGTACTTTTTCTTCTTCTTTCCAGCGCCGTCACCATCATCGTCGTTATCGTCGTCGCTATCGCTCCCCTCATACGCCAAAAAATCTTCCTCGATTCGCTCGAGCTTGTTCACTGAGTCGTTTCTCCCATGCGCCGCGGGACATAAATCGAGCAAGCGCATAATCGCCCGACCTGCGACGTTTCGCATCGGCGTCAAAAATAACACCGTCGGTCTCACAAATCCTTGGTCTCGCGGCAAATCATCCTCCATCACCTTCTTCCCAGCCTTGGCTTTCTTTGCCAATGCTTCGTTATTCTTCATGACTCGATTCCGCGTCCGCGTCACGTGGTCCACCACATGCAAGCACACTGCATCTAGTATTTCATCATTCAACTGCTGACCAGCCGCGCCCTGGTCACCAATAAGCGCCCGATCGCCGTGCTGCACGTCCACGTAAGATGCAATCATCGAATAAAACTCTTGCTGCTTTGCGCTCGCGAACCCGCTCGAGCCCGTCACGGTCTTCCACCGCTCCGCCAATTTTGCTTGCGAAACCACGGGTGCATCCAATATCGATGGAACGTCTAACCCATTCGCACCTTCGTACCCATTCGTGGCACCATCGCGCGGGAACGTCACCTTTTGCGTCATTAAACGTTCAGACGCGGCGTCGTCCAGACGTTCGCCAAGCCGAACGTGTCGCCGCAACGCGCCCTCAACCTCAGTATCATCATCACCACCATCCTCATCACCACCGCCACCGTCGATCGCACCTTCCGATTCACTTTCTTCTTCGCTGCTCCCATCGTCGTCGGCCGCATCGTCCTCGTCCTTTTCGTCTTCGCCGTCTTCGTCCTCGTCCTCGCCCGCGACGGCTGCGTCCGCCTCCTCGCTCGAGCTCCCCTCGTCCTCGTCCTCGCCCGCATCGTCCTCGTCGCTCGAACCACCCGCGTCCTCGCCTCCATCGTCATCCTCGCTCGACTCCCCGTCGCTGTCGTCGTCGGAATCCCCCACGCGCGCACCGAGCGACGCGAGCAACGCGCCGTATGCGGCGCCCGGGACGCGCGGTACCGCATCTTCATCGCTCTCCTCCGCGCCCTCGACGCCATCGCGCGCCACCGCATCGCGCACCGCGCGCGTCGAATGCGTCGTCGTGCGTCGGCGCTTTCTTTGATCGTTCGCGGGCATCACGAACGCGGCGAACGCGGCGGCGACGTGTGGCGCGGATGCGCATGAAAAAGTGCACTCGCAACGTCATTGTGCGCCGCCGCGTTCGTCGCGTTCGTCAACCATGTCGTGCGCCGCCGCCGCCAACGCCGCCGCCGTGCGCGTCATCGCGCGTCCATCGCCGTCGTCAACGCGCGCGTGCTCGCGCGAGCGTCGCGTGGCGGTCGTCGCGCGCGCGGTGGACCAAAGCCTGAACCCGCGCGTGGCTGCGCTCAACGCCAGCAAAACCGTCGCGCTGACGGATTTAGCGCGAAGCATGAAGGAGGCGGGGGCGGACGTCATTGGCTTGGCTGCGGGTGAGCCGGATTTCGCGACGCCCGAGGCGGTGCGCGAGGCGGGGAAGCGTGCGATCGACGACGGGTTCACCAAGTATAGCCCAAACGACGGCACCGCGGGGTTACGCGCGGCGATCGCGAAGAAGCTCAAGGATGAGAATGGGTTGACGTACGATGCGAGTGAGATTGTATTGAGTAATGGGGCGAAGCAGAGCGTGGCGCAGTGCGTGATGGCGGTGTGCGGACCCGGGGATGAAGTCATCGTTCCGGCGCCGTATTGGGTGAGTTATCCAGAAATGGTTCGCCTGAGTGGCGCGGAATCGGTGATTTTGCGCACGACGGCGGATGAGGGATTTTTGGTGACTCCAGAAAAGCTTCGCGCGGCGATCACGGAGAAGTCGAGGTTGTTGATTTTGTGCTCGCCGAGTAACCCGAGCGGGGCGGTGTATCCGAAAGAGACGCTCGAGGAGTTGGCAAAGATTGTCGTCGAACACCCGAGGTTGATGGTGCTATCTGATGAGATTTATGAGCATATCGTATACGCTCCGGCGGAGCATCATTCGATCTGTGGCATGAAGGATATGTGGGAACGCACGATGGTGGTGAACGGGTTTTCCAAATCTTTCGCCATGACTGGCTGGCGTTTAGGCTATGTCGCCGCACCGAAGAGGTTCGCGCGCGCAATGTCCATGATTCAATCGCAAATCACATCCGGTCCGAACTCGATTTCGCAAGAAGCGGCGATGGCAGCGTTGAATTTGGGATACAAAGGCGGCGACTCTGTCGCCGAAATGGTGCGCGCGTTTGAGCAGCGTCGTAACTTTGTGTCGGCTCGCCTGAACGCCATCGATGGCGTGAAATTACCTTCCGTCGACGGTGCGTTCTATGTATTCCCCGACGTCAGCGCCTTGTTCGGCGGCGACGCTGAAGCGGAGGGATTCGGCCCCATCGCCGACGTCGACGAGCTCTGCAGGTACATTTTAGAAAAAGGCCAAGTCGCCCTCGTTCCGGGTTCAGCGTTCGGTGTTCCGGAGTGCTTGCGCATCTCCTACGCTGCGTCAAACGCTACGCTCGAAGATGCGTTGACGCGCATCGAAAAGTGCCTCGATCCGAGCCTGCTCAAGCGCAACTCGAGCGCTGCGGCTCGATGAAACGACAACCATTTCATGGTTTTCAAATCTCTAGTCTCGACTCGTGTCCCTAGGTAGACCGACGGCGACTCGAACGCACCGTCCTTTGTAGTAACACTAGTCTTATTCATTTCATCCTCGTTGGCTTGCCGCGCATTGAGCTGTAGTACTTCGGTGGCTTTGGCTTTTGCAGCCGTCGCTCGGGACGCCGCACACTCCAACGCGCGCCGTCGCGGTCACCATGTCCACGCCGCGTGTGCTTTTCGATGCACACACGAGAAACCGCATACTCGATGTCGTGCGCTGGCCCGGCGCGCGCGCCGACGCGTTGGTCGCCGCTGACGTCGCCTCTCGCGCAGCGCTCGCAGAGTTTCTTGAAGACACCGTCATACGCGCGCTTCCAGTCGACGCGCGCGACGGTTTACGTCGCGGAAAAGCGTCTGTGGACGTCGCAGTCGATGCTTTAAACGCCTACGGAGCGGCGCTCACGCCGGCGGTGCGGGAGTTAGGTGCGGCGAGTGCAGACGCGTGCGTGGACGCGTTGCTCGAACGCGCCGTCGCGTTGAAGCACGACGATGTCGTCGGCGATAACGATCAAAATGACGAGGACGTCGACGCGCTCGAACGCGTGAGTAAGCGCTTGAAGTTGTCAACATCCGCGGAAGACGTCGGAGCGGCGTTGACGAGTGAGAAGGGACGACGGGCGTTGGAGGCGTTGGCAAAGACACTCGGCGTGGCGTCCACGAGCGATAATTTTGACAATTATGACGCACTCGATGCGTGCGTGATGCTCGAGCGATGTGTAGAGGCAAATGAGAGATTCGTAGTGCCGTTTAGCGATGCTGATGGTGCGGCGGTAGCGAGGAATCCGCCGAGTTTGGATGACGTTCCGAGTGGGGTGGGATTAGACGACGACAACGTCGTCGATACAGCGGTGCGTGTCGCGCGATTGCTTCACGTCAACGACTTGCGTCGCTTACAAAGTGACGCCGATGCGTTGTTAGTGGCCATGCAAGAGTACACCGCGGACCCGAAGACAGATTCTAGAATAGGTCGCGTCGGGAAGTAACCGATGTAGAAGCGAGCGACTACATCGGTTCGCGTACCTCGTTTATTTCTAAATACTCAAACGTACGCACTACATAGCTAATAATGAAACGAGCGCGCGCGTACAACGCCCGTCACCGCAATCAATACTAATCCCCTACTCGCTGAATCGTCACGAAAGCATGAAATTCGACCCGGGCTTTATGACTTTACGCATCAACGCGCGCGGCGCGCTCGATTTCGCCCCTCCTCCGCCAAACAACGCGCCAAACACCCCACCCGCGCGCTCACGCGCCACCTCATCGTACCCTTCTTTTGCATACAGCGCACTCGCTCCGACGTCATCCGTGCGCACGTGTAACCACACATCGCAGCCACCCATATCTAACACCAACGCCTCCGTCGCCCGCACCAAAGCCCCGCCCACCCCCCGTCTCCTCGCCTCTCTCGCCACACACGCGTTCGCTAAATACGCCGCATCGCTCGGCACCACCATATCTCTATTCTTCTCCTCCAACCGCGCGTTGGCGGTGATGCTGACGCTCACAAACCCAACCAACCGGTCGTCGTCCAGCGACTTGGCGACGAGCGCGCACTCCTCCCCATCGCGCCGCGTCGTCGCACCAATCAAATACTTGAGCACGAACGCGCGAGGCTTCGCATCAGGCGTGTCCGCGAACGCGTCCACGATGAGTTCCACGCACGCTCGCACGTCAGCGTCACGCATGCGCGTCACGCGAACGTGCGATGTTTCAAACGAGAAATCATCTTGCAACTCCACGAGCTCCTCGCGCCTCGTCGCGCGCTGTGGCTCGGCGCATCTCGCGCGTCGAACGAATGTCTGTCGAGCACATCGCGCGCGCGGTTCGGCGGACGCGACGCGCGGCGACGATGGCGCGCGATGCGGCGCAGTCAACGCCATTGAGTGACGCGATGAGTACGAAAGATGACGTCGAGAAGCTCGAGCGCGAGCTCGCGGGGCTCGAGCTCGAGGCGAAGCAGGTACGTATGCATCCGATATTCGTCGTGTCGTTGCCGCCGATGCCGTCGTCGAGAATGAAAGGCGCAACGGCGCATATAGCTCCTCGAGTCTGACCGATCTGATTTCGAATGTGTTTTTACGCGCCGTGTACACAGCCCGGCAAGCTCAGCGCGACGCTAGAGAAGATGCTCGCGCTCGAGAAAACGTATAGACTCGCTGCGGATTTCGTCGCCGCGCCGAGGTTGTGCGTGGCGATCGTGGATGTGCTGCGATCGTGCGACGATTGGGACGGTTTGTGCGAGCACGTTGCGGCGTTGACGAAGCGCCGCGCGCAGCTCAAGCAAGCGATCACGAGCATGGTGAGACGATGCATGGAGTTTATCGATGAAGCACCCACCGGGGCGGTGCGATTGAAGTTGATCGAGACGTTGTGCGACGCGACGTCGGGGAAGATTTTCGTTGAGGTGGAGAAGAGTCGTTTAACGCGCGCGTTGGCAAAGATGCACGAGGACGAAGGGCGCGTTGACGAGGCGTGCGGTGTCATGCAGGAGGTTGCGATTGAAACTTACGGTGCGCTAACGCGACATGAAAAGTTGTTTTTCATCGAAGAGCAAGTTCGGTTGTGTTTGGCGAAGAAGGATTATTTGCGAGCGTTGATTTTAAGCCGAAAGATCAACCCAAAAGTGTTCGATGAGTTGATTGAAAAGGATAAGAAGGACTTGGCCAAGGCGGCAATCGCGAGTAAAGGTGATGACGAGTTGACTGAGGCGGAAAAGGAGGCGAAGAAGCAGGAGAAGATTAAAAAGGAGGGACAAGTGGAGCACGCCGAAGGGTACTTCGAACCCACCGACAAAGGCATTCCGTCGCTTGAAGACTTGAAGCTTCGGTACTACGAACTCATGGTTGAGTACTATAGTCATAGCGATGAATACCTAGAGCAATGCCGGTGCTACCAGAATATCCTGGAATGCGCCGAGGTGAAGAGTAACGTCGAGCGCTGGGCGCCGACGTTGAAAAAGGTTGTGTGGTTGGTGTGCTTGAGCAAGCACGAGCCGATGCAACAATCCATCCTGCACAACGTCAAGGGCAACTTGAAGCTATCCGATTTACCCGCGCACGAAAGTTTGATCAAACAATTTTGCACCAAGGAGATTATTCACTGGACCACGCTTCAAGAGAGGTTTGCGGGTGAAATTGCAGCAGAAACGGAGATTTTCGGCGGCGAAAAAGGCGCCAAGCGTGTAGAGGATTTGAAGCTCCGTGTCATCGAGCACAACATGCTTGTGATTTCGAGCTATTACTCGCGTATTTCTCTGCCCCGCTTAGCCGAGCTCTTGTGTCTGTCTGCGGACGAGACGGAAAAGCACTTGTCGTCGTGCGTCGTCGACAAGTCGGTGAGCGCTAAAATTGACCGCCCCGCGGGTCTGGTCGACTTTTCCACCGCCAAGTCCAGTGATTGGTTGTTGAACAAGTGGGCGAGCAACATCGATCAGCTGTTGACGTGTCTCGATAAGAGCTCGCACTTGATTCAGAAAGAAGCCCAAACGTACAAGGTTTCGCTTTAGAATGAAAACGCTGACGAGGACGCGTGGGTCTCTCTAGTTAGAACTGACTTCTACGACACTGGTACTTATAACATAAACGACCACGACTACAGCTATCAAACAATCAAACATAAATCCACCTACGACGACGACGACGTGCCACCGACACCTCGACCGTCGTCCTCGCCTTCCCTAACGTCCCCGCCGTCCCGTTCGCGCTCGGCTCGCGACCGCTCGAGCAACGCCTCCTCGAACGCCCTCGTCACCTCGCACCCGCGCCTGAGCGTAATCTCAAACTTTCCCATCGCATCCGGTCGAACGCACGCGTCCTCACACGCCGCGTTACACAAATCATACGCGTCCTCCGCGCCCGCGGACGTCGTCGCGCGTTCGCACGCGTACGCGCACGCGCTCGCGCACGCATCCTCTCTATTAAAAAACGCCTCGTCTCGCGCCTCGTCCCGCGCGCCGTGCGTCGCGATGGCTTGCTTTTCGAGACCTTCGACTTGAGCAAAGACGCGGATGGTGTGTGCGCGCGTTTCGTTCGCGCCAGCGTCGTCGTTGTTTATTAAAGACGACGACGATGACGGTGAAGCCAACATGTGTATGCGGTCGTGTCGCTCGTCATCCACGGGCGATCGCGACGACGACGGTGACGCGTGTAAAGGCTTCGATGACGCGATGCCGCGCACGCGAATCATGTGAAACGGCACGTTCATCGGTGCGCGCTCGACGTAATTAAAAATTCAATCACAATTCTCTGCAGCAGCGCGTACTAATGACGCGGACACGGCACAACGCGACTCGCCTCGGGTCGTCAACGACCGAGAGCGTCGACGGACGACACGCGCGGAACTCGTACACGCGCGAACGCGCGCGTCATGGCGAGCGTGGACGCCTTCGCGCGCGACGCGGCGCGCGAGTTGCAATTAATTCGCACAGACGATGTTGACGTTCATGACGACTCGCATTCGAGACCGCCAACGACGCGCAGTGCGGATTCCGCGGCGCACAAGGCGCGCAGAACGACACAGACATCATCGTCGTACGCCACGCTGGCGGCATCTGGGATGACGGCGGCGCTTTGGGCTGTCATCGGCGGCGCGCCTGACGTCGACCGAGCCGACTGGCGAAACGTCGCGCCTGGCTCGAGCGTCAATCACGACGACGACATCGACGACATGGACGAGATCGACGTTGGCGAACGCGATGAGACCGCGTCGGCGGCGCGCAGACGCGCGGCCAAGGCGTTCGCGTCGACGAGCGATGTTGAGCTCTACGCCGCGCGCTGCGCGCTCGCGCGCTTGACGCAAACCGAGTCGCGAGCGATTATGTCCGCCGCGCTCGTGCAATGGAAGCTCGCGTGTGGACGCCGAGTGGCGAACGCGCGCGTTGCGCGTGCGACGGGACATCGTGCGCGACGACGCGTGTTGCGCCGGTATTTTAATCGCTGGTGTGTACAAATTCCTATGACGACAGTCGTCGGTCACATGGGATGGAACGACCGTCGAGGCGCGGAACGATCGACGTACATTGCGGGTTTAGTCAATGGAACGGCGGATGGCAACTCGAGCGATGAAGAGTTCCCGGTGGATTACCGCGCCGAGTTGGAGATTCGTTTGACGCAGATTTCGCGTTTGGAAGAGGCGTTGAAGGCGGCGAACGTGAAAGCCGAACGGGCGATGGGCGAGGCAGATGTCGACGCACAAATGGACAAGTTTCGCGCACACTTGAACAACGTGCAACGCGAGTTAGAGAACGTCAAGCGCGAGAGAGATATGTACAAGGCGAAGTATGCGGCGGCGATCGCGGCGACGCCTGGGGCGAAATCCCAAGCCGAACGGCGAATGAATCAACGCACAATGTCCACGCAAACGACGTTTACGAGCGACGACGGGGAGAGAGACTCGAAGCCTGCTCCGCCGCGTGAGCCGACGGCAAAGGAGGTCAAAGCGATTGAAACCCAATGGATGGGCACCGCGCAGCAATTTCAGAAGAAATTTGAGCGCCAAATGGAAATTTCAAACGACCTCGAAAAGCGTCTGCGCGAAGAACGCACGCGGTTGATGAAGACGGAGGCGAAGTACGAGGCTCAATTAGATGAAATGCGCGCCAAGCACGACGCCGCGATCGCAGAAGTGTTCTCGCGCACGACGACGGAAAATTGTGCCGGCGCGACTGATGTGAGCCGGGAAGCGTTTGAGGCGTACGCCGCCATCGGCAAGCGAGCCGGCGTCTTGACGCCGGCGGCGCAGCAACGCTCGCCAGAGCCGCAACCGATGATTCGCTCGTCATCGATTGATATGTTCCGTACGTCGAGCAACGAAGGGTTTGCTAAATCGCCTCGACCGTTGTCGTCGACGAGCGACGCGGCGGGGGCGGATATCGGCGGGGGTGGAGCGGCGTCGACAAACGAATTCCAAGAGACGCACAAGCTCAATTTTAGCGCCGCGCTGGACGACGACGACGACGACGGCGACGAGGACGACAACGCTTTTGGCGGTAGTGGCGACAACGATGGACGCATCAGCACCGACCCCGTAATACAAGCGAGCGCCGCGATGACGACATCAAACGTCGTACGCCGACATCAAACGTCGACCACTGCGAAGAAGCCCATTCGGCTCACCGTCGCCGTCGCCAAACTCGTCATGCTCGGCCATAGCCAGCGCGACGCGATAGAAGCGCTCAAACACGTCGATGGAAACGACGTGCACGCCGCTCTTGATTGGATCGCCGCGCGGAAGCGCGCAGCGGCGTAAGAGATGTAATTGTACCTGTAGTCGTAAACTCAACCGCGTCCGCCGTCTCACCTCGCGCCTCACACTTTCACGCGCGACACATTTCACACGCGCGCAAGACGCACGCACACACGCCACGACACACACCGCACGCGTACCACACAAAAATCTCGCGCGATGGTGCGTCGAACGCGTCGAAACGCTCCCTGCTCAAACTATTCAAATGCTCTCGCGCGCGAGAGCTCTAGCGACGCGCGCTCGACGACGATGACGACGCACGCACGCACGGCACGGCACGCAGACGGCGCACACCACTAACCACTCATCGTCGCCGCATCGTCGCCACAGATGATCAAAGTGAAAACGTTGACTGGGAAGGAGATTGAGATCGACATTGAGCCCACGGATTCGGTCGAGCGCATCAAAGAGCGCGTGGAAGAAAAGGAGGGCATTCCGCCCGTCCAGCAGCGTTTAATCTTTGGTGGGAAGCAGATGAATGACGAAAAGTTGGCGAAGGATTATAACATCGAGGGTGGGAGCGTGTTGCACTTGGTTTTGGCGTTACGCGGGGGCGACGCGCGGCGACGCTGAAGACGCGGAGCGAACGGGCGCGGGACGCGCGTACTTGTTTAGGGCGATGAGCGGCGAGTCGCGGTTAGATTATCACACCTAGTAGAGAGCATGATGCATGATACGTCGTTGCGAGCGTGCAATACATATTAGTACCGGTACAGATGAACGAATAATTCACCGCGCGCGCCTCTGTCGACGGTCAACGCAGACGCTTTGCTCGACGCGTCGCGAGTTAAAAAATAAATGACTAAACGTTCGGGATTACAAGAAAGCTCGTCGCGCTATGTACTTAGGGCAACCACGTGGCGTGTACGTGGGTTTTTACTCTAAACCTTCATGATCATCGAGCGAATGATAACCTCTTCGCTGCCAACCGCCGGTTTGCACAACTCAGCCGCGGCGTCCCTGTACGACGCCGCCGGACACGAAAAGTTAACCACAACTTGATAGGCATCCGGGTACCCCTTAATCTCATACGCATTTTGCTTCAACCCGTGGTCGGTGACATCCCAGCTCACCAAACCATCGCCAAACATCCCCTTGAAACCTTCCATCGCGGCGGCGCGCGTATCGTCGTCGCAATCCGGGCGCATCAACACGACGCCCTCGTACGCCGTCGGTCCAGCTTTCTTCACCGCGCGCGCCGCAACTCCGCGGCGGCTCACGACGCGCGTCGTCGGCGCCACAGTTTGGTGCGTCTGTGTGTTCACTGCGTGCGCGTACAATCAAAAGAAACGTCAAAAAGTCAGTACAAAACAGTCCTCCTCCTCGCGTTTTGTCCGCGCGCGCGCCCCGGCGGGGCCTAGGGTCACACCCATCCATCGCCATCCATCCATCCATCCATCGCCCGTCTGTGCGTCACCCGACGTCCCTTCTCGCCCACGCGCGCGCTGTGCGGTGCGATACATAAACCCCCCATCGCACGCCACGCGCGCGCGTCCCCCCACCCACCCCCGCGCTGTGCCGCCCATCGGCGCCGCACGCCTCGCGTCGCGTCTTCAGGGTTTCGCGCCCAGTCGCGCGCAGATCGGCGCCGTCGCCACCACGGCGTCTTCTCGCGCGAACGCACGACATCGGTGCGTAAAAATAATACTCGCGTCGTCATCGCATTCGCATTCGCGTCGTCGTCGTCGTCGCGCGTCGCGTGCGTACCTCGTGCGATCATCGTCGTGGTAATGCGGCGTCGATGGCGTCGCGCGCGCGCGCCACGTCGCGCGTCGCCGAGTCCCTCGTGGTGACGAGTCATTGACTCGTCGGTGGAGTCATGACCGCTCGATTCGGACCGAACGAGTGGGGGGTGCGTTCGCGCGGTCGTGATTGGTGGAATCGTATTTGGCCGTTCATGACTCAAGCCAACGAGGAGGGGGTCACGACCTGACGCCCTCGAGGTCGAGGTGGATGCCGGCGCGCCATTGCATCGCTCGCGCGATGACGACGCGCGCGACGCCGTGGACGGTGCGCGGCGCGCCGTGGATGCGTTTCGCCGCGCCCGGGGTCGGCGGCGGCCGCGCGACGGGGCGCGGCGGTGGCGCGACAGGGCGCGGGTGCGCAGCGATGTTCTTCGGCGGCGTTAGGGCTGGCACGTCATCATCGGTCGCGGATGTCTCCACGCGCGCGCGGGCGGGGGATGGCGGCGCGAAGGATGATGTAGCGTTGTTGGCGGATGCCGAGAGTGGCGATGGGGCGGTGCCAGAGGCGGTGAAATCGGCGTTGAGGTCGATTGGGAGGGTGTTTTCGGTGGAGGATGCGAAGACGCCGGGCGCGCCGGCGATTGGGATGAAGACGGCGCGTCCGACGGTGGAACCGACGCCTGTGCCGAGGTGGTTGGCGCCGTTTGTGGATCATTATTTTGTGGATCATAACGCGCAGGCGGAGGCGTTGAAGGCGGGTAGGAAGTGGGACGCCATCGCGGAGGAGAAGCAGTTTGCGCGCATTTCCAAGCTCGCGCGTTCGGGGACGGATCCTGAGCTGGCGACGTTGATGGAAGATCGACCCAAGTTGAAACGTGCGTTGAGAAAGTATAGAGCTGTGCGTCGGAAGATACGCAAGGCGCAAGAGCCGACGTATCCGCGTGAGGTGTCCAAGTTGAAATTTGGCGTCAATCGCATCAAGGAAAAGATGGGTATTCACCCTCGCGTGGATGGTGAAGCGACGTATGCGCAGTTTCTAGAGTATTTAGATCGTAGAGAGGTGAGCAGAGTGTTGCTTTATGATGAAGGAAATACGGCAATCGTAGAGATTGGTGGGCCAGATTCGCATTTGGACGCGTCAGCGGATTTCTTGCGTTGGAAGGTGAACATTCCGGGTGACGCGCACGACGAAGTCACTCTGGCGTGTCAAAAGGCGTTCCACGTCACCGAGGCGAACCCGAACGATCCATACGCGATTAAGCAAACGCCAGTGCACCTGTACATGAACATTAAGCCTTGGAACATGGCGATTGATGGGGCGCGCAACTGGCTCATGGCGGGTACGTTTTTCTGGTTTATCAGCCAGTGCGTGAAGGCGCAGCACCTTTACGAGCGCTCGAGTGATGTGTTGAAAGCCAAGGCCAAGTTGAGAAAAATGCAAAACGAACGTGATGCTTTAGCCGCTCAGTTTGGCCGATCAAAAGCGAAGAAGATGAAGAAGAACAAGTCCACAACGCGCTTTAGCGACGTCGCAGGTCAAGACCTCGTCGTCGACGAATTCCAAACCATCATCAACATCATGAAGGGTGATCCGAAATATAAAGGTCGCGCGGTTGAGCCACCGAAAGGTATTTTATTAGAAGGCCCACCAGGGACGGGGAAGACTCTCCTGGCGAAGGCTGTCGCAGGCGAAGCGGGCTTGCCATTCTTTTACGCAAACGGTTCTGAGTTTGTCGAGATGTTTGTCGGCGTCGCGGCGAGTCGCATGCGAAACTTATTCAAGCGCGCTCGTTTGAATGCGCCATCGATTATTTTCATCGACGAGCTCGACACCATTGGTCGCAGTCGTGCGGCTAACGAGTTTCGCGATTCCTCCACGTCTGAGCGCGAGCAAGGCTTGATGCAAATGTTGGTCGAAATGGATGGCTTTGACAACAAAGAAGCCGGCGAAGCAGTGCTCGTGATTGGTGCCACAAACTTGGCGAGTCAGCTCGATCCGGCGCTTTTGCGCTCGGGGCGTTTCGATCGTGTGTTCAACATCGGAATTCCGCAAACCGCGGCGGGTCGCATGCCCATTTTGCAAGTGCACGCGCGCAACTTGAACATTGACCGCTCGGGAGACGGCAAGTGGGAAGAAGACGCCTTTTTGCATCGCGTCGCCGATCTCACGACTGGCTTCTCCGGCGCCGAGATTGCGAACTTGCTCAACGAAGCCGCAATCTTGAGCGTTAGACGCAACAAAGAAACCATGGACATCAACGACATCGAAGCCATCTTGGAAAAGCAAGCCATCGGTCTCGTGAGCGCGCCGCTCGAAGACGGCTGGGGTAAAGAACACGTCGCCATTATGGAGGCGGCACGTGCGGTGATTTACTCAGCGCGCCCGAAAATCGCCCCCGACGTGCTCCAAGTCTCCATCCGGCCGCGCGGGTCGCAAATTTCTGGCGTCATTCTTAACGAGCGCTCGCCCGAAGTCGAGCTCGAATTGCACGCCGACGACGGTCCAGACACGTTGAAGTATTACATCGAATCCCTCGCCGTCATGCTCGCTGGGCGATGCGCCGAGTACGTCTTTTTCGGCTCTGACGGCATTTCCATTCGTACAAATGAAGAACTCGCGGGCGCGGCTGAAATGGCATTCGACATCGTCACCAGCTCTGGGTTGTACCCCGACAAAAAGGTGCTCCCGATGATGGATCCGATTATGTTGCACGAGTTCAAAATTCCCCGCAAGGGTATGGAGGATGGCACGCGCGATGTCATGACACGCGCGCACAAGCGCGGGATTGAACTCATTAAAGAGTACCGTCCACTCATTGAACGCGTTGCAAGCGAGTTGTTGGAAAATGAACGCGTGTACGGCTCGCAAGTGCGTGACATGGTGCAAAAGTATGAGGCGACGCTGGAAAATAAATCCACGACTCCCTCGTACGCAGATGACATCGTCGACGTGCTCACGATCACTGAAGCTTAGACAAACAAAAGCTGAGACGCACAGACTCAGAAGTCGTTTACTTAGAAACGATGACATTGTAAGAACGCAAAACCACAAATGATATGCTTTATAATCTGCTATGGTACGACGACAAAGGCTTTCTAACTATGGTAACATGATGATACATCTGTCCAGCACTAGGACGCGAGTGGATGATTTTTAACGTCGCGCGCGAGCTCAACGCGCCGCTCGATGCTCGCCGTGGCGCACGACGGACACGCTAGCGCGCACTTGCGCAGGGCATAGTCGCTCTCAAGTAGGGTCGACGTCAATGGCAAATCTAACAGTCTGAGTCGCCTTGTGCATTCGTGAACAATGCGTGTTAACTCGCTCCCGACGAGCCGATGACCACACGTAAACGCCCAACATTCGCGCGCGCCGCTCGCCGACATGGCCTTGAGCTCATCCGCGGTGAATGCCTTCGTTTGCACGCTCATCGCGGTATTCATGCCGACGACGAGGTTTTCTTTAATTTGCGACCAGATGGTTTCGATCGCGGCGCCGTCTTTCGCGGCGTACTGCGTCTCTTCTTCGAGAATGCGGTACTCAGCGACTTTGAGCGCAAAGCGACCGCTAAACGTAAAATCCAACGCGTCGGCGCTTCGTTGCAGCACAATTTGCATCGCCGCCGCGTGTCCCCGCGCCACGGCTCCGGATAATAATAATTCTTCTAAATTTTCAGTCGGTAAAGCGTTCGCGCGCCAAGATTTGATGAAATTTTCGAGCGCTAGCGCGCGAACACCCGTCGCGGATGACATCGGCTCGACGTACGTCGTCAATCCTCGCTCGAGCTCTTTGCGAATCAAATCTCGCGTCGTCTCCGTCTTCATCGCGAGATGCTTGACGTAAGCCAGATGACACGTGCATGCAGTCGAATAATCGAGCATTTTCATCGCCGTAGTCGTCGCGATGTGATGTTTGCGGCGATCGAGGCACGCGCCGAGCGCCGAGGCGTACAGCGACGGGTCGGCGTAGAGCGCGCGGCTGATGGCGTCCTCGAGCGCTCCATCGTCTGTTAATCGCGCAAGCGCAGCGATTTCAATCACACGAGCGCCATTCACACCAGATTCAACCGCTGTGCGCGCGAGTTCGGCGAGTTTCTCGAGTTCGTCGTCGCTTAAGCAGTCGAAAATGGGAGACGCGAGCGTCGCTCGAGCGTCGCCGTTTGACTCAGCCAACGCGTTTGGTTTCAATCCGAGCGCGCTCACGACATCGCCCATATCATCCGTGGCATGCGCTGACGTGTAGTAATACGTAACGTGCGCGTCCCAGAACACCAGTGGTCTGGGAGTCCATGACTGGATGACGCCACCTTCGCCTCGGTCGACGTCCCGCGCGTCCTGAGCGATGGCGTTGGCGGTGATTTCACCGAGCATGTGTAAACTTTCCACCATTGATGCCGACGACAATAAGAGCGTGAACACGGCTTTGACATCTGACGAATATGTATTCTTGGCGACAGATGCGCTGACGATGGCGGTCACCGCCTTGGCGGCTTCGAGAGCGACGACAGAGGCGCTCGACGCCGACGCCGCGTCTCTTGCCGCGTCTGCGTCGCGCGCCCGCGCGATGCCCTCACTCGCCACGCGTAACACTGCATCCACCGATGCTTCTAACGACTGCAACGGTGATGATGGTTTGTTCGTCACGCTCAAAGCTTCGAGCTGAGCGGCGATGTCTTCGCTCATGTCTGCAGTCGCGCCGAGCGCGACGGCTGTCGACGCCTCGCACCACGCGTGAAGCTGCGCGTGCGCTGCGGATGCAATCTCAAGCCATTCGAGATTGCCACGGCCTCCATACGGCGCCGCGGGCGCAGGTGTGCCGATGAAGTGCGCCAATACTTGCGTTGCGCCCCATTCTTCCAAGGCGAGCGCCACGAGCTCGTTCCATGGCTTTCCCGTCTTCTCGAACACCGCGCGCGCTCGAGTGAATTCTCGCCGTCTGAGCTCCTCTCGCACAGCCTCCACGAGCACCGGTGCGTGATCCTCGCGCAAGGCACTCGCGAGGAGTTTCAACTTATCGTTCGCGCTGACGGTGTCATTTGCAGTGTCACGCACCGACGACGTCGCGTCGCTGGCGAGTGTCCATTCGTCTTCACCGCCGCTGGCGCCAGATTTCGGCTCGGCTGGCATCAAGAACGACCGTAAAACATGCCCAACGCTCATCGCTGCCTCGATGGCAAAAATCCCAGTCGACGTCCACAGCATGCATCCACGCAAAACCACGCGCACGTTTTTATCGTCGCACGGAATAGGTCCCGCGAAGAGTTTTCGAGGCACGCCCGCGCTTCGAGGGACGAAAAACGTTTGCAACGTCAACATATTCTTATCGGTATTGCGCGCCAAAACGTGGACACACGCGGTAAATGAAGACACATCCGTGAGGTCTTCTTCCCCAAACACGGGTTCGCGCACCAAGGCGAATATCAAATCGTCCGTGACGTATACCGACACGGTGTCCTTTGGCAAGGCGTGCGTGGATTTTGGCGTCCCCGGCGCGTCAACGTCGTATAGCTCTAATAGGCACTTATCCACCAACGCCGCGATGAGGGACAAACTCGGCGCTGATTCATCGCCACCGCCATGCGCGCAATCGTCTTGCACGCTCAGCGCGACGGAGCGACCATCACGCACGCCGTATTCATCCTTGACTAAATGCGCCGCAAATCCGGGCGAACCCGCGGCGTCGGGCAACGACTCCACACGCACCACCTTCTCCACCTTGCCGCGTTCTCCCGACGCCACCTTCATCACGCTCGTCTCGCATTCAAGCGTCAACGTCCACACTTCACCATCGACTCCACTGATGACTAAAAATTGCTTCTTCGCTCCGCGCGCGAGTTCGGCACTCAAACATTTCGCGCCCACCACGCACGCGCCGAGCGGCGACCCCGTGGCGCCATCCCACAACCGCACCTCTCCATCTGCACCGACGCATATCACAACCTCTACGTCTTGTCTATCGCGCTCTAGGGCGCGATACCACCACAACGCGCTCACGGGCTTGGGGCCTCGACTCGCCAACACCCGAATCGCTGGAGACGCCGCCGCGTCTCGCACCAATTCCAAAATCGGCACCACATACACCCCACCCGCGGTCGTACAGCACGCTAAATACTCCCCAGATGACGCATGCGCCATAGCGATTATTTTCGCCCGCGAACCTTCGTACCACGGCGCAGTTCGCACAGCATTTGACGCGCGTCCGTCCCGAGCCGCGACGAAATTTTCCAACTGCGCCTTTGCATCTCCATTCGCACTCAACTCAGCGCGCGACGACCCACTCGCGCTCGTGGCGATGGAAAACCCATCGTGAACCGCCAGGCCACACGTCGTCGTCGTCGTCGAGCGCGTGCGTCGCGCGACGGTGCTCGCGCACGCGAAGTCAATCGCGCGACGTTTCGCCGCGCCGCTCGAGCTCACCCCACCCGCACCCGCATCCTCGCTCGCGCCGAACCCAAACATCGCCGCGATGCTGAATGATCTATCCAGCGTCTTCGCCGTCGCCGCGCTCGATGACGACGTCGACGACGACGCGCGCGGGAGCACGTCATCCGCGCTCACGCGCTGAACTACTCGAAACGCCGACACGCATTCCAGCGCGACATCGTGCGTGACGTCGTCCTCGGTGCGATCATCGCGCGCGCACGCGTCGTCGTTATCATCGCGCGCGTCGTCGTTATCATCGCGCGCGTCGCGCGCGACGTACGCCTCGCGCACGTGCGCATCCATGCGTCGTGATGTGATGTCAATGTGATTCTTCCCCCACAATTCGGCGCGCGCATGCCCGAACGCGACGCCACGGCGGCGCTCGCGCGAGGCGCGCGAGACGCCGAGCGCGTGTTGCGCGATTTCCACCACCCCGACGACGCGTCGACGGCGTTGGAGGAGTACGGCAAGTGTCACGACGTGTCGCTCGAGCGACGTGATGTTGATTTGATTTCCAAGTTTCTCTCCGTGTTATGCGCGCGCGACGGCGAGCGGTGGCGATACAGCGGCGATAGGAACGGTGCGTCGGTGTTTTTACGCGCGAGTTCATCCAAGGAGAGCGCGGCGCATCAGGTACTGGGGGTGACGGAGACGCGGGCGTCGGCGGGGGAGATTTTCAACTTTTTCAGCGCCGCGGACAAGTTTGACGCGCATTTTAAAGTGTTGGATGCCATGTTTAAGGGTGGTGATGTGTTGAGTTATCGGTTATATGACGACATGTCGCAGCGCGGTGGGGACGACGGGGTGGACGCGGGCACTACGGGTGCGAATGACGATCGGCGGAGGCGTTTCGCGGAGCGCGGGCGCGGTTTGGGATTGTTTCATCGAACAAAGACCGCGGCGTTTGGGGAGTTGTTTGATCGACTGGAGCGCGCGAGGACGTCTAAAAGCAACGCTGTGGTTCATGCGCGCAAGATGAATTCGTCGAATGCGTCGTCGTCGAATGCGAGCGCTATCGCGGCGTTGCCTCGCGCTGAACCAGTCGCGACGGAGCGCTCGAGCGAAAATCCGCTCGCCTGTCGTCCCGGGCACGCCGTGCTCCGGGGCACGTTCAAGCTCCCATCCATCATCAAGGATCGTGATTTTGTCTGGGAGCAAATCACTATGCGTATGCCTGATGGTGCAGTGCTCGTCGCGGCGCAATCGGTCGAGAGTGGCATGGTGAATGCGTTGGCGCCCGTCGCCGACGGGCACGTGCGCGGGACGATTCTCGTCTCTGGGTACTACGTCGTGCCGAATGCCGACACTGGAGGATCAACGGTGTACTACGCCGTCCAAGCCGATCCGCGTGGGGCGCTGCCGATGTGGGTGGTGAATTTAGTCGCCCCGGATCAAGCGCAAAACGTCGCGCGATTGAGAGATTATTTAGACAAAAAGTCTTAACCGTCGACTGGATGGTTATAACCAAATGGTTCTAGAAGATGAACAATCGAGAGACTTTGACATACTTATTAATACGTCGACTGTAATGATACTACATGTAGATACTAGATACTATCGGCATAATCGCCATCCGTGACGTCACATCCATACTCCGCGCTCGCGAGACGCGCAAGAATCATTTCCAACAACGCGGGCTCGTGCGCGGCGACGTCGACAAAGCCTCGAATCCAAGGCGTCGACGCCGCTCGGTCGATTTCATCCACGGCGTCGACGTCGGCGTATAAATCCAATCGCGACATCGCGCGCGCCGGCGCCGCCGCGACGACATGCACGCACAGCAATATTTCACGCACGACGCGTTTGAAGGTGCGCGGGAAGAATCGATGCGAGCGCCGGGACCAAGCGCGAGGCGCGTCGACGCGCCAGCAATGCGCGACGCCTCCGTCGCACGTCATTCCATGCATTTCTTCACCACTCGGTGACAGCGCGAGCAAGCTCGGGAGCGTTCGACGGTGGCCGCTCGTATCAGCGTACCCCAGCGGAGGGTGCAACGTGGTGACGATGGCGCCGTTTCCGGAATTAATAACCCAAACCGTGCCGTCTCGATGCGCCAGGAAAATGTTTTCACCCGACGCGCGCATCGACCCGCAGTCTATGAATACATTCGTCGCCCCCAGCCCTTCGACGACGAAACGGTTGATTTCTGCGCCGTCGTCGGCGTCTAATATGACTATTTTGATCGGCGAATCCGGCGCGGCGTACGTCGTGCCACTCACGAGCTCGGCGCACGAGCACGTCGCCGCTCGATTTCGGCGAAGCGACGCAACGCCGGCTAAAAACGTCTGCCGCCCGGGCTCTCGTCGCGATTGCCAAACCATCTCCCCAACTCGATCGTTGCTACTCAATATATTCACACACACGACGCTTTTCGCATCCGCCGCGACGGCGTAGATTCGAGAACCGACGACGTCCCACGTCCCGCGCCCGAGCGACGTCGCCCGGGAGACGCCGCGAAACAACGGCGACGCCTTGGCCCACCCTTCGATGCGTCCGCGCTCGCCACACGGCACAAACGGTGCGTCTCGTGCCGTGCCTCTCGCGGGCACGTGCCACGCGCTGAGCCAGTCGCCGACGGAGCCTCCGCGCGCGCACGCTAAAATCCGACGGCTCGCCGCGTCGCAAACGACGCCTATGCGCGTCACCGGCGCCAATCGCTCGCTCGACGCCAACCTATGGACACATTGAATATCAATAGACGTCGCCGCGTCGACGAAGACGCGCGCGGTGTACACGTACACGTCGCCATTGGCGCAGCCAAACGCGAAAAGTTCATCATCTTTCGCGCGCGCATCATCGTCATCGACGTAACACGCGCTCGTGACGCCACCGCACGCATCGATCGCGCGCCACACCGCGCGTCTCGCGACGCCACGCATCGCGCACCATCGCACGACGCCATCGCGCGCGTCGTCGCCGCCGTTGGCGCAGCCAGCGACGACGACGAAGAGACATCCTCTCGCCAGCGCGTGCGCCTCAAACGCCGACGCCGACGTCGACGGCGCGGTGCAATCGACGCACCGCGAGCGATCGAGCGCGTAATCGTCGCATTCGTACGCGCTCGCGTGCGCCGCGCGCGATTGCGAGCGCGCGCCGCGTACGTGGCGCATCGTCGTGTGACGTCACAGCGTAACGGTAAACTAACTTTTTGCTTTACCGTCGACGCGCCGTCGCGAAGAACTCGCTTCGAGCCGAGACGGCGACGAAGACGCGTTTTGTTTCTGTGTCGCACCGCGTCGCGCGCGGCGACGACGTCGACGGGGGCGCGGCGCGTGACGTCTTGAGAAGGGTACTGAAATTGTGCTCTGCATTCGAAATTCATATCCAATGACGACGACGGACGTCAGCGATGCCGTGCGCGATCGCGGCGAGCTATCTCCGCCTGTATCGTTGACGCTGTCGTCATCGTCGTTTCCGCGCGCGGCCGCGGTCGACGGCGGGGTGTCATCTTTTGCGAAGCGCTCGAGGACGTTGGCGAGGACCAACTCTGTATTTAAGTCGTTTCGACGACGCGCGACGACGCTCGCGCGAAGGCGCGATAATGGCGATGGTGCTGATGATTCATCCCGACGGGCGGCGCTGGTGTTGCACGGATGGCGATCGAACGCGTCGGTGAGCGCGACGCACGTCGCGCGGTTGCGGTTGTTGGCTCGATTTGAGCGCGCGCACTGTGTGGATGGCGCGGTGGCGGCGAACGCCGCCGCCGATGACGCCACCGCGGCGTTGTTCGATGGGCCTTGGTTTTCGTGGGTCGACGCCGCGCGAGATGTGGATTTGGATGGGGACACGCGCGCTTTGGAGGAGGAATTGGTGCGTTCGTTGCGAGCGGTGGTCAAGTTTACGTCGCAGCGCGAGCCGTACGAGTGCGTGGTGGGATTTTCGCAAGGCGGTGCCGTGGCGACGTTGCTCTCGCATCCAGACGTGCTCCAGGCGCTCGGTGTGCCCGTCGGTTGCGCGTTGTGGAAACGCGCCATCATCGTGTGTGGCGGGTCGAGCGCGTTGATTACGCTCGCCGAACGGGCGCTCGGGTTGGATTTGTCCAGCGAGGCAAAGACGACGTCGCTCGTGCCGTCGTTGCATGTGTTCGGATTTCAAGATGCATTCAAGCCGCAAGGCGAAGAACTCATGAAGTTATTCGCCACGGCGTCGATGGATAAACGCGAGCTCATTCGACATTGCGTGTATTTCGACGGCGGACATGGCGTACCCGCCGCGCTCAAGGATGACGACGCGTTTCATCGGGAAATCGACGCGTGGATGGAGATTCAATCGACGCCGAACGTGTACGAGCGCGATGAAATTATCAGTGAATATGCAAGTTGGGACGTCGTTCAGGATTTGAATTACCGCTCTGAGAAGCTACCGAAAGGGCAACGCGCGGTGGATACCAAGCAAAAGACGACGGACGCGGACGACGCCGAGCGTGGGGAAGGCGAGCCGGCGCCAACCACCATTGTGACCGCGTACGATACGGCGAACGCGCTGATGTTCAAGAAACCGCCTACAGTACAAACGATATGCACGCCAAGTGGGAGTGCGCTGTCGTTTGATACCAACTGCGCGTCAGTCGCGACGTGTGACGCCGCGACTTCGATGACGAGCGTGACCATTCTTGAAGCCCTCCGTCAAGCTCCTCGAGAGTCGTCGTTGCTTCGAAGCTTGGACGAAACGCAACCTCCAATGACGTACGGTGCATTGCTTGACTTTATCACGAACGGTGATGGTGACTTGCGTAAAATTTCTGCCAAGCCAAACGACGTCGTGGCGTATAATGTTCCACCAGGCCCAGTCGGCGCGGTGGCTTTTCTCTCCATTGCTTCTCAATGCACCGCCGTGCCCCTCGACCCTGGCATCGCTGAAGACGATGCATACGAAGCGCTCACTTCATGCGGCGTGACGCGCGTGATTATTTTCCGAGGAACGGGATCGGACGCAGCCGAAAAGGCTGCGAGGCGAGCCAACATTTCCATCGCGTGGTTCGCCGTGTCTGAAGACGCATCGCGACCCGCCGGGACGTACGCACCTGAAGTATCTGAAGAAGATTCCTCCAGCGCACAACGTCTCGAGCTCAGGTGTGACTCCATTGGATTACTTTTGCGCACTTCAGGTACGACATCAAAGGCGAAAGTCGTGCCTTTACTCGTCGGCGCGCTCACATCCAACGGCGCAGCTCTGGCCAAATCTTTGGAACTCACCCACAAAGACGTGTGCATCAACGCCATGCCGCTCTTCCACATCGGTGGTCTATCGTGCTCCATACTAGCCACGATCGCAGCCAAGGCGAGCGTGATTTGCTGTATGAAGTTTGACGCCAAGGCGTTCTACGACGCCATCACGTCTTCGACGTCGCGCGCCCCGCCGACGTGGTACTCCGCCATCCCCACCATTCACATCACCGTGCTCCAATACGGTAAGGCTGTGTCCGGCGGCTCGCCCCCGTCGCATTCGCTGCGATTCATCCGCTCTGGCGCCGCCGCGCTGAGTCACGCCGATGCTGAAAAGCTGCACGATTTTTGGCGCGCGCCCGTCGTGCCCACGTACAGCATGAGCGAGCAAATGCCAATTTCCGGGAAGAGCATCAACCTCCCGCTCCACGAGCGCGCCGACACGGTTGGTCAACCTCTGATCTGCTCCGTCGCGCTCGTGTCCGACGGTTCGTGTCTCCCCACAGCACCGTTCGGGCAACAAGGCGAGCTCGTCGTCAGCGGCGACAACGTCATGCGTGGGTACGCAAACGCTGAAGAAGCAAACAACAAAACGTACCTGTACATTGGCGACAAGCGATACTTGCGCACGGGCGACATTGCGAAACTCGACGCCGATGGGTTTATTTATCTCACAGGTCGCAGTAAAGAGCTCATCAAGCGCGGCGGTGAGCAGGTGAGTCCATTGAAGGTTGAAGCCGTGCTCGCGCAGCATCCCGCGGTGCGCGTCGCCGTCGTCTTTGGCGTGCCTTCGCCGTTATGGGGCGAAGAAGTCGGTGTCGCAATCGTGCTCGTCGACGGCGTTAAATCCGATAACGACGCAACATTAAAGTCCATCAAGGGTTTAGCGACGTCATCGAAAGAGTTGTCGCGATTTGAAGTGCCAGCGTATTGGAAAATCGTCGCCGACGAAGACTTGCCCAAGACGTCGACGAAAAAGTACAAGCGCGCGGGTCTCGCGGATATTCTCGACATGACCAAGAGCGCAAATACTCGCCTCGCGTGCTCGATGAAAAATTCGGGAAAGCCCGCGACGACGACAGCCGGACTTGGAGGTTTGCGATACTGCATGGCGGTCGGTGTCATGTTTAATCACATCGGCGCCGTGTGGCAAGGCGCAGACGAGGTCAATCCGCTCACGTACGGCCCCGCGTGGTGGTCTGCGAAAGCCACGACGTTTTACTTTCCAGCGACGACGTTCTTTGTGCTCGGTGGATTCACGTTAAGCGCGGCGCTGTACGGCAAAGAAGTCAAGAAGGGTACTTGGTTATCCTTTTATAACTCTCGATTGCAAACGTTGTACCCGTTGTACCTCGTGTCGTTGATTTGCGGCTTTGCCAACGTCCTCGCAGTGTGTCGTCCGGAAACCTTCAGCAGCAAATTCAGTTGGCAGCCGCACAACGATACGCTCACGCTCGCATCTGGTGCCATGGCGCAATGTCAAACGAGTCCCGTGGAGATGCCTTACGGCGCTTGGCTGTTTATGACGCTCGTCGTCTTTGGCTTGGGCTTACAAACGTGGTTCCCGGCGTGGCTTTTAAGTTCATGGTTCATGTACTACACCTGGTTCAACGGGGTGTATTACTTTATTATTCTCGTGTTTCCTTTCATGCAAAACGCTTTGGCGCGCGTTAAAGGGGACGTACGCGCGATTACAAAGTGGTTCGCCGTGTATACGTTTGGCGTCCTCGTCACGGGCGCGCTACTCGGCGTCTACTACGCCTTTCCGGCGTGGGAAGAACACGACGAACTCGGCAAAGCCAAGAGTTGGAAGGAAAACATGCAAAATATATATGCATTGTCTACGATGATGTTCCCACCATACTGGGTGCCGTGCGTCGGCACAGGCATGGCGGCGTACTTTTGGTACGACGCCGTGCGGCCGTACCAGACGCATCGTAAAAAGCTTTACGGCGCCATCGCGGATGGATTAACACTGGCGTTCATGGCGTTTCACATCGCACACTTTTGCGACATCGACTGGCCGTACCCGACGCATGTCACTGGGAAAATGTGGCAAGTCACGGCGGACGAACATCACGCGTGGGATACGGGCATTAAGCGCTACGTGTGGTCGGTGATGATTACGCGCTTGTATTCGCCGCTCATCGCAGTTTGGATCGCGTTACTCTCCATGCCGCAAGGCTCGGTCACGACACGGTTTCTGGAATCAAATATATTGACTCGTACGCTCGCACCAACGTCGTACGGGTGCTTTTTGTTTCATCAAATCATCGGTCAATGGTACTGGTGGATCACGCGAAGCAACGTCGACGTCGGGCGCAAGCACGATTGGTCGTGGTGGGCGTATCCGAAGGAATACTACTGGTTTTCACCGCAACCGCTTCCCGTGGCGTGGTACGAGTTCTTCTTTGTCGTTGCACTAGTCACCGCGTTCTCGGCGTTCGTGGACAAGGCGCTAAATGCGCGATTGACGGTGCTTTGGATTAAAGGCGGCCAATGCGTCGCCCGGCTCTTCGGACGCACCGTAGACGCGTCCGCAAAGTCCGCCACCGGTGCCGCCGAAGCGTCGCCGGAGCAATCAGTCTTAAAAGCTGTCGCCGCGTTAACAGGCGTCGAAGATAACGTCTCCTTGGACGACTCGTTCGACGAAATCGGTCTCGTATCCGTCGGACTTCCCGTGCTCGTCGGCTTGATTAACGCCGAAGAACGCTTTACGTCGTTATCGCCCGCCGACATCGCAGGATGTGCCGATCTTCGCGCCGTCGTCGATATCGTCGCAAAAAAGCGCAAATATGCTGAATCCTCTGCTGGAGTAGGCATCGTTATTAGAGAAATCTGATTTGCTTTTTCTTTTTGTATCAAATGTTTTCATGTCGACAAAAAGTCCCAGCCGTCGCGTCGAAAACCTCAAAGCTTCACCCGCGCGCGACTTACGGTTTCACCCACGCAACCCATACGCGAGAGAAACGCGAGAGAAAACATGATCACCGATCGTATATCGACGCTGTGCGACGGCGCGGCGCCGATGCACGAACGTTTCAACGCGCTCTTCGCGTTGCGTTCCCTCGCCACTGACGACGCTATCGACGCCCTGCTCACCCGTCTCGACGCCGAACGAGAGCCGAGCGCGTTGATGCGTCACGAAGTTGCGTTTGCGCTCGGGCAGATGCAAACTGCGCGCGCGATTCCGCGATTGACGGAGGTTTTAGGAGATGAGCTCGAGGATGGCATGGTGCGTCACGAGTGCGCTGAAGCGCTGGGCGCCATCGGGCTCGAGTCTTGCCGTGACGCCCTGATGCGCGCGGTCGGCGACAACAAGCGCGAAGTTCGCGAAACTGCGGAATTGGCGCTGAAGAAGCTCGAACATCGCAACGCCGTGGCGAGTGGGAGCGTCGTAGGGAGCGCGAAGGAGCGAGCGAGCGCGAGCGCCGACGGGGCGACGCCATTTTTAAGCGTCGATCCCGTTCCTGCGATGGATTCGGCGACGCCCATGGATGAATTACGTGCATTAGTGTTGAATGATGACGCGGATATGTGGTCAAGGTATGGCGCGATGTTTGCTTTAAGGAATAAGTCGTACGCGAGCGCCGAAGCGACGACGGCGTGCGCTGACGTTTTGGGCGCAGCTCTCGCCAACTCAGCGAGTGCGCTGCTGAAACACGAGGTGTGCTACGTGTTAGGACAACTGCAGTCATCGAGCGACCAAGCGCGCGCTTCGTTGGTCGCATGCTTAGAAGATACGAACGAACATCCCATGGTTCGACACGAAGCCGCCGAGGCGCTCGGGAGCATCGCGGACCCGAGCACAGAGGATTATTTAAACAAGTTTGCCCATGACAGCGAGCCAATTATTTCACAATCGTGCGAGGTGGCGCTGGAAATCATGCGGCAAGAGCGCGAGGGCGTGATGTGTACCGCTGACGGCGTGCAATACGTCGTTAATAAAGATTAGATACTGTACAGACGCGAGCGTCTCGCATTCATCATCAGCCAACGCCTACGCCTACGCCTACGTGCGTGGCTAATTCTTTGTTGTTATTTATTATCGTTTTAAACTGCATTCTTTTTTGACATGAGTTCACGCTCGCCGTCCCAACTCGACAGCCGCCGCAAACCTTGCCTCACAATTCGTCTCGCGGTCCGCCACCATGGCTTCGCGCACCAACGTCAGGCTCCCACCCGAGGTCAATCGCACGCTCTACGTGCGTAACCTCCCTTTCAACATCTCTCCCGAAGAGCTGTACGACATTTTCGGCAAATACGGCGCTTTAAGACAAGTGAGATTGGGCGACGCCAAAGCCACCAAAGGCACCGCGTACGTCACCTACGAGGACATCTTCGACGCCAAGCACGCGTGCGAACACCTCTCAGGGTTCAATGTGGCGAATAGGTATCTCATCGTGCTGTACTATCAGCCCGCGAAGGCGGCGAAGAAGGATTTAGAGGCGAAAGAGAGAGAGATACAGGAACTCCAACGGCGACACGGCGTGAGCGGCTCGCAGGAACGCTAACCGTAGCGGACAGCGGATGTATTAGGGGGGTGAGATGTGTGTGTGTGTACACGCGTGCGGCGATGATGTGTTCGCGCGCGCGCGTGCGCGCGTGCGCGGAGCGGCGCCTTTGAGGCGTCGTTCTTCCGCGCGCGGACGAATTGTTTGTTTGTAGAAACTGTAGCTCAACATCGCGCGCTCGACGTCAAAAGACTCGATCGGGCGACACATGTGATAACTAGCGTCATTAAATAGTGCAGCTGACACCGCCCGAACGGTGCTGTGCGAGATGCAGACGACGGTGAGACGCCGCGTTTGGTCGCCGCATTGCATGCCTCGCTCGACGGCGAGCTCAACCTCCACCGCCGCGTCTCGTCGCGCGCGGCGCGCTGGAAATCACAAACCACCGAAATCTTCCCGCGGTGCAGATGCTGACCCGGCGCTTCGGTCGCCGCTCGCGCGCGTCGCCGAAAAGCACGGCGTCGAAGTTGTCATCAAGTTTCTCTCGACGAGTGCCCGAGCGCGTGCGGTGACGCTCGATGCGTGTCGATGCGCGCTCGAACGCGCGTGCGATGCGTCCGCGACGCGTGCGAAACGCGTTCTTTTAGCGCTTGAGATTGCGTTTCGCGACTTCACGGGCGCCATGGCGAGGTACGCGTGTCCAGACGTCGAAGACGCGGGACGGCGTCAGTTGCTCAAGCGCGTCGTCGGCATCGAAACCTCGCGCGACGACGACGCGAGCACGTCGAGCGTCGTTTTACCAGGACAGGATGACACCTTAGCGTCGTGGTTGCGCGCCACCGTGGCGTCGAACGGGCGCGAAGGCGCGGGGAAAGACGATGAAGTAGAGGACGACGCGTCTTCAGTCGGGACGAGCGCGACGTCTCGAGACCTCGACGGCGGCGGTCGCGCGGACGCGGGCCCGATTTTTGGCGAATTGTACGCGAGATGTCAATACGCGAATGCGTTGCTGCAGGCGGCGATGCGCGCGAGGGCGCTATTTGATGATGTAGATGTAGCCGCGTTGAAGCCCGGGACGTCGATGGAGAGCGCTCGAGTGGAATGGCGTCGGTGCGCGAGCGCCTTCCGTGCGGCGCAGTGCGAGGGCGAGGCGTTTTTAAGCGCCATGCGCGGGCAGAGTTGGATAAAGGGCGCGTCGCTAGAATTGTCGCGCGCACCAGAGGCTGACCGAGCGGCGATTGAGCTGACGCTGACGCACATGCGAAAGCGCGCGACGATTGGATTGACGCTCGCTTTAGAACGATGGAATCGTCTGGTGCAAACGTACGCGCGAGACATGCGAGACAACGAGGGCGAACTCGCGATGAAAATGAAACAATCATTACGCGAGTTTCTGCGAACGTACGACGTGACGGGAGTAGACATGTCCACGAAGGATATCGACGACGTCGAACGCGTACGCGAGCACATCGAGCTCGGCGGCAGAGTTCGCGAGTTCTTGCTCAACGCCATCAACGAATGGCACGCCGACTTCGATATAGACGACACATCCGATATCACCACCTTCGTCGTCGAAAAAGTCGACGGCACGGTCGATCGCGCGCTCAAGGCGTTCGCTGTGCGCGCGGAATCCAACGAAAGAGACGCGCATTTAGACTTTACAAACCATTTGCTCCTCGAGGCGAGCTGGGCGTTTCGCCGCGCCCGTCTCGTCGTCGCCGACGCCGCGTTCGGGGAGGACGTCGCATCGTTCGATCACGCGCGGTCGGCCGCGGCCACGAACGCCCTCCTCGTTGGCGAAAATCTTGCTCGATTACGCGCGTAGGTTGTCAACGAACGTTGCTCAGCCATAAGCCCCCCACACAGCGACGCGCGCATGCAACCAAGCACCCGCCCAATCATCGCCGGCGCAATCATCCTCTGGGCCGCAGCGCTGCAATACAACGTCTCCGCGCTCTCCGACGACGAACGCCGCGTCATCACGGGCGATAGCGCCGTGAATTTGTCCGTCCTCGGGTCATCCTCAGGCAGAGCTCCAGCGTCTTCGATTGATGCGTCTCGGCCCGCGCCTGCGAACGAGCGCATCGAGTGAGCGCCTGGGAACGCCCGCACGCTCGCGTCGCACGTCGCGCTGTGCGTCGCCGGCTCCTTCGCGCGGGATGGCGGCGCACAGCGGCGCACCGAGCGGTGAGCTCGTGCGTTTGGAGACGCTGTTGAGCGCGTGCGTGGACGCGGCACTTCGAGGATGCGAGGAGATTCGTCGCGTGCAACGCGCGCGAGAGGCTGCTGGGAGCGATGATGAGGGAGCGTTCGTGGTGACGCGTAAAGTGGCGAGCGATCCGCGTTCGGCGTTGACGGAGGCGGATGTCGCGGCGCAAAAGGCTATCGTGAGCGCTCTACGGGCGCAGTTTCCAGCCATCAATATCGTCGGCGAAGAGGACGAGAACGACGACGCGGCGCCGCAGAGTCCAAAGAGTTATACAGGTGATGCTTTGCGCGAGGATTTGTGCGCCGAGGCGATCGCAAAGAGCGGTGAAGAGTTTGCGCCTTTGTCTTTGTTGACGTGCGACGCGGCGGACGTGACGTTGTTCATCGACCCAGTAGACGGCACGCGAGAATTTGTAGAGTCGAGATTACACGCCGTGCAATGCTTAATTGGTATCGCCGTGCGAGGTCGCGCGGTGGCGGGCGTGATTGGATTGCCATTTCCAGAAGGTGATGTGGAGCGCGCGGAGGCGTGCGCGGTGTTTGGCATCGTCGCTCCGGGCGCCAAACGAGGCGTCATCGGCATCCACGGCGCTCGAGGCGTGCCATGGCCGATTAAATACGACAATCCAACCGCAGATGTGCGTTCGGTGAGCGGAGATTCCAAAAACGCCGCCCTCATCGCGGCAAAGGATATCGTAAAGACTGCAGCTTTGGAGAGCGGGGCGACATATTCGCACGGAGTCATCGGTGGCGCCGGGAATAAATTACTCGCCGTCGCCGAAGGCCGCGCCGAATTCGCACTCATGCACTTTGGCACGTCGCTTTGGGACACGTGTGCGCCAGAAGCCATCGTTCGCGCGGCTGGGGGTAAAGTGACAGATTTATACGGCGCGCCATTGATGCACGCCGCCGACGCGCCCGGCGGATTGGTGAACCAACTCGGCGTCATCGGCTCTGGTCCAACATGTACGGGAGCCATGGCGCACGACGCCGTGTGCGCGCGCATGCGCGAGAACACGGACTTGAAAAAGCTCATCGATCGATTCACCGCGGGAAATGCGTCGCTTGCGGTTGGGGGAGATGTCGGACAAGCGAGCGACGTCGCGCGCTGCCTAGGTGGAGCGCCGATGTCCACCGCCGACGTCGGCGATAAAATTATGCGAGCACTCGGTATCAGCAATGCGCAGACGGCGTTGCTTGGTTACTCTGCGCCTGAATATGACGCCGTGCGCGGGTTGATGAGTGATGCGTGCCGACTGAACCTCGAATGGTCCGACGACGACGACCCGGCGTTGCCGCGTTCGGCGTTTTACAAAAAGGTTGACATGGGAAATCTGGAGTATATGCGCTTAAAGCAAATCACGCAACCGTTAAAGATTGCGCGAGATAGCAAGAGCTACCGCGTGGAGTCTTCCTTTCTTGCGTCTGATGCCGCCAAGGCGTTGGAGTCGTCGGGCATCGGCGTTCCATTGTGCTATGCGGCGGATTTGCGACCACGCGACGACGATCCCATTGAAAGCAAATTTTCATTGCTTCTCGAAGATTTCCACCCCGATGACGGCTGGTTACAAGAGCGCATGCTCAAGCCCGACCAGGCAAAGTGCGCCCTTGAAGCTTTAGCGCGCATGCACGCGTTTTTCCTTCCTGGGAGTCGCTACCGACGGTCATCCACAGACGCGGACGCCGAGCTCCGGGCGACGGTGTGGAACTCGGGCGGCTACTGGCAACCCAACATGCAACCCGAAGAACAAATGTGCATCCTTGCCGACGCGTGGGAGACGCACATGAAAAACTTTGGTGATGCTATCTCGAGGGATCCATCAATGTCCACCGCGGACGTCGGAAGCGTGGGTGCGAGATTGCAAGCGCACGCCGTCGCCATCGGCGCTGAAGCGCATCCGTTCAGCGCGTGCCCCGGCGCAGGCGACATTTTAAAATCCGGCGGCGCGCGCCTCGCGGCGCTACATACCGTTATTCATGGTGATCCGAAATCTGGAAACATTTTCGTTCAGCGCAAGGGCGAGTCCTGGGATGTAGGATTGATTGATTTCCAATGGACTGGGTTCGGCTTGGGTGGAACGGATGTCGGACATTTTGTGTGCGCGTCGGTAGATCCCGAAGGATTAAGCGCCGATGGCAGCGCCGAACGCGAATTGATTGACGCATATTACGCCGCGTTTTGTGCAGCGGCTGCCGAATTCGGTGCGGTGTCGAGCGCGGAGAAGACGAGCGAAGAATTACTGTCGCGCGAAGAATTGCAAGCGCAGTACGAAACCGGCGTGTTGGACACGATGCGATGCGTCTTCGGGTACCAGTGGCTTCGCGTCAGCGCGTCTCCCGAAACCTTGGCTGCGAATGCAAAGAGCGTCGGGAGAAATTCTTATAACAAATCGCTACCGAATGCGTTATGGATGATTCGCACGGCAGATCAATTGATCAAGTCTCGTGAAGCGCGGCTCACCGCGCAGTAGCTTTTGTGTTGTTGATGTTTTGTTTCGTTTGTTTTTAATGATGATGATTATAATTGTGTTGAACTATTACGCCGCACACGCACGTTTACGTTCGAGTTCAACGGTGTACTTTTTTGGAATCGCGGCGAGTTCCATTTCTTTCAATTTACGAGCCTTGATGCTTTCGATGACGGCTTTTACGCGTTCAGCTTCGGCTCGGCTCGCCTTTGCCTCGGCGGCCAATCGAGCGTTCTCATGCGCTTTCATCTGTGCGTTCGCATCGATTTGTCGACGAAGCTCGCGCTCGTGCGCAATGGCTTGCATTTTACGCTCATTTTCGCGACGTTTTTCGGCTTCTGCTTGCGCGAGATGTTCCTCACGCAAACGCTCGGCGTCTCGTCGTGCTTTATCGCGTTCTTGTTCTCGAATGCGCATCTTTTCATCATGCTGAGCCACGCGTGCCGCAGCTAAATCTTCGAGCATTTCTTGGCGCTTTTTCTTCTCAGCTTCTTCTTTCGCGCGCATTCCCCGCTCGTATGCATCTTGAAGCTTGCGCGCACGCATGGCATCTTGTTCTGCCCTGCCATCGTTGTACCGCTCTTGTTGCGAACGCAGCCGAGCGGTTTCAATCTCACGCAATCGACGCTGATTGTCTTCCTCCTGCGCCTTGGCTGCATCTCGCGCATCTTTCAAGCGTAAATACTCCATCGCGCGTTCGTCTTCATCGCGAATCGCACGTTCGACTTCGGCTTTACGTTCGATTTGCGCTGCGTTTTCAGCGTTGACTTCCTCAAGCAACGCCTTGGCGCGTTCGCGTTTGGCTTCCCGCTCCGCAATCTCCAACGCCTTGGCGCGCTCGAAATCTTCGATACGTTTTTTAGATTCAATATCGCGCAGGACTGCTTCATGCGCGCGGGCTTCTTCGCGCTCAGAGATCTGATGTCGCAACGTTTCGGCGCCGAGCTTCATCAACCGCGTCCGTTCGGCTTCCCGCGCCTCCATCTCGCGAATCGCCTCCACGCGATCGCGTTCCATCGCCGCATCCAGCGCCCGTTCCTGCGCACGCTCCGCACACGCAATCGTACGTTTTTCATCCAACTGTGCATCGCGAATCGTCATGCATGTGCCGAATAAAACCATCGAGTTCATTTCCCGGACATCGGCGAGCGTCTCTTCGAGCGCTCGAGCCGCTCGAGCGCGCGTCGCCCCATCCATTTCCTCTCGCACCGTCATCTCCGGCGCCTTTGCATTCGCTTCACCCGACGAAAGTTTCATCTCGATGCGTCGTCGCGAGTCGTCGTGCGCGCGCATCCTCGCGCGTCGCGCTCGCTCGCTCGGTTCCTCGCGCTCGGCTCGACGCGGAGTCGCCTCCTCCATCCACGCCCCGCGCGCGCGACGCGCCATGCCATCGCGCTCCGCCGCCGTGACGCGCGCGAAACGTCTCGGCGAGATCGAAGACATCGTGTCGCAGTCGTGAGCGCGAGCGAGCGCGGGCGTCGGCGCGTGCGCGGCGCTTCGCGCGCGAAAGTGTGGCGACGGTTTGAATCCACCAAAAATAGCCACAGCGCGTGACGACAGTGTTAGCCCGCATTGCGCCGCGCTCTCGACGTCCGCGACGCGTCCGACGTGCTCGCACCGCCGACGACGATGACGATGCACGCGCCCGGCGCGACGACGCCGCACGCCGCGCGATCGTTCGCGCACCGCGCGCGCACGAATGCCGTGCTCTTTCTCTGGCTCGGTCTCATCCACGTGAACATCGTCATCCTCGCGTGCGCCGCGATGGCGTACCCGCACCCGGGCGCCGTCGCCGTCGTCGCCGCGCTCGTGACTATCGCCTTGCTCCCTCGCGCGCCGCCGTTTCCGCGGTTCGGCGTGGCGTTGGCGCGGAGCATCGCGCGCGCGGCGTGTGGGTACTTTCCAGCGACGTTGACGTTTGAAGACGAACGCGCGCATCTCGACGCCGCGCGCGATGGTCAGGCGTTCGTGGTTGGACTAGAACCACATGGGGTGTTGCCACTGTCGATTATATCGTTTGCGGCGTACTATGCGCACGGGGATGAGGAGGTGTATGCGATGAAGGGTGGATTCACGCCGACGATGCGAAGCGCGAGAGCGCTCGCGTCGGCGGCGATATTCAACGTACCGTTCGTTCGGCACTTGTGGACGTGGCTAGGTTTAGATCCGATATCGAAGCAGCGTATGGTGGATATGTTGCGCGCTGGGCGGACGGTGGTGATGATTCCTGGAGGCGTGGCGGAGTGCATGGCGATGGAGCGCGGCGTGGAGACATTGTATTTACGCAAGCGATTTGGATTTATTAAAGTGGCGATACAGACTGGCGCGCACTTAGTACCGGCGTTTACGTTTGGGCAGAGCGAGGCGTATGGGTACTGGCGATTAGGTCCACCGTTCGTGCCTAAACGCGTGGCGAATTGGTTGAGTGAGACATTTGCGTTTGCGCCGATGGTGTTCTGGGGAAAGTTTTGCTCGCCAATTCCATACGCGACACCCTTACATACGGTCGTGGGCAAGGCGATTCCTGTGAAACAAAACGATAATCCGACGAACGCTGAAGTGGCGGCAAAGTTGGAGGAGTTTATTGATGCAATGACGACGTTATTTGAGACGCACAAAGCCGCAAACGGATGTTCAGGCGCTCGGCTTCGCGTCGTGTAAGTTGTAACCCATATGTGCTGGATGATGATACAAGTATGCTGTAATGCACGCGACTAGGACGGGCGATGATGACGATGTGCAAACGCGCAGAGGTGGTACCTAGGTGTCTTCTGTAAATAGGAACTCGGGGAATTCTTTAGTCAGCCTCGCCAACATCGGCAACGTCATATTGGCGATGACTTTTTCATTCTTCTCCACTAAAACCTTAAACTCATCCAAAGAAATCGCACCATCCTTGGTTAAATCACAATCTTTAAATGTTTGATCCACCGCCATCTCCAACGCTTCGTCGCTCAGCGTCATGTCTTTATTTTGCTTCATTACAGACTCCAGCATTTTCCGGACGTCGTCCCGCTCGATGGCATTCGTGCCCTGCAAATCATACACCTTGAACGCAAACGCCGTCTTCTCCTCCTTACTCGCCTGCGGGTGAAATATAGACAACCCATTGACGAACTCTTCGAACGACAGCGTGCCGTCGTTGGTGGTGTCAAAGCATTCAAAGATGCGCTCGCTAAACAAGTCACCTCCACTGTCTCCATCCTCTTGCGCGCGCTTTCCGAACAATGCGAGCTGGAACTCGTGCAACGAAATCACATCATCGTGATCGATGGAATTGGACACGTTTTCGTATATTTTGTGCAGGACGCTAACCTGCGCGGGACGAAAGAGGGTGCGCGACGCGAGCTTGGCATAGAGACGCTCCTCGTCGCGCGCGGGACTGGAGCTCACGCACCCCATGGTCGTCGATCGATCGCGCGCGGTGTCGACGAGAACTACTGCTGCGTTGGTGGCGTGTGTGAGCGAACGCGCGCGAGAAGGGTGGCGTGGGCGCGCGGCCGAATGTGCGGCGGGTGGAGCGTAAAGCGCGCGCTTTGGTTCGGTGTTACAAGGCGTACGCCCCAAATTTGGCGACGGTTGCTAGAAGAAATGAAGAAGGTTGAACAAGGCATCGAAGATTCCATCGGTGGCGCCCCAATCAGCGCGTGACATCAGCTCGTCGTCTAGCGCCGCATCGCCGAGGGCGCCAGTTTCTGCGACGCGTGAAAACCAAATTTGCGCCGCGACCAAAGCACCGATGGCTGCTGTTTTCGCATTCACTGCATTCGGAGAGCTGATGATGGCGTCTGGAATTTGGCATGCGTGCATCGTGCTCACGTGCTCGCCCTCGTCGTCACGAATATTGCTAAAGACGTCGTACATGGATTTGATTTCTGGTCGGCGCGAGCGCACCTCTCGACTCGTTTGGAATTCATCAAACAGGAATAAATCCGCGCCTTGGTAGTACTCGCGCGCGATGCGCGCCGGAGGCATGGATTTCAAAATCTCTTCGTTTTGGTCCACGAATTGCGCGTACGTGTCCACGGCGTGCGCCTCGATGAGTTCGCTGAAATTGTACGCCAACGCTGGGCTCACCAGCCACATCGTAATCAGAATGATGTAATACGCGAGCGCCGCGTGCTGACCCAAAAATCGATCCCTCCAAAGCGCGTCACCGCCGAGAGATTCCATGATGAGCAAGTGGTGATACTCGTTCCACTCCTCCGCAAAGTGCACGCGTCGAAGTTCAGAGCCGCGCCGCCACCATCCCAAGATTTCGTATAGCGTCAACATCGATGTGTATGAAAAATACGGCATGCGCGCAACCGTTTCCAAAAACCAAAAACGCTGAATCGGTCTCGTATCGTCAAACATCTTATCCAACATCACGCAAAGCGCCAGATACGGTGCCTTAATCACCCAAGGCGCGGCGACTTGCTCGCGATTCGCCTCTCGATCCCAAATCGCGTCGGCGTCCAAACGTAACGCGTCCAATTTTGCCCGCAACGAATCCGACATCTCCGCCGTCGTCCCACTCGTGTCCGGCTTGTCCATCGCCGGTGCACGAATTTCCGTCACCATTGCTCGAAGTTCTTTTACGAAATTATCGCTCGCCATTGCGCCTAACCCCTTCGGCACCCCTTGCGCCTCTACGTCGATGTAACAGCCGCCGTAATACGACCGCTCGCACCCAATCTCATCCGTCGAACCAAACGCCCCGGCGTTCGCCTCGCTCGCCGCGTTCTTCTCCATCTCTCGTATCGACAGCGCAGCGGTGGCGTACGCGAGTTCGGCGCTCGCGAGGGCGCGGCGCGCGGCGTCCCGGGTCGCGCGCAACGCCTCGACGTCGCTCTCCGACGCAATCTTCTTTTTGACATCGTCCGGCACCGACTTGTCGAACGCGCTCGAGAGCGACATGTTCGAGCGACGTCGCGCGCGCGAGGCGGTGGCGTCGTCGGTGTCGTCGTTAGACGCGCGCACGCGCCGTCCTCGACGACGAAGAGACGCATGATGATGATGATGATGTCCACGCGTTGGATAACCACCAACACAAACGTGGCGCCCGCATCGCGCGCGAGACGCGAGCGGCGCCGACGCGCGCGACGGTGCGCACAACATGACGCGTACGCGCGTTCGACGCCGCCGACGACGAGAGCGACGACCTCGCGCGACGGTCACGCGCGAAAGAATGTGACGAAAAGGGCCACACGCGCACCGCACATCATGACGCTCGCGCACACATACGCGCCGCGCCCGGCGTCGTCGCCGCCGCGCCGCGCCGCACAGGCGCGCCACAATAGACGCGCCACGCGCACGCGAGCGCACGCGAGCTCGAACGCGACGGAGACGCCGTGGCGGTGTCCTTTGTGTACCACCGATGCCGATGCGCAATCACCGTTGCGGCGCAGTGACAATGGGAAAACGTTGCAATGTTCGCGCGCCTCGCACGCGTTCGACGCGCACAAGACTGGATACGTGAATTTATTGCCGACCAAGTCAAAGGCGAGCGGGGACGGGGGTGGGCAGCTCAGGGCGAGGCGAGAGTTTTTGTCGAGCGGGGCGTACGCGGAGCTCGCCGAGGCTGCGGCGGCGAGCGCGCTCGAACCCGCGCTGCGCGACGCTGTGGGTGATTTGGATGATATCGCAAAGGAGGATACGCCGGTGAGTATTCATAATTCACCGCGCGCGAAGAAGCTGGCGAAGAAGCGGGAAGAAAGAGACAGGGAGCGCGAGAGGCGTCCCGCGCAGCCGCCGCTGAGAAAAAGCGCGCTTCGCGTGCTCGATTTGGGATGCGGCGAAGGGTATTACGCCGCGCGCGTGCGCGATTACGCAAAGGAACGCGCGTGTGCGGTAGAGCTCGTGTGTGTGGATGCGTCGAAAGAGGCGTGTGAGATGTGCGCGAAGATGGTCCCGGAGGCGTTTACGTGCGTCGCGGATGCTACAGCGACATTGCCATTCTATGACGGGACGATTGACGTGGTTTTGAGCGTATTCGCCCCTCGCGTGCCCAAAGAGCTCGCGCGCGTGTTGAGAGGAAATGGTCGCGTCGTCGTCGTCAGCCCTGAGCCCGAGCACATGAGTGAGCTTCGGGAAGATAAGGATATCGGCGTGACGGTGGTCGCCGTAGAGCCCGGAAAAGCCGAACGCGTTGACGAAGGCATGTCGCAAGCCGGGTTTAAAGTCGCAAGTCGTCGCTCGATTCGCGGCACAATGTCTCTCGATGGTGATGCTGTGGCTAATTTAATCATTATGGGACCGTCGGGGTATCATAACGATGCGGAGGCGATTGAAAAGGTGCGCGCCAGGGCGGAGCCGCGCGACGTCACCAAGGCGTTTACGTTGACGGTTTATGAAAAATAATAAAAATATATTGACGAGTAGAGCGTAGATTGTAGAGTGTAGAACAGTAGTGTACATGTTATCATTACAAATCAATCATCAATCAATATTCATATCAATCCATCAGTTGCGTCGCATCTTCGTACCGTACACGGGCGCCGTCGCGCGGACGACGACGTGCCCGGCGTCTTGATTCTCCTCGTACGCCAAGCCAAACTGATCGAGCCAAGCTTTAATAGTCTTATACACCACGGGTCCTCCTTTGGAGTGAATACCACGGCCGGTGATGAGCTTCATAGACCAATTCGACGTCACGAGCGGGCTGACGCGAACCATTTCGCGTTCCAATTCCCGCACCGCGTCGACGCGCGAAAACCCATGGAAATCAATCACGACGTTGAACTCGGTGTCGTCGTCGAATCTCGGCATGGCTTTCGACATGGCCATGCGTTCTAACGCCACGCGCTTGCCGAGTTTGTCGCGAATGCGTTTTTCGAGCTCGGCGTCGCCACCTGTTTTACGAAGCAGACGCAACTTCTCCATTTCTTCGTTGAGGTCGTCCACCCACTCTTGCTTCACCAAGATGTTCGCCGCCCGTCGCGCGGCGAGCATGGAACTCGCGCGATCACCCTGTAACGATGTCCACTGGCGCACCGCGTGCTCGACATGTGGACGACCACGAATGGCGGGACCGTCGGATTTAAAGTACGCCCCGACGCCGACGTGACCGTAGCCGTAATTGCCCCGCGACATGCCCGCGCAGCGAAACCCGAGCTCAATCGCCGGCGTTGACGGCTCGTCCACATCCTTTGTCGGCGGCGTCGGCGGCTTCTTCTTAGTTGGAATAATGTTTAGATTTTGTGAGAGAAGGGTACTTTCAATCATGTATGCGGCGATTTCTTTTGAGCATCCGCTTTCGACGTACCGTTCGTGAATCCACTCCGTGTCTTGGCCTTCAAACATTTCACACAATTCAATATACTCTTGCTCTTGACTCGCCGCTTGAGCATTCGAGCCGTAACTCGCGGCGCGAAACAACTCGTGCGCGTCCAAGGATGCAGACTTCGACGTCGACGCTGGAAAGCTTTCGTCGTAGAAATTAGAGTCGTCATCGTCGGAATCGTCAGAGTCGTCGTACGATTCCACATCCGAACCGTCGTTATCCAAACTATACCCATCCGAATCGTACGTCTCATCTAAATCCGCGCACGTATCATCAATCGCCGACGACTTGACGTATCGAACACCGCTCACGCTCGCGCCGTACGGCCCCACGCGCATCGCCTCGCGCACTTCATCCATCGACCTCGCGACCCATCGCACCGAAGCGTCGCTCGCGTCGCACATCATCACCCCTAACGTTCCCTCAAGCACACGCTCCGCCCCGATCGCCGCCAGCGGCAACGCCGTCCCATTCGCCACCGCGCGCGCCAACACGTCCCCACACACCGACCACGACGCGTGTTCCGCGACGTACACCGACACGTGCGGCGTCGCGTGCGCCACGGCGATACCAAACAGAAACTGCGCTTCGGTGAAATCAACGCCTATAACGAACGCCTGCGCGTCCGCCTCGCCCTCACCGCTCGCCACCGTGACGGCATTAAACGTCACCGTCGCATCGTGCGAAGCATCGAGCGGGAACGCGGCGAGATCGCGGCTCGAAGGCGCGTACACGCACGTCACGTGGTCACCCGAGAGCTTACACCCTTGCGGCGTGTCTTCGCTCCCGCGCGCGTCGCGGGCGATCGCGAGCACGGCGGCGCGCGAGCGTTCGGTGAGAAAGACGCCGAGGTAGTGCGGACGCCACGCCGGCGGCGGCATGTATGGGGCGCCGCGCGCGCGCGACGACGACGACGAGAGGCGAGGAATGGAGCTTGGCTCGGCTCGGGCGTGATTACGCGACGCTCGACGGCGATCACGCGACGCGCGAGAGACGCGCGAGAGAGGCGCGTGCGTGAGGCGTGACGCTGGCGTCGGGTTCGCGCGACGGGCGACATAGGGCGACGACGACGACGACGACGAAAGGGGACATTCGATTCAAGATTGTCTCTCGGAAGTGGTTAACAATTACGCGCGTCTTTGCGGTGGATTTTGCGCGGCGCGACGTCGCGTGACGGGAGACGATGTTACTCAAACGCGAGCAGTTGATGTTTTTAGCCGCGGTGTTGATTGGCGCGTACGGCATCGACCGTGGGTTGACCGCGATGGTGTGGCTCGCGGCGGCGTATTACGCGACGAGGCGCGTCGCGATTGCGCGCGATGCGTATTATTCTCTCTCGATGCGACGTTTCGGGCGCGATATATAATCGGGTAACGATGCGGTACTGATTGGTGATGTGTTTTCTGTGCGTGCGTAGGTTTTTCTTGCTCAAGCGCGCGATACGCGCGATTAGACGATTAAAGGAGCTTCGCGCGGCGGCGTTGAAGCGGTCAAACGAGCTTCGCGGGATGCTTTTAGAAGAATATAAGGTCAAGGCGTTTCAGAGCGTATCGTTGCGGTTGTTTGATTTACCGCATCAACCGCGAAGGATGCGGCAGGCGATGCGCATTTGGCGCACGTGGCGCGAGCAGACGAAATTGAAGGCGAAACTGAAGGATATTCGTGGCGACGGGTTGAGCGCGTTGCACCAAGCCGATGAAGAATGGCTCGATGCGATGTCTGGATTGTCTGGAGCCAAAGCGAACGAGAGCGATACAAATGTTGATTACGCCATGGAGGCGTTGAAAGCGGCATCGGTGTGCCGCGGGATGTCACAAGCGCAGTTGCGCGCGCTGCGCGCCAAGACGCGGACGATGTCGGTGCGCGCGAGAGAACGCGTCGGCGCCACGGTGACACGCGACGAGTTAACCATTTTAGTTGGAGGCGACATAGAATTACGAGGCTCGGTGGAATTAGACGTGAGCGAACGCGGCGGTGGCGAAGCGCGCGCGATGTCCACGACGTGTTCGCGGCCTGGAATGATATTAAATTCGCTCATGGATATTTTAGAGCACATTCCAGAGCGCGTTGACAGCGCGCGCGTCGATGAAAACGCAAAACCAGAAAGCGTGGCAGGAGCAGTAGAGGCAACAGTCGTTTCGAACAGAGCGATGGACGCTAAGGCGCCGATATCGCCGCGTTCATCATCCGCAGAACGCGTGCGCGTGTCTCTGACGGTTGGAGACAACCACACAAAGACGCGTGAACCGTCTCGCGTCTCCGCGCGCGCTGGCGACCGCGGCTGCGTGCTTGCCGTCGTGAGCATGGCCGACTATCACGAGTGTGCGGGATACATTATCGGCACACAGGGTGTGGCGTTGAAGCTCGCGTCCGGATTTACGACGATTTGTAAGTATCTGTGCATGGTGGGCGACATCAAGGCGTTATGGGTGAATCCGCAATCCGAAGACGCCGACGCCAAAGCCGACGCGCTGCCGACGAATTCCATGGATGAGAACGCGCCACTAGCGTGCGCTTCATCGTTGGTTCGATTTTTAGGCGAAGATACAGCGCAGATGATTGATACTTCAAAGGTTCAAGAGGCGCTGGAACGCGGCGGGTATCGTCGGCGCTCGAAACCGACAAAGACTTCTGGCGGCGGATTTTTCAGCAGCCGGAAATCTAACGCAAAGGCGACTGCTACGTGTCTTCCCGACTCGTCAATCGTCCTCGAAGCCAAGGTGTATCCACCCGGGGCGACGGTGCTAGAACAAGGCGCGTCGGCTGCAGCGTTAATCATCGAACACGGCTCGGTCGAGGCATTTTTGGGCGCCGTACCGCACGGTGTAGAAAAGCCACCACGGCCCACCGATCCAGTGTCACCTACTGCGTTGGCGCAGCGTAAAACGATGACGATTGACGCGCCGATTTTTACGGCCACAACTGGTGACATTGTCGGCGGCCATCTCATGCTCACCGGTCAAAGAAGCGGATTGACGATTCGCGCCGGCAGAAACGGCGCCGTCGTCGTGGCGTTGCGGCTCAGTGCGTATGCGCGTCTTGCACGCGCTCTTCCAGATATCCATCGAACGTCCGCTGCAGATTTAGCGCGACGCGTTCGCCGCGCTCCGAGCTCGCTCGTGTGGGACCGCTGCGGTGCAGAGATTGACATGCTCCAAGCAGGCGAGAGTTTGCGGCAACTCAATGGCGGCGTGCACATCGTTGTCACGGGGTGCCTTCGCGAACAACTGGAGGAATCCATCGCGCTCGCGCGTGCGAGTTCTTCAGGGAATTTACTAAAGCGTCGAACGTCGTCGGGCGATGTAAAGATGAGCGCGGCAAATCCGTTGATGGCGGCCGGCTACATTGTCGGCCCTGGGGAAGCCACGGGTGAAGATTCCGTGCTCGCTGAGTCCTCATCGATAGATTTTACGTCGCCTAAACTTCGTCGCGCATCAAGCGGTACGCCATCGCGCATCGTCGCTCGCGCCGTGCGCGATTCTCAAGTGCTGTGGATTTCCAGCGCCGGTCTGGACACGCTCGCACTCGCTGCACCGGCGGCGTTCGTCCGTCTTGCGCGCGGCTTGGGCTTGCGCGAAGCCAATCGAAGCGCAGCTCTTAGTTCCACGAATGCGCAAGCGTCGCACAACATCCCAGGCATCAGTCAGCCGCAAACGACGTCGACGCGCTCGACGGCGCCAAAAACCGTATCCATCATTCCTGTCACGGAAGGCGCGGCGTTAAACTTGGATGAGTTCTGTCACTCGTTGACGTATGCGTTGCGTAAGATTTGCCGCGTTCGCGCCGTAGACTCTGCATCTCGACTCACCGAACTCGGTCAAGCCGCTATCGGTCCGCTCGCCGAAGAAGCCGCGGCAAATTGGCTATCACAGCTCGAATCAGCGTACGACGTCGTGGTCCTCAAAGGCGACCCATTCCCGTCACCTTGGTGCACGCAATGTGCGCGACATAGCGACCTCGTGCTCCTCGTTGCGAGCGCAGAAGACTTTGCACCGCTCCCGAGCGAAGGACGCGCGCTTCAAGAACGCCTCTTGCACGGTCAAGGCGCGACCAAGCTCCAACGTACGCTCCTCGCTCAGCGTGAGTTGGTCATTCTTCATCAAGACGCCGAACACACGCCGACGAATACTAAGCTCTGGCTCGAAGCGTTCAGCGTGCGTCGACACCATCACGTGGCTATGCGAGCGCCAAGTGGTCTCGCGCCCGCGCACGCGGCGCGTCTGGCGCGTTCATTGCGGCAACTCTCCGTGGGCGTCGTGCTCGGCGGCGGCGGCGCGCGCGGTCTCGCCCACGTCGGCGTGCTCGCAGCTTTGGAAGAAGAAGGCGTACCAATCGATGCCATCGGTGGAACGTCTATCGGTGCTATGGTTGGCGGCGCATACGCGCGCGACCCGAGCGCATTGCTCGTGCGAGCGACCACGGGCAGGTTTGCAAAGGAAATGTCCAGCCTATGGCGTCGGTTGATGGATATTACGATCCCAGTCGTGAGTTACTTCACCGGCACCGCCATGAATATCGGCTTACGCTCGACGTTCGGTGCGACAAAGATTGAAGACTGTTGGTTGCCGTTCTTTTGCTGCACCATGGATTTAATCTCGTGCGTGCCCATGGTGCATCGGAACGGTACGCTGTGGCGATACGTGCGAGCGAGCATGGCGTTGGTTGGCTTTCTCCCGCCCGTGTGCGACACCGAACCCGGAGACGATTCGAAACTTCACGTTTTAGTCGATGGTGGATACGTAAATAATTTACCCACGGATGTCATGCGCGCACTCGGCGCGCGGTACGTCATCGCTGTCGACGTTGCGGGCGAAGGATTACCAGGACGAGCATTCAAGCCGTGGGGCGACGGCATCAGTGGCACGATGTTGTTGTTCAGATCGTTATTACCGCGGTGGCTCGGCGGTGGGCACTCGATTCCGACCATGGCAGATATGCAAGGGCAATTGCCATTCGTGACGGATACGGTTAAGAGTCAAACACGGCTGCGAGACGTCGACGTGTACGTTCGGCCACATGTCGCGACGTATGGGATTTTAGAGTTTAACAAGTACTCGCACATCGTCGCCGCCGGATATACGGCGGGGATAAAACTTGCGCGGGAGTGGAAGTCGCAAAATCCTGACGTAGCATTATTGCTCGAGCAAGGTTTGCAGATTCGTAAAGGGTTACTCGGAGCGAGCGCGCACAGGGCGCGAAAAGCAAATATGCCGAGCGCAACGCATTCGCGCGAATCCGATTTGGATGACTTGGCGAACGTCGACGACGACGACCATACCGTGGGTATCGATCGCGGAGACCCATTGATGGCGTTGACAGAAAATGCCTTATTGAGTGACTTTGAAGACGACGAGGCAGTGCGTCCAAATCGCGTTGGAGGCTTTGCGTTGCATCGCACGCACTCTGACTGCGCCAACGGCGCGGCGACGTCGATTTGGGGGACTCCCGAGCCCGCAAACCGAAGACGATCGCGCACCATGCACACCAGCGATGAAGATTGACTCAATTTTGATGAATGAACAGTACTATAGTAGCTAGCTAAAATGTTTGTAGTTTGATATACACTTTATGCGCGATTCGCGAGTTTCACGCGTACGGTTTGTTGGACGGAGGCAACGTTCCCGCGACGCGTTGCCGATGCCATTTCCCACCTTCATGCTCAACTCGTTGCGCATCGCTGGTAAATATCTTTCGACACAACGCGCAGTGCGGGCCAGGAGGGGGTTTCACAGCCCGCGGCGCGCGCGGTGCCGCATCCACCGGTCCTCGAATGGCTTTCGCGTGCTTTTTGCCTCGACAGTGTTCGACATACTGCGCGTCGCTCGTAAAATCCATATCACACGCATCGCACCTCGGTCGCGCCGCGCGCGCCGCCAGACGACGAGCTAATTCTGTCTCTGGAAGTGCAGGCGGTGGATTGGATCCTGGCGCGGATGCGGAAGACGTCGCGTTCGCTTTCGCGCTCGCGCCCGCGCCCGTCCCGCGCTTGCCCAAGAAACTCGCACCTTTCCCACGATAATCGTTCCCTTCCGGAAGCAAACTCTTCGGCAGAGGCGCTATGCGTTCTAAATCTTCCCCACCGACGATAATCATCGGCTCGTCGTCGCCTTCGGCGTCCCGCGTGGACTTTTTATGCTTTTTCTTTGCGCGCTTCTTGTCCTTTTTTGCACTTTTCGCCTCCTTCTTTGCACGTTTACGCGCGCGCGAGTCATCGGACGCGCTCGAACTCGCCTCTGACGCATCGCTATAGCTATCCTCGTCCTCCTCGAGCGCACGAAGCTTCGCTTCGAGCGCGGCGAGGTCGGCGTCGATCGCATTCAACGCCGGCGGGGCCATCGGCGTCGCATTCTGACGGGCTCGCTCCATATTCTATACAATTTCATGGTATCAAATCCCAAACGCGTCGCACCACGGTACATTTTATAAATGTAATAGCAATAAAATCTACACAATACGTAATCTCGCCCACGCGCGTGTGTGGCCCCGCCGCCGGCGGCGCCTGTCGGCACACCACACCGCGCCGCCGCCGGCATGTCGCACGACTTCACGTCCGCCCACGCCCAGGGCGGCGCTCAACCGCAAGTCGCGAGCGTATTATGCTGCCTGTGCGCGGTCCCGATGTGCCCCAACCCGGCTGGGATGTGCGTGGAGTGCATTCGAACCCAGATCGACATCACCGAAGGCATCTCGAAAGAAGCGACGGTGCAGTACTGCTCGACGTGCGAACGGTATTTGCAACCGCCGAAACATTGGATACGAGCGGATTTAGAGTCCAAGGAGTTGCTGACGTTTTGCATTAAGCGTATTAAGGGATTGCAAAAGGTCAAGTTGGTGGACGCGGGGTTCATTTGGACGGAGCCGCACTCCAAGCGGTTAAAGACAAAGTTGACGATTCAAAAGGAGGTGTTGAATGGGGCGATTTTACAGCAAACGTTTGTGACGGAGTTTGTTGTTGCGTGGCAAATGTGCGATGCGTGTGCGCGTACGGCGGCGAATAGTGATCAATGGAACGCGTGCGTGCAGGTGCGACAAAAGGTGGAGCACAAGCGTACGTTCTTATTCTTGGAGCAGTTAATCTTGAAACATGGGATGGAACAGAACACGATTGGGATAAAGAGTCAACCGGATGGGTTGGACTTTTATTACGGACATCGATCGCATGGGTTGAGGTTTGTGGATTTTTTGAATAACGTCGTGGCTATTCGAGCGAGAAACGACAAGCAATTAGTGTCGCATGACGCGAATAGCAACACATACAATTATCGGTTTACGTTCATGGTGGATATCGTGCCAGTGTGTAAAGATGACGTGGCAGTGATTCCGTTCAAGTTATCCAAAGAGTTTGGATTAGTAGGTCCGGTGATGCTGTGTACGCGAGTATCAAATTCGTTGCAATTTACCGACCCGGTGACGATGCGACAAATTTGGATTGATGCGGAAAAATATTGGCGCCAACCGTTCCGCGCGATCATGTCATCCAAGGGTATGATTGAATACACCGTGCTTGACGTCGATGTCGATCACAGCACGCGACAAGGGAAGTTGTGTATGGCTGAAGTAGAAGTCGCCCGTACGAGTGATTTCGGCGCCAACGACACGACGTTTTTTGCAAAGACACACTTGGGTTTTATTCTTCAACCCGGCGATACGGTTTTAGGGTACGATATGACGAACATTCAAATCGTCGACCCTGAACTTGAAAAGTACTCGGGTAAACACCAAGGTACAGTGCCTGATGTCATTCTCGTCAAGAAGTCATACGCCGAAAAGCGTCGCCGGCGACGCGAAAAGGGTGTCGAAAGAAATTGGAAGCTTCAACGCATGCAAATCGAGGAAGCTGAAGAAAGCGCTAGAAATAGATCCGCCGGCGATCGCATGGCACAAGATGAAGAATTGTTCTATCAAGAATTGGAGGAAGATGAGGATGTACGCGCGCAAGTACAAATCTTTAGAGACGACGCCGCGGCGGCTCGAGCGGCGCAAGCCACTCACGGCGACGACGATGACGATGACGACGTTCCGGAAGTTCCTATTGAAGAACTGCTCGATGAACTATCGCTTATGAATAGAACGTCCAATGACGCGGAAGAAGAGTATGAAGACGATGACGATGGCGATGAAATGATGGAGTAGTCTAGCGCGAGAGATTTTGTTTGATTATTATTGATAGGTACCGGTAGGTACCGGTAGGTACCGGTAGGTACCGGTAGGTACCGGTAGGTACCGGTAGGAAAAAAAATAGACGAGATTTTGTTTGATTATTATTGTACCGGTAGGTACCGGTAGGTACCGGTAGGTACCGGTAGGTACCGGTAGGTACCGGTAGGTACCGGTAGGTACCGGTAGGTACCGGTAGGAAAAAAAATAGACGAACGCGAACACCGCCGCGTTTTTAATAAAAGTACTCATTCGTGCAGTGCTTTACAAGTTTTTAATTTTGTTTCGCGTACTCATCAATCCTCGTCAACCTCGTCGTCGAAATCCTCGTCAACCTCGTCGTCAAAATCCTCATCAACCTCGTCTTCATAATCGGAGTTAAAATCGTCTGCATCAAGGTCTGAGTCGTATGGAATATCATCGTCGTCATCAACGTCGTCAAAGTCGTCAATTTCATCATCGCTATCGTGATGTTCTCTGTTCATCAGAAAAAAGCGACGAAGCGATGGGATGGCTACGGAGTTCAAAAAGTTAGTCACCGCCTTTTTGTGCTCCTCGTCTAAAAGCCGTTGTGCAGCCTCCGTCTCGGCGTCATCGGCGCCAGCTTCCGGTTCTTCCAAGCTTTGCCAATTTTGACGATGGGCGATCAGCGCACACACTCGATCGGTGATGCTTTGCACTGTCGGTGTGTCGCGCGCAAACTTCAACGCGTTGACATTCTCCTTGCGGCAGTGTTCATAAATGTTCTTTGTAATGTGTAAAAGCGCTTGCATGCGAATCGGCGGCGGCGCGTGATCGAGACGGCGACGTAAATCCGCGCTCTGGCTAATTAACGTTGCCGTAACGTTTGTGACTATTTCGATTTGCTCCATGTAAGTGTCCTTTACCGCATCGCCCTTGGATCCGGAGGCGTGATGTTCGGTCAACGCGCGCAACGCCGCGTCCACCACCGCGCTTCCGCTCGACGTCTCCAACGGCGGCAACGCCGGTGGGTCCAGTTGATTCCCAAACCAATCCCATCCGATGTGCTTGTTGAATATGTACATGACCACATCGTAATCAAGCGCACTGAGCAAGCAATTCCTATCCTTCATACCGAGTAAAATCGTTTGCACGACTTCTCGATAGCGCACCGGAAACGACGCGTGCGTCTCCTTCATTGGCTCCCACAACTTCCATCGCACGCCATACTGCACCTTACCCACAAACCTTCGATCACGACGCAAACTGGTAATCGAGTACGAGTTCTCCTCGTACCAGGGCGCGCTCGTACCGAACGGCACCGAACTTAAATGCGCGTACCCCGGCCAAATTTGCAAAATACCGTCATCCTTTGGTCGCCCACACAAATCCGGCGCGTCATCGTACACCAAACCCTGATCAGACTCCTCCGCGCTGTGCACATATAACTCAAGTTTCTCCCCTGGCGAGAATTCGATCGGTTTTGCGAAATCCAGGCGCACTAACGTCTTAAAATCGCTCGCGCCCACGTCGGCGTCGTACGCCAGGGTCCAGCTCGACGCATCCAACAATCGCCGAATTCGCCCATCATCCGCGCGGTAACTCCCATACCGCTCCGTCGTATCCGCCGCACACACCTCATTATCACGCGTCACATCGCACACGCGATAATACACCTTCATGGCGCCTAACCCACCGCGAACGCTCAGCGCATTGACTTCACACGCCGCGACTGGGGCCACGGATGCGTCGCACGTGAGCGCGAAAAACACCCCCGAAAACGAGTGATCGCCGCGATCCTCGGTGGTGGTTTCGAAGGATGCGTAGTGGATGTCCTCACTGGCGCGTTCGAGGGCGAGAAGAGCCATGACGACGGGCGGTGAGGGCGTGGAGGTGTGAGGGAGGGTGTTTCGCGCGTCAGGGGTGGTGTAACTGTATTCGCGCGGGCTCGATTTGGGCGAATGAAGCCACGAACCGCACGCGATCGAGCGGTGCGCGCGCGCGATGGACGCACTGAGGGTAAGTGTTTGGTTCTGGCGCGGCGTCGCGCGGCGGCGTAATGATTACAAGGGTTTTTTGCGGAATGTTTATAAAGCGCGTGGATATTTTTGTCGGCGGCGCGGCGACTACTCGCGCTCGCTCGCGGTGTGGTTTTCGGATGCAGAGTACTCGCCATCGGCATCGTTGGCGGGGTCAATCGCGCGGACAGGTGCAGATTTCTCTTTGTTGGGTGAATCCGTGAGTGATGCAAGCCCGGATGCGGATCCACGCATGGATCCGCGGCGCCTGAGCGTTTTTGCCGTACGCTTCTCCTCGACGCGCTTAGCCAACACGGCTTCGACGCGAGGAATGTCCTCGGGCACGCAAATTTTCGGCGCGACATAATCCACGGTGACGACTTTAATCTTGTATCCATTCTCCAACGTGTTCAACACTTCCAAATTTTCCTGTTTTTGCAGCGGCGTCGGATCTGACGCTTGCAACATGCGTAAATAATCCGCGTCGTACACCGTCACCCCGAGCTGATGCCAATAATTCCCCACGCTCTCGCGGATCAACACTCCATTAGCATCTAAAGTCTGTTTACGCTCATCCATACGCGCTGGGATCAAGCTTCCGCTAAAGTACAATGCGAACCCGTTGACGTCGAAGACACACTTTGGCCTCGAGTCACGCGCGATTTCCTCTTCATCCATCGCCGCCAGCGCCGTGCTCATCACGCACCACTCATCGCCGTTATTCTCAAGTTCCATTATGCACGCATCGATGACCTCGGTCTCGATCATGGGCTCATCCGCGCCCACGGCACACACCGCGTCCCAACCGCCTCCAGTCGCCCGAGCCGCGCACGCCGCCGCCCGCGACGCGCTTCCTCGCCCTTCCCCGTTCATCTCCTCCGTAATCATCACCACCTCAGCATTAAACTGCCGGGCAACTTCAGAAATCCTGTAATCATCCGTGACGACGACCACGCGATCGAGCGCGGTGGATTTCTTTGCCGCTTCATACGCGCGCGCGAAAGCCGGTTTCCCGTGCACAATCGCCAACGGTTTCCCCGGAAACACCCCGTCGTCGTACACGGCCACGATCACGCCTAAGGCGTACGACTTGGACTTGTTCGTCCCTCGCGCGCCCTTGGATCCGGCGTTGAGCGCGCGCGCGCGGCGTTTAAGCCGTCGAGCGCGCCTTCGCTGGGCCACCACCGGCGAGCGTGAATCGCGCTCCGTGCTCGACACCTTATCCGTCACCGTAAACGCGAGCGCGCCGGCGGCGAGACTCAACACTGGGCGCCATTTCGTCACTAGCGCGGCGAGGAGCGCACGCACGGGTGGCGGAAGCATCGCGTTGTGACGTTGACGTCCATGGCTTCACTCCATGGCGAACGCGAGGATCCGCTCGCGGATTCGCGCGCGCCGCGCCGCGATGCGCGCCGCTCTCGCGCTCCTCGCGTGCGCGGCGATCGCCCGCGCATTCGGGCGCACCCGCGAGCGCGTCCGCGACGACCGCAGCGCGTTTGCGGGCGATGATGATCGTGAAGTCAGATTTAATGCAATCAAAAACGCATCAGTTGACGCACCAAAGATGCGTCGCCGGTCGTCGTATTGGGCGCCCGGGATCACCACGGACGACGTCAAAAGAAACGACATCAAGTCTGCCGCGCGTGAGGCGTTCGCGGCGTACGAGGCGGTGGCCATGGGACACGACGAGTTGGCGCCAATGTCCAACCGCGGCGTCGACGACTTTGGCGGTTTCGGCGCGACGCTCGTCGATAGTTTGGATACGTTGTACGTGATGGGGTTACGCGAGGAGTTTACTCGCGCATTGATGTATTTAAAACGGCGAGATTCTGCGTTGAGTGCGCTCGCGCGCGGCGAGGTGAATCGGGATGTGTCGGTGTTTGAGACGAATATTCGGATATTGGGCGGGTTGTTGTCGACGTACGATTTGACGGGTGACGCGGACGTGTTGGAGTTATCGGAGACGTTGGCGTCGAGGTTGTCGGCGGCGTTTCAAACGCCGAGTGGTGTGCCTCGTTCGTTTGTGAATGCGAAGACTGGGCATTCGTTTGGGTTGCCGTGGGTGGGGAAGGCGTCGATTTTGGCGGATTTTGGGTCGATGCATCTGGAATGGGCGACGCTGAGCGCTCGCGCGCGCAATCCAATTTACGAAGCGCATACGGCCGCAGTTTTTGATAAAATTATGGCGACACCCGTGGCGTCGTCGACGCCGACAGGATTGTTTCCGGTGCTTTTTAATCCCGAAACAGGCGCGTGGGTTGGGCAAAAGGTATCGTTTGGATCTCTCGGCGATTCATTTTACGAGTATTTAATCAAGTGCTGGCGGTCGTTGGACGCGCTGCACGAGGCGGATGCATGGCGGAGGGCATTTGACGCCGCCATGGCGGCGATGAAAACATCGCTCCTTCATACGTGGAAGACGTCAGAAAACGGTGAGCGGTTTGCATACGTCGCGCCGCTGGGTGGCGACGCAACGTCTATGGAGCACTTGACGTGCTTTATGCCCGGGATGTTAGTCCTCGGCGGCGCGGAGGCACCCACGCAAGCGCTCGCCGATGACTACGTGCAAATGGCCAAAGATATTGCGCGCACGTGTGTAGCTATGTACACTTCCACTCCGACTGGTTTATCGGCTGACACTGTGCAATTTGTCGCGAACGCGACGTCGCCGACATTCACAGTGCGTAAGAGCATTCAACGTCCTGAAACAGTCGAGTCGTTGTTTTATCTCTATCGCAAGACGGGCGACGACGCCTACCGCCAGCAAGCGTGGACGATATTTCAAGCCATGAAGCGAAACTACCGAACATCGAATGGTGGGTGGCAAGGCATCAAAGACGTGAGCGTAGAGCACGCGCAAGGGGATGATAAACAGCAATCGTTTTTCCTCGCCGAGACGCTGAAATATTTATACCTGACGTTTAGCGACGGTGAGACGATGCACCTGGATGAATGGGTATTTAACACTGAGGCGCATCCGTTCAAGATTACCAAGAATGTAACAACAGTAGAAGCCGCAGTAGCCATGTAAAAGTTGAGAAATTAGTTTTGCGTGAATATTATATAAATTGAATGCGTCGTTGTCCTGAAACGCGCGCTTCATGCACTAGTATACGCAAGCCGCACAAGTACAACAGTAGCATAATGGAATAACATGTTAATCGTGATGTTTTAGCGTCGCGCCGGCGCGCGTCGTGTGATCAAATGAATACAAACAATCAATTCAAAGCAGTAGTGACAGAATGAAACAAGAAACAATAGTGATACCCGTCGTCGTCGACTTTAGAAGATGACGTTGTCGACGACGACGTCGGTGTCGTCGGATGCATTCGAATCTGAGTGCACCGAACCTCGTGTTGGTGAACGTGGTCGACAATGACCAGGGCAATGAGTCGCCCCTTTAGCGTTCGAAGAATCCAAAGAAGTGTGAATGAATGTGCGGACATCCGCGTAAGAATAAGAAGACAGATTTAACTCGCTGTCGAATACGAGCTCGCGCGCTGTCGCACGAAGGCCGGGTTTCTTTTCCAAGCATCGCTTGAGAGTAGCGCGAAGGGCGATAGATGCGTCATCGTCGCCTGAAACTGCACCGTCGATGTCGATGTCCTCTTCGCAAATTTGTACGACGAGTCCGAGCGGACCGCCGTCTTCAATGTCAAAGACGCCGCGACCGAGAATGGACTCGAGAATGGTGATGCCCATGCCCCAGACATCGGCAACGTCACTGCATAGACCGCGACTGACGCGTTCTGGAGACATGTACGCGATGGTGCCCACCATGGTGTCGTCTTCCACTCGTCGAATAACAGCGTCGGCGCCGACGCCGACTTTCGACGGTTGACCATTCGCGCCGCCGATGACGTATGTTAACGGAGAACACAAACCGAAATCGCTCAACTTGCACGCGCCATCCTCATCAACCAATATATTCGATGGTTTAACATCGCGATGGGCGACACCAACCTTGTCGTGCAAGTACGCCAAACCATTCGTCACGCACCGCGCGACAGCCATCGCGGCGCGCGGCGCTCGAGCCATCGACCCGTGCGTGCGCCAAATACGCTCCAGCGACCCTAATGCCATGATTTCCAAACCAAGTGTCATAGAATTAGCCCGAGCATCAAAACCAGCGCCAACGCACCGCACGATTCCCGCGTGTGGATCCTCAGACATCATCGAAGCCTCGCGCTTTGACCGCTTTGACCGCCGACGCGCTCGCCCAGTCAACGCCCCAAACGACCCACACGACGACACATCCGAAGACGACACTGACGATGACGACGACACAGACATACCAACATTGAGTTTACGCAATATCCTAATCTCATTCAACGCCTGCGCCGCGTTTTCGCGATCGTAACACTTCATCGTCTTCAACGCCACGACTTCACCCGTGCGCTCGCGCGTCCCCGCGCGCACCGTTCCGCACGCCCCGAACCCCAAATACGCCCCGCTCGACACCGGCGCGGGCATGAACGCATCCACCAGATCAACGAGCGACTGCGACGACCCGAACGCGTCGTCATCCATCGCCTCATCGTCGCATGCCTCGCGCGTTTCACACGTCATCCGACGTTTCGCACCCCCAAAGCGATGCGACATCCACGTCATCGCGCGCACCGCGCGCTCGTCGTCGTCGTCGTCGTCGTCGTCGTCGATATCCACCACCGGCGTCGCGCGCGAAATCGGCGCGTGCATGACGCGCGCGCTCGCGCGCGCGGGGCTGTACCGCACGCGACGACGCTTCGAGAGCGCGAGACCAACCGATCCGCGCGATCGCTTTTTGCGGCGCATCGCCCCATCCTAAACTGCCGTTTCGTTCGCGCGAACGAAAAGGCAATCAAGGCTTGGCGCCAATCGCGACTCGTCGCGCGAGGGGACGATGTTCGGACATGCGGTGTGCGCGCGCGCCCGCCGGAGACCTCCCGGCGACGCGGGAAACGACGCGGCATCCTAAACTGCCTTTTCGCTTGCGCGAACGAAAAGGCAATTAAGGATCGGGCGTGGTGATGCGAACCGTCACACGTAGACCTTCGTACTGCACGTCGTACAAATGCCATCATACAATCACCATGAATACTACATATTTATTATTATCCTTATATATATATTATATAGAGTATAGTATTGGTCAAGTGCACACGTTGGGGGTAGAGATGAGGTTTATGATATATCGAGGCGTATATCGGTCGGTCGGACAATGTGTGTTTTGATTGGTGCATACATGTTTTTGTGCTTTTTCATTGGCTCGTACAGTATCTCGCATGGAGTGTGTTTTGTGCGTTGAGTCATGACTCGTCGCACGCGTTCCGAGCGCCAGATCCCGAACGCCGACGCGCGTGCCGCCCAGCGCGCGCGGCGCGTCACTATTGAACGCAGAATACGATGTCTGGACGAGGTAAAGGAAAGACCGGTAAAAAGGCCACGAGCCGCTCCGCCAAGGCTGGGCTCCAATTCCCGGTGGGCCGTGTCGCGCGCTACTTGAAGGCTGGCAAGTACGCCACCCGCGTCGGTGCGGGTGCCCCGGTGTACTTGGCTGCCGTGCTCGAATACTTGTGCGCGGAAGTGCTCGAATTGGCGGGTAACGCGAGCCGCGACAACAAGAAGTCGCGCATCGTGCCGCGCCACATTCAGTTGGCGATCCGCAACGACGAGGAATTGTCCAAGTTGTTGGGTACGGTGACGATTGCCGCCGGCGGCGTGCTCCCGAACATCCACTCGGTGTTGTTGCCGAAGAAGTCCAAGGGCAAGAGCGGCTCGGCGAGCCAAGAATATTAAATCCTCAATTCAATCGTTTTGTATTGATTGGTGATTTGATGTCTTGCAGCGCGCGCGTTCGTCGGTTGAAAATATTTTAAAAATTTCAAACCAAACCAGAAACGGCGACGCGCGTCGACGACTATAAAAAAAAATCTGGTGTTTCATTTAACACCACCATCGTGCTTGAGATTGTTTCATGCATTCGTACCGGTACCAATCATCAATCATTATATTTAAAGAATTCTACTACTCTAGTATATGCGTTTCGAGCTCCACCGCGAAGAGAAGGTGCTGAAATATTAATCGTCGTTGGATGGCAATGCCAAGCGCGACACGACTTTGGTGGCGTCGCGTTGCAACTTATCGAGCGGAAACGCCGTACGCACCATGAATTCGACACCCTTGCGCCCCTTTTGATGCGGACGCGCGATGCCGAGAAATTCGAGCTCGGCAACGGCGCGCGTGAAGCGCGCTTGGAGCTCCCATAGCTTTTCGCGCGTCAATCCAAACGTGCCTTTGCCCCGCGACGCCGCTTCGGCAGCCGCGGAGGATTTCACGGACGACGCGGATGATGGCGCATGTAGCGCGCAGAATCGCTGGAACCAATCGTGAATGTTTGCCTGTTCGCCGAAAATGGCGAGTAAACGGTACGCGGCGGCGGTATCTGGGAGCGACTTTGGAATTCTGCGCGACGCGTGCAAGTCGTACACATCCCGGCGGCAACACGAGCATCCCAACACTTCGCTCGGATCCACCAAAGTGTTCTCGAGAGTCAATCTCGGTGATGCTTGGAGAGCGTAGCGCACGCAATCGACGTCGGTGATGACGAATAAACCGCTCGCCGCGAGAGATTCAGGCGGGCGACTGGCGTACTTGCGCGCGACGGCGCGCAAGACGCCGCAAAACGCCGTCGCCGCCGCCGAAGCGCTCGCGTCGAGTCGAGCATGCGCTTTGCTTTCATTGCGTTTTCGTTCTTCCTCCGCTGCGGCTGTCGCCATCGCTGCGTTTCGTCGTCTCTCCTCCTCGTCGGCAACTCGGCGCGCGTCCAAAGCGTCGGCGCGCGCTCGAGGCGATGACCGTTCGCGCACCGGCGAAAGTGCGGGCAAAACCAATCCGCCATCACCCGTCGTCGTCATCGCGCCCGAGCTGTGACCCAAAGACGACCGCCCGGTTGCCGCGCCGCGCCCGCGTCGCGCGTTCATCATCGCCTCGAGCGCGGCGGCGTCTCCGTCGACGTCGTCGACGCGTTCGCGCTTGCACGCCACATCATCGTCGCGGCGAAGTACGTTTTCATCGTTGCTTGTCGTCGGCGTGAGTGCATTATCCACCACCATCGCAGCGTCCTCGCGCGCGATGGACCCGTCGTCAATACGCATCAATAAAAATTTCAATTCGCTCCCTTCGGCGCCGCGCATGACTTCATCCTCCTCCAAATGCATCAACATTTCCTTGGCCAACGTCGCGATTTCTTGCGTACTAAAACCATCACATAATCGCGCGCAAGTGATTTTGATCAAATGTGCGCCTGGGGACTTGACGTCGTCGGCGAAATATTCAGCACGAGAGGCGTCTAGGAGTAAATCTGCCATGGTTGTCGTTGCGCGCTTTTTAAATTTTTCCTCGGCGGCGACGCAGACGAGATGAATGCATCGCAACGCGAGCTTCCATCGGCGACGCAAGCGATAGACATCGCGTAGGGCGACGATTAAATCGCGCTTTGTGGCAAAATCGTATTTTTTATGCGCGTACTCGAGCGCTTGAGCGTCGAGCGCGTCGACAAAGCGCTCGACGGCGTCGGCATATTCTTCGTCGCTGTCTTCGCCATTCGCGTAAGGCGCGCTCGCATCGCGCGTGAGCAGAGGACACACCGCACTCAGAGGCTCAGTCATAAAATGCGTCAACGTAAGCAAGTGAAGCGCACGTCGGACAGCGGCAAGGGAAAAGTCGTGCTCTTTGAATCGCGTGTGCAACGCGTTCAACACTGCGCTTCCAAACGCCGGGACGCGTTCGGGACTCAACAGTACTTGCTCCTGCACCGCCTCCATCATTTGCCCAGGCGCCCAAAGTTGAAACGCTTGCGCGTGAAGTAACGCCGCGGTGGCGGCGGGAAGCATGCCTTGAAGCGAGCTCACACTCGTGGCTAAGCCGAGCATGACGATGACGGGAACCGTCGACGCGTATTCGGCAACGCTCAAGAGGAATGAGTCCAAAACGCGCGCGTCAAATCCTTCTGTGTCTTCGACGACAATCACCACGGGGCGATCACGACCGATGACGGTGGGAAAACACGATGCATCATCATCCATGGCTTGTTCGTCGTTGACGTCGCGTTTAGTTTTACGTCTCGTCTTGCGCGCGGCGGTGGAATTGGAATTTGATTTACCGCCACCGCGCTTCTTTGATCCTGTATTCACGACGGTACCATCGCCGTCGTCATCATGAGCATCACCGCTTCCGATAGCTAACGTATTAGTGGCATCATCGACGCCGCCGTGTCCGCCGAAATCGTCGTCATCGACGCCGGCGGGCGCGAGGCGCTCCACGCGTTCGGCGCTCGCTTCGTCGTGCCAACGCTTCACCGCCCGCATGCTCTTCCCACTCCAATGCGCACCTGTTCGATCAAGCTGACGCAGAACAACCCCAAACGCAACACCTACACCACCCGATCCAACTCCGGCGCGCGCTTTCAAATCTCTCGATCGCAATAAAGCGCAGTGCGCTTCGCCGCGTCGTCTCAAATACGTCACCAACGCCGCAAACGTTTCTTCATGATCATCGCTATTCACCCCTCCCGCGAGCACGACGCCCACGGGCACGCGGCATGACGTCGCCAAGCGCCCACTCGCGATGCGCGCCATGCGCTCGCCGTGCGTCGCTTCCACGAAAGCGCTCACTTTGGTAAACGCGTCGGCGTTGGCGCGTGAGAGCACCTCTGAACAGTGCGCGTCAATCGCCCGCCAGCACGTCACATATGCCTCACCACGCGCCCGTCGCGCGGCTTCTGATTCATCGCGTAATATAGGTCCAAATCGCGGCGCCTCATCCCGCGCGCTCGACCTCCTCACGCCGTCACCGTCGTCATCGTCATGGCCATGGACATCTTCATCATCTCGCTTGGCGATCGTCTTCGCGCGCTTCGTGATGAACACCGCGCTCTTAATCGAATCCGTCGCGTGCGTGAACGACGATATATTTTTTTCGCTCGTCAACGCGAGGGCGTGAGACGCCATCGCGCGTCGCCCGCGCGCGGTGTTGTGACGACAGGTGATTATTAATTCATTTTAAATTTCGATTCAAAAAATCAAAGCTACACACAACCGCCGCGCGTCACATCCAGACGCACGTCATCGCGCGCACACCGCGCCGTCGAGACGCACCGCATTGTAACGCACCGCGCGCGTGCACGCGATGCCGCCGAAAAAGCCCGCGAAGAAGAGCGCCAAGGCGATCGAGAAGGAGCAGCGCGATGCAGTCAAAACCCAATTGGCGACGATTGAATCAAACATGCGCGCTGCGGGGTGCCGTCACGTGCTCGATTCGCTGTTCGACGCGGCGGTAGGGTTAGAATTATGGTTGAAGCGTAATTCTAAGGCGTTTCCGGCGGCGGCGGTGACGCAAAAGGTGGAGAGACTCGGGGAGATTGCCACGCTCGCGTGCGACGACAAGTTGGACGCGGAGCACGCGTATTGGGAGCTCGCGGGTTTGTATACGATTGTTCATCGCGAATCGAGTCGTAAAGAGTTGAATTTAGAAGCGCCGAGTTTTATATTTCCACCGTTTCCGTTGCCGTCGATGCCGGCGGATGATGTGCTGACGGTGGAGGATATCGAGGCGGCGATCGGGTGCGCCATCGAGGACATTCCGGCCAAGCTCGCGGAGATTGCGCGCGAGGAAGCGGAAGCAGCGTAACGCTCAAGCACACGATGGATTGTTGATAGATTGACTTAGGTTTGTAAAACACACGCACAGATGCAGTAGTAAAAAAGATTGATTGATTTACACGTGAGACTACAGTGGGCGTTTAGGCACGCGTTCTATCATTGTTGGCTCTTTCATCATGCGACGCCTTGAGTTCACTAAAGAGGTACTTGTTCTTGACTTGTGTGCTGGCGAATTCGCTCGCAGCGACGACGTCGGTCCACTCATCGCCGGCGACGCAAATGCAGAGCTTGATGTCGCCGACAGCCATGACGCCGACGCGCACGGCGAGCGCAATGCGGTGCACTGGCCACTTGGCGCGAATGACATCGGCAATGTTTCGCAAGCCTTGTGCGATGACAGCGCGCGTCAGCGTGTGGTCGCCTTGAATGAATGACACGCCATCCTGAGTCGCGACGGAGGTGAGCGTGGATACTTCAGAAGAACCCACTGAGCTGACGATGGAGACGCATCGTCCGACGTCGATGATTGAACTTTCACTTACTTGGATGAAATCCGCAACCTTTTCCTTCGCCGGTTTGGCCGTGTCGGATGCTTCCTTTCCCAACGCTGCCGTCTCGTTGGGCGCACTCGCCGTGCTCGCCACCACGGAATGTCGCGGCGCCGTCGCGGGATGCTCCGCCGTCGCTTCTGACACTGCCGAAATACGTTCTAATTCCTTGGCCATTTTCTCTCGTACAACTTCGATGTTTCCGGCGATTTCCAAGCGCTCAGTGTGCGTATAGCGCGTGTTTTGGTACGATGTCGTCATGCCGCTGATGGATGAATCCTCTACGTCGACATTGTCCTCCTTGTTGACGCCCGCCATCTTCCCCTCTTCCGCGTCGGCGGCCTTGTCGACGGCAGCGGCGTCTCCCATCGCGTCGCTCGTCGGCGCTGTCGTCGTCGTCTTCCCTGAATCCGTCGGTGTCCCAGATTTTGCCCGCTTTATCGCCTCACCTTTATTTACCAGTGCTTCCATCGCACTGAAGATGGACCTCGAGACGTAAGGATCCTTCGGCGTCGTATCCTTTGCTTTGGCGGCGCTTCGCCGCGCCTTGGTATCCTTGCGAACGTTGAGATCCTCACTCACCGCTGGCGTCGCGCGTGCCGCTGTGGGTGCAATGGCCTTCTGATTTGTCGATTTGAGCGACATTTGATACCTTTGAAGCTCCGTCAACGTGTTCTCATCCACTTCCCCGCCCTTGTTCCATTTACAACGCATCGTCGCGTGCCAATGATTCTTAATCGCATTCTCCGGTCGTCCTACGAGCAGCTTCGCCAACGCCGCCCACTTGGAGCCTAAAATTTTGTGTCCCTCGACGAGTACTTTTTCTTCCTCACGGGTCCACTCGCCAGTTTTGATTCCCGGACGGAGGTGATTCAAGTACCGGTCGCGGCATTGTTTGCCTTTGCGACCGCGCAAGCAACCGGCAATGAAACTCCAGCGTTTGGCGCCGAATTTGTTAATGAGCGCGGTGAGCTGGGCATCCTCGGTTTTGGTCCATTGTTGCGTGGACGTGCGTTCGATTTCCATTCTCGACAACAACGGCGCGTCGTCACCTTCTTTGGACTTGTTCTCGTCTTCCCCTGCATATTGCACGCCGTGCGCAATATTTTTGTTCGCTGCGCCATCATCCATCATACTTTCAGTCGCCGCACCGGTGGCGGCAGTGGCGCGAGCATCCGCGCCATTGCCTTCGACTTTGACCGACGCTTTGGCGTCTGCGAGCGCGGCGGCGACCGCGGCTTCCTCCTCCTTTGACTTTTCCTTCCTCGGTCGCCCACGCCCGCGTTTGACCGCTTGCGACGGCGCGCGTTTGCGCTTCTTCGGTGCCGCCTTTTCAGCCGCCTGCATCGGTCATGAATACAAACATAGCACATCGTCAGTCCTCGGGTCCAGAGCCAAAAAGTCAACGCTCAAGCGCCCTCCCGCGCCCTTCTCAACGCATCACCGCACACACGCATCGCGCGCACACACACACACGCACCTCAACGAGCCATAACAGAGAATTCGCCCCATCCAAAACCCCCGCATCCGCCGCCTTCGCCTTGACAACCCGTTTCTGCGCCTTACCCACGCGCGCGCCAACCTCGCGTCCCGGCGCCTCGCCCGCCGCGCGATCCATCTCTCCCCCGCCCTGCTCGCGCGCCTTACCCAACTCTTCGCCATCTCGCGCCGCCATCACATCCGACATGGTTTACCACACCTTCCGCGCGCGCGATCGCGCGCACACACACCCGACCGCGCGCGCGAACGACGTGCACAGCGCCAAGAAACGCCAAAACTTGATGAAACGCCAAAAAAAAAACGTAATCGATGCCGACGAAAACCCCTTCTCACGCGACGACGCGACGATGCGTCGCGCCCGAACACCGCGTGTATGCGTGCAAAGATTATCCCTCGATGTGTTTCGGTGCGTCTCGCGCCCGGTCAACCCTCGCGCGTCGCGTTCTGTGGTGGACCGTTCGGTCGAAACCACGGGTTTGCGTCAGTTTTTCCACACCGTGTGCACGCGATACCCCGCTGCGGCGACTCGACGTCGCGCGAGCGACGCCCACGCCGTCGCGCGCTGCGGCGTATGCGCGCGATAAAATTATCGCGCATCGCGCACGCGCGGCGCACGGCGCGGGCGGCGACGGCGCGGGCGGCGACGGCGCGAGATATCGCGGCGCGCGAGGGCGCGGTTAAAAAGTGAAACCCATCATGATGTGTGTTGTCATATGTTCCTCCGCGCGTCGAGGCGCGCGTCGTCGGGAAGACGCCGGTAAAGTCACGCAATCGTACGAGATGTCGAGTTTAACGATTATTTATGCTGCTGTACATGGTATATAAATGTAAATCTGCGCGCGTTTGCGTCGTCTCGAAATACTACGCGACGCCCGAACCGCGTTCGGCTTCATGCGCCGCGCACAACGCGTCTAAACGCTCCCACTCAGTCATGTATAATAGTGACTTTTGTTCCTTGGCATCCTTTAGTGCTTGTAATTCCGCGCACTTTGCGACGTCGGCGCCCGCGGCGAGAAGCTTTTCATCGAGTTGTGCAATTTCGGTTTCAATCACCGTCATCGCGCGTTCGATTTTATCAATCACCTTTGGCGCGTTACGAACTTCTTTGGCGATGGCTTCCTTTGCACGGCGCTCTTCCTCGGCTTCTTTCTTCATTTGCATCTCCATGGCGTCCACGCGCTCGTTCGTAGAGACGCAAAAGTCGCCGACGACGAGTGGGACGCCTGGAATGTGCATGTGCGTCGAAAGCTCGCCGTTTTCCACTCGAGCGACGACGGTAGGATTCAATGCCGCCGCGAACGCGCTGTTGTGCGTGATGGCCACCACCGCGCCTTCCCATCCTCGTAACCCCGTGCACAGCGCTTCAATGGCGGTGCCATCTAAGTGATTGCTCGCCTCGTCGAGGAGCAATACGTTGACGGGACGCAGGACAAACGCCGCGAGCGCGACGCGTGCTTTTTCACCACCACTCAAGCTTCCAATCGTACGGTCCACCGCGGCGGGACCCGTGATGCCGAGCGCACCGAGCACGCCTCGCGCCGTCTCGTTTGTCACCGAACGGTCAATCTTTCGAGCGACATCTAAGACATGCGTCAACGCCGTGACTTCAGTGGGCAGCTCTTGCGCTAAATCTTGCGAAAAGTACCCCACGACTGCGCCTTCGCCGCGAATCACGGCTCCGCCCATGGGTTCGAGTTCACCGCCAATTGTTTTTAAAAACGTGCTCTTTCCGGCGCCATTCGGCCCGAGCACGAGTAATCGGTCACCTTTGCGCACGGTGAGGTTGACGCCGGATACGAGCGTGGATTCAGTTGTCTTGTACCCGACATCTAAGCTTTTCGCAATGAGAATCTCGCGCGCGCCCGCAGGCGGTGTTGGAAGCTTCAAAATCACCTTGCGCGCGTCCCCTGGGCCGTCACCGAGGGGTCCATCGCCCGCGAGCTCAGCGAAGGTCTCCATTTTGGCGTTGACTTTATCGAGCGCCTTTTGCTTGGATTTCGCCGCGCTCGCCTTGGTCGCCTTGGCGCCAAATTTCGTAATGAAGTTATCCAACTTCTCCGCCTTGACATTTTCTCGCTCAAGCGTAGCCACGGCAACTTTCCGTCGAGCCTCGCGTTCGCGAAGAAAGCGCTTGTAATCGCCTTTATAATTGTGTAATTTTCGGCCGCGCACCTCGACCACGCGATTGACGCAGTTCAATAATTCCTCGTCGTGACTCACGAGCACCACCGTGCCTTGATACGACTTGATCCACGACACCAACCAATCGCGGGCTTTGGCATCCAAGTGATTACTCGGCTCATCGAGGAGCAACAAGCCGCCGTTGACGCCCTTTTCCGCGCAGTCGCCGGCGGGCGAGAGCAGCAGCCGAGCCAACGCCACGCGCATTTGCCATCCACCACTCAACGTATCGCACGGCGCTGAAAACATCGCCTCTGAGAAGCCAAGCCCTTTTAATACGTTTGATACGCGTTTCTTTGCCGTGGCGCCTTCCACGGCGTCCCATTGTTCATTTGCGAGCGCGAGCGCCGCCGCGGCTCCGTCGACCCCAGCCTCGAGCGCGCGCGTTGCCTCATCCAGCGCCGCCTCCACCGCGCGCACGTGCGTCATGCGGCTCATGGCTTCTTCCTCAACCGTCGTCGTCACGCCGCTCACGGCGGTTTGTTCTAACACGCCCACGACTGCGCCGTACGCGACGCGAGCGTAGCCGTCGTCCACGCCTCGCGCGCCGCTCAGACACTTCACCAGCGTACTCTTCCCACACCCGTTTGCGCCAACCAATCCGCATATCTCATTCGGTTCAATGCGAATATCTACGCTGTCTGCGGTGGCGGTGCCGACGATGAGATCGTTATCGCCCGTGGTAACGCGAAGGTTACTCGCGAGGGCGACGACGGCGCCGGCGGTGTCGCCTCGCGGGACGACTGACTCTGCGGTCGTCGCTCGCGTGACGACGACAGCGGGACGACGACGACGACGAATGCGTTGCATGTCATGCGCGCGAACGGTCGAGCGCGCGTGCGAATGCACGGCGCGCGCCGAAGACATGACGACGCGCGCGCTTCGAGCTCTGAGGGCGAAAAGTGGATAAAGCGCGCGTTGACAACGACTAGAGCTACTTGATGGAGTTTGATCGACCATTCACGCGCGCTGGGCGCGCCAAAAGGTACATTTCTGCGCGCGAATGCCTAGGGACGCTCGCGCGATGCGCGCTGAGCGTCGCGCTCGCGAAGCTTTGTGCTCGAAAGCTTGTCTCGCGCGTCTCCATCCGGCGAAGCGCCGACTAAATCGACCACAATGAAACGCAGCGCATCGAATCCTGCGCTGGCGCGCATGTCATTCAGTGCCTCTGCACCGGCGATGGTTTCTTTTGAAATAACCAAACCGCACATCTCGCGCACGGTGGCGGCTAATGGGGGATTTTTATCGAGCGGGCCGACGCGCACGTCCACCGTCCCGAATGGGTCGCACGCCGCGAGGAATGCCTTCGCGGACGCCGCGCGCACCTCGTACGACTCCACGTACTCCCCGAATGATTTATTGGCTAAAAGTTCTGATGACGTCACGCCCACGTAAAGCGTGCCACCGGGCGCCACGGCGCGCATTGCGACGGCGAGCAATAACCGGTGGCCAGCATGCAGACGGTCAAATGTACCGCCGACGCTCACCGATTCCATCACGCCATCGCGCTCGAAATCATACTCCATCGCATGATTCAACGACGACGACGACGACGATGACGATGACGACACTCTGTCTCCACTGCCGTGCGCGCGCACGAGCGCTAAAACATCGCGCTCGACGCCGCCGTCTAAAGCCTCGGCGTCTCGACGGCTCGACGGCTCCGCGTCCGTATCTAACCCACTCGTCGTCCTCGCCGCCGCCGCCACGCGTGCGTCACCGCTGCTCGTAAACACCGGCACCACGTCGCATTGCGGCGCAACGGCGCTGACGATGTCGTACGCGGCCCATAACTCGCGCGCCTTGACGAAACCGTCCCGCGAAGACACATCCACGCCACCCTCCGCCCTCGCGCACGCCCGCGCCAGCGCCAGCGCGCTCGCGGCATCGCCCAGCGTAAATTCCACGCGCACTCGCGCCTCGCTCGCGCGCGTTCGCGCAGACATGACGACAGTACGGGCGCGCGCGCGACGCAGATGCCGTTGCGACACGCACCTCGGTGACGCCCGCGCCGCGCAGTGCGCGCGCGTGCGACGCGTCGCGCGCGCGTCGGACGCGACGAGTCGCGTCGTGATGCGTGCGTGCGCGCGTGCGACGCGTGCGCGCGACGTTCGAGTCCGCGGTCGGCGCGCTGCGGCGTGTGAGAGATTGACGACGGTGCGCGACTGCACCCGCACATCTCGACGCCATGCCGTCGCACGCGCGCGTTGCCGCCGCGCCGCGCGTCGCGGTGCGTCGTTCGCATCGTCATGCATGCGCGTCGCGCTCGAGGCGCGCGAGAGAGGCGCGCGTCGTCGCGTGCGACGCCGCATCGTCGTGGTTCGCTTTGGACCCAGTGCTCAGCGCGCGGGACGATGCCACCGCGATGGCGTCCATGCGCAGCGATATCGCGCTCAGCGCGCTGTCACCGACGTGGCGCATGTTGCTCTTGTCGGATGGTTCGGTGACGCGGCATCTCGCGGTGTTGTACGGCGCGAGGAAGACGGAGGTTGAGGTGCGGTGGCAGGGCGAGGATGACGGCGTCGGACGCGCGGCTCCGAACGACGTAAAGATGATTAAAGGCGATAGAATCATCCGGCGCGAGGTGTTTTTGCGTCCGAGTGCGTTGGATGGTGATGGTCGTGGGGTGGATGAGGATGGTGGGGGCGCGACGCCGCCGGCGGTGTACGCGTCTTCGTGGTGGAGCGAGACGGAGATGAAAAAGTTTATGCCCGAGCGCGAGAGTTCGATGTGGGCCAATTTACGCACGCAGCACGTGGAGTTGTACAGAGAGATACGTATGGTGTATTGTGGTCACAGCGCGGAGCTCGAGGAGGTGTTTCAGGCCAAGGGGCCGTTCTGGGGACGTCATTACATCTTTTGGAATGGCGGCGAGCCGATTACGATAGTGTACGAAGTGTTTAATCCTTCGTTAGTGGATGTTTTAGGTCCGTTAGAGGCGTAGGAACGCGCGTTGTAGTGCTAGTACGCGCGTTGTAGTGCTAGTTTGTAGGGAAATCATCACAGCTGATGTGCGTAGGTACTGCACAAGTATCCGTACGGCGTGCGAAACATACATCATTCGTTTGGATTCTAAAAAGTTCTAAATCTACGCGGTGGTCGCAAACGCGTCAAAGCACCGCTTCATATCAGGCGTCGCGAATAACGACGTGAAAGGCTCGACGTGCGTGGCGAGTGGGACTTTTTTCATTCGTACATCGAGTTCTTCGCGCATGAGCGTACCGTATGCGGCAGCGACTAAATCACCCATTTCCAACTCCTTTGTCTTGACGCGGTCGGTTAAATCGCGTTCGAGAAGAACAACCATCTTGGGAATTTGCGGAAAATAGTGCGCCCGCATGGTTTCCATTTCCCATAACGAGCTCTTCAGCGCGTTTGTTTTCGATGGATCGTTTTCATCTGCATCGAACGGGTCAGATTTGACGAGCTTGAGCGGTTCGCCGTCTCGCGACTCTCTGTGCACGAGCACTGCGCACGATTTGTGCCGACGCAACAAGTTGTGAATGAAGCCTATGCACACCATAACTCCAGCGGGCGGCGCTTTCAGCGCAAGTCTAGAAAAGCGCTTGATGAAGCTCGCCACCAAATACGCTGGCAAGGCTGGAGACTTGAGGAAAACATCCATGAGCTGGAAGAATCCGCGACGATGATTGGCGTGGAAACACGACGCGTCCAAGAGCTCGTACAAGCGGTTGTAAAACGCCGTGTACTCCAATCCGTGCTGTGTCATCAATATAAACAATCCATTCAACGCAAGCATACCCGTTAAACCACCAATGTCGATGGAATTGATGCAAAAATCGCTCAAAAGCTGCGCGTTCACCATGTGTGGCATCACATCCACGTGTAAACGCATTAAAATTTTACGATAGATATCCTCTGGGAAGTCTGCGCGAAGGAGTGCGACCCATGTCTCGGAAAACAATTTTCGGTGACGCTTACCATCCATCCACTTTGATTTCACCGCCGTTGAAGATGCTGTTTTACGCTTCTTCTTTGGCGTCTCCGCGTCCGCCGCCGCCGTCGATTCCTCTTTACACCACGGCGCTCTCGTCGCCGGCTCATCGTCATCACCACCACCCGTGCCGCTCGCACCCGTCGCCCCGCGAAGTTTCGCCAACATGGCTGCAAAATCATCATTCTGCGCGCCACCGCCGTCACCATCAGCGCGGTAATCCTCGAAATCCCTCGGCGTCGCGTTGAGCACGTCGTACACGTTTCTCGCCACGTCTAGCGCCGAAGCCTCATCATCCCTCAATCCCTTACCCTCACGCAAATCCTCAATAATCTTTCTCAACGACGCATACGTGTAATACCTCACATCAATTCTCGTCAAATACCGCGCTTTTAACGCCCCTAATAACTCTTCACTCAACGTCGAAGACGTCACGCAGCGCTTCACAGTCTCGTCGTACAACTCATTTGCAAACGCTCCAGGCGTCTCACACCTCACGCATTCCATAATCACCGCCAACGCCAACACCCGTACGCGCGCTGTGCGCGTACCATCCACCATAACATCCATCGCGCGCTCGATAAACGCCTTGTAATGTTTCACGAACCACGCCGCGTACGTCGCCTCGGCGTCGGCGCCGACGGCGCCATCTTCTTTCGCCTGTGCCGCGCGCATCCGCGACTTGGCGAGCTCGCCCGCGCGCAGACGCGTGGCAAAGAACCGCTCGAGTCCGCACAAAGCGTCGAACGCCTCGTCATCTGCGTCCGCGTCGTCTGCGGCGGTGCGGCGCAGCGCGCGAAGGAGCGCGACAATGTCGTTAATGTTCTTGTCATCGGCGTTCACGCGCACGGCGCGCTCGCGGCTGCGCATGATCGGGCGTCCGTGACGACGACGCGTGGATGCTACGCGTGTGCGCGAGGCGTCGGGACGCGTTCGGCGACGGCGCGCGAGAGACTGCGGCGCGAACGCGCGCGCGGGCCGCCGCCGCCACGACGCCAAAACCCTTAATATCATACTGTGGCAATTGTAAGCCTATGAGCTGTTTTCATGGTGCTCGAGGCGCCATCATCGACCGGCGATCGCCACACGCTCGCGCGCGCACCGCGTCCGCGCCTCGCATCGCCGTCGCCCGCGAACGCGCCTAGAACGCGCACACACTCGCGTTTCGCGTCGCCCGCGCGTGTTTCATCGTCTCTGGCGTCATGGCGGAGCATTTAGCGTCGATTTTCGGCACGGAGAAGGACCGGGTGAATTGCCCATTCTACTTTAAGATCGGCGCGTGTCGCCACGGCGATCGATGCTCGCGTTTGCATAACAAGCCCCAGGCATCGCAAACGATTCTTCTGACGAACATGTATAAGCCGGCGGAGGAGGACGCCGGGGCGGGCGGGCGAGGTGGAGGGGCCACGTCTGGGAGCACGGTGCCGACGGGACGGGCGCAGGAGCACTACGAAGCCTTCGTGGAGGACGTATTCGAGGAGTTGGATGCGTTTGGGGAGATTGAAGGGGTGAATGTGTGCGATAATGTGACGGATCATATGATTGGGAATGTGTACGTGAAGTTTAAGGAGGAAGAAGCGGCGGCCAAAGCGGTGGAGTGTTTGCGAGGGCGGTATTACGACGGGAGACCGATTTTGGTCGAGTTTTCTCCAGTGACGGATTTTAGGGAAAGCACGTGCCGCCAGTACGAGGAAAATTCATGCACGCGAGGAGGGTATTGCAATTTCATGCATTTGAAGCCGATTGGTCGAGATATGCGTAAGCAATTGTATGGGCGATATAAGGCGCGACGCGAGCAGCGCGATAGAGGTCGAGACGACTCGCGAGACCGACGACGCAGTCGAAGCCCTTCTAGAGAGGGTCGTAAGCGTTCTCGTAGTGGCGAAGATGATGATAGAGTAAATGCCAAGGGTATGAGCGATGATGCGCGCCGCGCGATGTTTGCCAAATGGAATGAAGGCGCGTGAGCGAGACGATACGAGTTGCACAATGAATAAACGACGCTTTAAATGATGAAATGATGATACTCTTTTAGTTTGTTTATCGCTCACACTCCACACGATGAATACGACACGATTTCATTTCTAAAAATGTTTCTGTGTTTTTGTTATTTCTACCGGTATAAATCAACTACTGTTATTAATGGCTTGAGAGCGGGGCGAAAGAGGAACGAATCATAAACGGGTCTTCGCCATCCGAGTCGTCGCCTTCGCCGTCTACAGAGTACACTTCTCTCGTGATTGGATCCTTGCGGTCAAAAATTATGCGACCAGAGCGCCCGTATCTTGGGCGGCAATGTTTCAGGCTAATACCGAGCGGTAACAAAAATGGACGCACGGATGCCATAGATGGAGTCTTTGAAAACAACATTTCGATGTCTGGAATTTCTGGCGGCGGCTTGTACGGCAAGATGGGAATGTGCACTCTCGGACGCGGCGCATGCCCACCAAGCGCAGCGAAACCCATGTCGCGGCGACGCTTCTTCCCAGCCAAATCGTTTTGCATTTCGTCGCCCATGACAACGTACACGCCATCTGGCTTTTTGACCAATTCCACAGCGCCGCCGGCGAGAATGATGTTCTTGTTTGGCGGCGTCTCTGGAATTTCCAGTTTTGCGCGCTTCTTGTCCGCCTCCAGCACCTTTTTCTCGATGTCCTCGATCGACGCCTTGGGTTCGTGTCGCAACTTGACTTGAAGCTTCTGCATTTCGTGCTCTACAGCGCCGAGTTCAGCCTTGCGCTTTTCGCGCTTGAGCATCAACTCGCAAATACCAATGGTAATATCAAATGACTTGCGCATCTGTCGAAGTTTATCGTAACTCGACACATCATTCTCACGTCGTCGACGCGTTTGTGGTCGAGTGAGTTTTTCACGCGGACGGAACACATTGAACGGATTGGTGTCGTTCGGCGCTGGCGGCGGTTGCAAACGACGCAAAATCGGCGACTTGGTCTTTTTCCGCTTCTCCACCCAGTACTCATACACCGCAGTTAAAATCGCTTGTTTCCCACTAATCTCTTGTAACAACTCCAACGCCTTATCTTTCGGCAAGTTTGTCACCACCCCTAAAGCGTCCACGCGCTCTTGATAACTCATCACCTGCCCGCGCGCCGCCGCGAGCGTCGTATTCGCCTTCATAATCTTCTCATTCGCCGCCGCGCACGCCAACTCCAACCTCCACAACATCTCCTCAAACTTCTCCGCACTCAACACATCCTGCCCATCATTATAATTCTCCAACCAATCCTCATCATCGTTATCTAAATCATACTCGCAATACGTCGATGTCTCTGGTTCCGGCGGCAACCCGCACGTCAACTTGCTCCGCAAGTAATACTCGGGTTGCTTATAATTTGTCGGATAATCTGTCTCGTAGCTCGGGACGTTTAATATTTCAGGAATTGGAATTTCAACCACGCCTTCGGTGGTTTCTTTTGTCAGCACCTGCGAGCGAATGAGCCGATACGTACGCGCGTACAAAGGTCAGTAACCGCCGAGCGCAGAGTCGAGTCGAGTCCCTCCGTTTCGTGGAGTCATGATTGGTCAAAATTCCGTACCTCCTCATTCTCCTTGTCCAACGCCTTGTGCGCGTGCGTAACCTCGCGCTGCACCACTTGCTCATCCTTTATCGCATCAGGATCACGCATAATCGCCAACGCTACCGATATATCAATCGGGCGAGCGCGGAACGACGTCTGACGCGTCGCCATGGTGCGATCTCGACGAAATTGCGCAAATTAGTGATCACAATTCGCGCGCAATTCGCACGCAATGCTCGCGCGCGACGGACGACGACGGTACGTGTGATGTGCGCAATCGGTCTGGACTATCGTTTTGGTGGCTATGACGTCGCAGCGCGCGGCGAGGCGGCCGCGCGGCGTCGTGCGCGCGTGATCTGGTGTGAAAACCTCATCAGATTTTGCTTTCAAAAACATCAAGGGTTTGGGCATGGTGGGGACCGTTCGCGTTCCGCGCGCGAAAACCATCAGTCTACGACAACTAAGACATCTACATGCATTACAACCGCCGATACACGGCGCTAAAAGAATTTCTTGACGAGATGGCGCTTGAGGACATCGACACCGCACGAAGGACACGTGCCGGGACCTTTAGGTTTGACGCGCGCGAGCCAGCAGGCGTAGCACGCGACGTGCGCGCACGCGGAGGCTTGAAATGGTTTGTTGCACGGTGCGCCGCACGCGACGCACGGTGACGGTGGATTTACCACTGGGAGGGTTTTGACTGGTGACCTGGCGGTGCCGTCAGCGCCGACGCCGGTGGATGGGCGCGACGCTTTGAGCTTGTTTTGGCGCTCGATGAGCGCGCGGCGATGCTCTTCGTACACGGATTTGTGGTCGCGAGGTACGAATTCGCCAAACAGGGCGTACAATCCTTTGGGGTTCTCTGGAGCTTTGAGCACGCGACTGGCGACGCGGAGGACGTTTCCAATGTCGAAATCTTCGTTTTTTACCTTTTCAATCTCGGCGGTGAGTTCGTCGTAGGCTTCTCGCGTGAGCTCGGCGCGCGCCCGGCGCATGAAGAGTTTCGTGCGATGCACGCTCGGTGCGGCGTTTTGATCGGCGTCTGCCGAGTCCCCCGCAGCGGTGGCGGTCACAGTGCTAGTAGTCGTAGTAACTGTGCGCGAGGTGGCGAGCTGTGATAATAGCGACGATTTCGCCGTCGCAGCTTTGTACTTGCTCCGGGCATCGCGCGCCGCAAAGCCGTCGATGCCTCTCGACGGTACACTCTGCTTGGAGACGAGCATGAACTTCTGCGCAGCGTCACCGTCGCTCGTCGATGCCTTTGCACCTTCGCCGTCTTGTTGCGCAGAAAACTGGCGAATTAACGACGTGATGGACTTTTTGCGATCTTGCTTTTGCTTTTTCTCTCCCATCTGTTTGACTGGAACGACGTCAACCATCTTGGCGAGCACCGCGCCGCTTTCAAGTTTTCGCTTTGCCGCGACTTCATCGCTCCGTCCGGCGTGAAGATTGAAAAACTCACGCAATCCTTGAGCCGCGGTTCGAAACGTAGAGTGCACTTGAATAGACGGTCGCAACCAAAGAGATATTTGATTGCGCGCGTTTTCATTTGCAAAGCGCTCGTCGGCGAGAATGACGGCGCCAAAATCGTAACGATTACGAATCACTCGACCGAGTGCTTGATTCACCGCTCGCATCGCAGTCTGCGAGTACCATTCATTGCCGGAATATCCATCGCCGTTCTTTTGTTTGCGCTTGTCCAAATAGAGTCTCTTTTGGTGTACGAGTGGATCCTTTGATCCCGCGTACGGAATGCCCGTGAGAATGACACCGCGGCACGCCTTGTCGGCGAAATCGATACCTTCACTCACCTTACCTCGACACACCGCGAAGAATGCTGCACCGCGTTTAGTACCCTGCTGCAATGCGACGTTGAACTCTTTGTAGCACGCATGAAATTCCTCTGAATTCGACGGCTCCACGACGCACGTCTTCACCGCGTCCAAACCAGCCCAAATGCCCGTCGCCTTCCAGTGCTGTATGCACGAATTCATTACGCCATAAGATGGAAAGAACACCAGTAAACCATCTGGGATAATTTTCGCCGCGCTCAACACGACGTTTCCAATTTCGCTCTTGTATTCTGGGGTGTCTCGTAACCTAAATGAACTATTTAATTGCACGTTGCCATTCGGACCGCGCGTGACGACGCCGCCCCACACTTGGTTGCTCTGAATCACGTGCGGGTTCTCCAACCGAACGGGAAAATCCAACGCAAGCTCGTGCGCGAACGAGTCCATGGGTGACAGCGTGCCCGAGGCGAGGAGAAAACTCCCGACGCCTTTCTCAGTCAAACTCTGTAAGCACAAACCGGGAAAAAAGCACCAATATGACAGCGACGGCCCCGCCTTTTTACGACCACTTCTAAAGGTGTCTGTGTCGGGTCCGACTCGAGTGACGAAAAACTGCGGCTGCTTCTTTTTGAAAATACGCTCGACAAACTTGGCAATCTCCATCAGCGGCGTTTCGCGTTGTTTCGGCTGCGACATGATTTCACTCCCGCGCACGACGGTTTTCGCCGCGCACTTCATCATCGTCACAAACGTCTGGTAGGTGTTTACATTGACGTTTAAGTCGTTGAAGATTTTATAGATGAACTGTCCATCCTCGACGCGTTCGCCGTGTTGTGACGAAGGATCGCCCCCACTAGGCTTTGGCGCCGCGCGACACTCCTCGTCGATGCGCGTCTCGAGCTGCACCAACACGCCGGCGAGCGTCTGGAAATCCGCCGCCTTCATCGCCATCTCTTCTGGATCAAACCCCAACATCATCGCTTTCTTCTCCTCTTCGCTAACTATGCCATCCATACTAGTATCATCCATCGTAAGCTTTGTCTCGTACGCCCGTCTCGCTTCGTCAATCGCCTTAGCTAATTTCCCCGCCGTCAACGTGTAGCTCATGCTATCCGCCGCCGATGATTCCAAGTTGTGCGCCTCGTCCACCACAATCACCGCATCTTTCCACTTAATCTCCAATCCGAGCTGCACACTTTCATCCAACAAGTAATTATACGGCATTAATATAATCTCCGCTTCACCACACTTGAACCGACTCAAATAAAACGGACACGGACCGCGCGATTTGGACCCCGTACCGATGCCCCTGCCGACTAAATCTTCGATATCCTGCACACCATCGCTCCAAAAACTCTTCGATGGATCCCGCCACAAGCGTTCTAGCTCTGTTCTATGTCCACATCCATGATTTCTCACTAAATTTGAGCACGCTTGGTTTTGTTCGGCACCCTTGAGCTCGCGAACGCTCTTGTGCGCGCACAAGTGCTGCCGGGACGCGAGCACGGTTGATTTCGCGGCGCCGTCGAGGAGCTTCAATTCACGGATGACTTGGTCGACTTGCGAGTGCGTTCGCGTGGCATAAATGATCACAGGTGCGCGCGACGCACCAGCGGACGCCGCCTCCACCATCGCCGCCGCCGTGGCGTCGAGCGCACCCGCAACGCCCGACGCGCCATCCGTCCGCCCGTCCACCTTTTGCCGACTCCCACGTCGCTTTTCCTCGCGCACGAACGCCAGCGTGGCGGCGAGGAGACACAATGTTTTCCCCGTACCCGTCGGAGATTCGAGCAGCGCGGATTCGCCGCGAACCATGGCGGCGAGCGCGCGTTCCATGAAGACCACTTGGCACTCGTAGGCGGTGAATGGAAAGGACACGTCAAACGCGCGCGACTCACCATTGGCGTCGGTGACGGAAATGGCATACGACGGCATGGTGTCAACGCATACACTGGTGCGGTGTCGTGTGCGACGACACGCGCCCGCGAGCGCGCGAAGGTGTCGCGCGTGGGTGCGTATGAGGTTGCCGCGACAGCTGAGGTGCGCGTTTGAACGTCCCGGTATCATCGTATCATTGCATGTATCATGGCTGTGTCTAACTACGGCACCATGTCGTATGAATGCATGAGAAAAGTCAAGGTAAAAAGTCAGCGTATCGACTGACGAATTCGGATTTACTTCGCTGGCACCAGCCACTAGACGAATGGTCAGACGCGTTGTCGCCAATGCGGAAATCGAAATAAATCACCGCGCCGGTTTCAGAATCTTCGGATCGGGATTTGGGTTCTTCAAGCCTGGCAAACCACGTGCCAAGCTTCATGTGAAAACGCCAATGCGATCGACGAAGTTCGTTGGCGGCGAGTAATTGCCAACGCGTGTTTTGCCGATAGTAGAATGAAAAGAACAACGCGTCGATGTCGAGACGCTCGAAGAGTTTGGGGTTTTCAAGCGCAGCCAATGCGTGGCGCGGATAAGTGAGAGGAAATTTCGAACCCGGCACTAAAGACATGGGAGACTTTTTCCGCTTCGAAGGACGTGAATCGCCGCTACCACCGTCATTGGCGCGTTCGTCCTCCTCATCCTCTTCGCCGTTGCCGTCGTTCCACAACTGCCATTCGCGGTCGAGCGCGCCTTCTTCGCCAATCGGAAGTTTTAACAGCGTACATTCGAGTAAACGATGGGAAATGTTAATGTCGCGCACGTATGTACCGCAAATACACACACCCATCACGGGATCATCCACGCGTTCACTTCCGCGATAGCCTAAACTCTCGTGTCCGCCGGCGGATAATTCATCGAGAGTCAACGCGCCGTTCCCGGGTAGATCAAAAATGCACACATCTGAATGCCTATCCGTTGACGTTAACGGCATGAATCCATGTTCGGTATCATCCACCGCGGTATCGTCGCTATTTTCACCCGAGAGTGTATCGGCGTCCATGTTGTAGGTACGCGCGTCGTCGCGGTCGGCGTCCGATTCGTCGTCCGATTCAAATTGTACGCGTACGTCGTCGTACATGGCTTCTAAAGAATCAAAATAATCGCCATTGTCATCATTATTGGCGTCATCGTCATCGTTCTTCTCCTCATCATCGTCGTCATCGAATCGTAACGTCGAAGGTTGCATCCCAAACTCCCCGCCGACGCGCAACTTTTTCACGCGCGCCGGCGTCGCCGTCGTCGGCGGCGATTTCGTCTCCTTTACCAAGGCTACTAACGCATCCACCGCGCGCGGCGTCCGCGGTCGCTCGGCGAACTCCGCAAACCCAGGTAATGAATACATCTCAATCGCCCGCGCCAAATCGACCGCCGAGCCGCTCTCGCACCGCTCGAGCATCTTATCCACCTTGAGCCGAGCGTCCGAACCAACGTCGCGCGCCATCACGCGCACCTCACCCTCCAAATACTCAATCAGCGTCATCAAACGCCGCCTCGACTCCGCCGCGCGCTCGCCACCAGCGCCTTGACTCGACGGCGAAAGCGTGCTCGCCTGGATGACGCGCTCGACGCGCTCTCGCGTGCGCGTAACCCACCAATCACGCGCTTCATCCGCCAATTTCAACGCAACATCCGCCGTCGGCGTCCCACGAGCCAACCCTTCTGCGCGACTCCTCCTCTCGTCGCCATCATGAATCCCTCGAAGAAACGCGACATCATCCTCAACCGCGCGCGTCGCGGCGTCCAATTCGCATCGCAACGCGCGCGAATCCGCGCGGTCCTTATAGCGATGCAGCGCCTCGGCGTGCGCGCGGAGTTTATGAATTTCTCGCGCGAGTTCAATCTAAAACGCGACGGACGCGCGCGTCAGTGCTTCACACCGCGAACGCAAATCAAAGCACCGCATCGCAATGTCAACGCGTCCACGACTGACGCGTCGCGCGCGCGTTGACCGCTCCTACGCACCTTGCCGCGCTCGCGCCCGTCATCCTCCTCCGCCGCGCCCGCACCATCGCCCGCGCGCATCGTTGCTTGCGCACACATCCGCTCGACGCACCGCGCCGCGCGTGCGCGAGTCGCATCGGCGCGTTTGACGCACGTCGCGATCTCCAATGCGATGCGTCGCGAGGTTGATGTCGCGGACGAAGATTGCGGCGCGGATGTCGCCGCGGAGGACGACGGCGCGCGCATGGCGATGGCGCGGACGGGTGCGGGGTATTCGTGTTCGTGCGTGGCGCGCGAGGGCGGGCGCGCGAGGGCGTCGCGTCGCGCGTCGGTGTGTGCAGTCAACGTCGCGCGTGCGTGTGGGATGACGTGAGGGATATGAAGAGACACATTGGAATTCCTACGAGACTACACAAAGGGGCGGCGATGGGCGCGAGATGCGCGCGAGATAGAGATATACATACGATCGATGGTAGTGCGATGGTCATCAGCCTCGCGCGTGAGCGAACGACGACGGACGGACGCACTGATGGACGGATGGCGCGAACAAACGAGCGCGCGAAACAAACGAAAGCGCCTCGCGCGAGAGGCGCGGGGGTTCGTTCGTTCACGTATTCACGCGTTCGTCGCGGACTCAACCATCCATCTGTGCGTACGCGTTCGTTCGCGTGCACCGCGACGCGTTTTGTAAAAAACGTTGAGTCGCGAAGGCGTCACGGGAATCGCGCTACCATCTTTTTTTTTGTCTTCTGTACATTTGGGAAACGTCGCGCCTATCCACACCTCGCACCACCGCCGCCGCCGCCATCCAAACCAAGCGTCGTCGCATCCAACGCACGTTCGAGCGCATCAATCACCTCTAAAGCCGTGGGCGCGCGACCGAGCGCCAACGCGCTCGCTAACGTTTTTCCTCGTGCGACACTCGCGAAATCAACCCCCTCGCCATCCGCCCGCGGCGCGCACACCACAACCTCAAACGCCCCAGCCCTCGCGCGCGCCTCGCCGCCCGGAGAAATCGCCTCTAACGCCTCGGCGACGTTTCCATCCACCGCAATCGCCGGAAACGCCTCCTCGACGACGTCGGCGAGGTGAATGAATGCATCGGTGTGCGCAGCTTCATCGTACTCGACGTGCACCGTCGTCGGTGGCGCATCGGCGAGACTGTTGCGTCACGCGAACGCGCGCGTCAGGCGCGGCGCACACCACGCCGGTCGCAGCGCGCTGTGCGCACTCGCGCGACGGGCGAGCGTGCGAAGCATGACGACGGATAGAGCTGCGAATGCGTCGCGCAATGAGGCTCCCTCATTGCGACGCGCCCGCGCCGCAACGCCCGCGCATGGCGTCGCGACGGCTCGCCCGCGCGGCAGCGCACGCGATGAGCACCGCTGCGACGCCCGGCGCGCACGGACGCGTGCCCGTGGTGCATCACGTGGCGTATAGCAAGCCGAAACTCCCGCCAAAGCATCGGTTTCCAATGCCAGTGTTTGATGCGATTCACAAGATGTGCATAAAAGAGGGCATAATCACGCCGACGAATTGTTTCACGCCGAGCCGGATGCCGACGATGGATGAGTTATGCGCGGCGCACGATGAGGCGTACGCTCGGGCGGTGTGCGCGTCGACGTTGAGCGCGAAACAGCTTAGGGAGATTGGTTTGCCGTGGAGCGACGCCGTCGTAGAGCGGACGCTCGCTGAAGTGAGCGGGACCATGCTCACGGTGGAGCTCGCGTTGCGGTGCGGATTGGCGGTGAATACCGCTGGGGGGACGCATCATGCGAATTACGATCGCGGAGGGGGGTATTGCGTGCTTTCGGATTTGTGCGCGTCGGCGTTCGCGGCTATCGGGACGGGCGCGGTGGAGCGGGTGATGATTGTGGATTTAGACGTGCATCAGGGCGATGGGACGGCGGGTATCGTGAACGCCACGGGGAGGCGAGATGAAGTGTACACATTTTCGGCGCACTGTGCGTCGAATTTCCCCACGCGCAAGGAGACGAGCTCGCGAGACGTTGAATTGGCCAAGGGCGCCGGGGACGACGAGTACATGGCTGTCGTTTCGGCGGCGTTGCGCGAGTCGATGGAGGAGTTCAAGCCGCAATTGGTGATTTATGACGCCGGCGTGGATGTCACGGAGAATGATTCGCTCGGTCACTTGTGCATGACTGTGGAAGGATTGTACCGTCGCGAACGCATGGTTTTGGACACGGTTATCGGAGCGGGCGTGCCTCTCGCGGGCGTCGTCGGAGGCGGGTATTCGCCCGACATCGAAGAGCTCGCGTCTCGCCATTGCGTGTTGCATCGCGTGGCGCAGGAAATGTTCGTCGACCATGGGTTGTGATGGGTTGGATGGAATTCGCGACGACTGCGCCGCGTCGGGAGTCGTCGACTCGCTCGTTCGCCGCTGTATGTATTTATTGACGACGACAAAGAAGAATGATGACGAGCGAGCGAACGCACAAACGAAAGAAAACAAAAAACGTCGAGCTCACGAACTACGAATAGCGTGATAGTAAATATACATAGGACTAGGTCGATATCGCTCTGCGTGGATGCCACCAAAGTATATCCATATATGGGTAAACAGTATACACGTCGTGTGACACGTCGGACGATCGTTCCACCCATTGAAAAACGTAACCACCAACGCACCCAATCGTCACTCGACGGTCGCCCCGTCGCGCGCGATTCCGGATTGTAACGACGATCGACGACGATCGACGCTGTCCATGTTCAACGTGCGACGCGCCTTCGCGACGCAGAGTGCGTCGTTCGGACGCGCGCCGAGTGAATCGGATGCGCTTCTCGATGACGCTGGAACGCAGGCGCGGAGGTGGTTGACACCTCGACGGGCCATTGCGATGGCGTGCGTCGCGCTGGTTGGGTGCGGATTCGTGATCGCAGGCGGCGTGACGACGACAAATGAAGCGATGCGCGCGATGGCGACGCCGCGGGCGGGTCTCGGGGCTGGCACGGCGCAGACGTTGACGCTTAACACCGCGTGCGCAAACGTGGGCGAATTGGACTTTGACCCAGGGGACTGGTCAAACGTCGGCGCCAAATTCGTCAGAAAGTCTATGAGTGGGGATTTACTTTTTGAAAGTGGATTTGAGATGACAAAGACTGGATGCGGTCGCTACGAGGCGACGGTTGACATCGGTAACGATGAAGAGTTTGGGTTTTTTCTGTACCGAGACGACGTTTTTTCGTCAGAGATTGGTTGTTCGGCGGTTGGTAGCGAGAAGTGCCCTGCGTCGAGGATTCCGGCTCCATTGGCTGGTCAACCGTGCAGTTTCAAAACGGAGATGGCGAATGGAGACGTTTTCTGGAATCGTGTCTATAACCAGGCGACCAACTCGTTCACTTGGGGCAAGTGTCAAGACGAGTGCCCGCAAACCGTGCCCGCGGGCTGCGCACCCCTACCGCCGCCGACTCCACGAGAAAAATGTAAAGCGGATGCCAATCGTTGGTGGCAGGAATCTTCGTCTACGTGCTACGAAACCTGTTTCAACTCGGCTTCGGCGTGCGGCAACCAGATCTCCCGCCAGCAAAATCATCCCACCGAGTGCGCCTACATGACTCCGGCGTGCGCGAGAACCGACTGCGTCGGAAACGGTCAAAACAAACCCGGTGTTCCAACGTGCCAGGATCCCCAAACTGCGTGCAACGCCGCCCCAGATCGTTGGTGGGACACGTCCTCGTCCAAGTGCTACGAATCCTGTTACAACACCGCGCAGCAATGCGGAAACCACGTCGGCCGCGACTGGGCCGGCATGTGCAGCTACAACGGTCCAGTGTGCGCTCGCAGCGACAACGCGTGCAACGGCCAAGGTGGTAATAAGCCCGGTGCGCCTCCGTGTTGATCGGTCACGATAAACGCGCACAGTCACGCTGGCTTCTTCGCAGCTTCATCTAAACCAACCACCCCGTGTACGCTCGCCTCATACATGTCCCACGCAGTGCGCGTCGAAGTGCACGCACGATGAGTCTCGACCGATATGAATGTCTCGATGTATACATATACTTTTAAGAATGATTATCATATGTAATTTTGACGCACCGGGCATAAACATAAAAAACTGAGCGAGGAGATGGGTGCGCACTGACGAGGACGCGTGCGCGACGTCAATAGACTGGATTTAACATTGCGTGCAAACAAACAAAAAAACGTCTAGCTCGCAAGCTACCGGTACGAATAGCGTTATAGTAAATATACATAGGACTAGTTCTAGTGATACCATAGGCGGTGATCTCTCTATTGTTGCGCGTGTGCGCGCGTACCTACGCGCTGAGCGCGGCTAAATCCCCGAGCAAGTCGTCGATTCTCTTAATCGCCGTCGCTTGCGAAGGAGGACACAACGCTCGCGCGCGTAGAAGCAAATTTTCAATCTCTTCGTAATCAGGCGGCGAACCATCGCTTGAGTTTGTCAAGAGCCATATTGCGGCGCGATATGCATCGTCAGCGAGATTCGCATCCGCCTCGCTCGCGGTTTCAGAGCGTCCTCCGTCGTCTGTTTCGTCTTCGACGCTCGCAAACTCATCAGTATCGCCGTCGTCTTCAACGTTGGCGACGTCGTTGATGCCACCATCAAAAGCACCAACACCATCATCATCATCACTCTCATCACTATATTGCGCCAATAACGCACGCGTTTGCGTAATCGTACGCAATAACTTTGTCCTCGCGTCTGTCATATCGAGCGGACACGACGCCTCCGCGAGCTCAAACGCCTCCAACGCCTCACGCACGTCGCCTCGTTTCAAGCACGCCACACCGCGTTTAAACGCGTCATCCGCAACGTTCGCATCGACGACGACGCGCGACGTCGCATACGTCAGCGTACCGTCATCATCGCCGGCGTCGTCGAAATCGAATCGCCGGGACGCGCCCGCGCGCTCCCGCCCCTCCGCCTCACCTCCCGCGTTCATCGACGCCCCCACCTGGGCGCGGTCACGCACCCACCCATCCTCCCCGGGTTTCGCCACGCCCATGATCACCGCCCCGCGCTCGCAATCGCGCGCGTACGCCGCGCGCGCGCGCGTCATGGCGAGCAATTCCATCCCACGCTCCGCCTCGCGCATGCGCGCCGTCGCCGACGGTTTCCCCGCCGACGGCGCCGCCGGCGCCTCCGCGGGCGCGTCGTCCGCGTCGTCTCCCGCGCGCCGCGTCCCGGGCGGCGACATCGACATCGACGACGACTTCGACGGCGACGCGGTGTGACGCATCGCGATCGCGCCATTCGACAATAACGATTACACCCACCGACGCGCGACGCGACGCGTCCCAGCGCGTGTGCGCCCGTCAACGTATGACAATAAAATTAAATCACGCATTTGCGCCACGGCGCGGCGCACATCGCGCGCGCGCGACGCCGTGCGCGGCGTCGAACAGTGCATTCGATGCGCGCGCTGTGTGGGCTGGTGCATCCATCAATCATCGCGTGCGTTGCGTGCGAACGACGCCATCGATCGCGCACCGAGCGCGCGTGCATCCATCAGCGATGACGAAGAAGGTCACGCGCGCGATCGATGGCGCCGGGCGCGACGGTGATGACGTCATCGTTCGTTCGAAGCCTGTCGAAGGCGTCTTCGTCCAGTGTGGAACGCCAATCGTCGCGTCATAATTGGACACGCGTCGACGACGACGACGACGACGACGACGACGACGACGAGTGGCACACCGCACACAGAAACACACACAAGTTTTCATACACTACATGTACGCGACGGCGGCGACGACGACGACGGCGACGACGATGCGCGCGGCGTTGGGGAAGACGGCACAGTTGGGTGCTCGTCATGGGAGAATGGTCCACGCCGGCGCGCGCGCGTCTCGAGGCGCGGCGCGCGCGCAGCGACAGGATGAGGAGCAACAAGAAGAACAACAACAGCAGCAGCAATCTTTGTCGTCTACGACGCCAGCGTTTCGTCGAGGCGCGCTCCCGGTGGGTCTCACGTCGTTGCTCGGACGCGACTTTCCGAGCGTCATGTCGAGTCCGTTTGCGTTGACGAATCGAATGCTCGACGCGCTTGATTTCCCGAGCGAATTTCGCGAAATGTACGAACCGTTCCAGCGCTTGATGCATCGCGATTCTGTGAGCGCGTTACCGGATAAGCTTCCTTTCGCGGTGAACATCCTTGAGAAGAAAGACCACTACTTGTTGACTGCTGACCTGCCGGGCTTGAACACGAAGAACGTCAAGGTGAGATTTTTCCTCGGAGCGCCGGCGCGACCGCGACCGCGACCGCGACCGCGCGCGCTTCAGAGATTGACAGCCTTCCTCGGGATATACAACAGGTGAGCGTGGACTCTGATAAGCAATTACACATCAAGGCTCTGCGTGAATCTCGACATGAAGAAGAATCTGACGATGCTGGGGTGAAGATTCACGCCTATGAGCGCTCGTTTGGGTCTTACGATCGTAAGTTTCAGCTCCCCGAAAGCGTGGACGCCGACGCCGAGGACGCGGTGCAGGCGAGCATGAAGGATGGGGTGTTGAGCGTGCGCATCAAAAAGACGCCGAGTCCTGAGCCGGAAACTCCCAAGCCTACGGAGCGTCAAATTGAAATCAAGGCGGCGGCGTGAACGCGCTGAGTTGAGAACCTCAAGAACGGAAACCGCGACGCGACGCGCGCGGGATTTCGAATCGATACGCGATGATGATGATTTTTCCTTGTTGTTTTCTTTTTTTTTGTAACCTTACTTACTACTACTGTAAAAATTTTGTCGGCGTCGTCGTCGTTCCAAAATTATTATTACTCATG